>Ga0207707_10004714_pt1 | contig 11964 bp, 9 predicted proteins | sample KBSC83BmetaG_FD_184336 | JGI IMG/M metagenome (GOLD analysis project Ga0207707, IMG submission 184336) | Corn rhizosphere microbial communities from Kellogg Biological Station, Michigan, USA - KBS C8-3B metaG (SPAdes) (version 2) | ecosystem: Host-associated > Plants > Roots > Rhizosphere ... | reverse complement strand
GGCGGCGGCGATCTCGACGAGACCCACGATGCGGAGCTGGTCGGTCTTGCGATGGCCGGTGGTGTTGGCCGCCATGTCTGACATCACGACATCGGCGCGTCCGCCCATCATCGCCCTCAGTTTTTCCAGAGCGTCGCCGGCATGGAAGTCGAGCTGCGCAAACTGGACGCCCGGAATTTCCGGCATCTCCAGAAGGTCGATCGCAATCACCTTGCCCTTGCCGTCGGCGCTACCCACGCGTTTGGCCGCGATCTGGCTCCAGCCGCCAGGCGCAGCGCCGAGATCGACCACGGTCTGGCCCGGCTTGAGCAGGCGATGCTTGTCGTCGATCTCCATTAACTTGTACGCTGCGCGTGAGCGAAAACCGTCGCGCTTGGCCTGCGCGACATAGGGATCGTTGAGCTGCCGCTCCAGCCAGAGTTTTGACGACAGCTTGCGCTTGCCGCCGCTCCTGACCGTGACGTGCAGCCGGCCGGTCTTGTCCTTTGCCATGTCGATTCCTGCCGTCATTCCCGGTCTGCGCTATCGCGCATCCCGGAATGACGTTTAACTTATTCGGAGCGCGCCGTCCTCGCGCATCATCTCGACCAGCATGCCCTCGCGCAACCCGCGATCGGCCACGCGCAGCCTTGGCAGCGGAAAAGCCTGGCGGATGGCGTCAAGGATGGCGCAACCGGCCAGCACCAGGTCGGCGCGTTCGACACTGATGCAATTGTTGTTGGCGCGCTGCTGATAATTCATGCCGAGCAGGCGGTTGATGGTGGTGGTGACGCCCGCATCCTCCATCCAGACGCCGTCGATGCGGCGGCGGTCGTAACGGGCGAGGTTGAGATGGATGCCGGCCAGCGTCGTCACGGTGCCCGAGGTGCCGAGCAGGTGCATGCCGTCGAGGTCGCCGCCATGCTCGGCCGCGAACGGCGCGATGTGGCCGGCAACCTCCTCCACCATGCGCGCATAGGATTCCTTCGTCACGTCGCGGCCGCCGTGATGCTCCGCCAATGTCACCACGCCGAGCGGGATCGACATCCAGCCCTTGATGCGTGGCTCACATGGCTTGCTGCCGGGATCGCGCTCGATCCGCACCAGCTCGGTCGAGCCGCCGCCGATATCGAACAGGATGGCGCCACGGCCCCCGGGGTCGAGCAACGGCGAGCAGCCGATCACCGCAAGCGACGCCTCGGTCTCGCGGTCGATCACTTCGAGCCGGATGCCGGTTTCGGCCTCAACGCGATCCCGAAAGCAATCGGCGTTCGAGGCCGCGCGGCAGGCCTCGGTCGCGATCAGGCGAAGGCGGCGGGCCTTCCTGGTCTGGATCTTGTCGCGGCAGATCGAGAGCGCGGCAACGGCGCGCTCGATCGCCGCTTCGCTGATGCAGCCGGTGGCGGAGATGCCCTCGCCCAGCCGGATGATGCGGGAAAAGGAATCGACCACGCGAAAGCTGTCGCCGGAGGGACAGGCGATCAGGAGCCGGCAATTATTGGTGCCGAGGTCGAGCGCCGCATAGACCTCGGTCGCTCTTTCGGTCGCTCTATTTGTCCCTTGGGCCTGCGCGGGCGGCCCGCCCGCCGCCGCGGCCCCTGCCGGGCCCGCAGCTTGCAGGTCTTCGCACGGCAGGCCATGGCGAAGCCGCGTGTCATCATTCATGCAAACTGTCTTTCCGCGGCCGTCGCCGGCCGGCCAGGAATGGGCTTTTCGCCTCAAACTGTAGCAGCGCCAAAGGGGTGTGCAACAACCTCCAACATTGGGACTATGTCTAATCGGCCATTGTGGCCACCCGTGCGGTGCATTATTTCACGGCGACGGCGCAAAACCGCGAGAAATCAGGCTGTTTCATGCAAGATCACACTTCGCCCTCGTCCCTCGAAAACGCTATTGCAATGCAAAAATACGGCGTCGGCCAGCCGGTCCGCCGCAAAGAGGACGACACGCTGGTCCGCGGCAAGGGCAAGTACACCGACGATTTCAGCCTGCCGAAGCAGGCTTATGGCTGGGTCGCCCGCTCCAGCCATGCCCACGGCATCCTGAAGGGGGTCGACGTCTCTGCTGCCAAAACCATGCCGGGCGTGCTGGGGGTGTGGACCGGCGCTGAGCTCGCAGCGGCCAACTTCAACCCCTTCACCTGCGGGCTGCCGCTCAAGAGCCGCGATGGCTCGCCCCTGCTGCAGACCAACCGCATGCCGCTCGCGACCGACAAGGTGCGCTATGTCGGCGACGCGATCGCCTTCGTCGTCGCCGAGACGCTGGCGCAGGCACGCGACGCCGCTGAATCCATCGAGATCGACATCGACGCGCTGCCGGCCGTGACCGACGCCGCCGACGCGGCCAAGCCCGGCGCACCCCAGCTCTACGATCACATCCCGAACAACGTCGCGCTCGACTATCACTATGGCGACGCCGCCAAAATCGAGGCCGCCTTCGCCGGCGCCGCTCATGTGACCAAACTCGACATCGTCAACACCCGCGTCGCGGTCGTCTCGATGGAGCCGCGGGTCGCGCTCGGCCATTACGACAAGGCGAGCGAACGCTACACGCTGCAGGTGCCAACCCAGGGCGTGTCCGGCAACAAGGCGGTGATGGCGCGGATCCTGAACGTGCCACCGGAGAAGGTCCGCATCCTGACCGCCAATGTCGGCGGCTCGTTCGGGATGAAGAACCTGAACTACCCCGAATATGCCTGCATCCTGCACGCGGCGAAGGCGCTGGGACGCCCGGTGAAATGGACTGACGAGCGCTCGACCAGCTTCCTCTCCGACAGCCAGGGCCGCGCCCAGAAGATCCATGCCGAGCTCGCGCTCGATACGGATGGAAAATTCCTCGCGGTGCGTCTGTCCGGCTACGGCAATCTCGGCGCCTTCATTACCGGCGTGGCACCGGGCCCGCTGTCGCTCAATACCGGCAAGAATCTCGCCAGCGTCTATCGCACGCCGCTGCTGGGCGTCGACATCAAGACGGTGCTGACCAACACCACGCATATGGGCGCCTATCGTGGCGCCGGCCGCCCGGAAGCCAACTATTACATGGAACGGCTGATCGACCGCGCCGCCGACGAGATGGGCATCGACCGCCTCACCTTGCGCAAGCGCAATTTCATCAAGCCCGCGCAACTGCCGTTCGCGGCCGCTTCCGGCGTCACCTATGACAGCGGCGATTTCGCCGGTGTGCTGGCCAAGGCGCTGGAGATTTCCGACCATGGCAATTTCGGCAAGCGCAAGCGCGAGAGCCGCAAGAACGGCAAGCTCCGCGGCATCGCGGTCGGCTCCTATCTCGAAGTGACCGCGCCGCCGTCCGGCGAGCTCGGCAAGATCACCTTCGATCCCGATGGCTCGGTGACGCTGACCACCGGCACGCTCGATTACGGCCAGGGTCATGCCACGCCGTTCGCGCAGGTGCTGACCTCGCAGCTCGGCGTGCCCTTCGACAAGATCAGGCTGCAGCAGAACGACAGCGATCTCGTTCGTTTTGGCAACGGCACCGGCGGCTCGCGATCGATTACGGCAACGGGACAGGCGATCGTCGAAGCGTCCGCGCTGGTCGTCGACAAGGGCAGGAAGGCGGCGGCGCATTTCCTCGAAGCCTCCGAAGCCGATATCGAATTTTCCTGCGGGCGTTTCACCATCGCCGGCACCGATCGCTCGATCGGCATCATGGAGCTGGCCGAGCGGGTGCGGGAGAGCAAGATGCCAGAGGGCACGCCCAACTCGCTCGATGTCGATCACGCGACCAAGGATACGCCCTCGACCTTCCCCAATGGCTGCCATGTCGCCGAGGTTGAGATCGACCCCGATACGGGCGTGACCAGGATCGTGCGCTATGCCGCCGTCAATGATTTCGGCACGGTCGTCAATCCCATGATCGTCGCGGGCCAGCTCCATGGCGGCGTCGCGCAGGGCATCGGCCAGGCGCTGATGGAAGAGGTGAACTACGACTCGAGCGGGCAGCCGATCACCGGCTCGTTCATGGACTATGCGATGCCGCGCGCAGAGGACATTCCGGTGATGGAGGTCGGCGACCATCCCTCGCCGGCCAAGTCCAATCCGCTGGGCACCAAGGGCTGCGGCGAGGCCGGCTGCGCCGGCAGCCTCGTCTGCATCGTCAATGCCGTGGTGGATGCGCTAGGCGAATACGGCATCAAGGACATCAACATGCCGCTGACGCCGGAGAAGATCTGGCGCGCGATCCAGGACGCCAAGGCGAAGGCGGCGTAAGGGCTGAACTATTTGCCACATAGAAAACTGTCATCGCCCGCGAAAGCGGGCGATCCAGTATTCCAGAGACGTCAACGATAGACCGCGAGGCCTCGGCGTACTGGATGCCCCGCCTTCGCGGGGCATGACGATGTCGAGACACGCGCGCGTCTGCGCGTCAGACCTTCTCGACCGCGCCGCCGCTTTCGGCCCAGCCCTTGAAGCCGCCAAGATTGCGCACGTCCTTGTAGCCCATATCCTGCAGCGTCTTGCCCGCAAGCGCGGACCGCCCGCCGGAGGCGCAGTAGACAATCACGGCTTTTTCCCGATCGAACGCACTGTCATAATAAGCGCTGTCAGGATCCGCCTTGAACTCGAGCATGCCGCGCGAGACGTGTTTCGCCCCCTGAACCTTGCCGGTGCCTTGCAACTCGAGACCGTCGCGCACGTCGACCACCAGCACCTGGCCGCGCTCAATCAGCGCCTTCGCATCCTGCGGGCTGATGGCTGGGACCGAAGCGTTTGCCGCTGCAAGTAATTCCTTCACTGAACCCGACATCGTATTCTCCTGTTTTAATTCTTGAGGTGCGGATAATGGCCCACTTTGTGGCGAAGCCGTGCCCCTGGCGCAATGACCACGGCTCCAGGAAGCTTTGCCGCGACGCTATAGCGCTTGACTACAGCGTGCACTCTGAAAAGCTTTCGCCCAGCCCGTGGGGCGTGCCGACAGCAGGAATTCAGGATCATCTCGTGGACGTTTTGTCGGAAGTCCTGCGCGTCGTGCGCCTGTCCGGAGCCATTCATTTTCGCGCGGAGTTTACGCACCCGTGGGCCATTCTGTCCACGCCGCCTGCGATGCTCGCGGCGGGACTCAAGGTCCCCGAAGGGTCGGTGACCCCATTTCATGTGGTCACTCAAGGGTGCTGCCTGGTGACTTCGGGCGCACTGCCGCCGATCCAGGTCGAAACTGGCGATGTGATCGTGTTCCCACGCGGTGACCAGCACGTCATGGCCAGCGATCCGGAATTGGCGCCGGTGCCGATCCAGGAAATCTGCTCGCAACCCTCCAGGGAGCATATCACCGTCGTCGAACACGGCGGGGGCGGCTCACCCGCGCATTTGATCTGCGGATTTCTGCACTCCGATCAACGGTTCGATCCATTGCTGAAATCGCTGCCGGCAATGCTGTGGGTGCGCTTGCGAGATGATGCCTTTACGCTCGATACGCTGGACAGCGTCGGACGGCATGTGCAGACAATCAAGCATCCGCAGGAGAAGGAGTGGTGGCAGGCGTCGGTGCGGTACTTGATAAGCGAAACCGCGACACCAGGACCCGGCAATCGCGCGGTGCTGGCGCGATTGGCCGAATCGCTTTTCCTCCAACTGCTGCGGTGGCAGTTGCAGTTTGCCACGCAAGGCCACGGCGGCGGCTGGCTAGCCGGCCTGCACGATCCCCAGGTGGGCCCCGCGCTCACCCTGCTTCATGCGCAGCCGGGCCGGTCGTGGAGCGTCGAAGCGCTTGCAAGGGAAGTCGGGGTCTCGCGTGCGGGGCTCGCCAAACGCTTCGTCGAACTGGTCGGCGAATCGCCCATCCAGTATCTCGCCGGCTGGCGGATGCATTTGGCGCAACATCTGCTGCAAGACAGCACGCTTGGCGTGGCCGAGATCGCCGGACGTGTCGGATATGATTCCGACGCGGCCTTCAACCGAGCGTTCCGGCGGGTGGTCGGCTCGCCGCCCGCGACATGGCGGCAGGCCAAGGAGGAGCGGCCTCCCGTAGAGAACAGCGTCCAACTCAACGGCGGTCGTCGCCCGGCGTGAAATAGAGATCCCCCTCGCCTGATCCAAATACAACTCGTCATACGCGGGCTTGACCCGCGTATCCATCAACCTTCGCAAGAGTCTCTCAAGCGAGATGGATTGCCGGGTCAAGCCCGGCAACGACGAGCTTTCCTCAAGCTGCCGCCTGTTCGCGCGGCTGGTAGATCGCGATGTGCCAGCAATGCGCGAGCGGCGTGGTGCCGTTGGCAACCACTAAAGCGTCAAGCTCGACGAAGCGATGGCCCTTCTTGTCGTAGTTGCCGACCACTTTGGCTCGCGCCGTCAGCTCATCGCCGACTTTGGCCGCAGACAGAAGCTGCATCTTCGTCCCGACGTGAATCCAGGGGCCGAGAATGGCATTGTCGACCAGGACCTTGTTCATGATCCGCGGCAACAGGCCGGGATGGCCGAGCCCCTCGCGCGCATAGATCGGATCGGTCTCGCGGATATCCCTGAGATATTCCTGGGCTGCCTCGCCCGGCCAGTCGCGGGGAATGGAGCCGAGCCATCTGTCGAGCTCGTAGGATGCGGCATTCACCGGCTTGCGCTCCTTCACCGCGGCGGCAGCCGTGTAGTCATCAAGCGCGAATTTCGGCGCAGAAGCCGGCAGCGACGCGGTGCCGGTGGCGCAAAGCGCGCCCTTGCTCTGCACTTCGATGGTGAGGCCGCCTGCCTCGTCGACGGCGCTGACCTCGGCGATCTCGCCGTCATAGATCGGCTTGACGAAGCGCGCCTCGATCAGGCCGCGCTCGAGGAAGGCGCGGCCCCATTTCGCCACCGGCATGTGCAGCATGTAGGCGAGCACGTCGACACCGGGCACGAGGCCGCCCGAGAAGCCGTATTTCCGCGCCACCGTGTCGTCGTGGATCTTGTTCTCGGAGTGCTTTGAGGTGTTGTAGGCCGAGACGCGGTGAGTGTGCAGGCCCGCCATCGTTTTCTCCTTGGGTTTCCCCTCATTTTGCTGCTTTTCTGCCGGCAATGGTAGTCGAACCTGGCAGCGAGGCAAGATCAGCCTTTTCCTCGCAATTTTCCGCCCGATGGAGTACAGCCGGGACGGCTGAAAAACCCTGAAGTGATGACGGAAAATACCCAGACCACCCGCATCTATGTCGATGCCGACGCCTGCCCGGTGAAGGACGAGATCTATCGCGTCGCGACCCGCCTTGGCGTGCCCGTGAGCGTGGTCGCGGGCCAATTCATCCGCGTTCCGCAGGACCCGCTGATCGAACGCATCGCGGCCGGTTCCGGCATGGATGCGGCCGATGACTGGATCGCCGAACGTGCAGGCCCCGGTGACGTCGTGATCACCGCGGACATTCCGCTCGCCAGCCGCTGCGTCAAGGCCGGCGCCGAGGTGATCGCGCCGAACGGCAAGCCGTTTTCGGAAAGCTCTATCGGCATGACGCTCGCGGTGCGGAAACCTGATGACCGACCTGCGCTCGTCGGGCGAAATTACCGGCGGACCGAAATCATTCTCGGCCCGCGACCGCTCGACGTTCCTGTCGGCGCTCGACCAGACCATCCGCCGCATCCAGCGCCGCCGCGCCGAGCAGGCGGCGGCAAGCCAGGGCTGATGCGATGGCGCCGCCGCTGATCCAGCTCAAGGAGATCGCGCTGACTTTCGGAGGCACGCCGCTGCTGACCGGCGTCGAGCTCTCGGTGTCGCCGGCCGAGCGCGTCTGCCTGATCGGCCGCAACGGCTCCGGCAAATCGACGCTGCTGAAGATCGCGGCCGGCCTCGTCGAGCCCGACAGCGGCAGCCGCTTTGTACAACCGGGAGCAACCATCCGCTACCTGCCGCAGGAGCCGGATTTCGCGGGGCATGCGACCACGCTCGCCTATGTCGAGGCCGGCTTGGGCCCGGGCGACGACCGCTATGCCGCACGCTACCTGCTCGAACAGCTCGGGCTTCACGGCGACGAGGATCCCGCCAGCCTCTCCGGCGGCGAGGCGCGGCGCGCGGCGCTGGCGCGGGCGCTCGCGCCCTCGCCCGACATCCTGCTGCTGGATGAACCGACCAACCATCTCGATCTTCCGACCATCGAATGGCTGGAGCACGAGTTGGACAGCCGCCGCAGCGCGCTGGTGCTGATCAGCCACGACCGGCGTTTCCTCGCCAACCTCTCGCGCGCGACCGCCTGGCTCGATCGCGGCCAGATCCGCCAGATCGACCGCGGCTTTGCCGCCTTCGAGGGCTGGCGCGACGAGGTGCTGGCCGAAGAGGAGCGCGAGCAGCACAAGCTCGACCGCAAAATCGTCAACGAGGAGCACTGGCTGCGCTACGGCGTCTCCGGACGCCGCAAGCGAAACGTCAAGCGGCTCGGCAATCTCTTTGCGCTGCGCGAGCAGCGCAGGAATTACCGGGGCGCTGCGGGCAACGCCAATCTGGCCGCGGCGGAAGCCGAGAAATCGGGCCGGCTGGTGATCGAGGCGAAAGGCATCGGCAAGAGCTACGGCGAGCGCAGGATCGTCGAGAATTTCTCGATCCGCGTGCAGCGCGGCGACCGCGTCGGCGTTGTCGGACCGAATGGCGCCGGCAAGACCACGCTGGTGAACCTGCTGACCGGCGCAGAAACACCCGACGGCGGTTCCGTGCGGCTAGGCGCCAACATCGAGATGGCGACGCTGGACCAGCACCGCGAAAGCCTCGACCCCAAATCGACACTGGCCGAGGCGCTGACCGGCGGCCGCGGCGACCATGTGATGGTCGGCGGCAAGCCAAAGCATGTCGTGAGCTACATGGAGGACTTCCTGTTCGCGCGCGAGCAGATGCGCACGCCGCTGGAAGTGCTTTCCGGCGGCGAACGCGGCCGGCTGATGCTCGCCCGAGCGCTCGCGAAGCCGTCCAACCTGCTGGTGCTGGACGAGCCGACCAACGACCTCGATCTCGAAACGCTCGACGTGCTGGAGGAGATGCTCGGCGATTACGAGGGCACGGTCATCCTGATCAGCCACGACCGCGATTTCCTCGATCGCGTCGTGACCTCGGTGATCGCGCCCGACGGCAACGGCAGATGGATCGAATATGCCGGCGGCTATTCCGATATGCTGAGCCAGCGCGGGTTCGATCTCAGCCGCGAGACCATGAAGGCGCCCACAGCCGAGGAGAAGAAGGAAGCCAGGGCCGCCAGCGCTCCTTCCGCTCCCGCGACGAAACGCCGGCTGAATTTCAACGAGAAGCACGCGCTGGAAACGCTGCCCCGGACCATCGAGAAATTGCAGGCCGAGATCGCCAGGCAGCAAAAGCTGCTGGACGATCCCGGCCTCTACGCCAGGGACCGCAAGACGTTCGATGAGGCGTCGCACGCGATGGCCAGGACGCAGGAAGAATTGGCCGCCGCCGAAGATCGCTGGCTAGAACTGGAAGTGTTACGTGAAGAGATTGAGCAGGCATAACCCATGACCACTCCCCTCGCCGCCAAAATTGCCCGGGAATACGGCACGCCCTGCGCCGTCATCGACATGGACAAGGTCGAGCGCAACATCGCGCGCATCCAGGCCGCCTGCGATGCAGCCGGCGTCGCCAACCGGCCGCACATCAAGACCCACAAGAGTCCGTTGCTTGCGGAAATGCAGGTCAAGGCCGGCGCGAAGGGCATCACCTGCCAGAAACTCGGCGAGGCCGAGATCATGGCGGACGCCGGCATCGACGACATCCTGATCTCCTACAATCTCCTCGGCGACGAGAAGATGGCGCGACTCGGCGCACTGCAGGCCAAGGCCGCCATGACCGTGGCCGCCGACAATTCGACCGTAATCGCGGGCTTGCCGAAGGCAGCCGAGGCCTCCGGCCGCCCGCTGTCGGTCGTGGTCGAATGCGACACCGGCCGCAAGCGCGCCGGCGTCGAGACGCCAGCCGAGGCGATTGCGCTGGCGCGGGAGATCGCCGGGCTGAAGGGCTTGCAATTTGCCGGCTTCATGCTCTACCCAACCGAGACCGGCTGGGCAGACGCGCAGAAATTCTACGACGAGGCGCTGGCCGGCGTGCGCGCGCACGGGCTCGACGCAAAAATGGTCTCGACCGGCGGCTCGCCGAACCTGAAGAATCTCGGCAAGCTCAAGGGCGCGACCGAGCATCGTCCCGGCACCTACATCTATAACGACCGCATGCAGGTCGCGGCGGGCGTTGCGAGCTGGGACGATTGCGCGCTCAACATCTATTCGACGGTGGTGAGCCGCGCGGGCCCCGAGCGCGGCATCCTCGATGCAGGCTCGAAGACGCTGACGTCGGACACCGGCGGCGGGCTCGACGGCCACGGCCTGATCCTGGAACATCCCGAGGCGAAGATCGCGAAATTCGCCGAGGAGCACGGCTTCCTCGACCTCGCCCGCAGCAACACCCGGCCCAATGTCGGCGATGTCATCCGCATCGTGCCCAATCACGTCTGCGTCGTCGTCAACATGATGGATGAGGTGGTGATGGTGCGCGGCGACGAGATCGTGGGCGTGCTCCCGATCGCGGCGCGGGGGAAGTTGCGTTAGGGCGAATGGTGAGTGGCGAATAAGTAGACTCTACTCGCTACTCGCTATTCGCTATTCGCCATTCGCGTCTCAAACCACCTCAACGTCCCCCTGCCCGCCGCGGCGCCCATCGCAAATGACGCCTGCAAAAGATAACCGCCGGTCGGCGCTTCCCAGTCGAGCATCTCGCCGGCGGCGAAGACACCCGGCAGACGCCGCAGCATGAAGTCCGTGTCGAGCTCATCGAAACTGATGCCGCCCGCGGTCGAGATCGCACGCGCGATCGGCGCGGTGCCGGTGAGCCTGATCGGCACCGCATGGATCAATTCGGCGAGGTCTTTTGGCGCGAGCGCGGCCGGCGAACGGCCGGAAGCGATCGCCGCCTCCTGCACCAGGCCGATCGCGACCGGCGACAAATTGGCCGCCTTGCGCAGGAAATTGGAGAGCGATTGCTTTCCGCGCGGTACGGACAGCCGCACGGCCAATGCGTCTGCCGCAAGATCGGGACGCAGGGCGACATGCAGGATTGTCTCACCCGATGCCGCGATGGCCTCGTGCAACTCGGCCGACAACGCATAGACGGCTCCGCCCTCGATCCCGCCGCGGGTGACGATGGCCTCGCCGCGGATAACGTGCGCGCCGAATCTGAATTCGACGCCCTTCAGCGGCTGGCCTTCGTAGCGATCCCTGAACACATCGGACCATTCGACGGTGAAACCGCAATTCGCGGGCCGCAGCGGGGAAATCGCGACGCCCTGTGCCGCCAGCAGTTCGGTCCACGTCCCATCGGAGCCAAGCCGCGGCCAGCTTGCGCCGCCGAGCGCGAGCACCGTCGCACGCGCGTCGATCGCCCGCTCGCCGTCCGGCGTTCGAAACCGACATCGCCTCTGCTCGTCCCAGCCGATCCAGCGATGGCGAAAGGCGAACCTCACACCTTGCGCGTCCAACCGCCGCAACCACGCGCGCAACAACGGCGATGCCTTGAAGCTTTGCGGAAACACCCGGCCGCTGGAGCCGACAAAGGTCGGCTGGCCCAGCGCCTCGCTCCATGCGCGCAAGCGATCCGGCGAAAAGGCGGAGATAACAGGCTCCAGCCGCGGCGCCGCCTCGCGGTAGCGCGCGAGGAACGCCGGCAGCGGCTCGCTATGGGTCAAATTGAGGCCGCCGCGCCCGGCCATCAGGAATTTGCGGCCCGCCGACGGCATGGCGTCGTAGACGGTCACGCTGGCGCCGCCCTGCGCCAGCACTTCCGCCGCCATCAGCCCGGCCGGACCGGCGCCGATGACGGCGGCTTCGATTGGTCCTGAAGACATGACGGGAGCTTAGGCCAACGCGCGCGCCACGACAAAGATCGTCATTCCGGGATGGTCCGAAGGGCCAGACCCGGAATCTCGAGATTCTCAGGTGCGCAATTGCGCACCATAGTTCGGTGCTCTCGCATCGCCCCGGAATGACGGTGTCATAGCTTCACGCCCGCCCGCGCGGCGGCTTGTCCCAC
>Ga0207707_10004706_pt1 | contig 11979 bp, 7 predicted proteins | sample KBSC83BmetaG_FD_184336 | JGI IMG/M metagenome (GOLD analysis project Ga0207707, IMG submission 184336) | Corn rhizosphere microbial communities from Kellogg Biological Station, Michigan, USA - KBS C8-3B metaG (SPAdes) (version 2) | ecosystem: Host-associated > Plants > Roots > Rhizosphere ... | reverse complement strand
CGAGAAACTTATCGCGACGCATAAGGACACCGCGGAGATCTGGCGGCTGCTGGCCGAAGCTTATGACCGGCAAGGCAAACCCGAGCCGGCCTATCGCGCCTATGCAAGATCGATCGAGGCAGATCCCAATTCTGAAGAGACCTATATTGCGCTAGCAGAGTTCGCTTCCGCGCACGGAAATAACGATTACGCATTGCAAGCGGCTGCCCGCGGACTAGCGCGGCTTCCCAAATCCCCAGGACTGTTATTCGAGCGAGGCATGCTATGGGCGCTCCAGGGCGATCGAAAGAAAGCGGAGAGCAGTCTTACGGAGGCGAGCCGGCTTAAGCCGTTGTGGAACCTGCCTTGGCTTGCGCTAGGCGTTGCGCAGCTCGAATCGGGTGACGGGGCTCAGGCAGCGATCTCGTTGCGGAAGGCGCGCGCACTGGATCCACATGATTTCCGCGCGCATTACCTATATGCGACAGCACTCGCGAGGGAGAGTCAGCGCACATCCGCCCGGAATCGAACCGAGGCTATCGCGGCTCTGCGCAAGGCTATCGAACTCAATCCGAGTGACGCTCGGCCGCATGCTCTGCTGGGTCAACTTGAAATGTCTGCCGGAAATCCGAATGCCGCCGCCCTCGCATGGCAGGCCGCGCTGAAGATCGATCCCCACAATGGCGTAGCACTGTATCAGCTGGGCCTGCTTTACCAGAAGCAAGGCAGGAGCGAAGAGGCGAAGCAACTGCTGCAAAGATTTCAGAGCGTCAAAACAAAGACGCGGAGCAACGAGGAAAGCCTCGTGCAGATCCTGCGAGTGGTGCCGCCGAAGTGAACGCGATACCTTAAGCTGCGATCTTCTTCCGGGATTTCAACATGGGCCGTAGCGCGAGATTCACGATTATCATGAGCGTGGAAAATGCCGGCAGCACGAGCAGTCCTGTCTTAATGCGATTTGGATCGGTACCTGCGATGGCCCCAATGATTTTCGAGCTTACCGCCAGACCGATCCAGCCGGATGTGATCGCAATTCCCATGGCGGTAGCAGTCATGCGGGGAAACGCATCGCCGACCATCGCTAGTGTGGTGGGAAACACCGGCGCCATCGCCAGCCCGGCGCAGAACACCAGGATGCCGGCGACATACGCGTCGGTCGTCTGCAGCATGGCAAAAGTGGTGATCGCCATCAGCACGGAGGAAATCAGAGTAACGGTCGGCGCCGAAACTTTTATCAGGATGGGCGAAACGACAACGCGGCCAACCAGCAGACCCAAGGCGAAGCCGAGCGAAAGAATTTTCAATGCGCGGGGTTCAGGGACGCCCTGGGCAATCAGATGGCTGGTCAACCAGTTCCAGACGCCGACTTCGCACGAAACATAAAGAAACAGCAGTAACGAGAGTAGAAACAGCGCGGGCCGGCCGAGCAGGGCGCTGGCTTCGGAAAACTTGAAGCCGCGTTCGCCGCTGGGCGCCGGCATTGGCGTGGCGGCGTGCAAGATAAAAGTGATGACCGTCAGTACCGCCACCATATAGCAGAGCGCGATGGTGTTACCAGCCAGGAAGAAACCACCGATGGCAGGCGTGAGTAATCCGCCGAGCCCGAAAAACAGGTTCAGCAGATTGAGCGTGGTGGCGCGGCGGTCCTCGCTGATATCACTGACCAGAGCATTCGCAGCCGTGACGATGATGCCGCCCCCGAGTCCCAACAGGAGTACGAACATGATGACGGATGCATATCCGGTCGAGTTCGGCAGCGCGAACAAGGCCAGCATGATCAACCCGAGGCCCAGCAGCAATCCCGTCTTCTTGCCCTTGTTGTCAATCAACGGTCCGACCGAAACGGAGGCAATGATGAGGCCGATGGCCTGTGCCAGCGCGATGGTTCCCTTCTGTTCCTCCGTGAAGCTGAAACGCGCTGCCAGCTGAGGCAACAGTGTTCCCAGCATGGCGGCGATCATGCCATAAACCAGGATGGCGAGAATGGCGGCAGGAATCAGTCGGCCTTTGGAGACAGCAGCATTCATAGAGCCTGATAGTAACAAAAGCCACGGGCAACCGCGATTCGGACAAGATAGATTGGATGCATGGCTGAACTCGAAGTTCACACCGAGACCGAGGGCATAGTCGATCCTCGAGGGCAGAAGGTCGGGGTACTCGCCGCGGTGCTCGCAGTGGGCCTCGCGGTCGTTACGATCGCGTCGCATCGGGCTCACACCGAAGGCGTGCTTCTCAAAACGGAAGCGAACGACCGGTGGTCCTTTTACCAGTCCAAACGCATTAAGCTGCACAGCCTCGAATTGGGCGAGCAATTGGTTTCGGTACTTGGCACGAAGAGCCCGGAAACCGCCAAGGCGGTTGAAGATTTTCGCAGGGAGAGAGCCCGGTATGACGGCGAATCGAAAGAGGTAATGCAGGAGGCGCAAAAAAAAGAAGCCGAGGCTTCGCGCGTGGAGCGCCGGGCGCTGCGATTTGATATCGGCGAAGGCCTGCTTGAGATTGCGCTCGTCCTGACGTCTCTCTATTTCATTTCGAGGAAAATGCTCTTCCCGGTAATCGGGATCATCGGTGGAATTGCGGGAATTATCATGGCGATCGCGGGACTCACTCTGTAGCACCCGCCGCGGCCGTGCGCACGGGAATAAAGATACAATTTCCTGATGCGTTATAGAGTCTCGGTTCCTCTGATCCTCCCCTTGCTCGCCGCGGCGCTGGGAGCGCAGAGTGCCTCCCCGCAGCCGGCTACGTATTCCGCATTGCCGAGCGAAACCCCCGCCAAGTTCGAGCAAACGTCCGAGAGCTTTGATTACATCAAAACCGACGTGATGATCCCGATGCGCGACGGGGTCAAACTGCACACGGTCATCATCGTGCCACGAGGCGCGAAGGGCGCCCCAATACTGCTTACGCGGACACCTTACAACGCAAGCGAACTCACCAGCCACGCGCAGAGCTCCCACCTCGGGTCGATCCTGAACGGCTATGACAACGCCACCGAGTTGATCGTGGAAGATGGCTACATCCGTGTGGTTCAGGATGTCCGGGGAAAACACGGTTCCGAGGGCGACTATGTAATGAACCGGCCGCTCCACGGGCCGCTCAATCCGACTCCGGTCGATCACGCCACAGACACATACGACACCATCGACTGGCTGGTGAAGAATGTCCCCGAAACGAATGGAAAGGTCGGTATCCTTGGCATATCCTACGACGGCTTTCTGCCCTTGATGGCGCTCGTCAATCCGCATCCCGCGCTCAAGGTGTCGGTGCCAATGAATCCCATGGTGGATGGCTGGATGGGCGACGACTGGTTCCACAATGGGGCTATCCGCCAGCAGATGATGTCCTACATCTACGATCAGGAGGCGACTCGAAAGTCGGAGGCGAAGTGGTGGACAAGCCATTTTGACGAGTACGACATGTTCCTGCAGGCGGGATCGGCTGGCGATCTCGGGCAGCGCCATGGCCTGGAGCCGATCGGCTTCTGGCGAAAAATTCTTGCACACCCCAGCTATGACGCCTTCTGGCGGGAACAGGGGATGGACCGCGTGCTGGCAGCCCAACCTTTGAAAGTACCCGTCATGCTGGTGCACAGCCTCTGGGACCAGGAAGATATCTACGGCGCTATCGCCGTCTATAAGGCGCTCAAGCCCAAGGACGCCGGGAACGATAAGGTATTTCTGGTGATGGGCCCGTGGCATCACGGACAGGAGATTGAGGATGGCAGCTCGCTTGGCGTGTTGCGGTTCGGGAGCGACACCGGTCTCTACTTCCGCCGTGAAATTCTGCGCCCGTTCCTGGCGCAATACCTGAAGGACGGGGCGCCTAAGGCCGATGTTCCGCCGGTGAGCGCGTTTGAAACCGGAACAAATACATGGCGGCGTTTGCCGGCCTGGCCCGCGGGGTGCGCGAGCGGCTGCGCGGTAAAGCCGTCTCCGCTCTATCTGGCCCCCGGTCTTAAACTGAGTTTTGCCGAGCCAAAGACGGAAGACCAACCGTTTGAGGAATACGTTTCAGACCCGGCGAAGCCCGTGCCGTTCCGCGCGCGTCCCATTCAACCCGTCGGTTACGGCAACGGCTTGAGCTGGGCCCAATGGTTGGTAGACGACCAGCGCGAGGCTTCCGGCCGCCCCGATGTTGCGGTATTTGTGTCGGACGTTTTGAACAAGCCCGTGAAGATCAGCGGCGAGCCGGTTGCGAATCTCATCGTGTCCACGAGTGGTACCGATTCCGACTGGGTGGTCAAGCTGATCGATGTGTATCCCGATGAAGTGGCGGGTCAGCCGGCGTTAGGCGGCTATCAGCTGATGGTTTCGGCCGATATCTTCCGGGGCCGCTATCGCGAGAGTCTCGAGACGGCCAAGGCGATCGAGTCGGGCAAACCCTTGCTTTACCGCTTCAACATGCCGACTGCGAATCACGTCTTCCTGCGAGGACACAAGATCATGGTGCAGATACAATCGAGCTGGTTCCCTTTATACGACCGCAATCCGCAGACGTTTGTAGCCAATATCTTCTGGGCTAAGCCGGACGATTACAGGAAGGCAGTACAGCGCGTGTATCACACGCGGGGCCAGGCGAGCTTCGTTCAACTGCCGCTGGTTGAGACGCCCTAGGGCGCGGCTCAGATCGTGCGCACAGACTTAATGGGCCGAGCGTGCTCGGCCCCTACAGAAACTCGTAGGGGTCGGGCACGCCCGACCCGATTTATTCAAAGACTCATGAGGGCGTGGTCAACGGCAGTCGTTACAGTATTGCTGGCCCTGCCTCTCGCCGCTGGCCCAATCACTTTCAATCAGGCAATCGCACCGATGCTGTTTCAATCTTGCGCGGCGTGTCACCGACCGGGCGAGGCAGCGCCGTTTTCTCTACTCACGTACCAGGATGCAAAGCGGCATGCTTCACAGATTCTTGCGGTGACGCGAAGCCGGTACATGCCGCCGTGGCCACCTGAGGCGGGGTATGGGGACTTCGAAGATTCGCGAAGGCTCTCAGATGAGCAGATCCAGCGGATCGCGCGCTGGATCGACAGCGGAATGCCGGAAGGAAATCCCGGGGATCTGCCGCCCGCACCGCGTTTCACCGAAGGCTGGCAAATGGGTCGGCCCGATCTAGTAGTGCAAATCCCACGCGCATTCACGCTGCCGGCCGCTGGCGGCGATGTGTTCCGAAATTTTGTGGTATCGCCCGACCTTAAGGAAACACGTTATGTGCGGGCGATCGAGCTGCGGCCGGGAAACAAGCGCGTGGTGCATCATGCCAATGTGGTGCTCGATCGCGCGCACATATTGCGGCAGCGAGATGGTAAAGACGGACAACCCGGATTTCCCGGAATGGATGTGATCACGGAGTCGGGATCGGAATTCGAGCCGGACTCTCATTTCCTGTTTTGGAAACCGGGCTCGCCCGCTCAGCGAACGCCCGACGATATGGGGTGGCGTCTGGGAGCCGGTGACGACCTCGTCCTGAACCTGCATCTGCAGCCATCGGGGAAACCGGAAACGGTACAGCCGATGCTCGGGCTTTACTTTGCCAAGCAACCGCCTCGGCGGTTTCCCATGCTCCTGCAACTCGAAGATGACGGGTCGATCGACATCCCACCGGGCTCTCCCGACTTTTCGATTACCGATCACCTGACACTACCGGTGGACTGCCAGGTGCTGGCGATTTACGCGCACGCGCACTATGTGGGCAAGCGCATTGAGGCTTGGGCCGCGATGCCCGACGGGAGCCGCCGCTGGCTACTGCGGATCGACGACTGGAACATCAACTGGCAAGCCGTGTATACGTATCGGGAGCCGGTCGCGCTTTCCAAAGGCGCAACCGTGCACATGCGAATCACCTACGATAATTCGGCGGAAAATCCACGGAATCCAAATCGTCCTCCGAAGCGTGTGCGCGCCGGAGACCGCGCCGAGGATGAGATGGGCCATGTTTGGCTGCAAGTATTGCCTCGCGAAAACGCCCAACGCGATCCCAGGAAGACTTTGCAAGAGGCGCTGATGCAAAGGCGTCTGGAGAAGTACCCATCCGATTTTGTTGCGAATTTTAACCTCGGCGCCCTTTTGCAGCTGGACGGCAGCGATCAGAAAGCGCTTGTCTACTTTGGGAGGGCGCTCGGAGTGCGCCCGGAGAGTGCGGTGGCGCGGAACGATCTCGCCGTTTCACTCATGATGCTAGGGCGCCTGGAAGACGCAGTACGAGAGTTGCGCACGATTCTGGAACGGGAACCTGCATACGCGAACGCGCGCTACAATTTGGCGCGCGCGCTCGCAGCGCAGGGCGATTCTGAGGCAGCCCTCTCTGTATTTGCTGCCTACGTGCAGGACTACCCGCAGGATTCCCAGGCGCGCGTCCATCTGAGCAGCCTGTATATTGCGCGCCGGCGTTATGCCGAAGCTTTGCCGCATCTGGAGGAAGCGGCGCGGCTGAAGCCGGACGACGCTGATATTGCCACCAATCTCGGATCCGTGCTCGCCCTGACGGGTGATCTTGCGGGAGCGATATCGGCATACGAACGCGCGCTGAAAATCGATCCCAACCACAAAACAGCTCGTGAAAATCTGACTCGCGCACGCTCGTCAAAACGATAATGGAGCATATACGCCAGGAGGCCACGCTACAATCGGCAAGACATCATGCTTCCGGCGACATTGCTGCTGATATTGCTGCAAACCGGCGCGCAGTCGGCGTATGACAAAGGGCTGCAGCTTATGCAGCGCCGCGAGTATCGGGCCGCCGCAGCCGAGTTTCATCGCGCCATTGAAGGGGAGAAGCCAGGCTCGCTCAAGTATGGTCGGATCAGCCTGCAGCTAGGCCAAGCGTATTTTCTTTCGGGCCGCAGCGCGGAAGCCATTCCCTGGCTCGAGAAAGCGGTCGAGAGCGGCGCGGGTACGACTGAAACTTTCTACATGCTGGGTAACGCCAGCATTCAGGTACGCGACATCGATGGTGCGCGCGGCGCCTTCGGCCGCCTCTTTCGGGTAAAACCGAATTCCGCCGCAGCGCATCTCATCACTGCCCAGATGCTAGTACGCCAAGATGCCGACGAGCTCGCGGGGAAAGAGTTGCGGGCCGCGCTCGAGCTCGATAGCAGGATTCCGGAAGCGCATTACCTGCTCGGGATACTGGCGACCTACAAGTCGGACTCGGCGACAGCTATCGCAGAGCTGACCGAGGAGATTGCGATTAATCCAAACTACGCAATGGCTTACTACAAGCTAGCCGATGCTTACACGCGCCGGCAGGAGTGGGACCGCGCGATTCCTTTGCTGCAGAAGTCCGTGTGGCTGAATCCAGATTATAGCGGCCCCTACATTCTCCTGGGTAAGGCCTACTGGAAACTCGATGCGCTCGACAATGCCGAAGGCGTGTTGCGGCATGCGATCGAGATCGATCCGAAGAACAAGTCGGCGCATTACTTACTTGGGCAAGTTCTTTTGAAGATGGGGCGCGAGGACGAGGGCCGCAAAATGATCCGGGAATCCCAGGAGTTACAACAGAAACCAGAAAAATGATGGCGAGGGGCGACTGTTATGTCACCCCTCTGGTTGCGGAAACGCCTAGAATTCGAAACGGAACCCAAACTGCAATCGGCGCATTTGAACGTTCGGTGCGAGGCCGGTGATCTGCCCCGCGTTGTCAGCCGAAACGTCGTTGTTCGGATCGCCGAGGTTGGTGTGGTTCCAGGCATTGTACGCGTCGGCTCGGATATTGATTTTTTTGCTTTCTGTAATTTTAAAGTCCTTGCTTAGCGAAAGGTCCTGCTGGACCTGCTTCGGGCCGAACATACCATTATAGGGGTAGTTGCCGAATTCATTCGAGGTCGGATACTCAAACGGCTTGCCATCGCCGACTCCTCCCACGAACCATTGATCGCGGTCGCCCTTGGCGCCGGAATACGGATCGCCGGGACCTTTGACAGGTCGCCCAGCGGGGCCAGTGTCAGGCCGCAATACAGAATCGGGGAACGTCCCAATGTTCGGAGTGAACGGCCGGCCACTGTACATAGTCAGCACACCGCTCAGATTCCAGCCGCCAACTGCCAGGTCGGCCCAACGGCTCATGCCAGAGCCGAAATGGCGTCCACGTCCAAAAGGTAATTCCCAAATGCCTGTGAGGTTGAAGGTCTGGCGCGTGATGCCGTCGCGGTTGCCCCGGCCGAGCGGGCGGTCGTATAGGAACGACCAACCGTCGTTGTCTCCCGTAGCAACCTGAAATGTGTAATTGCTCTGGAAGTTGTAACCCTTGGCAAATCGCTTCTCCACCTGAATCTGCAGCGAGTTGTATTGGTTGGTCGTGCAACTGCATTCGTATTGCACTCCCTGGGTCCAGCCGAACTTCTGAAAGAACGGCCTTCGCGAGTTGAAGTCTGAACCGGGATTGGTAGGATCCCAAGCCGCCTGGTTTATGTCTATTGAATCGCCATCGCCAACAAAAGTGTGGCGGCCGCTGTTACCAACGTATCCGGCAGAAACTGAGAAGGAGTTGCCGAATTGGCGTTGGATCGTCGCGTTGTACACCATCACACGCGGAGTGGTGATTTGACCCGGACGCGAACGAATGTATATGCCGTCCGGTATCACGAAAGTTCCATCGCTACCCGGGGTGGGCACGACAGCGGCGGGCGGATTCTTACCCAGCGCGAAAACACCCTGGAAGGCTCCGTTCGCATTAACGCTCTGCGACGCCAAAACCGGCGGATTCTGCGTGACGATATGGCCGAAGTTGGAACCGAATACGCCGACCGAATACGTCCATCCGTATCCGATGCGGACCACCGTTTTGTCGTTAATTTGATACGTGACGCCCAAACGCGGCGCGAAGTTCTTCCAGTTGCGGGCCACCGGACCATGAATCGGAATGCCGCCCACACCAAAGACTTCCATTTTTCCGGTGGTGAGATCGGGGAGCGCGCCGTTGCCGGCCTTGTTTACATATTCCGGAAAAATCATTTCCCAACGGAGGCCATAGTTGACCTGCAGCTTTCGAGAGACGCGCCACGAATCCTGCCCGTACCAGAAGTAGCGGTTCTGCCTTTCCGCGGCGTCGGTAGATGTGCTGACGAAGCGGCCGAAGCTCGTGACCTCTCCCAGCATGAAGGTGGCCCAACCGAGTCCTTCCTGCACGCCTTGGCCTGCTCCAGGGACGATGCCAGTGTATCCGGTGTCGAAAGTAAGCTCTCCCGCGCGATGAACATCGCTAGGTACTCGGAGGTTGGTGGCGTGGCGAAGATCGGCGCCGAACTTCAAGGTGTGGTTGCCAATGGTTTTCGTTACGTTGTCGACAAATTGAAATTGCTGCTCCTGTTCATTCAGCGGGCAGTTGCACTGGTTGGTGCCAAGCGAATATCCCAGGTTCGTGCCGGCATCACCTTGTATGAAGAAGGCCGGCATGCCGCTGGTGTAAAAATTGTCAGTATTGAGGCCGGGGATGCCGGCATCTGTGGCAGGATGCGTGCCTAAACCGTTGGGTGTGACTTTTACCCGGTAGCGCATGAAGCCGAAGCGAAAGTCATTGATGAGGGTAGCCGAAAACGTGCGAGTGTACCCTAGGGCCATGCTCTGGTTAAGCACGTCGGAAAGTCCCGCGAAGTTGATGTTGTCGAGGGCCGGCCCGCCGGGAAGCACGCCGAAGGCGCCGGGAGCTGATTTATTAAAACTCGCGTAACTGTAACGGCCGAACAGCGAGGACTTTTCGTTGATGAAGTAGTCCCACCGTGTGTCCCACTGGTTACTGTCGAACTTTTCCGAACCTGTGGCTGCGTAATTGTTGCGGAAGGTAGTGCCTCCCTGATCTACTGCGTTCGGCGGGGGAAGGAACTTCATGATGGCCAGCGCTTGCGGGCTCAGGCGGTTCTCAGGAATAACGTTATTCGGAAACGGCGTTCGCCCTGTACCGTCGGCGTTTCCCGTTTGCGGATCATAAATCGCGTTGTGAACGGTCCCGCCCGAGTCCGTATAGAGGTATTCGCCAAAATCGCCGGTGCGGGCACGTAGTGTCGGTACTCCGGTTAGTACCGAAGAACCGGTCCGCCGGCGAGTGAGTTGGGCATCGCCGAAATAGAATAGCTTGTTCTTGATGAGCCGGCCGCCGAGGGTCCCCCCGAACTGGTTCCATTTTACAGGCGGTACCTGCGTGTCTTCCGCGGAGTTAAATGGATTGCGCGCGAATGTGGCAAATCCCGGTGTATTGTCGCGCAGGTATTCGAAGGCGCTACCATGTAAATCGTTTGAGCCCGATTTGGTGGAGGTGAGAACAATCCCGGCGTTCGCCATGCCGAATTCGGCGTCATAGTTTTGCGAGGCGATCTTCGTCTCGGTCACCGAATCGAGGATAGGATTAATCACGATTATCCCTAGGATAGGGTCTTGATTATCGGTGCCGTCCAGTTGGAATCCGGTCGCGCTAAAAGGCTGGCCGTTGACCGTGATCTGATGACTGCCTTGAGGGTTTTCACTCGAAGCGTGCTGCCATCCAAGCTGATTGGTGCCCGGGGAGAGTAGCAAGTGGGCCTGAAAATTACGATCGAACGAAGGCAGATCAATGAGTTCACGTGAGCTGAATGTGGTAGCCACGTCGGAACGGTCCGATTGCAGAACGGGCGAAGACGCGGTGACCTCGACTGTTTCCGTGACTTGGCCCAGTTCTAACTGGAAATCGGCGCGCGCGGCCTGATCTACGCGAACCTCAACATCGGAACCCGCCTTACGAAATCCGTTAGCTTCAATCTCGACGCGGTAGGTGCCGGGAATAAGCTGGCCAACGCGATAGTTACCCGACTCATTTGTATCCGCTTCCGCCTTAATGTTTTTCGTCCGCTCAGTGATGGTTACCTTAGCTCTTGGAACGGCGGCGCCGGACGCATCCTGCGCAGTTCCGTAAATGCTGCCATAAACCTGCTGCGCCACGGTAGATTGTGGCAGGAGTACTAGAAGCGTAAACGTAGCGATACCTGTGAAGTGACGTTTCCCGAACGACATGGTTCACCCTTTCCCCTTACCCGTCCGGCGGATCTCACCCCTGAAATGCCGCCGCCTAATCCCGCATAACGTATCACTATTAGACTGACTGCGCAAGGGCCCCGCACCTTGTTTACAAGAGACGAGACAACGAAGAGACCAGGAGTTATCGAGGACGTTACCGTGCGGCTGCGGCAGCAACCGGCAAGTTGGCGGATGAGCGCTTTAACTCGGTGATCCTGAGCGGAAGGGTAGCACCCAGCACGTCGATGAATGGGCTCATTACAGGTGTTGCCGGCGCGGCAGAAGAGCGGCTGATGCTGATATAGTCAACGGCGGAGAGAGGCAGTCGCAATATCCAGAAGCTTTCGGGCGGGAGAGTTTTCCAGCGTTCGAAAAAGATGCTTCCGCCCCGGCGCTCACGGATAGCATCCCAGCATTGTTCAAGCGTGGCAGCCGAGAGGAGTCGCTGCTCGAGACTTTGTATCGCTAGTTGCGCATTGAGGGTGCTGACTCATGGTTTCGGCCGACATCTTCCGGGGCCGCTATCGCGAGAGTCTCGAGACGGCCAAGGCTGATCGAGTCCGGCAAGCCCTTGCTTACCGCTTCAACATGCCGACTGCGAATCACGTGTTCCTGCGAGGACACAAGATCATGGTGCAGATACAATCGAGCTGGTTCCCTTTATACGACCGCAATCCGCAGACGTTTGTAGCCAATATCTTCTGGGCTAAGCCGGACGATTACAGGAATTGCAGTACAGCACGTGTATCACACGCGCGGCCAGGCGAGCTTCGTTCAACTGCCGCTGGTTGAGACGCCTTAGTGTGCAACTGCCGGTAGATAGGTCTGGAAAATGGGTCGGGCGTGCCCGACCCTACGACCGAATTGCCTTGTACTGGCCGGGCATGCCCGGCCAGATTTTCAGCGCACAGATTGGGCCGCGGCAGCACCGTTCTCTCCGCTCACATATCAGGACTGGAACATCAACTGGCAAGCCGTGTACACGTATCGGGAGCCGGTCGCGGTTTCCAAAGGC
>Ga0207707_10004704_pt1 | contig 11980 bp, 9 predicted proteins | sample KBSC83BmetaG_FD_184336 | JGI IMG/M metagenome (GOLD analysis project Ga0207707, IMG submission 184336) | Corn rhizosphere microbial communities from Kellogg Biological Station, Michigan, USA - KBS C8-3B metaG (SPAdes) (version 2) | ecosystem: Host-associated > Plants > Roots > Rhizosphere ... | reverse complement strand
TTTTCCTTGTTCTGCTCCTGTGGGGGTGGTGCCGGGGGAGCGGTCACTCGTTTGAATTCCCGCACCCGCGATTCGATTTCATACACGAAACGAATATTTTCGTAGTACTTGACCACCCGTCCGGTGGTCTCGTAATAAGTTCGCTTGAGGGCGCTGGGCCGCAGGTCCACATGCCGCACATCGCTCACCTTCACCCCCGCCAGGCTCAATGAAATTGACAGTGAGAAGAACGCCATTCCGAACGACATGGCGAAGCGGGGCTGGCGGCTCATGGAAAGGACGGGAGCGAACACCGGCCGCAGCCACCCCGTGACCGCATCCATCCAGGAAGCTTTCGCCCCGGACTGGACGGTGGCGCGCTGGCTCTCGTATCCCGTGGTGGCCAGCAGAATGTTGTGCACCAGGTGAGAAGGAGCATCAACTTCAGGCAGCGATTTCAGCCATCGGCGCCCCGCATCAGCCTCTGCGAACAGCGGCCCGCATACCGCGCACACCCGGGCATGGGCCTGAAAGCTTTCCAGCTTCGGTCCGCTCAGCGACCCATCGAGCGCTTCGATCAGCAGCGTATCGAACTCTGAGCATTGCATGCCGTTTTTGGTTTCGCCTGCCATCACATCACCTGCCTATAGGTACGTTGTAACAGTCGCGCAAGTTCCGCTCGACCGCGATTTATCCTTGATTTCACCGTGCCCTCCGGAACCTTCAGTACCGTGGCAATGTCTTTGTAATCCATGTCCTGCAGGTCGCGCAGGATGACCGCCTCGCGCAGCTCGGGCGAAAGCTTCTGCAAGGCGCTGTGGATCAGTTCGCGGGCCTCGCGGCTCTGCACGCTGGTATCCGCGCCTGGGGCCTTGTCTTCGATCTTTTCGCTCAGCGGCATGGCGTCTTCGTGCTCCGACGGCGTCGTGTCCAACGACTCGGTCATCCGGTCCTGCTTGCTCTTGCGGAAGTGGTCCACCAGCAGATTGCGCGTGATGGTTGTGACCCAGGTCATGAACGCCCCCCGCTCGACATCGTACGAACTCAGGGTGCGGAACATTTTGATGAAGACTTCCTGGGTGAGGTCCTGGGCGTCATCGCCCGATCCGGCGAAGCGATAGCAGATGTTGTAGATTCGCCGGTTGTAACGCTGCACGATCTCCTCCCAGGCCACGACGTCGCCGGCGATGCAGCGACGGACCAGCATGGCAACGACCTGGGCGTCTTCCAACCCGCACTCCCCGGAACTCCTGGTCTGTCGCCCGGCACACCCCGGGCTTTAACACCACAATAGAGATACGTTTTTGTGGCCCCAAAAGTTCTTACGATCTATAAGGCAAGGCATTGTAGCAGGGGGCACAACTACGAGACGAACGAAAGGCGAACAAACTGAGAACCGGGAACTCAAGACTGGGAACTGTTGGTCAAAAAAACCAGCCGGCAATGAGATGTATACAGAGCAGGGGTCTGCGGGTCGTCATGGAAGAGAGTTCCCGGACTCAGACTTCCGCCCAGCGGCGCAGCAGGTTGTGATAGACGCCGGTAAGCTGGACGACGGCGGCATCATGGGGCTTGGCCGGGTGAATGCGCTGGATGGCGGTATCGAGATCGAACAACAGGGTACGCTGTCCGTCGTCGCGCACCATGCTCTGGATCCAGAAGAAGGATGACAACCGCGATCCGCGCGTAACCGGCGTCACGTGATGCAGGCTGGTGGAGGGATAGAGAATCATGTGACCGGCGGGAAGCTTTACCTGGTGAACGCCGTAGGTGTCCTCGACGATCAGTTCGCCCCCGTCATACTCATCGGGCTGGGAGAAAAACAGAGTGGCGGATAGGTCAGTGCGGATTCTGTGTCCCGTCCCGCTGACCTGCCGGATGGCGTTGTCCACGTGAGTGCCGAATGACTGCCCGCCCTGGTAACGGTTGAAGAGCGGAGGAAACACGCGGGCCGGCAGTGCCGCCGAAACAAACAAAGAGTTCTGCCCCAGGGCGGTGAGAATAGTCTCGCCGAGCTGCCGGGCGGAAGGATGGTTCTCCGGCAGCTGCATGTTGTCCTTGGCGCGGGCAGATTGATGGCCGGCTGTGACTTTCCCGTCCACCCATTCCGCCTCGTCTAGGATTTGCCGCGCCTCGGCCACCTGTTGGGATGTCAAAACCTCAGGGATTGGCAGTAGCAATGGGTAATAGTCCCTTCTTCACGCTCAGAATTTGAAAGTGATGCCCAGCAGCGCCGAACGCGCCGCCCCGGGCACAATGTGCGCGGGATGGATCTGGTCGTAGTAGTACTTGTCGGCCAGGTTGTACACGTTGGCTCGAAGCTCAACGTGTTCGCTCAGGGGATACTTCGCCATGGCGTTAAACACCCAGTAGCCCGGCACCTCTTTCACCAGGCCGGTAACGGGATCAAGAGGCGTGGTCGAACTGGCGGTGCGGCTATCGACAAAATCCGCGCCGCCGCCAACGCTCAGGTGCCAGGGCAGCTCGAAGGTGCTCCAGGTGCTGAACGTGTTTCGGGGAACGTTGGCCAGTTGGGCGCCGACGGATTGCGGGAAGACCTGCGATCCTGTGACCTTGCCATCCAGATAAGCGTAGCTGGCCAGAACTTCCCAGCGGCTGGTGATGTATCCGCTGGCTTGTACCTGGACGCCGCTCACCCGCTGGCTGCCAGATAAAGCCACGGTCGTGGCATTCACGGTTTCGCGGGCATTGGTCTTGTCGGTGCGGAACGCCGCCGCCCGCAACGACAGTTTTCTAGCGAACAAATCCCACTTGGTGCCGACTTCGAAAGTCCGGCTCTGCTCGGGCGGCGCGTCCTGCGTAGCCACGCTGAGCGCCAGGGTCTCGGCAGAAGGGTTGAACGATGTGCCGTAGTCGAAGTAAATGCTTCCGCCGTCTATAGGCTTGAAGACCAATGCGCCGCGCCAGCTGGGCATGACGTCCACCCGCTTAAACGGCGAATCGGGCGTTACCGGCAAGGACTGGTTGGCCGTGGCATCGAACCGGTCCACCCGGACTCCCGCGGTGAGGTCGAGCCTGGGCAACAAGTTGACGGTATCGATTGCGTACGCGCCGGCGCTGATGGCAGTCACATGCGTGTCCGTGATGCCGGTGGTCGGAACCGTGCCGGCAAAAGGCTGGCTGGTGTCAGGATGCAACAGGTTGGTAGTTGGAACGGTGGTGAGATCGAAACGCTGGCGGTATGGCGACGACGTTTCGCGCCCGCCCTCCGCTCCCGCCACTACCGTGTGACGCAGCGAGCCGGTGTTGAAGTTCACGATCACATCGGCCTGGTCCTGCAGAAAAGTTTCCGTGCTGTCGACGGTAATCTGATTGCGAAGAACGCCGATCTGACCGAGCGGCGTGGTTAGCGGGTCCGCACCCAGCGTGGTCGGGTCAATCTGAGGCTCGGTGATGCGAACATCGCGATGGTAGTGCGCGTAACGCACCTGGTTCCGGAAGGTAATGCGGCTGTTCACGTCGTGCTCGAACTTGACCGTGCCCATGTCCACATTGGTCTTCAGATAATTGCCATACTGAAAGCCGTAGTAGTTGCGGCGCTCGACAGGAGCGGGGCCGTTAAACAGCCAGGGGATGCCGTAGTCGGGTGTGTCATCGGAACCTTCATGCAGATAGCTGAGTGTGAATCGGGTCGGCGTGCCCAGTCCGAAGGCCAGCGAGGGAGCGATGCCATAGCGTCGGCTCTCCGCAATATCCCGTCCCGCGAACTTCGAATCGTGCCCCATCAGGTTCAGCCGGAAAGCGGTGCCGCTTCCCAGCGAGGGCAGTGGCCGATCGAGATCGGCGGTAATCCGCTTGGTCTGGTCCGTGCCCAGATCCACGGTCCCGGCGAAGAGGGCGGCCGTCTGCGGGGCTTTGGTTTCCTGATTGACCACGCCCCCGGTGGAACCCCGGCCGAACGTGACCGATGACGGGCCCTGCAGGACCGCGACCTGCTGCATATCGAACGGGTCGCGATAATAGCTGCCAAAATCGCGCATGCCGTCGAGGAAGATATCGTTGCGGGCGGCAAAGCCGCGGACTGTAAGGTTGTCGCCCTGGGCGCCGCCTTCTCCGGCGGCGATGCTAATGCCGGCCACGTTGCGCAGCGTGTCCCGCAGCGTGGTCGCACCCTGGTCCTGGATGATGTGCTGGGGAACGATGTCGATGGATTGTGGGGTCTCGATCAGGGGCTGAGTGAATTTCGGTAACGAAATCTGCACGTTGGTGTCGGTAACATTGACCGTGGTTGCCATGCCCTGGATTTCCAGAATCACAGCGTCCGCGCCGGTCAGGTGATAGCCGATGCCGGTGCCGGTCAGGAGTTTCTGCAGCGCCCCTTGTGGCGTGTACAGACCAGCCACTCCGGGAGACCAGATGCCGCGCATTGACTCTTGCGGCATAGCCACACTGAACTGCGCGGTCTTTTGAAAGGCTGCGAGTACGGAATCCAAGGTCCCGGGCGGGATGTCGTAGCGGCGGACGGTCAAACCCTGGGTCTGGCCGGACGCGTTCACCGCGGGCGTCACCCGGTCCTGCTGGGCATAGACCTTAAATACGGCATCGCCGCTGAAGGTGGCGTAGGCGGCCACGGTCCCCACCGCCATCCAATACCTGGCGCCCCGGCGGGGGCTTCGCCCTGCCTTCTTGTTCTTCTTGATCTTGATTCGGGTCTGGCTCACTGCTTTTCCCCAAGCCTCTGTTCTGTGATCCGCGGTTTATTCCGGTCGCCGTCTTCTCCTGCCAGATGCAACCAGATTGCAACTTGGATTAACACTTATTCAGATGCAATGGAGTTGCATTTATACGGCTCAGTCTCAATGCTGCATTTTGCGGATTTGCTCTGTCAAGCCCGGCTCGCATATTTTGTTGCAATCCATGTGCAACTAGATGACACATAACTGCCTGCATGCAGGACGCCGGCAGGAAAACGTTGAGGAGCCAGAGTGAGGAGCGAAGATCAGAAATCAGAAATGCAGAATCTGAAAGCGAAACGCCAAATTCGAAACTCCGAACCTGGGAGGAGCCGCGCTCGGTCCGCCGGACGTGGGCGTCCGGGCCTGCGTGATTACTCGCTGGTGAAGTAATCGACGGTGACTGGATTTTCGAACAGGGAATAGTCGCGGGTCACCACGGTGATTCCGCTTTCGGTGACGAAATAGCGCTGGCGGTCAGCTTCGCTGTCATATCCGATGGTGGTGCCTTCGGGAATGTGCACATCGCGATCGATGATGGCTTTCCGGATGCGGCAATGCCGGCCTACATTCACGTGGGAGAAAAGAATGCTGCTTTCAACTTCGCTGTAGGAGTTCACGCGCACATCGGGCGAGACCACGCTGCCTTTTACGATGCTGCCGGAAACGATGCAGCCGGCGGAAACAATGGAATCAACTGCGGTACCGGTGCGGCCCGCTTCAGCGAACACGAACTTCGCCGGCGGGTACTGGCGCTGATGGGTGCGGATCGGCCAGTCCGAATCGTACAGGTTGAAGACCGGCGATACCGCCACGATGTCCATGTTGGCTTCGTAGTAGGCTTCGAGAGTTCCCACATCGCGCCAGTACAGGGCCTCTTTTTTGTTCTCATCAACGAAGTCGTAGGTGTAAACCCGGTAGTCGTCGGCCATCTTGGGCAGGATGTCCTTGCCGAAATCATGACTGGAAGCAGGATCTTCCGCATCTTTCAAAAGCACGGGGATGAGCACATCGGTGTTGAACAGATAGATGCCCATCGAAGCGCAAACCTTTTCGGGATTCGCGGGCGACCGCAGCTTGGTGACTTTCGGCTTTTCCTCGAAGCCCAGCACCCGGTGGTCGCGGTCCACTTCCACGACGCCGAAGCGGGCCACCTCGCCGGGATCGATCTGGATGGTGGCCAGGGTCACGTCGGCGCCGGTCTCGTTGTGCCGCTCCAGCATCAAGCCGTAATTCATCTTGTAAATGTGGTCGCCGGAGAGGATGAGCACGTGCTTGGGCTGCTCCGACCCGATCGAGTAAATGTTCTGGTACACCGCGTCGGCGGTGCCCTGGTACCACTGATCGCTTACCCGTTTCATCGGAGGCAGTACTTCGATGAACTCGCCCATCTCGCTGCCCATGATGTTCCAGCCTTCGCGCACGTGGCGATTGAGAGAAAGCGCTTTGTACTGGGTAAGGATATAAACCCGGCGCAGGTCGGAGTTGACGCAGTTGGAAAGGGTGACGTCAATAATGCGGTAGATTCCGCCGAAGGTGACGGCGGGCTTGGCGCGATCGCGAGTGAGGGGATAGAGCCGCTCGCCCGCCCCGCCAGCCAACAGGACTCCCAGTGTATCTTTCATAGGGCTTTTCGCTTCGATGCAGCTTAAGGGCCCAGGAAGCTCCGCAGTCCTCTAATTCCGGAGGCTGCGGAACGCGACAGTGTACCAGATACGGTCGCGCACTTGCCCCTGTGCTGTCGCAGGTGCCACACACTGCGTGGGGACAGCCGCCCTCGGCTGTCGGGCGAAGCAACGCTTCGCGATTGCTTTGTGCAAGGTGTCGAGCTGCGCTCGAGCGGACAGCCGAGGGAGGCTGTCCCCACGCGGTCCCTGGCGGGACCTTGGCCTGGGTATGATGGCGGAGAGCGACAGCCTATGAATGCGCAATCCCATCGCGTCTTTGTTACCGGCGGCACCGGATACGTCGGCTGCCCGCTGATCACTCGGCTGCTACAGAGGGGCCATGAGGTCCGGGCGCTGGTTCGAACAGGCTCGGAGAAGAAGCTCCCGGCAGGCTGCCAGGCAATTCTCGGGGACGCTCTGGATGGAAACTCCTACGCCTCAAAGATCACGCCGTCCGACACTTTCGTGCAGCTGGTCGGCGTCTCGCATCCCAGCCCGGCGAAGGCGGCAGAGTTCCGCAGCGTCGATCTGGTCTCGGGACAGAACGCGGTGGAGGCAGCCAGAATGGCCGGCGTGCAGCACTTCATTTACGTCAGCGTGGCCCAGCCCGCGCCCGTGATGAAAGCCTACATCGAGGTCAGGTCACAATGTGAAGCCATGATCCGGGGAAGCGGAATGAACGCCACCATCCTGCGTCCCTGGTACGTGCTTGGGCCGGGACACCGATGGCCGTACCTGCTCCTGCCCGCCTATAAGCTGATGGAGATGTTGCCGTCCACCCGCGAGGGCGCTACGCGCCTCGGACTGGTTACTCGGGAGCAGATGGTCGCGGCCTTGATTGACGCAGTCGAAGCGCCCGCTCGCGGAGTTCGTATTGTCGAGGTCCCGGCGATCCGCGCTGGGGGAGAAAATTCTCCGTCAGAATGACCTTGCAAGGGTAGCGCCCGCGCTCTTCCTCCATGTCATTCTGAATCTCTCGGCCTGCTCTCGCCACGCTGAGCGTGGCTCGAGACGGCGCGCGGATGACAGATTTTGTCGCTCGAAAATTACCCGAGACCAAAGTAACGACTTGAATTACGAAAGCGCATGCACATGGGACATCTGTTCGCTATCGGGTGCGAGTGAGATGGTGTCTTGACGTCGAAAGAAGACGGAGCCCATGGGAAGAGAAGACTACCTCGAAGAAATCCACGTCCGCATCCTGCGCGTGACCGAAGATCTGCGCGCCATTCAACGCCAACTAAACTGTGCCGCCATGGAAGCACCCAGCGACCCGGAACTCATGGAAGCTCTGAGCCAGTTGCCCGAAATGGACGCGCTCCAGATGCTGAAATCGTCTCTCGATCAGATGCGCCACTTCCTCTGGTTCTACATGCAGGTGATGACCAATGAATCGGAAACCGGCGAGCGTCTGCGGCAAAGCATACGGCAAAAGGTTTCCGCTGATTCCGTGCTGAGCCCCGAAGCGTCATTCCTGGAAAAATTCAAGGATGCCTCGGACACCGCGCTGTTACGCTATCTCTCCGACGGCAAACACCGGAAGCCGAACTGAGAGCGGACCTCAGACCTCGGACTTCGGACTTCAGGCCAACTCAGAATCGAAACACAATTCCTGATGAGTAGCGGAAGCTGTTCTGCCGGTTGCCCAGGCTGCTGGAGAGCCCCGTCAATAAGGCGTCAGTCGGGCTGAACTGGGTGCGGATGTAATCCACCTGCACGGCGCGGATAGCGAAATGTCGCGTCATACCGATATCAATACCGCCGCCAAAAGCCATGGCAAAGGCATTCGCGCTGGTAAGGCCAGTGGAGATCCCGCCTATGATTGGAACGTTCACCCCCGCGCCCAGGCTGGAATGTGCGGCGCCGAACAAGGCGTGGGCGAAGACGGCGCTTCTGCCAAATCCGGCCGTCACCGTTGGACCGAATAGATAATTGGTAACGTGCTGGTAGGTGGACGCCGAAAAACCCGACGTTGAAAAGGAAAACGGGCTAAGAATGGAGCCGCTCACATCGGCTGTCACCCCCAGGTAGCGGTTGAAATTGAACGTACCCTGCCCTTCCCACCCGTTGAAACCGCTGCTGCCGTTGCGAAGATAAGAATATCCGCCGAACACGACCGCTCGCGTTGCGTTCTCGCTGCCGGCCGGCATGGCTCCCCCAATTTGGGCGACGAGCGCTAAGGGCAGACACAAAACGACAGACAACAAGATTCCAAATTTCCGCATGTTCTTTTCTCTCCTAAGCGAAGGGCGTCGCAAGCAGGTGTGATGCGTAGAGGAAGAGAAAAAGAAATCGGTTGCGAAAAATTATTGTGGAGAGAAGTCCGCAAGCTTAAGCGAAGCTTAAAGAGGAGGCGTTGAGGCTTGCGAATTCAGGTGGCCTTCAGCTTCATGCGAAGGCGCCCGCTATTCCAGAGTCACCGACTTCACCAGATTGCGCGGCCGGTCCACGTCCAGACCTTTTTTGACCGTCATGTAGTAAGCGAACAACTGCAGGGGCACGATCTCAAGAATTGGCAGCAGCAGTTCAGTGGCTCTCGGAACAAAAATTGTGTGGTCGGCCAGGCGGGAAAGTTCTTCATCGCCTTCTGAGGCAATCGCAATCACCCGCGCCGACTGCTGTTTGAAGCCCCGGATGTTGGTGATGTTCTTCTCATAGCGCAGCACGGATCCCGAGTCTTCTTTGTCGCAAGTCGCGATGATCACGACCGGCAGGTTCTCGTCGATCATCGCATTGGGGCCGTGCTTGGTTTCGCCGGTGGGATAACCTTCGGCGTGAATATAGGAGACTTCCTTGAGCTTGAGTGCGCCATCCATGGCGACGGGGTAGTGAATGGCGCGTCCCATGAAAAGAAAATCCTGAACCTTATAGTATTTCTCCGCCAGCTGCTCACAAGCCGCGGGCGCGGATTTCAGCAGAACTTCCATCTTGCCCGGCAGATCAAGCAGTTCGCGGATGTACTCTCTGCGCTGTTCTTTGGCAAACTTGCCGCGCACCTGTCCCAGGTAAAGCGCAAACAGGTAGAGCACCGCCATCTGCGCGGTAAAGGCTTTGGTGGACGCGATGCTGATCTCCGGGCCGGCATGAGTGTAGAGCACTCCGTCGGCTTCGCGTGCGATGGTCGAATCGATGACGTTCGAAATCGCAACGGTGCGCGAACCCTTGGCCTTGGCTTCGCGCTGCGCCGCGGTGGTGTCGGCAGTCTCGCCGGACTGCGTGATAACGATAGTGAGTTCGCCGGGGCCGATCAGCGGATTCCGATATTCGAATTCGCTGGCGTAATCCACGTCCACCGGAATGTTGACCAGGTCCTGAATCATGTACTGTCCGGCCATGCCGGCGTGCCGGCTGGTGCCCGAGGCCACGATGTTGATGCGGCGCAGCGCGCGAAGCTCGTCCGTGCTGATGCGAACATCGTCGAGCCGCACCACCGCTTCCTCGAGCGATACCCGGGGCTCAATCGTGTCGCGCAAGCCCTTCGGCTGCTCGAAGATTTCCTTCAGCATGTAATGGGGAAATCCCCCTTTGTCAGCCATTCCATTCTCCTGAAAGCTTCAACGTAACGCCGTCCCGGCGCCTGTCCGGCGGGCGTCCTCGCCCGACGCGCTGAGGGCGGGACGCCCTCAGGACAGCCGGCAAGATGCCGGCGCTACTCTCAATCGATGCCGCGGCATCTAAATCCCTGCTCCGCGAATAATCGTCTTCCTCACTTCGCCGCTCGGGCTCAATACCACCAGATCGGCGGGCGCGCCGGCCTGCAGCGTTCCTCCCTGCTTCACTCCCGCCACCCGCGCCGGGTTCAGGGTGGCAAGGCGCACGGCTTGTTGCAGATCCCATTGCGCGAACTGCATGACGTTGCGCACCGCGCGGTCCATGGTCAGAACGCTGCCCGCCAAAGAATCTCCAACCATGCACCGGCCGTCTTTGACTTCCACTTCGAGCGAGCCCAGGCGATAGCGCCCGTCGGGCATGCCGGTGGCCGCAGTGGCGTCAGTGATCAGCACCGCGGCTTCCGGTCCTTTGGCCTTCAGGAAGAGCTGCACGATCACGGGATCCACGTGAATTCCATCCGCGATGATTTCGGCGGAGAGCCGGAAATCCGTCAGCACTTCGCCCAAAATCCCGGGATCGCGATGGTCGAGGGGCCGCATCGCGTTAAAGGTATGCGTGGCGTGCCGGGCGCCCGCCGCGAAACCCGCTCGGGCCGCATCCAGATCGGCATTGGAGTGGCCCAGGCTCACGCAAACTCCGCGCGACGAGGCGAGTTTGATGACCTCAAGCGCGCCCGGCAACTCGGGCGCGATGGTGAGCACACGAATGTGTCCTCGCGCCGCCTGCCAGAAGCGATCGAACGCCGCCGGAGAAGGCGCCAGCAGATTTTCCGGAGGATGCACTCCCCGCCGCTTGTGACTGATAAACGGTCCTTCAAGATGAATTCCCAGCGGCCGCGCCCGCAGTTCGCCGTTTTGTGGTTGTGGACTCCGCTCCGCGGCTTCGATCGCATCCGCCAGCCGCGTTAGAGCCGAAAGGGTCGCATCCAGCGGCGCCGTGACCGTGGTCGGGAAATAACTGCTCACCCCATGGGACACCAGCAGCCGCTCTACCGGGGGCAGCGCGCCGGCGCCGGCTTCCATCACATCGTGCCCGGCACCGCCATGAATGTGCAGATCAATGAAGCCGGGCGCCAGTGTGCCGTCCGCAAAATCCACCAGGCGAATGTTCGTTGGGACTTCTCGGCCTGCGCGCGAGGTCACTTCAACCATGGACCCGCCATCCATCAGAAGCAGGGGTTGCTCAATCCGCTCCAGAGGTGTGAACAGCGTGCTGGCGGTGATTGCGATCATGCCATTTCAATGCTATATAGCAAAGCGGTATTCTATAGGAAACATCCGGCGTCGGCTTAGTGGTCGTCCACCTGAGGCGGACGGCTTGGGCGGCCCAGGCCATGATGTCAGCCAGGTTCACCGGCGCCCAGCCAGGCCTCCTGCAGGTGCTATACTTTTTAACGGAATCCTGGCTCTCTGGCCCTTCAGGCCTTCGGCGTCGCGGTTCCGATCATCTTCATTCGACCTTGTCGGGGCGTGGCTCAGCCTGGTAGAGCACCTGGTTCGGGACCAGGGGGTCGGAGGTTCAAATCCTCTCGCCCCGACCAATAACCGCAGTCTTTGCATGACTGTCTTCTCGTCCATGGCCGGAATCACAGTGGCGGCAGTTAGGAGATATGCCACGAAGATGGCGCAGGCACCCACCACTTGGTTCAGCAACGAATCCTTCCAGGTGGTGTTCAATATCCAAGCGCAATGCGACATGGCCCCAAACACTGCACCCACGTTGTCCATTTTGTAGGTGTTCCAAGATTTATGCTTCTCACTCCGCCACTCCGTGGGATCGGTTCTGTGCCCTGTTCTTGCTTCGACTGGTGAGGTGCCACGTTTGCATGCGCCGTCATTACCGTCCGATGTTTGTTCACACCCTCGCAAATCCGGCGCGAAAAACAGTGCCTGGGAAAGCCCCTGAGGTGGTCTCTTTCGAGGAGAGGAGCAAAATGGACTTTGCTCAACAGGAAGACCCGAAAGGAATTTTGTTTTAAGTTGTGCGTTTTCTTGCAGGGGGGCGGACTGGAGATCATCAAGCGCAGCT
>Ga0207707_10004700_pt1 | contig 11981 bp, 8 predicted proteins | sample KBSC83BmetaG_FD_184336 | JGI IMG/M metagenome (GOLD analysis project Ga0207707, IMG submission 184336) | Corn rhizosphere microbial communities from Kellogg Biological Station, Michigan, USA - KBS C8-3B metaG (SPAdes) (version 2) | ecosystem: Host-associated > Plants > Roots > Rhizosphere ... | reverse complement strand
TTTCGAATTATCAACGAGGTGCCGGCCGTGCTGATGGTCGGCATCGTGATTTTGGTGATCGTTAAGCCGTTTTGACGGGTAAGCCCGTAGGCCAGTTGGGCGTTGAGGCTGCTTGCGAAACGCCGGCTGTCTTTCTATATTGTGTTTATCCCACCCCACGCAGGCGGATGTCGTTGCGTTCCGGTCCATCACCGGCCGACGCATCAGGTTTGAAGCCATCCGGCGCTTTCCTTGCTTTGAACTTGCGGGCCTCTTTTTTCGCGCCCGCTTTTCCTGAAGCCACCTCGCACCCCCTTCCTCTTGAAAATTACTCCACAGGACCACCCCAATGCGGGAAATCAAACTCCAAGACCTCAAATCGAAGACGCCGGCGGAACTTGTTTCCTTCGCGGAAGAGAATGGGGTCGAAAATGCCAGCACCATGCGCAAGCAGGAGCTGATGTTCGCCATCCTCAAGAACCTTGCGGCAGCCGAGACGGATATCGTCGGTGAAGGCGTCGTCGAAGTTCTGTCCGACGGCTTCGGATTCCTCCGCTCGCCGGACGCGAATTACCTGCCCGGTCCGGACGATATCTATGTCTCGCCTTCACAGATCCGCCGCTTCGGTCTTCGCACCGGCGACACCATCGAAGGCCACATCCGCAGCCCGAAGGAAGGCGAACGCTATTTCGCGCTGCTGAAAGTCAACACGCTGAATTTCGAGGACCCGGAAAAGGCCAAGCACAAGGTCAATTTCGACAATCTCACGCCGCTGTTTCCGAATCAGCGGTTCCGGATGGAGATCGACGATCCCACCCGAAAAGACCTTTCCGCGCGCGTGATCGACATCGTCGCGCCGATCGGCAAGGGCCAGCGCGCCCTGATCGTGGCGCCGCCGCGCACCGGCAAAACCGTGCTGATGCAGAACATCGCGCACTCGATCACCGCCAATCACCCCGACTGTTATCTGATCGTGCTCCTGATCGACGAGCGTCCGGAAGAAGTCACGGACATGCAGCGCTCGGTGAAGGGCGAAGTGGTGTCGTCCACCTTCGACGAGCCGGCGGTGCGTCACGTCCAGGTCGCCGAGATGGTGATCGAGAAGGCCAAGCGCCTGGTCGAGCACGGCCGCGATGTCGTGATCCTGCTCGACTCGATCACGCGCCTGGGCCGCGCCTACAACACGGTGGTGCCGTCATCCGGCAAGGTGCTGACCGGCGGTGTCGACGCCAACGCGTTGCAGCGGCCGAAGCGATTCTTCGGAGCCGCGCGCAACATCGAGGAGGGCGGTTCGCTCACCATCATCGCGACCGCGCTGGTCGATACCGGCAGCCGCATGGACGAAGTCATCTTCGAAGAGTTCAAGGGCACCGGTAACTCCGAGCTCATCCTCGACCGCAAGGTCTCGGACAAGCGCACCTTCCCGGCGATCGACATCGCGCGCTCGGGCACGCGCAAGGAAGAGCTGATCACCGATCCGCAGGTGCTGAAGAAGATGTACGTGCTGCGCCGGATCCTCAATCCGATGGGCACGATGGATGCGATCGACTTCCTGCTCGACAAGCTCCGTAGCACCAAGAGCAATGCCGAGTTCTTCGAATCGATGAACACCTGAGCCGCGCGCGGTTGGGCTTCGAGGCTGGATTTTGAGAAGGCGCCTTCGGGCGCCTTTTCTTTTGCGCGGCGACCGTCCTAATGGGTAATGCTGCATCGCAACATAGATACCAAGAACATTGCTGTTTCAACACGAGCCGCTCTATTAGGCCATGCATCCGCGAGACCAGACCATCTTTGCGTTGTCGTCGGGACGACCTCCGAGTGCGATCGCCATCGTCCGGGTTTCCGGACCCGAGGCCGGCGCCGCGCTGAAAAAACTCGCCGGAAAAATTCCATCACCGCGAGTGGCGACACGCGCTTCACTGCGCGACGCAAGCGATCAGGGAATCGACGACTCCATCGTGCTCTGGTTTCCGGGACCGGCGAGCGCGACCGGTGAAGACGTCGCCGAGTTTCATGTCCATGGCGGACGCGCGGTGCTCGGCTCGCTGTTCGCTGCGCTCGCGGGAATCAAAAATCTGCGCGCGGCTGAGCCCGGTGAGTTCACGCGCCGCGCGTTCGAGAACGGCAAGCTTGATCTCACCGAAGCCGAAGGCCTCGACGATCTCATTCATGCCGACACCGATCGCCAGCGCCGCCAGGCGTTGCGTCAGCTCAAGGGTCTGCTCGGGGAGCGTGCGCGAGATTGGCGAAAGCAGGTCATCGAGGCCTCGGCACTGATCGAAGCCGGCATCGATTTTTCCGACGAAGGCGACGTGCCTGTGGAGCTGATCGCGCCGGCGCTCGAGAAGATCGAGGCGCTACGCGATGAGATCAAGGAAGTGCTTGCGGCGCAGGGCCAGGCGGAACGGCTGCGTGACGGTCTGGTCGTGGCGATCGCGGGTCCGCCGAATGTCGGCAAGTCGACGTTGATGAATCAACTCGCGCGGCGCGAGGTCGCGATCGTGTCGCCGCATGCCGGCACCACCCGCGACATCATCGAGGTGCAGCTCGACCTCGACGGCTATCCGGTGACGGTCATCGACACCGCCGGCATTCGTGAGACCGACGATCCCGTAGAGCAGGAGGGTGTGCGGCGTGCGCGTACCCGCGCGGCCGAGGCCGATCTTGTGCTCTGGCTCGCCGACGCCGATAGCGCAAAGATGGGACACGACGGGAGTACGCCGGTCTGGCTCGTGCGCAACAAGATCGATCTCGATCATGCTGTCGGTCGTGACGGAATTGCACTCCCGGAGTTTCGGATCTCGGCGGCGCGAGGGGATGGGGTCGCCGGTCTGATCGGCGCCTTGGTCGGTTTCGCGCAGGATTTTTTCGGATCGGCCGAGAGCGGCCTGATTACCCGGGAGCGTCAGCGGAGCCTGCTGATGGATACCGCGGCGTCGCTGGATCGCAGCCTTGCCGCAGTGGGACGAGGGGAAGAACTCGTCGCCGAGGATCTCAGGTCCGCGGCCTACTCGCTGGGGCGTTTGTTGGGCCGGGTCGATGTCGAAGATATTCTCGACGTGATCTTCCGTGAGTTCTGTATCGGAAAGTAGCGCTACTCCTTGGTTCAACCGATTACCGCTTGGTTAAGAGGAATGGTTAACGACTGTTTCACGTGAAACATCGCGATTCAGGTTCCGCATACCCGTTCCTGTTTCACGTGAAACGTCCCCTCGGAGCCTTCGAAATTCGCGGGTTTCACGTGAAACATCTTCCGGCCTTTGCCGTCCCGCGATAGAAGTCCGCGCCATGAGCGCAGCTCGGGAATCATTCGATGTGATCGTGATCGGCGGCGGCCATGCCGGCTGCGAGGCAGCCTCCGCGTCCGCGCGTCTCGGCGCCCAGACCGCGCTCGTCACCCACAGGTTTGCGACCATCGGCGCGATGTCCTGCAACCCCGCGATCGGCGGTCTCGGCAAGGGTCATCTGGTCCGCGAAGTCGATGCCATGGATGGCCTGATGGGCCGGGTGGCGGATGCCGGCGGCATTCAGTTTCGGATGCTGAACCGGCGGAAGGGACCGGCCGTCCGAGGTCCTCGCGCCCAGGCCGATCGCAAGCTCTATGCGGAGGCGATGCAGGCCGCGGTCCGGGAGACCGCCAATCTCAGCGTGGTCGAAGGCGAGGCGGACGAGTTGATCCTCTCGGGAGATCGCGTCATCGGTATCCGCCTGACCGATGGCCGGGTGTTTTCGGCAGGCGCCGTGGTCATTACGACCGGGACTTTTTTGCGTGGCCTGATCCATCTCGGCGAAAGGAATTGGCCGGCTGGGCGGGTCGGCGAAGCTCCCGCGCTCGGGCTTTCGAAGTCGTTTGAACGGGCCGGCTTTACCCTTGGCCGCCTCAAGACCGGGACCCCGCCGCGGCTCGATGGGACCACGATCGACTGGACTGCCGTCGAGATGCAGCCCGGTGACGATCCGCCGGAGCCTTTTTCGGTCATGACCGACCGGATCACGACGCCCCAGATTCAATGCGGCATCACTCGGACCACGACAGCCACCCATGAGGTGATCCGTGCCAATGTGCATCGCTCGCCGATGTATTCCGGCCAGATCAAGAGTTCGGGCCCGCGCTATTGTCCGTCGATCGAGGACAAGATCGTCAAGTTCGGCGATCGCGACGGGCACCAGATCTTCCTGGAGCCGGAAGGCCTCGACGACACTACAGTCTATCCCAACGGCATCTCGACCTCGCTGCCGGAGGAGGTTCAGCTCGCGATCCTCGCCTCCGTCCCGGGCCTGGAACGGGTGAAGATGGTCCGGCCCGGATACGCCATCGAATACGATCACGTCGATCCCCGCGAGCTCGACCCGACCCTGGAGACGCGTCGCCTGAGGGGCCTCTTCCTGGCGGGGCAGATCAACGGCACCACGGGGTACGAGGAGGCGGCTGCCCAGGGGCTGGTGGCCGGTCTTAACGCGGCCCGGGCCGCAAGCGGCACCGCGCCGATGGTGTTCGATCGGGCCGACGGCTATCTCGGGGTCATGATCGACGACCTCGTGACCCGCGGCATCACCGAGCCGTACCGAATGTTCACCTCGCGCGCCGAGTACCGGCTGACGCTGCGAGCGGACAATGCCGATCAGCGCCTGACCGACAAAGGCATCGCGCTGGGTTGTGTGGGTAAGGCCCGCCGCATCCGTCACGCCGCCAAGATGACGGCGCTCGACGCCGCCAGGCGGCTGTCCAGGTCGCTGAGCATCACGCCGAACGAAGCCGCGAAGCATGGCCTCGCGCTGAACCGGGACGGCCAGCGCCGGTCGGCCTTTGAACTGCTGGCCTATCCCGAAGTCGGATGGACCGAGGTGAGGGCGATCTGGCCGGAGCTCTCGGCCATTGACCCAGCCATCGCGGTCCACCTCGAGATCGACGCCAAGTACGATGTCTATCTCAAGCGCCAGACCGCAGACGTCGATGCCTTCCGGCGCGACGAGGGGATGGTGCTCGGCGATATCGACTACGGCCTGGTGCCGGGCCTCTCCAATGAGGTCCGCGCCAAGCTTCAGACGAAGCGGCCCTGGACGGTGGGGCAGGCGGGTCGGATCGATGGCATGACGCCGGCGGCGCTCGGCATTCTCGCTGCCTATCTCCGCCGCGAAGCGCGGAAGACGAAGGCAACGGCTTAGGGGCGTTTCACGTGAAACAGCGAGCGAAGGATCGGGAGGCTCACAATCCTTCGGCGGTATCCGACAAGGCCGAGGCTCTGAGGCTCACCCCCGTTTCACGTGAAACAGAGGCGCGGCTCGATCGGTACCTCGACCTTCTCCGGCAGTGGCAAGCCAAGACCAATCTCGTGGCGCCCTCGACCCTGCCTCATCTCTGGACTCGCCACGTTGCCGACTCGCTTCAGCTACTGACATTCGCTCCGACCGCAAAGATCTGGGTTGACCTCGGCAGCGGCGGCGGCTTCCCCGGCGTGGTGCTCGCTTGCGCGCTGGCGGAAACGGAGGGCGCCAGGGTCCACCTGGTCGAGCGCAATTCGAAAAAGGCGGCGTTCCTGCGTGAGGCATTGCGAATCACATCCGCGCCGGGAATCGTGCATGCCGACGGAATCGAGGATATTGTGGATAGCATCGAGGGGGCGATCGATTGCGTGACCGCGCGAGCGCTGGCTCCGTTACATCAATTGATCGGCTACGCGCAGCCGTGGGTGACGAGAGGTGCGAAGGCGCTGTTCCTGAAGGGTCAAGATGTTGAGTCAGAATTGACCGAAGCTACTAGATATTGGAATATCAAGCCGAATCTTCACTCCAGCCTGACGGGCGGACAGGGCTGGGTCGTCGAACTCGACCGGATCGAGCGACGCTAAGCCTTCCGCGCCACGACAATGGTAACAGGTCATGGGCCTAATTGATCAAGTAAATCAAGATGATAGTGTAGAAGGCTTGCATGGCCATCCGCGCATTCTGGCGCTGGCCAATCAGAAGGGTGGCGTCGGCAAGACCACCACGGCGATCAACCTCGGCACCGCGCTGGCCGCGATCGGTGAGCGCGTGCTGATCGTCGATCTCGATCCGCAGGGCAACGCCTCGACCGGTCTCGGCATCGACCGCCGCAATCGCGCGTGCTCGACCTATGATGTGCTGGTCGGTGAAGCCCAGCTCCGCGAGTCCGTGGTGCCGACCGCCGTGCCGCGGCTTCACATCGCGACGTCGACCATGGATCTCTCCGGCCTCGAGCTCGAGCTCGGCACCACGCCCGGCCGCGCCTTCCGGCTGCGCGACGCGATCGCGGCGCTGAACAACAATGTCTCGCCGGACTCCGATTACACCTATGTGCTGATCGACTGCCCGCCGTCGCTGAACCTGCTGACGGTCAACGCGATGGCCGCCTCGGACGCAATCCTGGTGCCGCTGCAATGCGAGTTCTTCGCGCTCGAAGGTCTGTCGCAGCTCTTGCAGACGGTGGAGCAGGTGCGCACCACGCTGAACCCGAACCTGTCGATCCATGGCATCGTGCTGACCATGTTTGACTCGCGCAACAACCTGTCGAACCAGGTCGTGGCCGACGTCCGGCAGTTCATGGGCACCAAGGTCTACAAGACCATGATCCCGCGCAACGTCCGCATCTCCGAAGCGCCGTCCTATGGCAAGCCGGTGCTGGTCTACGACCTCAAATGCGTCGGCAGCGAAGCCTATCTCAAGCTTGCGACGGAGGTGATCCAGCGCGAGCGCGAGCTGCGACCGCATTGAGCAACGCTTGTGTCATTCCGGACAATCCGCGCAGTGGATTGATGCGGAATCTCGATATTGGAAAAAGCAAGACAACGTCGAGATTCCGGGTTCGCGCTTCGCGCGCCCCGGAATGACGGTGGAAGGTAACGGGAGCGTTTGAGTGAGTCCAAGGGAGCTGGCGACGATGGCCGACGAAGCGCGTTCGCGATTGGGGCGCGGTCTTGCAAGTCTGATCGGCGACGTCGGCGGTGAGGCCGCGCATGTCGACCGGCCGCGCGCGCAACGCAAGGTGCCGATCGAATTCCTGAAACCCAACCCGCGCAACCCGCGCCGCGCCTTTTCGGAAGCGGAGCTCGCGGAGCTTGCCGACTCGATCCGGCAGCATGGCGTGATCCAGCCCATCGTGGTCCGTCCGGTGAAGGGCGCCCACGACCGCTTCGAGATCATCGCCGGCGAGCGGCGCTGGCGGGCGTCGCAGGCCGCAGGCCTGCACGAGGTGCCGATCGTTCCGGTCGAAGTGAATGATAGCGATGCGTTGCAGCTCGCCATCATTGAGAACGTCCAGCGCGAAGATCTCAATCCGCTGGAAGAGGCGCAGGGCTATCACGCGCTCGCCGGCGAATTCAAACGCAGCCAGGAAGACATCGCCAAGATCGTCGGCAAGAGCCGCAGCCACGTCGCGAACATGATGCGGCTGACCAAACTGCCGGCCGAGGTGCAGGCCTATATCGCCGCCGGGAAGCTTTCGGCAGGACATGCCCGGGCGCTGATCGGCGTGCCGGATCCGCTGGCGGCCGCCAAGCAGATCGTCGAGCAGGGCCTCAACGTCCGCCAGACCGAGGCGCTGGCGCATGACGAGGGCGTACCCGAGCGCAAGCCGCAAAAGGCGCGCGGGGGGAGTGGCGGCGGCAAAGCCAAGGACGCCGACACGATGGCGCTGGAAAAGCGCGTCTCGGACGCGCTCGGCCTCGGCGTCAGTGTCAATCATCGCGATCCCGGCGGCACCGTGCAGATCAGCTACCGCAACCTCGAACAGCTCGACGAGGTGATGCGACGGTTGGCGCGGAGCGGTTGAACCATCGGCTCTCCCTGTCTCTCCCCTCGTCTTTGCGAGCGAAGCGAAGCAATCCACGCCTCAGCACGGGGATAGATGGATTGCTTCGTCGCCTTGCTCCTCGCAATGACGTCATCCCTTTCGTCGTGCATTGACCGCGATCGACAGCAGGGTGCGCTGGGCGATGACAGCCGCCAGCGCGGTCTGCTTGCGCATGTCCAGCGCTGCGACGGCGAGCTGCTCGATGATCGCGACCAGCCGCACGGGAGAGAAATTGCGCAGCGCTGTCTCCGCCATCGGCTTTCTCGAAAAATGCAGCCGCGGAAATCCGCTGTCGAGCAGTTGCGACGCCGGTGTGCCTTCCGCGACCGCGAGCGCCGATTTGTGCAGCCAAGCCGCGTGGCGCTGGGCCGAGGCGATGATGATTCCGGGATAGGTGCCGGCGACCATGGCTTTCGCAAACTCGCTTTCGACCAGCTCCGGCTTTCCGGCAAAGGCGCCGTCGATGATCGGATCGAGCTTCATCTCGGAGGCGTCCGCCACGACGGCCATCACATGGTCGAGCGTCACCTCGCCCTCGCCATGTGCGAACAGCGTCAGCTTCTTCAGCTCGTTGCGCGACGCCTGGCGGTCGCCGCCGAGCAGCGTCATGAGTGCCGCGCGGGCATCTGCCGCGATCCGCAAGCTCGCGGTGCGCAGCTCCTCATCCATCAGCCTCGCGAGATCGCGCTCGCCGTCGGGATAGCAGCCGATCGCGACCGCGGTCTTGGCGCGCTCGCAGGCCTTGCGCAGCGGCGACTCTGGCCGGAGGTCGCCGGCCTCGATCACGATCCGGCAATCCCTGAGCGGCGTATCGGCCAGCGTGTCGACGCCGCTGGCAAAGCTGCGCGAGCCGGCGCGGACGCGGATCGCGCGGCGGCCGCCGAACAGCGGCACGGTGAGCGCCTCGTCGACCAGCCGTGATGGCTCGGCCGACAGCTCGTCGCCGTCGAGCCTCACCATGGAGAAGGGATCGTCGGGGTCGTCGACCGCGGATTTCAAGAGCGCGTCGGCGCGCTCGCGCACGAGGCCGGCGTCGGGACCGTAGAGAAGGATGATCGGACGACCGGGATCGGGGCGGGCAAGATAGGCGTCGATGTCTTTTCCGCGAAGCGCGACCATTTCATCTCAGATAGAGATTCCGGGTTCGCCTCTGCGAGCGCCCCGGAATGACGGTGGTATTGTCAGGTCCCGGCGGTGAAGAACGCGGCGAGCCGCGTCTGGATATTTTCGGCGATCTCGTTTGCCGCACGGTCCTCGGCGTCGCGGAAGGCGCGGGAGCGCGCGAAGCGCTGGTAGGAACCCGGCATGTCGTAGGACACCCGCGAGAAGGTCGAGCCGTTCATGACCGACTTGTTGGAGGCGATGTCGACCAGGCTGTACTGGGCGTCGATGCCGAAGTTCTCGCTGGTCGGAAGCCCGGTGTTGGGATCGACGATCAGCGAGGAGCGGCTGGAGGCGAACCGCAGGATCAGGCGATGGGTCGGCGGCATGCCCGTGGCGTTGCCGTAAAGCTTGAACGCCAGCGCGTTGCGGATCTCGACACCAACCCGCGCCTCGCGGGAGGCATTGCTCTTGTCCGCCACCGGCGGAATCTCGATGCCCATCAGCTTTTCGCGCAAGGCGGGCGAGCCGTCGGTGTGCTCGGCATACATTGGCTGGAAACAGCCGGCCGCAGGCGCGGCCAACGCCAATACGGCCAGCAGCCGAAGCGCGATGCGGGTCCTAGCCAACGACATTCACGATCCTCATGGGAACTACGATCACCTTGCGAACGGCCTTGCCGCCCAGCGCCACTTTTACCGCATCGAGCGCCAGAACGGCAGCCTCAATATCCGGATTTTGGGCGCCCCGTGGCACGGTAACATCACCCCGTTTCTTGCCATTGACCTGGACCACCAGGGTCACGCTGTCTTCAACCAGCAAATCGCGTTCGATTTGCGGCCAAGCGGCCTCCGAAATCAACCCCTTCCGGCCGAGCACCACCCAGCATTCCTCGGCCAGATGCGGCATCATGGGCGAAATCAGTTGAACAAGGATGACGGCCGCTTCTTTGACGGCCCAGGCCAGGTCAGGCGCCGGGGTTCCGCCACCACGCTTAGCCGAGATTTGGGCCAGCACGTCGGCCAGCGCATTGGTGAACTCGCGGATATGGGCGAGGCAGACATTGTAATGCATCCGCTCGATCCCGGTCGAAACCTTGTCCAGCGTGCCATGGGCCACCTTGCGCAGCGCCAGCGCATCAGTGCCGAACGCCACCGGCCGCGCCGAAGGCGCTGACTTCGCGACGGCGGCGGACTCGTTCACCACCCGCCACAGCCGCTGCACATAGCGCGAGGAGCCCTGCACGCGCTCGTCGCTCCAGATCACATCGCGATCGGGCGGGGAGTCCGACAGCATGAACCAGCGCGCGACGTCGGCGCCGTAAGTCGCGATGATGTCGTCCGGGTCGACGGTATTCTTCTTCGACTTCGACATCTTCTCAATCGGGCCGATCGCGACCTCCGCACCGCCATCAATCATGATGGCATGCCGGTCGTTGCCGATGGTCTCGATCTTGACCTCCGCCGGCGTCACATAGGTGCCGTCGGCCTTGCGGTAGGTTTCGTGCACGACCATGCCCTGCGCGTATTGGCCGGCGAACGGCTCGTCGAAGGCGATGTGACCGGTGGCCCTCATCGCGCGGGTGAAGAAGCGCGCATAGAGCAGATGCAGGATCGCGTGCTCGATGCCACCAATATACTGGTCCACCGGCATCAGCCGATCGACGACGGCCCGCGTGGTCGGCTGCTTCTCGTTCCAGGGGTCGGTGAAGCGGGCAAAGTACCAGGCCGAATCCACGAAGGTGTCCATGGTGTCGGTTTCGCGCTGCGCTTTGCCGCCGCATTTCGGGCAGGTGACGTGCTTCCAGGTCGGATGATGGTCGAGCGCGTTGCCGGGTTTGTCGAAGGTCGCGTCCTCCGGCAGCGTGACCGGCAGGTCCTTGTCCGGTACCGGCACCACATCGCATTTCGGGCAGTGGATCACCGGGATCGGACAGCCCCAATAACGCTGGCGCGAGATGCCCCAATCGCGCAGGCGGAAGTTCACCTGCCGCTCGCCGACCGGTGCGTTGCCGCGCTGGTCATTTTCCAATCGCCTGGCGACCTCTTCCTTGGCCTGATCGATCGTCATGCCGTCGAGAAACCGGGAATTGATCATGCGGCCGTCGCCGTCATAGGCGGTGTCGGCAATAACGAATGTCTTGGGGTCCTGGCCTTCGGGGCAGACCACCGGGACGTTGCCGAGGTTGTACTTGTTGACGAAGTCGAGGTCGCGCTGGTCGTGCGCGGGGCAGCCGAAGATCGCGCCGGTGCCGTATTCCATCAGCACGAAGTTCGCGACATAGACCGGCAGCTTCCAGTTGGGATCGAACGGATGGACCGCGCGGATGCCGGTGTCAAAACCCAGCTTCTCGGCGGTATCGATGATTTCCTGCGCGGTGCCGATCCGTTTGATCTCGGCGATGAACTCCGCGAGCCTCGGGTTCTTCGTGGCAGCGGCTATCGCCAGCGGATGGTCGGCCGAGATCGCCATGAATTTCGCGCCGAACAGCGTGTCCGGCCGCGTGGTGAATATCTTCAGCTCGTGCTCGCCGGCGGGCGTGGTCTTCGGCTCCAGTGCAAAGCGGATCAGCAGGCCCTCGGAGCGGCCGATCCAGTTGCGCTGCATCACCCGCACCCGGTCGGGCCAGCGGTCCAGCGTGTCGAGCGCGTCCAGCAGCTCCTGCGAGTATTTCGTGATCTTGAAGACCCACTGGCTCATTTCCCGTTGTTCAACAACAGCGCCGGAACGCCAGCCGCGGCCGTCGATCACCTGCTCGTTGGCGAGCACGGTCATGTCGACCGGGTCCCAGTTGATCTTGCGCTTCTCGCGCTCGGCGAGGCCGGCGCGCAGGAAGTCCAGGAACAGCTTCTGTTGATGCTTGTAATAGGAGGGGTCGCAGGTCGCGAACTCGCGTGACCAGTCGAGCGACAGGCCGATCGAGCGGAGCTGCTTTTTCATCGCCGCGATGTTGTCGTAGGTCCAGGCCTTCGGCGCCACCTTGCGCTCGATCGCGGCGTTCTCGGCCGGCAGCCCGAACGCATCCCAGCCCATCGGATGCAGCACGTTGAATCCCTTGGCGCGCATGTAGCGGGCCAGCACGTCGCCGAGC
>Ga0207707_10004698_pt1 | contig 11986 bp, 8 predicted proteins | sample KBSC83BmetaG_FD_184336 | JGI IMG/M metagenome (GOLD analysis project Ga0207707, IMG submission 184336) | Corn rhizosphere microbial communities from Kellogg Biological Station, Michigan, USA - KBS C8-3B metaG (SPAdes) (version 2) | ecosystem: Host-associated > Plants > Roots > Rhizosphere ... | reverse complement strand
CCGCCATCGACCTGAATGACTTGCCCGGTGATGTAGCGAGCGTCGTCGGAGAGAAGAAAAGCGGCGATGCGCGCGACTTCGTCCGGTTCCGCAAAGCGTCCGAGCGGAATCTGTTCGCGAACCTTTGCCTGGTAATTCTCGTCGAGCTTGCCGACCATGTCAGTGGCCACCATCCCGAGGGCAAGCGCATTAACCGTGACTTTGCGGGTCGCAACTTCCTTCGCGAGTGCTTTAGTCAGACCAACCATGCCGGCCTTCGACGCCGAGTAATTCGACTGGCCCGGCATTCCCACTTCACCGCTTATCGACGAGATGTTGAGGATCGAACCGCCCGTATCCTGGCGCAGCATCGTTCGCAGCGCCGCCTTCGCAAAATTCCACGCGCCCTTGAGGTTCGTGTCGATAACCTGATCCCAATCGTCTTCTTTCATGCGCAGGATGAGATTGTCGCGTGTGACGCCGGCATTGTTGACGAGGAAATCGATGCGGCCGAAGGCGTCCTTCACTTGTTGGACCATCTGCGCGGCTGCTTCGGTGTTCGCAACGTCGCACTGCACTGCCAAACCGCGCACGCCCGCAGTCTCCAGTTCCGACTTCAAACTCTCCGCGGCTTCCGCGCTCTTCGCATAATTGAAAGCGACATCAGCGCCGCGCCGCCCGAGTTCGAGTGCGATAGCCCGGCCAATGCCACGAGTTCCGCCAGTGACGATCGCCACGCGGCCTGCAAATTGTTTTTCCGACATGCGATCTCTAATATCACAAAAACTCTTCAAGCGACAAAGAGCCGCATCCGCGCATCGTCTCTTCGATCGCGGCCATCTCGCGGTCGCGATTCATCCCGGCAGCCGCGAGCACGCGATCGTTCTTGACGTAAAGCGCGAGAAAGTCGCGCGATGACACGTCGCCGCGATAGACGATCTTATCCCACGACGTTGTGTGGCCGACGTAAAGCAGTCCCACGTCAAAGTGATGGGTCCAGAAAAACGGAACTGCGTCAAACGCAACGTCGCGCCCGATCATGTTGCGCGCCGCCGTGCGTCCCTGTTGCAGCGCCGTGCGCCAGTGCTCGATGCGGATGCGGTCGCCGGTGCGCGAGTCAACGAAAGCGGCAATGTCGCCCGCGGCGTAGATTCCATCAGCCGCGCGCAAGCGCGCATCAACGATAACTCCGCCGTTTTGGTCCAGCTCGACACCTTCGAGGAAGTGCGTGACAGGCCGCACACCGACACCTACGACAACCATATTCGCTTCCAGACGCTCGCCGTTATCGAGCATGACTGCCTCAACATCGCTGGTGCCCTCGAAGCGACGGACGCTAGAGCCGAGTTTGAACTGCACGCCATGGCTCTCGTGTATGCGCCGGAACAACGCACCGACTTCCGCGCCCAGCGTCGTCTCGAAAGGCTCCTTCGAAGGCGCAACGACCGTCACGTCGAGACCACGCTCGCGCAGGCTGTAAGCGGCCTCCATCCCGATGAAGCTCGCGCCGACAACAACCACACGACGCGAACGTGACGCCGCTTCGATGATCGAATCGGCATCAGCAAAACTCCGCAGCACGAACACGTTCTTAAGACCCGATCCGGGAATGTTGAGACGACTAGGCGCGCCGCCGGTCGCAACCAGTGCGGCGTCGTATTCCATCGTCTCGCCGCTTGCGAAAGTTATTCTCTTGTTGCGCGCGTCAACGTGCGTGACTTCTTTGTTGAGAAGGAGCTGGATGTCGTGCTCCTTGAAAAACTCTTCCGGACGAAGCGGCATCCACTCCGCCTCTGCATGTCCGTGCAGGTAGTCTTTACTCAGGTTCGGACGATCGTAAGGCGCGCGGTCTTCACGTGTGATCATCACGATGTTGCCGCGAAAGCCTTCTTCGCGCAGCGTCTGCGCGGCAGCGTAACCACCGGCGCCCGCACCGATGATTACGAACTGCCGCGAGTCGACATTCGTGTCGCGTTGGACCATCGCAGGCGTGCGTCGATCGCTGCCGTCTTCAGGCACGCTGACGAGAACTCGTTCGCCGTCGACGCGTACGTCATAGCTTGCGAGCGAGTCAAGGGCCGGCGGTTCTTCCATGTCTCCGTTGACAACGTTGAAGACGGCGTGGTGCCAGGGGCACATGACGTGCGTGCCGCAAAGCACGCCTTCAGCAAGTGGACCACCGTAGTGTGTACACGTCGCGCTGACTGCATGAAAACGATCGCCGACACGCGCCAGCAGGATGCGCGTCTCGTCAACTGAAAACTCTTTCATCTCTCCGTCGCGCAAGTCGGAGGTGTGTGCGAGGTGAACTTCTTTAGAACCCATCTGCTTGATCAAGCCACACTGACGAGGTGGCCCATCTTCTCCTTCTTAGTCTTCAAGTAGCCTGTGAAAAGATCGTGTGGCTCGACTTCAAGCCGCAGGCGCTCAACTATTTTAAGCCCAGCCTGGCGCAGTGCGCGAATCTTTGCCGGGTTGTCCGACATCACGCGCACCGCGCGCAGGCCCAGATCGAGCAGGATTTCGGCGCACTGTTCGTAGCGCCGCAGATCCGCCTCGAAGCCGAGCCGCTCGTTGGCTTCGATCGTATCCGCGCCCTCGTCTTGCAGGGCGTAAGCGCGGATCTTGTTGATAATGCCGATGCCGCGCCCCTCCTGTTGCTGGTAGACGATTACCCCATGGCCCTCCTGCTCGATCAGTCTCATGGCCGCTTCGAGTTGCCGGCCGCAATCACACTTGATTGAACCGAACACGTCACCCGTCATGCATTGCGAGTGAATGCGGACCGGACTCGCTCTGTCAGGACGCAACTCACCCTTCACCAGGACGACGAACTCTTCAGTGGAGACGAGTGAACGATAGCCGATGATCCGAAACTCGCCGGTTTCCGTAGGCAACCGAGCGGCGGCAATTTGCTCGATCGTCTTCGCCGGCAACGCGGCTGCCGGGTGAGAGTTAATTAATCTGAGTGCCATCGTGATTCTCACTTTGCCGTCAGTTCACGTCGTACTCAGCACTCAGGCGAGCCAATGCGAACGCACCAAGTGAAAGACCCAAATCTCTGAGCGCTACGTCGAAGTAACCCGGAATCATGAGCAGGTTGACGATAATCAACAGCAGCCAGACCGCTACTATGTAGGCAAAGACGCGCGGCTTGAACGCTACTCCGAGTCCGGCGACGATCTCGATTACGCCGACGACCAGCATCAACTGGTGCCCGCGACCACCCGTCAGCGCGTTGACCGTGCCGGGCAGATATTGATCCCAGTTCACGAGCAAGTGAAAAAATTTGTCGAGCCCCGCCACGATGGGCGCGACGGTAAATGCGAAGCGCAGAATCTGGTACGCCTGATAGCTCGGGCGCGCCGCCGCGACGCTCTCGCTGCGGATTGAAGTGATTTCCGCGTGATTATTTATTGCATGTGCCATATTGCTTTTCTCCTCTGAGAAGGTTTCCCTCATAAAATACAACTCTTCTGTAATAAGTCAAGTACTTATTTGACTTTTTGTGTTTTCTGTAGAAATCCGTTAGAATTGTGGCGTGATTAAGTTGGACGAACGGTTTTTTGAGAGCACGCGCGGGCAGATCGTTACTCTTCTGCGAAGCTCAGCGTGTACGGTCGAGGACCTCGCCGAGAAACTAAACCTCACTGACAACGCCGTGCGCGCGCATCTCGCGACACTCGAGCGCGACGGGCTCGTACGCCAGAGCGGACTGCGCCGCGGTCCGCGCAAGCCGCACTTCACCTACATCCTGACCGACGAAGCCGACAAACTTTTTCCGAAAGCGTACGACGCTCTGCTTAACCAACTGATCGCCGTACTGAAAAATCGTTTGACGCCTGTGGAGATCGAAGGTGTGCTGCGGGAAGTCGGGCGCGCGGTTGCAGCGGATGCTGCTTCCACTCGAAGCGATGCGAGCTTCGAGAGCCGTGTGCGGAGTGCGGTGAGAGTGTTGGAAGCAATCGGCGGCTCAGCCGAAGTCGAGAAGCACGGCGACAAGATTGTGATTCGTGGGAAGGGTTGTCCACTCGCTGCGGCGGTCAGCGTCCATCCTGAAGTCTGTCACCTCGCTGAAACCCTCGTTTCTGAAGTCGTCAAAGCGCCGGTCGTGGAACGGTGCAATCGCGAAGGACGTCCTCATTGTCTTTTCGAGATCAGCCACAAAGAGGCACATAAGCCACATAAGAAATAATAAATTGATTCTTTTGTGGCTTTGTGCCTCTTTGTGGCTCTTTTGTGCTTTTTTGTGGCTTGTAAGATACTGGCGGGACCATGTTGGATCTTAACTACGTCAGGGAAAACATCGATAAGGTGCGCGCCGCACTCAACGCGCGCCATGCCGATACCACAGCGCTCGACGATTTCGCACGCGCCGATGAAGAACGTCGTCGTGTGATCGCCGAGTCCGATCAACTCAATGCACAACGCAACGCGTCGAGTCGTGAGATCGGTGCATTGATGAAGGAAGGCAAGAACGAAAAAGCCGAAGCACGTCGCGCGGAAGTCGGCACCTTGAAGGACCGCATCGCCGAGTTGGACCAACGGCGTGCGCAGGCGGAAGCGCGCATCCGCGAACTACTCTCGACGTTGCCCAATGTTCCACATGAGAGCGTGCCGGTCGGCGCGGATGAGTCCGCCAATGCTGAGATTCGTCGTTGGGGGGAGGCGCCGCAGTTTACTTTTGAACCGATGGACCACGTCGATCTTGGCACCGCACTCGGCATACTCGATCTGGAACGCGCTGCCAAGATCGCGTCGGCACGTTTTGCAATCCTCAACGGCGCGGGCGCACGACTCGAACGCGCACTCATCGATTTCATGATCGACGTGCAAACGCGCGAGCATGGCTATCTCGAAACTTTGCCGCCGTTCATCGTTAATCGCGCCGCACTTTTCGGCACGGGGCAGTTGCCGAAGTTTGAGGCCGATCTTTTCAAACTCGAAGATCCGCGTGAGCTTTACCTCGTGCCGACGGCGGAAGTGCCGGTCACGAATTATTATCGCGACGAGATACTCGATGCTTCGCAACTGCCGTTGCGCTGGGCTGCTTACACGCCGTGTTTTCGTTCCGAGGCTGGCAGCTATGGACGGGATACGCGCGGTGTTATCCGGCAGCATCAGTTTGAGAAGGTGGAACTCGTGAAGTACTCGTTGCCGGAGAATTCTTACGACGAGCTCGAATCGTTGACGCGAGATGCGGAGTCGATCCTGCAAAAGCTGGGATTGCACTATCGCGTGGTCGCGCTGTCTACCGGCGACCTCGGGTTTGGTTCAGCGAAGACTTACGACATCGAGGTTTGGCTGCCGTCGCAGAATACCTTTCGTGAGATCTCTTCCTGCTCGAACTACGAAGCGTTTCAGGCCCGTCGCGCGCAGATTCGTTTCCGGCGAGCGGGCGGCGCGAAACCGGAATACGTACACACACTCAACGGCTCCGGTCTCGCGATCGGACGCACCTGGATCGCCGTACTCGAGAACTACCAGCAAGCAGATGGTTCTGTGATCGTCCCTGAGGCGCTGCGACCCTACATGGGTGGTCTGGAACGAATCACATAGAATTACTTCACTCGAATGTCGTACGGCATCAAGAGCATCGACTCGCCGTTCTTCATTCGGTCCATCAACTGCATGTAACGAAACGCGCGACGCGCGTCTTCCGGCAACGCCGCATATATTGCCCGCTGCTGTTCGATTTGCGTGTTTGAATTCTCGCCACCGCCATTCAACAACTCCTGAAGAAACGTCGTCGGATACGGCAGAATCACGCGTTCGACACCCTTGTCAGCAGGAATCTTCGCGAGTTGTTTCGCGACTTCGATCGCCTTATCAAGTCCGCCAAAATCGTCGACAAGTCCGCGATCCTTTGCCTGCGCTCCAGTCCACACACGACCCTGGCCCACCGAGTCGACGTACTGCGCGTCTTTGTGGCGACCCTGCGCTACTTTCGGCACGAAGTCGCCGTAATAGGTCGTCTTGATCCAGTCTTCGAACTTCGCTCGTTCCTCGTCGGAAAATTTCTCCGTCTCACGGAACATGCCCGCGTTCTTGCCGCGCAACACGTACTCATTCGAAATGCCGAGCCAATCGTAAAACCCGCGCAACACCGGCTTACCGGCGACGACGCCGATCGAACCCGTGATCGTCGAAGGCTGCGCGATGATCTTGCTCGCGCTCGCCGAGATGTAGTAACCACCCGAAGCCGCAACGTCGCTCATCGAAACCACCACCGGCTTCTTCTGGTTCGTCGCTTCAACTGCGTGCCAGATGATGTCCGAAGCGAGTCCGGAACCACCTGGACTATCGACGCGCAACACCACGGCTTTGATCGTCTTGTCAGCCGCCGCATCGTTCAACGCCTTTGCGAGCGTGTCAGATCCGATCGACTGCTCACCAGACGGACTGTTTTCTGAACTGCCCGAACCGATGTCGCCGCTCGCATAGATCACGGCGATCTTCTCGCCCTTGTTCAGACCGAGCGACTCAGGCGACACGTCGCGATAATCCGCAGAGCGCACGGGCACAAACGAATCAGTATCCTTGTAACCCAGTAGCTTCTTAAATTCTTTTTCAACGTCGTCTCGGTACAGCGTCTCATCGATCAGTCCGACTTCTTTTGCTTTCGCTGCGTTGTACGGAGCGTTGTCGATCAACCCGCGCATTTCGTCAGGCGACTTGTGACGCGCCTGCGCGATCGTGTTCACATAACGACCGTAGAGATCGTCGAGCATCGAGTTGATGTACTCCTTATGCGCGTCGGTCATCTGCTTCTGCGTGAACATATCCCCCGCGCTCTTGTATTTCCCGATCTGAAAAATGTCAGGATAAATGCCGAGCTTGTCGAGTGAGCCGCGGAAGAACATCACGTCGGCCGCGAGGCCGTTGATGAACAACTCGCCCGGCGGCGGCACGATGATCTTGTCGCACGCAGTCGCGATGTAATACTCCTTGTTCAAGCCAAACTCGACGTACGCGTACACCGGTTTGCCGGACTGACGGAAATCGGTGATCGCGTCGCGAATCTCTTCCGCTTTGCCCCAACCAACTCCTGACAGATTCACGTCCAGCAGGATGGCCTTGATCCGCTTGTCGACCTTGGCTTTTTTGAACGACATCACGAGACCGGTGAGCGATTGATCCGGTCCGCCGAACCACTTCTTGAAAGGATCGTCAGGACTGTAGTCGGGCAGCGAGCCGGCGATGCGCAGAGTGAGTACGCTGTTGTCGCGAATGCTGGGTTCGCCTTTGCGAAACACCGCCCAGAGCACTGCGATGCCGATGACGGCGACCAGGAGTAGCCCGCCTAGAATGCCGAGTATGATTAAAGCTGTCTTTCGTGTTCCTGACATTTGTTAGATCCTCAGTTTGATTTGATGTGAGTACGCAACGATTAGAGAAAAGGTTTAGCCACAGATTTACGCGGATAACGCGGATTTGACGATCCAGCCGCCGCCGATGACTTCATCGCCGCGATAAAAGACCGAGGCTTGGCCCGGCGTGATTGCGCGTTGGGGTTCGTCGAAGACGATGCGCGCGCGCTGGTTGTCGAGCGGAGTAATCGTCGCCGGGGCCGCGGTGTGACGATAACGCACGCGCACCTCGGCGCGCACTGTTTCTCGCGGATCGTCAAAAGCGATCCAATTCGCGCGCGCTACAGTAAACTCGTTACTCAACAACTCTTCCGCTGGTCCAGCCGTCACACGATTCTTTTCCGCATCGATCGAGATCACGTACAGCGGTCGCTCGCCTGCGATCCCCAGGCCGCGACGTTGCCCAATCGTGTAACGATGAATGCCTTCGTGGTTGCCAATTACTTGTCCGGCAACGTTGACGATCTCGCCCGCGCCCGGCAAGCGCTCGGTTGCATTTTCCGCTTCGAGATACCGATCGATGAACCCTGCGTAATTGCCGTCGGGCACGAAGCAGATCTCCTGCGACTCTTTCTTCTCAGAGACGCCGATGAGACCGTGTTGCCGCGCTGCATCGCGCGCTTCGGGTTTCGACATCTCACCGAGCGGAAAGAGCGCGCGCGACAACTGTGCCTGCGTCAGTTCCCAAAGAAAGTACGATTGATCTTTTTGCTGGTTCCTACCGCGCAACAGTTTGTAACGATTCGTGGTCGAATCAAAATCGACACGCGCGTAGTGTCCCGTCGCGACTTTCTCACAACCCAAACTCAGCGCGAGTCGATCGAGCGAAGCAAACTTCAGACGACTGTTGCACGAAACACATGGAATCGGCGTCTCACCGCTCAGATAACTCGAGACAAAAGGTTGGACCACGTCGCGTTCGAAGTCGCGCTCGAGGTTCAAAACGTAAAACGGAAAGCTGAGCTCTTCAGCAACGCGACGCGCGTCGTAAACGTCGTCAAGCGAGCAGCAACGCGACGGCAGCGGATCGCCATTCTCGTCGGTGTTGATGCCACGTCGCTGATCCCAGAGTTGCATCGTAAAGCCGACGAGCTCGTGACCCTGCTCTTTCAAAATTGCCGCGGCCGCGGAAGAATCCACGCCACCACTCATTGCTACTGCGATTTTCACTGCCGATTTGGTACCTCTATACTCGAATGTTAAGATGCCGTTCTTGTCTGTGCAACTTGTGAACTACGATGGCTGAAACCGCAACCCAGGATTATCGCGTCGTCAACGAACCTTATTATCTGCCTGTCTCGCGCGAGGTGGAGCTCTTCGAGGCCGCTCATTCTGCGAGACTTCCGGTTATTCTCAAGGGTCCGACGGGCTGCGGCAAAACACGTTTTGTCGAGCACATGGCTTGGCGGCTGGAGCGGCCGCTGATCACAGTCGCGTGTCATGAAGACCTTTCGTCGACGGATCTGGTTGGGCGTTTCCTGCTCGAAGGTGAGGAGACGATATGGCACGACGGCCCGCTCACTTCCGCAGTGCGAAATGGCGCAATCTGCTATTTGGACGAGGTGGTCGAGGCGCGCAAAGACACGGTCGTCATCATTCACCCGTTGACCGATCACCGTCGCCGGCTTCCGATTGAGAAATTGGGCACGATCGTCGAGGCGCCTGGGGACTTCATGCTCGTCGTTTCTTACAACCCGGGTTATCAGTCGATTTTGAAGGACTTAAAACAGTCGACGCGGCAACGTTTTGTCGCGATCGAGTTTGACTATCCACCGCCTGAGATGGAAGCCGAGATCGTCGCGCGCGAAGGTGGTGTGGATGAAGGCACGGCGCGCGACCTGGTTTTGATCGGACAGAAGGTGCGCAACCTTCGCGGTCACGGTCTCGAAGAAGGTGTCTCGACGCGGCTTCTAATCTACGCAGCCCAACTCATCGCGCTCGGCATTCCTCCAGTCGACGCCGCCGATGTCGCGATGTGCTCGCCCATCACTGACGATCGCGAGCTGCAACGCAGCATTCGCGAGATCGTGACCACAGTTATTTAGCCACGGATCTTCACGGATGAGCGCGGATGAACATCAATCTGCTGAACGACAGTCGTTTCTCGAACTGACGCGCAGCATCAGCAGTTTGCCGCTGGACCAGACGGCCGCAGTGCTCGAAACAAGTGCGGCCATCGCCGCGATCTCGTTACGCGCGGGGATCGAGTTCCTGCGCGCCGCACCCGCAGCCGCCCAGATCCTGCAATCGCCGGAACTGCGCGCGTGGGGTGACATGGGCCGTCGTTTGGCGATGGCTGATTACGAATCGGCGGTCGCATTCTTCACTGAAGGCGTCGAACCGCTGCGCAGCATCGCGCCCGAGCTGCGATCCGCCGTGTTGCTCTTATGCACTCGACAGATGGCGCTCTCAACCGTCGTCGGCCGCGAGACGCTCCACTCCGTTCCCACTCTGAGCGGCGAGATCAATGACGACGCGCTGCTCGGTTCGATACTCGAGATCGCGACCGAAATCGCACGCCGATCCGCAAAACACAGTGCCGAGTTTCTCAACGCGAGCAGCACCGTCGCACGCGAAATTAAGAGTTTCCAGAACGAAGGCGTAACCGCGGCCGCGCTTGCTCTAGCCGGTGCGTTCGCAGCGCGAGCCGGCGGCATCGCAGCGGATGCGTGGGCCGCGCTTCCGGAAAGTTTGGCCGAACTTTCCGCAGCCGACGCGGTTCGCCTGCTCACCAGTGCGAACGACTTTCTCGAACGCGGCGGCGGCGCCGCACTGCACATTCTTATCGCCGGCGGCGAGATCCTGCGTCGTGCTCCCGAGATCTTCGACGAATGGATCGCGCTGCTTTGGGTAGTCGCGACGCACGGCAACGCGAGTCTCGTTGCTTTCGTTCGCAGCAGCCCCGGATTCATTCGACTGCTGAATGCCGACACCGGTCGCACTGCGGCTGTCGAACTTGCGCGTCGCGTCCTCGCGCTAACGAAAGAGATCGCGGCAGTCGATGGCGAGGCAGGGCTGGCGTGCTTTCGCTCGAGTGCGCGCGCGTTGCGCAGCGTTTCGATCGAACAGTTTGAGACGTGGGCGCGGCGCGGCCTGACTTCCGGCCGCAGTGATGCGCGCGCGCGCCGCAGTTACTTCTCACTCGAAACGCGCGGCAGTTACGAAGCGCTACTGAGCGGCAGTGCCGGTCTCGCGCTCGACATGGTCCAACACCTGCTGCGCTTGTACGTCGAGGCACTCACCGGACGCGAAGTCGAGATCGCGCCGCTTGCCGCCGTGCCTGACGAAGCTCGCATTGATGATGGTCGCACGATTCACCTGCCTTCGCTCGTCAACGAATTTGGTGATGACGACCTTGATTTCCGTCTCTACAAAGTGCTCGCGGCCCACGCTGCCGGACAAATCGAGTTCGGCACATACCAGCGTGGCGGCATGTTGCCGGTGGCTTACACCGCGATCGCGGCGAGATACTCGCCCGAAAATGTCGACGCGCTCGACGCGTTTGCGCTCGCCGATCAGATGGTCCAACTCCGTGAAGATCAGCCGGATGTCTTGGCGCCGATTATGAAACCACCCGATGAGATCGGTTATCGCGAAGTGTTGAAGGTTTTTCCGATGCCCCCACTTGCACGCAGAGTGTTTGGAACTCTCGAGAACGGCCGCATCGATCGCAGGCTGCGACGCGCTTATCGTGGTCTGAGTCGCGACCTTGACTTGATTCGCCAGCATCTGAGCCGCAGCCGTCCTCAAATTATGCAACTGCCCGGCTCGCTCGTCCCGTTCGAGTTGCTGTTTCAGATCACGATGCTCGGCGGCGCGCGCGAAGATGCGCGACTCGCTTACGGCCAGATCGTTTCGGAGTTGGAGACAATCGTCAGCGAGTATCTTTCGCGTGACGAGACTTCGGTTGCCGACACTTTGATGGCGACTAGCCGCGTTTACGATCTATTTCAGTCTGTGATACCGGTTGACGATTCCGTGCAGCAGATCGATGCGCCTGAAGACGAGACAGAGTCTGACGACGAATCCGCAGGCGAACGCATGAAGCAACGGGACGCTGAGCGGATGCCGGAACGCCGCGACGCGCGCGAGTTGTTCAATGCCTGGAATGATCCTTCGGCGGAAGGCGACCCTGACGAGCTGGCGGGCGCGGAGGCGTGGTCTGAAGCAGAGACGCCCGAGCAAGTCCTCGCGGAAGGCGAGGTTGCGTACAACTATGACGAGTGGGATCGAGAGTTGACCGATCACCGCATTGGCTGGTGTCGCGTCGTTGAGAAGAAGGTGAAGCACGGCGATCGGAACTTCGTCGATCTCACGAAGGAGCGGCACAAGGGCGTCATCTCGTCGATCCGGCATCAGTTTCAACTGATGAAGCCGGAGAATCTCACGCGCGTTGCGAATGAGGTTGATGGTGAGGAGTTTGATCTAAACGCCGTGATCGATTTTGTAATTGATCGTCGTGCGGATGGCTATCAGTCGGAGAGAATTTATACGAAGCGGCTGCGGCGACGGCGCGACGTGGCTGTGTCATTCCTGTTGGACCAGTCGTCATCGACGGCGCGCACGATTGGGCGCCATCCGTTGCAGCCGTACACGCGCCCCGGGCGGCGCATCATCGAGATCGAAAAAGAAGGCCT
>Ga0207707_10004692_pt1 | contig 12000 bp, 7 predicted proteins | sample KBSC83BmetaG_FD_184336 | JGI IMG/M metagenome (GOLD analysis project Ga0207707, IMG submission 184336) | Corn rhizosphere microbial communities from Kellogg Biological Station, Michigan, USA - KBS C8-3B metaG (SPAdes) (version 2) | ecosystem: Host-associated > Plants > Roots > Rhizosphere ... | reverse complement strand
CGGACACTCTAAGCAGCGCGTACTCACCGGGCTTCATCGTGTACTGCTGGGTCTGTCCGGTGTACTCCTGCCCGACTACGGCGTTCTCGCTCACGAACGTCAGCCTACCGCCTTCCGGCATCGCATCCCTCGCGTTGAGGGCGAGATTGAGAAGCACCTGCTCGATCTGCCCGGCATCAGCTCTCACCGGCCATAGATCCGACGCTGTCTCAATCCTGATGTCGATGGTCGTCTCGAACAATCGCTTGAGCATCGGAAGCAGGTCGGCGAGACGGTCGTTCAGGTTGATCGTAGAGGGGCGCAGCACCTGTGTGCGGCCAAATGCCAGAAGCTGGCGCGTGAGCGCCGTTGCCCGATCAGTCGCCTTCCTGACTTCGGTGAGATCCTCCCTGTGTTCCGCAGGGAGCGACGGATCGCCGAGGACGAAGTCGGTGGAGCTGGAGATGACGGTCAGCAGGTTGTTGAAATCGTGCGCCACTCCGCCGGCGAGCCGGCCGATTGCCTCCATTTTCTGCGCCTGGTGGAATTGTTTTTCCAGCTCCTTGCGCCCGGTCAGATCGTAGACGAAGCCCTCGTAATAAGCCGTTCGGCCTTCCGCGTCGCGCACCGAGCGCGCGTGGAGGTCCACCCAGATCGGCGACCCGTCGCGGCGTTTCCATTGCAGCTCCAGCCCGAATTCCTCCCCGCCGAGGGGCTCGAATTGGGCGACGAGCGCGGCGCGCTCTGCCCGATTCCAGTACATGTCGGCAAGGTTGCGGCCGATGAGATTCCCTGCCTGGCCATAACCCATGATGCGCGCGAGCGCCGGGTTCGCGAGCAGGATCTTTCCATCGGGATCGGTCTGATACACGCCAACGGAGGCGTAATGAACGATGTCGCGGTGTTCCTGTCGGGAGCGCTGAAGGGCGGCCTCCGTCGTTCGTCTTTCCGCGATCACGGCGGCGAGGATCAACGCGGTGATCGCGAGGACTCCAATGAAGCTTTGGATCCGGAAGAGATTGTTGACGGGCGTGGAGTTCGTGAAAGGTCCGACGCGCTGGACCGTGAATCCGATGGCAAGCAGCGAGACGAGGAGCGTCGCCGCGGATCCGCCGCGAGGGCCAAATCGGAGCGCGGCCCAGATCACCAACGGAAATATTGTGTATACGTAGCTGACCTCGGCCCGAAAGAGCACCACTGAAAGGGCGACGAGGAAAGTTGCGAGCGCCCCGGCTTCGATTGCCCTGCGAGCGCTGGGGCGAGAGGGCATTCCGGCCGACCACGTGAGAATGAGCGGCGTCATGAGCAGGATGCCAGTCGCGTCACCTGTGGCCCACGCCAGCCAGGCCGTTCCGGTCGGGAACGGGCGGGTTGACAGTAAGGCGAGGACGGAAACCCCGATGGTTGCGCCCACGAGCGGAGCAATGACTGCTCCCCGTACGAGAGCAAACACGTCCTTCCGGCGGTCGAGCGTCACTCGGATTCCGGCGAAGGACGTCATGAGCGACGCGGCGACCACCGCTTCGAGCGTGTTCCCGACGGCGATTCCGGCGGCGCCGAGTGCGGGAATGCCGGCGGTAAAGTTGACGAGAAAGGCTCCGATGGCGACGCCGGGCCAGAGGCGCCGGCCGAAAAGCAGCAGCGCGGCCAGGGCGATGCCCGAGGGTGGCCAGACCGAGGACACGACTGGGTGCACCGCCGACGCCGTAAAGCCGATTCGCCCGGCGACTGCGTAGGTCACGGCGAGGAGGGCAATACCAGCGAGGTCGCGGAGCCGGCTGGGCTGGTTGCTAGCGGTTAAGTGTGGCGTTGGCGGATGGGATCGATGCCGGAGCGTGGCGCTTTCAGCATCATTGCGAACGCGCGACGAACTGAGACGATGTCTACTGGAAGGACTGCCGCCGTAGCCGTGGCGCAACGGGATGAAGCCTACTGCGCGGCAGCAGTCTCAACTGCCACTGAACACTACCGGCCTGGGGCTGTGGGCGGCTTCGAGCGGGTCAATTATCTCTGTCTCTGGATGAGAGATCGAGCATGCGACTTTCCCCTAGGTAGCTCACCGACCGCGGTGCGCCGACTCTACCAAGCCGCCGAACAACGAGAGCGATTCGGCGCGCAGCGCGCCGGATCTCGGCGATCGAGTCCAACGCCTGATCGGAGTCGACTTCTTCCAGCATCTCGGCGTGGATGATCAGTGATGTGAGCGGATTGTTGATCTCGTGCGCGACGGCCGTGGCGGTCTCGGCGATGCCCTCGAGCCAATGGGCCTTGACGGACTCGAGCGCCGCCGCGCGCTGGAGCTCGAGGTTCTGCGCGTGCTGTTCCGTCAGTGCCCGGCGCGAACGGTAGGCGTCGGCGAGCGATCGCTGTAGCTGGCCGTTCATCTCCTCCAGCTTTGACGTCAGCCGCTGCGATTCCTCGAACTGCTGCGCGAGCTGGAGCGTTTGCGCGGTGAGCTGCTCAGTGAGCGCGGTCTTCGATTGCATGCTGCGGTCGATCACCGAGCCGACGATCGCGAGCGCGAGGATCACGAGCGTTCCGAAGACGACGGCACCCGCGAGTCCACCCGTCGCCACGATGTGATCGGAGGGCCGGTCGATGACTGCGGCCGGCGTGAAATGAACGGCCGCCATCGCGGTGTAGTGCATGCCCGCAATCGCGAAGCCCATCACGACGGCGCTCAGTGATTTCAGGCGTCGTCCGCGCGCGCTCAGATCGGAGCGGAAGTTGAAGGCGAGGCCGAGTGCGGCCCAGGATGCGACGATGGCGATGAAGATGGAGAGGACGACGATCGCGGAGCTGTAGGTGAGAGTCGCGCCGACGGTCATCGACGCCATTCCGATGTAGTGCATGCCGGCGATGGCGCCACCCATGATGATGCCGCCCATGACGAGCGTCACCGCGCGCAATCCGACTCGGCTCACGACGACGAGGGCGACGAGGGAAGCACCGATGGCGACGGCGACCGAGAGGAGCATCTGCGGCAGCTCATACTCGATCGGGACCGGCAGGCTGAAGGCCAGCATCGCGACGAAGTGCATGCTCCAGATGCCGAGTCCCATCACGGTCGCGCCACCGGCGAGCCAGCCGAGTCGGGTGGATCCTTCGGCGGATCGGACGCGGCCGGCGAGATCGAGCGCGGCGTAGGATGCGAGCGCGGCGATCACGACGGAGAGGATGACGAAGAGCGGGTCGTAGCTCCCTGTCATCATATGTGCATTGTCGAGCGCAGTTACATCGGTGATTGCGCGGTCGCTTTTGGGGGATACCTAAAGTCCGGCGGCGCGCATGACGGAACCGTGAAATCAAAATGACGATCTAGTCATGAGCGATCGGGAAGCCGCCTAACTGGGTCGAGCGAGACCCACGATCACCGTCACCGGGTCATGTCATCGGTCGCGTGCCTCACAAGTGATACTTCGAGTTGAAGCGCGTCGGACACTCGTTGTATCTCGCGGCCTGCGAGTTCCCATTCCTTCTGCTCGATTGCCTCCCTCACGCCTGGAACGGTTTTGACGTCGTAGCCGGTGTAAAATCCAGGCGCGTACAGCAAATGCTTGAACCATGGGCGATTTGGGAGCCCGGCATCTGATGTGAGGGTGTGCTCACTTCCGACGAGCAGCGCGTTGACGGCAGAAAAGCTTGCAAGCGACTGAGAATCCATAGCGCGCGCAAGCGCAGTGTCGTACGCCGCCGCGGCGCGAGTGAGCAAAGCCGACGCGGTATCAAGTGGAGCGAAGTCGAGCTTCGGCCCGATTTGTTCGAGGCTGGCGGCTGCGAATGGATTGCGAGGGTCATTCGTCAGCACGAAAGTGCTGTCTTCGACTTCAGTGTTATGCTCTGTCGCATCGGCGGCCGTGTTACTCGCGAGACTCTTCAAATCCTTGACGTAGCCGGCAACCGTCTCCGCCAGATCGGTGAAGTCGTAGGGGATCACGTCTGCGTCGGCGAGGCGCATCACCGCAGTACCTGCAGTCTGCGCCAACGCTCGTCCGTAAACGAAGCTCGTGTCGCCGAAATGCGTGTACCAGTAGAAATCATCGTACACTGAGTGGTATACGCCCCCGCTGGTACCCTCGCCCCCGAATGCGAAGTTCACGGATGGAACGCCGAGGTGCTGCAGGAACACGGTGTAATCGGAGCCGGAGCCCATCGCGCCGATGTGAAGATCCGCGCGCTTCCGGATCTCGTTTCTCACCCCCTGTGATGCGGCCCGTATCGCGCGCGCACGCATGCGCTGCTGGACGCTCGCGCCCGTCTCCGGATCGGTGATATCGCGCGCAACTCCGTTGATGAACTTCTCGAGTACGTGCGAGCCCTGGGTTGTGAGATAGCCGCGCCCATTGCCATCGCTATTGAGGTAGGCGACGGCGTGCTTCGTGAGCTCCTCGGCGTGTGCCTCCGCCCACTCCGTAGAGCCGAGCATCCCGGGCTCTTCCCCGTCCCATGCTGCGTAGATGATGGTCCGTTTCGGGTGCCAGCCCTGTTTCTCGAGGGCGCCGAGGGCACGCATTTCGGCGAGCATTGCGACCTGTCCCGCGATGGGATCGTACGCTCCATTCACCCACGCGTCGTGGTGATTGCCGCGGACCACCCACTGATCCGGATTGGTACTGCCGCGCAGCGTGCCGACGACATCGTACAGCGGCTTGATGTCCCAGTTGGAGCGCACGATCATATGCACGCGCGCCGCTCCGGCTTCAGCGTTCCCTCCAATCTTGTAGGTGATCGGTAGACCACCGCGCCAATCTGCAGGTGCCAGATTACCAGCTATAGCCGCCAACAGTGGTTGGGCATCACCATAGGAGAGCGGCAGCACGGGAATTTTGGTGAAGACCGTGACCTCCTTCAGTGCCAGTCGTTTCGCGTCCTTCGTTGCCCCGATGCCGGGTGTGAGTGGATCGCCAGTGTGCTGGGGCAGATCCATGACGCTACCACGCTGCACGCCCTGTGGCGGCCGATCCGGACCAACGGGAAATGTGTCGCCCTGGGCATAACCATCGTCCTTCGGATCTGAATAGATGAGACACCCTACCGCACCATGCTCGGCCGCGACCTTGGGCTTGATACCGCGCCAGCTCTGGCCATAGCGCGCAATGACGATGGCTCCCTTGACCGAGATCCCGCGCCTCGCAAGCTCGTCGTAGTCGGACGGAATTCCATAGTTGACGTACACCAGTGGCCCCGTCACGTCTCCATCTATTGAATAGGCGTTGTAAGTCGGGAGCTGTTCCGCCGTCTGGCCAGACGTGGAATCACCGGGCACGCGCGGCTCCTGGAGCTTGGCCACGTAACGAGTTGGTGCGACGAGCTCGACTTTGCGTTCCTTGGGTGTTGGAAAAAGGACGTAGAAGTTCTCGATGTGTGCATCCCAGCCGGCCTCCTTGAACTGCTGCAGAATCCACTCGGCGTTCTGTTTGTCATAGGGCGAGCCGACGTGGTGCGGACGAGCCGAGAGCAGCTTCATATCACTCCGCAACCGAGCGGGATCCGGCAGCGCTCGGAATTTGGATTCCCAGCTCTGTTCGACGCGGCTCGACGCCGGTGTGAAGCCGAGCAGATCGGCAGTTGCGGCTGAAGAACCGCCAGTGGTGGGACCGGCTGGCACTGCCGCAATCGCTACAGCCGAGATGACGATGGGAAGCGGGAAAAAACGCATTATGTCTCCGCAGTGGAAGCGTTGTGTTGCATTGTGACCGGATTGCCATTGTGGAACGCGGCCAACACCGAGTACTACGTATCTGACAAAGTGACATTCACGCCGCGTCGAGTGGCGAGCGCTTTACGGTATATCGCCGCCGCGCACGCGACATCCTGCAGTGCCGTCCCGGTCGAGTCGTACACGATGAGCTGGTCCGGCGCGGTACGACCCGGCCGCTGCTCTGCGATGATCTGCCCAATCTCGGCGTGGACGTGATTAAGGTCGACAAGGTTGGCCGCGATCGCGTGGTGCAGCTCACCGGAGGTTGCGCACTGGTCCGTTATGTCGGTTACGACTATCGCCTCGACGATGATGCTAGACTCAATCTCCTGCTTGTCGAAGCTGTCGGCGCCTACAGCAGCAATGAACGTCCCCTTGCTGATGTCGCGGCGGTGGAGGAACGGCTCCCGCGACGGTGTGCACGTGACCACTATTTGGCTCTTCAAAGAGCCGTCGCGTATGGCTCGAATGGGCGAGACGGGGATGTTGAGGCGCTGGGTCATCTCTTTAGCCATGGCGGAAGCGCTCTCAGGGTGTCGGTCCCATACAAATGCACGTTCGATCGGACGCACGAGACAGAGCGAGGCGAGCTGCACTCGCGCTTGTTGTCCGGCTCCGCATACCGTCACGCAGGAAGAGTCTTCGTGCGCGAGGTATTTGGCGGCGACAGCTGTGGCGGCACCAGTCCGAAGCGCGGTAATGTGGGCCGAGTCCATGACCGCGAGCGGCCGGCCCGTCTCGGCGTCCGCGAGGTAGATGATACCCTGAATGCTGGGGAGTCCGTTCAAAACCGGGTTCTGAAAGAATCCCCCATTCACCTTGATGCCGAAATAGGAATTTCCGACCTGCGAGAGCCCGCCTGCCTTGGCGTGGAACTCACCGCCGGCGGCATCAATGTGCATGACCTCGGGAGTAAGCGTCTTCCCCTCGGCGTACGCGCAAAATGCGACTTCGACAGCCTCGATGTATTCGGGGAGTGTGAGCAGCGCTGCTACGTCAGCTCGCGGCAGAATGAGTGTCGAGGCCGCGACCACTGCTGACTGCTTCAAGTCAGGAAAGAACTGGGCTGAGAATGCGTGCGTATTGCTCGGCGCTAACGTTTCCGCCGGTCGCGACACAGCACACACGCAGGCCGGTAAACGACTTCCCGTGCTCGAGAAGCGTCGCTAATGCAAGCGCCCCAGTCGGTTCAACCTTTAGATTCGCGAGGAGGAATGCCATCCGGGTTGCCTCGATGATCGTCTCATCGGCAACCTCCAACATCGTTGCGAGCCCCCGCTTCAGAACCTCCCAGTTCGCGACGCTGACGCCTAGGGTCCGCACGCCGTCGGCGATCGTCACAGGCTCACTGTCCCAGACGAATCGCTCGCCGGAGCGAAACGATCGCACGACGTCGTTGGCAGCATGTGGCTCGACTCCTACCACTTTCATCTTGCTGTCAATCCGTTCGACAGCTCTTATGCAGCCTACTCCGACTCCACCGCCCCCGATCGGGACCACCACCACGTCGAAATTCCTTGGATCGGCAGCGATCTCCGCTCCAAGCGATTCGTTCCCCGCGAGCATGAGCTCGCCATCAGACGGAAAGGCCTGGACTGACCCGGGCGATTCGTCGAGTAAATCCCGCACGCGAACTGCCCTCGGTGTTCTACGAACGTCTATGGATTCGACAGTCGCCCCATAGGACCTGACCGCTGCGACCTTAATCGCCGCCGAATCTTCGGGCATGACAATCGTGCAGCGCTTCTTGAACAGCTGACATGCGCATGCGAGCGCTTGACCAAAATTCCCGGACGATGCCGCAATGATGTGTTGCGAGTCTGTATGCGCGGCGATGTTGAACGCGCCCCTGAACTTGAAGCTGCCGGTATGCTGGAATGTCTCGGTTGCAATCGTCACGTCGACGCCCAACTGTGCGCTGAGCCGTCGAGATCTCACGAAGGTCGTCGGAAGCGGCCTGTAACGGGGATCGATTCCGCTGTGATCCGGTTCGGTATTCGTCCGTCGAGGCATTTAGAAGGTCAGTTGCACGGCAGCGTAGCCAATCCAGCTGCGCGGCTCGTTGCTGCTGACCGCTACCGTATGACCGCCGGACGCGATAAGCCCGACGAACGGCGTGAAATGCACCCGAGTTCCCAAATTCGCAAACACAGTGTGGTCGTCGCCGCTGACTGCATTCGTGCCGTATATCTCGCCCATCAGCTCGAGGGCCTGGATGGGCCGGCCACCGAGTAGGAATCCGTACACTGTCTGATCGGTGCCGTCTGAGACGATGTTGTATCCGACCTCGGTGTCCACACCGAGCGGGCCGAACTGATGCGTTATTTCGACGGGGATGAGAAGCTTGGGGGCGGTGCCGACGAGTCCGCGGTCGAAGGCCCGGGACCCAGGGTTGTGCAGCTCGAGGTGAGGGTAAATCGACAGACCCGGACCGTGAGCATCGTCATCCCGGAAGCGCCACTTGAATCCGAGCGTAGAATTTCCCAAGCCCGATCGCCATGAATTGCCCGCGCCGCCGTTCTCCCACAGATACGGAAACTCCAGCTTGATCTGCATCCTGCTGCCAACGCCGTAGTTCAAATCGAGATCGGGTGCGTAGAAGCTCTTCTCACCACCCGAGCCGGAACCGCCAGCGACTATATCAATTTCCCAGTGACCATTTCCAGGCGTGCCGCCATCGTTGGTGATCATTGGTGCGCCGCCCTGTGCCTGCAGGCACAGCGGAAAAACGAGGACGGCGACGAGGCTGAAGGAGGAGCGCACGAAGGATTTCATGCAGTCGCCTCAGAAAAGAGTGCGCGCTGGTATCCCAAAGCGGCGGATACGGCATCCGCAGTCGCGGTCACGTCGTTCACGAATGAAACTGTTTGTATCTGTGATACACGCGATGCTGGAGCGGCGATGCTTATCGCCGCGACCACCTCACCACTGGAGTCGCGCACGGGTGCCGACAGCGCGAACAAGTCGCTCGCCATCTCACCAGCGGCGATCGAGTAACCCTGCTCTCGTATCACGGTGAGCTGCTCGAGCAATGAATCGACATCCTTGATGGTGGTAGGAGTGAACTGTTCCAGCCGAAACGGAAGAAGCGTTCGGACTTCCTCTGGGGAGCGCCACGCAACCAATACCTTACCGGCAGCTGTGGCGTGGATTGGCATCGGAACACCCAAACCGCCGGCTGACCGGATCGGCTGCGGACTCTCGGCGACGCTGCTGTTGACGACCTCGGATCCAACCAGGACGTTGAGGCTGGACGTCTCGCGCGTACGGCGCGTCAGCTGCTCGATCAGCGGAAGCGCCACTCGCTGAATCGGGGTGGACAGTCGTGCCAGCTCGCCGAACGCGGCGAGCCGGATGCCAAGACGGTAAGGACCAGAGCCGTTCGCACGGTCGAGAAGGCCGGCGCGATGCATAGCTGAGAGCCAGCCCGAAATCGTGCTCTTACGTCTGCCGAGCATCCTTGCCACGTCCGACACTCCGAGTTCGCGGTGTGTCATGGTGAAGAGTCCAAGCACTTCGACAATTTGAGTGAGCATGGCATATTCTCCATTGCGTACGGCATTTGAGCATCTCAAACCCCAATTCTCGTACGGCACGATAGCAACAGCTGCCCATCTGCGCAAGAGGACGCCGGTTAAGGCTTTCAATCCGCAAAAAACCCTTGACAGGTAATATGTGGCATCGCAGAATATGCGTACTGAGTTCGGTTTATCCGTACTACATGTGCGTTGGCTTCCTATCACTGATCGAGGCGCAAATGCCAAGGGTCCAATCGTTCGCGGCCGGGTTGCTGGTGACGTTGCTATTTCTGGGGAGCTTCACGCGACCGGTTTCTGCTCAAGAGAGCACAGGCACAGTTAGCGGCGTCACGCGCACAGTAGAGGGAGCCGCGGTCTCGGGCGTCGAGGTGGTTGTTGACTCGACAGGGCGAAGTACCCGATCCGCGAGCGATGGTGAGTTCCAGATATCGGGCGTACCGGCTGGCACCCACACAATCATCGCAAGGGATATCGGGTTCGCACCACTTAGCAAACAGATCACTGTCACAGCCGGCCGAAATACCCGGCTGGAGATCGCGCTGTCCAGAACCACGGTCTCGCTCGGGGCTATCAAAGTCCTCGGCGTTCGTGCTTATGGCGCGAGCACATCCAGTGCGGGACTCAAGACGAACGCACGAGTGCTGGACGTCCCCCAATCGGTCGTCTCAATCAGTCACGAGTTTATCCAGGACCAGAACGCTTACACGCTCACCGACCTCTTCCGAAACGTCGCGGGAATAACGCCGTTCTCAGACTACCAGGATTTTATGGCGCGCGGGTTCCGCGAGGGCGAAGACGCAGTCATGACCGATGGCGTCCGGTCCAATGGGAACAACTTCTTTACCACGCCAAACTTGAACAACGTCGAGTCCGTGGAAATCCTGAAAGGCCCTTCGTCGGTGCTGTATGGCGCGGAGGAGGGCGGCGCATTGATCAACATGGTAACGAAACATCCGCGAACCACTCCTGCCAGAATCCTGTCAGTGACAGCTGGATCCTACAGCGACTATTCGGCAGCCGCAGATCTCACGGGCCCACTCGCGGACAACGATCACCTGCTGTACCGCCTCAACGCAAATGTCGGTGATGTTGGCAGCTACCGCCGCTTTCAGTCGACACGGAACTGGGGTGTCGCGCCCTCGCTTAGCTGGGTTCCTGGTAAGCGTACGACCTTGACACTTCTAGGTGAGGCCACGGAGGAGTACCACCATGGGCAACGCAACCGAGGCATTGCCGCACCCAACGGCGATCTGGACGCTCTGCCGCTGTCGTGGACTGCCAACGAGCCGACCGATTTTGCGAAACAGAACGCGTATTCGGGCACCCTCGAGCTCGTCGAGCAACTCTTCTCCGATTGGAAGTTGACCAGCACGGCCCGATACGCATACAGCGATTACATCAACAAGTATCACGAGCCGCTCGGCATGACGACTGTAAACGGCCGGCTGGTCATGAGGCGCGAGTATCGGGACCAGTCGTTCAGCTGGAAGAGCACAGGCGCCACCGCGAACGTCGGGGGTACGGCGAAGCTGGGTTCGATTGACAACAACGTCTTGCTCGACGCCGATGTGACCGCCAAGAAGAGATTGACGAGTCCGAACGACTACGCCGACAATGTGCCCCCACTCGACGTTTTGGACCCGCAATACGGACAGGTAGATCTGGCCTCTTACGTCGGTGCGGCGCCGGTCAATAATCCATTTACGCGCGACTACCGCGATTGGGGCCTTGGAGCGCAGGACATCGTTACTCTGATCCCGCAGATCAAAGTGGTCGTTGGCGGTCGGTATGCAGACTACTATGTCAAGAATGCCAACTACAACCTCAAGACGTACGACAAGCAGGACAATTCTTCTACCACCTATAAGGTAGGGCTCGTTCTACAGCCACAACCGTGGGTGTCGTTTTACGGCGACTATAATCAGGGATTCCTGCCGCAAACTGCCGCCGACCTTAAGCAAGGAGGTCCTTTCCCGCCGACGGCCACCAGGCAGAGTGAAGGCGGTGTCAAGCTTGGCCTCTTCAACGAGCGGCTGGTCGCCACGTCCGACGTGTACCGCATCACCAAGACGAACGTGCTGGTTCCTGACCCGGATTCCGTTGGTGGTAACTACCTGATTCCTCTCGGGCAGGTAGCGAGTCGCGGGTTCGAGACCGACATCGTCGGCAGTGTCACCCCGGCGTGGAGCATGACCGCGAACTACGCCTACAACGACACCAAGATTGCAAAAGATACAAGACCTGCCCAAGTGGGAGCGAAGTTCCCTGGGGCACCGCGCAGCACGGCGTCGTTCTGGACTCGGTACGATTTTCCGGTGCGCATCGGCCTGGCCGCCGGCGCCAAGTACGTCGACAAGAGAAGTACCTTCGACACGACAATTCTGCCCGCATACACCGTCTTCGATGGTGCTGCCTACTACACGTGGGAACGCTATCAGCTTGCGCTCAACGTCAAGAACTTGTTGGACAAGCGGTACTTTCAGGGCGGCTACTTCAACTACGAGCTCTATCCGGGTGACCCGCGCGAAGTGCAGCTCACTGTCCGCACACGATTCTAAGCTCATAAGCACGTGACTCGCACAGCCTGACTCAGGACCTGCAATGTTTGATGCGTGGAAGCCGACCTGCCTGATCGCTCTAGCAGCGGCTGTCGGAACGCGCGCACCAGCGACGCCAGAACCGGGCGCCATTGTCGTCGGGCGCAACGTGCAGGTCAGCAAGGCCAAGGCAGCGGATAGCCACTACGAAGTGCTGGCAGCTGCGGACCCACGTGACGCGGCG
>Ga0207707_10004690_pt1 | contig 12002 bp, 12 predicted proteins | sample KBSC83BmetaG_FD_184336 | JGI IMG/M metagenome (GOLD analysis project Ga0207707, IMG submission 184336) | Corn rhizosphere microbial communities from Kellogg Biological Station, Michigan, USA - KBS C8-3B metaG (SPAdes) (version 2) | ecosystem: Host-associated > Plants > Roots > Rhizosphere ... | reverse complement strand
CAGCCGCAATTGAAAGCGTGTGCGAGGACGCTCAGCGAGCATTTTCCGATTTGACAGTCTATCGGCTCACCGAACCTGAGAGTGTCCGTTACAAACAGGTCGCCGTTCTGGGCCGACGGCGAAAGCGAATCCAATATCGCCGCGACTCCGCACTTCTCGAGTCCCTGCGCTGGTTGGAGTCATTGGCTTTGATACCGGACCTTCAGGCCCTGACGGACGTCGTAACAGCTCTCTACGAAGTGCCGCCTTCTGGACCGGTCGTACTCACGAACATTGGCATTCCATTGGATGAAATCGAGGATGTGCTACTTGATTCCGCCGCATATCGCCAGGCGAGTCGAATCCTGCTCCCGAAACAGCGGGACGTCCAAGGCAGGCCACTCACGCCACTGCATGGCGGCCACGTTGGGCTGCTGTGCACGGCTGGTATGCTCAACGGGGTATTCGGGGAGGGAGAGGATCGACACATCGCTCATTGGCGGTCGGTGAAGTTCACCGACCACTGGGAAGAAGAGGAAGAGGACGGGACGAAGATTTTGCATGACCGGCAACGTTTCTCGCATGAGCTGACCCTGATATTTGCTAACGGAAAGACACAGATTCTGACTCATGAAAAGAAGGAGGCAGCATGAAAAATGCTCACCTCCGCTTTGGCTGGCTTACCTACCTGAAGAGCACAGAGAAAACCAAGACCAGCATCAAGTTGCACCTGGACCGTTTTATCGGAGAATTGTTGCCGGATGCTCCGCGGCAGGCGAAAGCTCATCTGATTTCCGTCATCGGCGCAGATGCCCAGATATCGGCCATTAGTGCCGCCATTTCCCTCGGAGATCGATTCATCATCGAAGGGCCGGGCGTACCACCGGCACGAGTATCTCTGGAGCGAAATGCACAGTGCTTCCGAGGCTCGATCCAACCGGCGGGGCGGAAAAAACCTCTGCGTCACCTGGTTGGGATCTCGGACGAGTTCGCGTCGGGGACCATGTCTGTCAGCTCCGGCAGGACCGTATTGGCTGGATCGGATCAGCAATTCGTCTGGGCCTCCATCGCCCATCAGTATGGAATTCCGGGACTTCCGGAATGGGCTACCTGGTTTCGGGACGAACTGAAAACACATCGAGCGATTCGCCGAGTTTAAGAAGGTCAAAATCAGCGAGAGCCTTCAGGCCAGAGGCGGCAAGCGGTGTCGCCCATTTCATAGCGCCCTTTGGCAAGCCGACAGCGACAGAATCGAGCGAATGGCGCCCATCGAGTTCATCGGCCGCTACATGCCGGGCTGGTTCGACTACACAATCTGCGACGAGATTCATCAACTGGCGGGAGACACCGCGCAGGGGAATGCGCTGGGTACTTTGGCATCGTGCACCGATCGGATTGTCGGTCTAACCGGCACACTGCTCGGGGGCTATGCCGACGACCTGTTCAATACCTTGTTCCGTCTCGAAGCCGCCCGGATGAAAGAGCACGGGTATGAGTGGGGCACGACGGGGCGACGCGCGTTCACCGAGGACTATGGCGTTCTTGAAACCATCACCAAAGTGGAACCCGCCGAGAATCGATGCTCGAAAGCGAAGGCCACCAGCATGGTCCGCCGCAAGCCAGGAGCATCGCCCTTGCTCTTCGGTGAATTTCTCATGCAGCTGTGCGCTTTCGTGTTCCTCGAAGACGTTCCGGTAGAACTTTCGCCCTACGAGGAGAGTTATGTCAGCGTAGCGATGGATGCTCCGATGATGAGTGCGTATCGCGAGCTGGAAGATGCTATTCGAAAAGCGTTGAAAGAGCACAGAGGCAACCGGAGTGTATTGAGCACCATGCTTAACACTCTGCTGCTTTATCCAGACCATCCCTATGGTCTTGGAACCCTGTACGGGACCAAGTTTGATCCGGAGCTTAAGCGCAACCTTCGCTTCGTGATGGCTGAAACCCGCGATCTTCCCGAAGACCAACTGCATTCCAAGGAAAGGACACTCATCGAAGAGGTCAGAAAAGAACTAGCCGAGGGGCGCCGATGTCAGGTGTTCGCGGTCTACACCCAGAAGCATGACGTCACGGCGCGACTTCAGAGAATCCTAAACAACGAAGGCATGCGCACAGCTGTTCTGCGTGCCAGCGTGGACACCTCGAAACGGGAAGCCTGGTATGCGCGGCAGATCAAGGAAAACGTGCAGGTTGTCATCTCCCATCCCAAACTCGTAGAGACCGGTCTGGACCTGCTGGATTTTCCTACCATCATTTTTTATGAGTCCGGGTACTCGCTGCACACGCTGCGGCAGGCCAGCCGAAGATCCTGGCGAATCGGACAGCGGCGCCCAGTTCGCGTGAAGTTCTTTTGCTACCAAGCAACGATGCAGACGGCCTGTCTGCGCTTAATGGGAAAGAAACTCCTGGTCGCGCTCACCATGGAGGGGAAGTTTGCTGGGGAAGGACTTCAGAATATCGATGAAGACGATGACATGCTATCCGCGATGGCAAGAGAGCTGGTTGCGAGAAACGGCATCGGCGAGTCGGCTGATGCCGTTTGGAAAGCACTCAACGCTGAACACCAGAAGTTATTTCCAACCGCTTCTGAACCGGTAGACGAAGTCCCACTGCCCGGACTGCCTGCCAAGGCGAATCAGAACGGAACCGATGCTCGGGTGCTTGTCGAAGAATTGATCGATGCGAGTTCGGTGCTCATATTCGGGCAAAGATCTGGAGGGGGCCGCAGACCCCGTAACAAGCGCTCAGTTCCGGAGCAAGCTTCACTGTTCGGATGAGTTGGTCGGCTATCCATCAAGCCGGCTATCATGAACTTCGGAATGCACCTCCTTGCAATGCACATCAAATTGGGACTGCAAAGACCTTTTGTACTGCTCGCGGTTTGGGCGATGACCAGTACCCTGCGCCTTGAATGACACGGCAGGACAATCGCTGCAGTGGGCCTCGACCGGAATGTCGCTCAACCATTTCGTAACCCGCAGAGTCGGCTTCTTCATTCCTGACCTTTCCTCCAGAGAATAATGGCCAGGTCTTCGAACCTGGCAGTCTACTACCTTCGTTCAAATGCCCCCTGGCTCTCGCAGAGTGAGAGTCACTTCGTAAGTCTTTGCCGTTCAATTCATTCGAAAAGGAGAAAACAGAAGTATGTCAGAAACAAGTACGCTCATTGGCTATAGCGGCCGAACCATTGGCCGCGAAGAACTGGTGCTGGTGCCTACACCACCGGCGACCGAAACACACCGCCCGATCCCCCATCACGAGATCGTGCAAGCATTGATCGAAACTCTCGGGTTTCGTCACATCGGAGTCGTCCACGACGAATATGCAGTGTCGCCGGATGGGATGAAGATGTTCGGAGTGTTAGATCTGGCTACGGAAATGGAGGGCTGCCGCTTCTCCATCGGGTTGCGCAATTCTCACGATAAGAGCATGCGATTGGCGATGACCTGCGGGTATCGCGTGTTCGTGTGCTCGAACATGGCGTTCAGTGGCGACTTCACGCCGGTGCTCGCGAAACACTCGAAGTCGTTCTCTTTGATTGATTGCGTCTCGGTAGGGGTAGACCGAATGCAGCGAAACTTCGAACCGATGCGGAAGCAAGTAATGGCATGGCGGGGAAGTGAACTCACGGACGTCACCGCCAAGGTGGTCATCTACGAAGCGTTTGTGGAGGGCCGGCTGGAGGCTCCCAAACATCTGGCCCGGAGGGTACACGATCTCTACTTTGAGCCGACCTATGAGGAGTTCCGGCCGCGCACGATCTGGAGTCTCTCGAACGCATTCACTTCGGCGTTCAAGGAGCTCGATCCGATTCCGCAGTTCAAGTCGACAGCCAAGCTGGGCGAATTCCTGGAGGCCCGTTTCTCGCAAGCTTTTTAACCGAGCATCGCGGTGCCGGCCGGACCGCCGATGTTTATACCCCGTTGCCCGGCAGGCGTTGCGCGCAAGCCGAGGCTTCCCCCACCATTAATTTCCCACAAGTTCGTTTATTGTTAGTCTCCGGATGGGCGACAATCCACGGGTGCCAAAGCGGGCCCGCTTCATGGAGAGTACCTCAACTTACCGACCGCAAGGCTTACTGTGTCTGCGTCACACGGGACAGTTTCACAACTTCGGCATTGGGTGCCGCCTGATACAGGACGTACTTCGCGCCATTGCTTTGGAGGACATCAACCTGCTTCCTTTTCTCACCCTGCTGAATTTCCACTATTTTCCATTCATCGGGGACATGGGTCTTCAGAGTCAGGGGCAGATCGTAGCTTAAGTTGGTAAGATCGCTGCGAAGCACGACCGAGATAATTTCGCCATCTCTGTAAGAGGTCACCGTGCCGTGTTGCCGCTCACGAAGGTATTTCGCGACATCCTGAAAGGTCGCAACCCACAGGCTCTGCTCTCTGGATTTGATGTACGAAAAGTAATTTTTTAGGTCAGCACCGGTCTTCGGTTTCCACCCTATTCCATCCACGCCATGAAACACGAGAACGAGCCAGATGTTGCCCTGTCCTGCGGTCTTGTCAACCCAGGACTTCATCAGCTCCATCGGCGTTTCTGTGAGTGGTCCACGCTGCCATCGGACATATTCTTTGCGGGAAGTTGCAGGGTCCATGTCGTTGGAGCGGTCCAGATCATCGACGTCTGAATCGGGCATGTAATTGCGGGTGAGTTGGTAGCGCAGCAGGGCGCCCTGCACAGCACGATCGTTTTCCGTGCCGTAGGGACATTCGACGGAGAACGTGTGCTTGAAGCCGAGCTGGTCAAGAATCTCCTGGCGGCTCATTTCGAGTTCATATACGAGGTTGGCATCATCAAGGACAGCCATGCGCGGATGTGTGACCGTGTGGCTGGCAAACTCGTAACCACGGTTTGCAAGGGCGCGCAGTTCATCCCAGGTGATGTGCTTGCCGTTCTCAGAGGAGTTGTCATGAGCCACGTCGGGTGGAAAGGCGCCTTTTCGCACTTTCTCATAGCCTTCGTCCAACACACGATAGGCCTGTTCTGCATTCTTGCCCTCGTCGTACAGTTCTCCAGCACGGGTATGGTACTCAATGGTTCCCTTGTAACCCAAAAAACCGATGGCCGATGCGCGTTCGAAAAAGTTGTCCTTATTGGTAGGAGTATTGGATGTTTCTGCGATGATCGCCTTCGTTGGGCGGCCAACGAATGTGCCGTGGTAGCGCGAGCCTGGGATTTCTCCTGTGATGATGAAAAAAGTGGCAGGAAGGCCGAAATTGTCCATGATCGGCACGGCTACCCGGAACTGATTAATCGAACCATCGTCATACGTGAGCGACACTGCTCCATTTTTGCCGTCTTGCCATTTCGTAATCTCCGTCTTACCGACTTGTCCGGCGGCGAAACAAGAGAAAACAACTATGGCCGCGGTCAAGGTCACCACATTGAGCGACTTCATCGTGCCTCCCCCACATCCTACTGGCTCACAAGAGGGTGAGCATAGCCGATACATTTGCAAAAACCAATCGGACTTCTTTCTTCCACGCTGTGAAAACGCCACGGTTGTAAGCGGCTCCCGATTTGGGCGAGACTAGCCTCATATAAATCGGCGTTGTTATTCACCTTTAAACTGCAAACCGTGTCTTTTCCGTTGTCCCCAAGGGCTTTTGAGCTGAGGCAATGCGCCGGTGGGATCCAAACACTCATGTACGGGCAATTACTGTATCAAACTGTAACTGGGGAGCAGGCTCCTCCGAAATAACTTAAAGCGGAGTAGCGGGATCATCTTTTCCGACTGTTCAGCTTGTCGAGTACGCTCTTTAGCTTTTCAAGCTTCTGCCCAGCTTCGCCGAGTTTGCCTTCCGCGGTCAGGCGCTGGTAGTCGGCCAGGTCTTTGGCGGCTTCTGAGATCAGCGCGTTCAGATCCGCCGGAGGCGGTGGTCCGGACTTGCGCTGCGACTCTGCTACCGGGGCGGCGGCTATGGAGGGCGCGGTCAGCGATGAAATCGCTCCACCAAACAGTGACGCCATCGCGGACTCAAAGGTGGGCCCGTAGGCGAGCCGATCTTGCAGCGCCAGTACAACCAGGCGCAACTCGGGCATCGGACTGCGCTCAGCCTGCAAGTAAATCGGTTCCGCATACAACAGCGCCTTCCCGGTCGGGATCACCAGCAAGGCCCCGCGTCGCACATGCGATCCTTGCTGGTTCCACAGTGTTAATTGTCCGGAGAGTTGTGCGTTTTGATCGATTCGCGCCTCAATCTGCAGAGGTCCATCGACCAGCTTCGTCTTGGGAAAGTTGTAGACCACCGCCGTTCCGTAGTGTTCGCCGTCGCTGCGGCCGGCAATCCATCCAATCAGATTGTTACGGTTGGCAGGAGTGAAGGGCAGAATCTCGACGAACTCCTCGCCGTCTTCGCCGGGAAGCTTCATCAGCACGAAATTCGGCTGCATCGACTGTGTGGCTTGCTCACCTCCCGCGCCGAGTGTAACTTCGGTAGCGACCGTCCACAGATCCTCGCGGTTGTAGAACGCTTCGGCATCCGTCATGTGGTAAAGACCGTAAACTTCGGCCTGCAGCTTGAGCAGCATCTCAGGATAACGCACGTGCTTGCGCAACCCGGTCGGCATCATAGATGCGTCTTTGAACAGACTCGGAAAAATCCGGCGCCAAGCAGCAATGATCGGGTCCTGCGAATCGAAGACGTAAAACGTGGTCGTACCATCGTAGGCGTCGACGACCACCTTGACGCTGTTGCGCATGTAATTGATGGAATTGTTATCGAGCTGATAGTGAGTGGAGTAGGGATAGTTGTCGGACACAGTAAAGCCGTCCATCATCCACGAGAGGCGGCCGTCCTCGCCGAGGACAAGATATGGGTCAGGATCGAAGGTGAGGAACGGCGCCAACGCCGAGACACGATCGCGAATGTTGCGCCGCATCAACAGCCGGCTGTTGTTGTTCACATCATCGCTGAAGGGCAGCTTGGCAAGGTCATCGCGATCAAAGGCGATGATGAGTCGGCGCAGAAAACTGTCCAGGACGATGCCGCCATTCCCCTCGTAGGAGTTCAAGTTATTGGTCTGGCCTTGCGGATAATTGAACTCCTGCTGTCGAGTCTTTACATAGACGTCGGTATTGGTCAACTCGCCGAAATAGATTTCCGGACGAGTCACTTTCAGGCTGCTTACCGTGCTCTGCACGGGCATGTTGCTGAGAATCAGAGTCGGCAATCCTTCCGACGTGAACCCATTCACCGGATTCATGGTGAGACCATAGCCATGGGTGTAAATTAACTTCTCGTTGATCCAGTTCCGGCTGCTCTCCGGGAGTTTGTCGACGTTCAGTTCGCGGGCGGCCAGCATCACCTCACGGGCGGTCCCGTCGATGTTGTATCGATCAATGTCAATATCCGGGAAGTCGTAGTAGGTGCGGATTTCCTGAATTTGTCGCAGAGTGTCCTGCAGCGCGTGCCAATCCCACAGTCGTATGTTCTGCAGGGTAGTTTGATTATTTCCGGGATCGGCCGCTTCGACCGTGGTCTCTGCCGCGAACTCGCGCTGCGTGACCTCGTTCAGGCCGTAAGCCTGCCGTGTCATGGAGGTGTTGAAGACGATGTAAGGCTTTTCGCGAACCAGTTCATTGGGTTTGACAATGAAGCTGTTGACGTACCAGGCGACCACCTGAAGGGCCACATAAAAGCCTAGTGCGGGAATAACGGCGGCAGCGAGCAACGTTCCACGCGGTACTCGCACTGCATTCACAAAGGAGAGGAGTGCGCCCAGAACGAGGGCGGCGCTGACTACGAGCATGCCGGTGAGAACGACATGAGCGTCGGTGTAGGTTACGCCGGCAAAGATCGTGTGATCATCCAGCAATCGCTCGAAGCGGCTGATATATGCGTTCGCCGCCAGGATCAGCAACAGAAATCCAAAAGTGATGGAGAAGCTCCGCCAAGGCAGTAGGACTTGGCGGCTGAGACGTCCAGCGAGCATGCGAGCCCCTCCCGCGATCAGGAGAAAGAAAATGGCAAGAGCACAAGTGATTATCGACAGCGTAAGCAGCCAACTAAGGAGCACCTGCCACGCTGGCAAGGTGAACAGAAAGAAGTTGAGCGGCTTGCCAAAGATCGGGTCCACGATGCCGCCTGGCATGTGAGGTGCATACCAAAACAGTGCGAGGATCGGCCATTCCGCCATCATTGCGGTCCCCGCTACAGCAGCAACGAAGAGTGAGATACCAAGCGCGATAAGCCGGAGGACCGGCCCCACCGGCAGTTTCAACGGTTTTCCACCAATAATGATCGTGTGACCATCCGGCAAGTCGGGCACGTGTGCTCGCTTCAGAAAGAGAAACGATCCGTACAAAATGAGGAATGTGGCCGCTGCGAAAACCGCAAAGATTTCCCAGTGAAGATTCACTGTTTTCCAAAAGACGTCCCCATAGCCGAGCGACCTGAACCAAAGCAGGTCCACGTAGTACGACAATGCGGTCCGACCACCGAAGAAGATCAAGGCCAGTACCACGAGAATGAGAACGAACGGCCGGCGGCGACGCTGCGAACGGCCTCTCCGCGGCCAGTCAACGGACTGGGGCATTGCTCTCCTCTTTGTTATCGACTGTATTCAGTTATCCGCATAATACTCCCTCCGCCTTTCGCAGGTGCCTGATGGCTTCGCCTTCAGCGCATCGTTGCACGAGAGGAGCATTGTCGTTGTCGAAACGAATCTGTACCGGTAAAGGTGATCTGTTTCGTGATCGATGAGAGGACTTTTGGGTTAGGGGCAAGTAGTTATCGATTGGAAAGGTTCAAAGTTTTGCTATGGTATCCGTTGTTTTCTCGCCATTGAAACAGACCCGGTCCGGTGTAGTTCTGCGCCCCAGCTTTGTCTCGTTTGAAAGACTAGGCCTTTGAAGCGGCACTGAAGATCTGTACCAAGCGGTCCGCGATGACCTTCTCCTCGCCATCTTTGAGCTGCCAGACCGCAAAGCCGAAGCTGTTCGGGTCGCCGGCATGAGCATAATGGCCCCGTCCTTGTCACCGGCCGGCGCGCCCGGATTGCGTCCGCGCAGGCCGCTGGCGCCTGAGCCCATACTGCCAATTCCTATGGGCGGGGTGTAGGCCAATTTCTGCATGACCTCGGCCCCAACGATCTTGAGCGTCGACCGGTCGATGTGCCAGCTGTAACGCGGGGTCACGTTGCCGAGAGCTTGAGGGTTGAATTGCCGGGGCAATGCCATCACTCCGAACTTCTTCAACGCGTCGGTAATGACTTGTGCACGCTCGTCATACACCTTCAACGAAGCCTCGAAGTCCTGATTGACGAACATTTCGAGTGCCTTAAGCATCCCGAAAATGGTCTCCTTGCCGACCTTGCAGCAGCGGCCAATGCGATCATCGAGATTGCCATGGAGGCGGCGGAGGCCGGGCACTTGGTGATGTCAACCCTGCACACCATTGATGCCTCGAAGACGGTGGAACGGATCGCGGGCCTGTTTCCCTTAGCCGAGCAGCACATCATTCGCAATCGCCTGGCAAAGAGTTTCCGCTACATTATTTCGCAGCGGCTGATCCCGCTAAAGAGTGGAGCTGGGCGAGTAGCGGCGCTCGAGATTCTCAAATCGACGCTGCGCACACGGGAATACGTGGAAAAGGGCGAAGGCGAAGGTAAAACCCTGCTCGATGCTATGCGCATCGGCACGACTGAGGGGATGCAGCACTTCGATGGCGAAATTGAAAAGCTGATCCGGGCTGGAATCATTGACTTCGAAACGGGGATGGCCTATGCGACAAATGCAGGAAACCTACGCTTGGAGTTGGCAGACTTTGCAGAATCAACGCGGGCAGATGGCACGCCCGGCGCTTGATGGGGCAGGCTGGCTACATGTGATGCTATGCCGTCGGATCGAGTAATCTCCAAGCTCTGTCCGGCGGACCGGAAACAGTGATGATGGTGAAAATATTTCAACCGAGGTTGACTTATGCCTGCTGTACCCTCAGCATTCTGGTTGTCATCGCGATGGCACTTAGGTTGCATCGCCCTCATGTGCCTCGGGAAATTCGCAACCCCACGGCGAATTACCAGAGCCCGTCAAGGATTTTAGGCCCTCGGACCCCTGTGCTCAATGTCGAGTCGATTACGCCGTATGGACACATTGTAGAAATCCAGGCCGAAACTGATCCGGGAACAACCGTTATGGTCAATGGCGAAAAGGCAGCGGTGATCTTTGCCGGGTCGCGGATCAGACATTTTGTGGGACCCTTGCCCGACGGAATCACGGTGGTAACGATCACGGCGCAAAACGATGAAGGCGGCGTCATCACCAAAAGATTGGCAGTAGTAGTGCCGTAAGCGGCACAGGCGGCAAGCTTGCCCAGATCGCAAAGTCTTATGGTTGTCTCTTCGAAGCTCATACAGGAGCAGACGGGCAACAAGGTTCTGAACGTCATTGCCGGCCTTGAGCATTGCGCGGCCTGAGTGTCGCCTCGCTTGTCCATCCGCGTCGCTCGCTCATGCATCCGGGCGGGGCGACGGTGAAGTGCACCACGTCCGCCAACAGAAGCTGCCTTTCGCTGGTAGTTCGCATGAGTTTGTGGCAGCAGAGCAGGACGATACCGGTGCTCGGTGTTCCGGTTTCACGCGAAACCCGGTCCGGGGGGACGGGGCCGCACCGGCATTCCTAGGATCAGATCCAGTTCATCCGTGAAGGGCCCTGGGGCTGTCGATCGATTCGGCACATGATAGGAGCGAGCCCCGAACGTAAGCGGAGGCGCCAGAGTGCGAATGAGGCGAGATGTAGTGCACGCTAACGCGGCTGGCGTGGCACGTTTATCTCCTCCCAGCCGGTGGATTCAGCATCTGTCAGCGGAAGGCTTGAGGTAAGCGTGATCGCGAAGATGCGCAGCGGACAGCGCGAGTTCGAACCGGACCCGGTTCCCGCAGTCCGTTCAGTTCGGGAAGATGTCGCCAGGCAGCGCAATCACAAAATGCGACAAGACATGGTTGTTGGCGTGAATTGTCTTGTACACGCCGGAACAGAGTGCAGCCTCACCTGCCGCAAAGCTCAAGCTCATCGGGAAGGTTCCTTTGTGCCCTTAACCGCCTCGCATTGTCTCACACTGCAAAATGGTTGTGAACCACGATAGTCCGCATTCTGCCAGATGGAAATAAAGGGAGCCTCTGGCTTCATGAAATACTGATGTGAGAGATCGCCGGAGATATCTTATTTTGCGCCGGAATGTGATGGTGCCCTCCCTGTGTCGCTGCCTGGGTTCACTTACGACCAGTGACTTAGCGTGGCCGTATTCATACTCCATTCAGCTTCACGGACCGTCAACATCGGACGAAGTGAAGGTAGCCAACGACGGTCCCAAGGCCGCAAACAGCAAGCTGAAGTTTGACGGGGAGTAGGTTTCCAGGGACTTCAAAAGGTTTCGATTGGCCCCTTGCGCAGTTCCTTCAGATCATCGAAGCACGGGGCGCATTTTGTTACGTGCTCGAGCAAATGACAAACTTGAGCATCCGCGGGCTGACGGACGAGTTGCGCCAGAACTTCGCATCCTGGACAGCCGACGCGCTCAGGATTCGGAAAATCACTGTGCACGACGTTTTCGAATGCATCAATCAGGTCTTTTTCCCGGTCCATAAACGTGCGCTCGAATGAAGGCAGCTTCCATGCCGTTTTCGCCTCCAGCAGAATCCCACGATCCCCGATCTCTGTCGACTGAAATCTTTGCCGGGATGCGCTCGCGGCCGTATGTTGTCAGCAGCTCTTGCAGGATTCGGTGACTGAGATGTTTTCCCATCTAATGGTCATGTATAGGTAGGGGGATGTGGGGCTCGGCTTCCACAATCTTTAGGAGAAATGAACGAACTGGATCGAAGTGTGAGGCGTCGTACTTTCCGCTGGCCAGCTGCCGCACGAGACTTGCTGAACGCTTACCTTACCTCTTCAGGATCCAGAGCTTCGGGGACGGATTCGCAGGTTACCTTAAAAGCGTTGATCACGAGAATTGCTGCCGTTTCTGGAAATCCTAGACCGGCATGCTGGAGATTCGCGCTTCGAGCGG
>Ga0207707_10004689_pt1 | contig 12002 bp, 7 predicted proteins | sample KBSC83BmetaG_FD_184336 | JGI IMG/M metagenome (GOLD analysis project Ga0207707, IMG submission 184336) | Corn rhizosphere microbial communities from Kellogg Biological Station, Michigan, USA - KBS C8-3B metaG (SPAdes) (version 2) | ecosystem: Host-associated > Plants > Roots > Rhizosphere ... | reverse complement strand
GGCCGCGGGTCTGACATCATCCACCCGTGTTTCGCGCGTCCCTTTCGCTGTGTGTCCTCATCGCCCTGCATTCGCTCCACGCGCAGACGATGACCGGCATCGCGCCCGTCGACTCGGCGAGCGTCGCCCGCGCCGCGTGGACTCGTGCCTCGGCGGCGATGGTGACACACGACTATGCGAGCACACGACGCGAGGTGGAACGCGCAGCCTCGGCTTGGCCGACGCAGCCGACGTATCTCTGGGGACGCGCCATCGCCGCGCTCCTCACCAACGACACCACCGCGGTGCTGGCTGCGCTCGACGCGTATGCGGGCCTTGGCCTCGGCCGAGATCTCCACGGCGATGCGCGCTTTGCGGGCTTAACGAACCAGCCGCGGTTCGCGTCCGTCGTTGCGCGCCTCGATAGCAATCGGGCGCCGCTCGCGCGGAGCCGTGTCGTCGCGACGCTCACCGACTCCACGTTCTGGCCCGAGGGCGTCGATTACGATCCGCGCTCGCATCGGTATTACGTCGGAAGCGTTCGACACCGCACTATCGCCGAAGTCGTGAATGGGAAGGTGACGCGCGAGCTCTGGCCGCGCGGCAAAGCCGGAATCGGCGCCGTGCTCGGCGTGCGCGTCGACACGACACGCGGCGTGTTGTGGGCGACGCTCGCCGGCATCCCTCAGATGGAGGGCTACGCGCCTGCCGACTCCAGCATCGCGGCGATCGTTCGCGTGCGAATCACCGACGGTGAGATCGAGCGGCGGTGGGACCTGCCGCCGGTGCCACGCGGCCACGCGCTGGGTGATCTCGCCATCGGCCCCGCAGGCGACGTCTTCATAACCGATTCCAACGATCCGGTGCTTTACCGATTGGGGCCCGGCTCCGACACGCTCGAGTCGATCCGCCATCCGCTCTTCCGGTCGCTGCAGGGGATGGCGGCGCCGTCCGATGCGAACGTTCTCTACGTCGCCGACTACTCGCACGGAATGCTGCGGGTCGATCTCGCCACCCGCGGGGTGAGGCGGCTCGACGACGCCCCCGGTACGACCGCGCTCGGCTGTGACGGGCTGGCATGGGACAACGGAGCGATCATCGCCGTGCAGAACGGCGTCGCCCCCGCGCGCACCATGCGTTTCGTGCTCGACCGCACGGGAACGCGCATCGAGCGCGCGGAACTCCTCGATCGCAACACGCTCATTGCCGACGAGCCGACGATTGGGACAATTGTCGCCGGCGAGTTCGTGTACGTCGCGAACAGTCAGTGGGAGAAATACACCGAAAGTGGCGCCCGAATCCCCGCGCGGCGCCTAACGGCGCCGGTCCTCCTCGCCGTGCCGGTGCAGCTTAGCGACTTACGCCGCCGCCAACATCGAGCCGGAGCAACACCTCGTGCGGGAACGGCGTCTCGGCGAGATCGGCGCGTGGAAGAAGGAGCGGCAGCGAGGTGAGCTCGGGATCCAGTCCGCGATAGCGTGTCCACGTCGCGAGATTGCGTCCGGCGATCGTAACGGACGCAGGGCCGCCGACCCAGTTCGCCACTCGGGATGGCATGGTCCAGCGCAATGAGAGTTCTCGCAACTTTAGGAAGCTCGCGCTTTCGATAAAGGCACCCGTGAACGCCGCCGCGGCCTGGGCTTGATCGGCAAGTGGCGCGGATCGGTCGTTCACGGCCCGGCAGTTGACGAAGCTTACGCAACGGTTCGCCTCGTTCACGTTCGAGAGCTTCTGCCCGCCACGATAGTCGAAGAGCCCCGATAGCGTCAGCGAATGCCCGAACGTCCCCGTCGAGAGCAGCGAGGCCTCTCGGCTGGGACGTGACGAGCCCACAACCTGCCGCTGCGCTGTCGAGACTTGCAGCTCGTTCAGCTCGATGATCCCGTCGTGATTAGCGTCTGCATACGAGTAACTCGAGGCGAAGTAGCCATCCGGTCGACTCCCTACCTGCTCCACGCCGCGATCAGCCAGAACGGTGTTGGTCAACGGACCCAAGCCGCGGACACGATCATGCAACGCACTTGCTCGCACGACTGCATTCCATTGAAAGGCGTGGGTTTGCACGAGGCCGATACGGCTCGACAGCTCGAGGCCGAGGTTCAGGATGGCGGCAAGGTTGCGGCTGATAGAAAAGTTGAATGAACCAGGGAAGTCGTAGAGGTCGACGGCGTCGGTTCGAAAGGCAGTGAGCGACACCGCGCCGCGATGAGTAAACGTGAAGTCAACTCCCAGCTCGGCTTCCTTCACCCGCTCGGCGGGGGCAAACTGAGAAGGATCCTCCCCGAACGGGAAGCCGGAGGACGTGATGCGTTGAGGGTTTCCCGCCGACCAGTTACCGGCCTCCCCGTACGCCGCCCGCACGCGAAGGGAGTCGAGGCCGAGAGCGCTGCCCGCGAGCCAGGATGCGTCGGCGGACCTGAAGAAGTGCCCCGGCTGTCGTGCGCCGAATGACGACCACCGCTCCCATCGCACACCGGCGCCTGCGTTGAGCCGCCCGCTCCACGTGAGCTCCTGCCGGAGCGAGGATCCAGCGACTCGCCACCCCTGCCCCATCGAGCTCATGGCGAAAATGGGAGGCGATGAGCCGACGAGCGCAGCCGAGTCAAAGGCCGACAATGTCGATCGCATCTGACTGTATGCGATGATCGTTCGCGTGCGCAACGACGGATTCCCGATGCTCCAGTCGCTGCTTCGGGCCGAGATCAACGCCGTTGCAACGTCGTGATGAACTCGTGCGAGCTCGATCCGCAATGGGAAGCCGGACTGCTGGGTGGTACGGTCGTCGCGCTCTATAACGTGGTCCACACCGTACACACTCGCGATCTGGACCCAGTCGAGAGCGCCCCACTCGACGCCGGCGCCACCCATCCAGTGCCGCACCGTCTCCCGGGCGCTCCCGGAGAATTGCGCGGGCAGGTAGCCGTCGAGCGTGTCGCGAAGGCCAGAGCCAAACAGTCCGCGGGCAATAACGTTCGACTCGGAGAGAGCACCGCCGCGCGCGGGGAGGGCGGCGCTTCTCTGGACATACGCGCCATTACCCGAGAGCCGCAACCGTTCTCCAATCCGCTGCAAGACGTTCCCGCGAACGCCGAGTCGCCCCGCGTCGTCATCGCTGGTGATGCCGAGCATGCGGTCGCCACTCAGGCCGAGTCGCGCAGTCGTACTCCGAACGCCGCCGTCGACCGCGACCGTTCCACCGACGCTGCGCGCAGTGCGAAAGGGACTTGCGTCCTCGAGTGGATTGAATGTGTCGAGACGCGTCGGCGTACACTGGCCGGCACCGACTTGCGGAAGTGTGCAGCGCCTCGGTTGACTGGTGCCTGCGTCGATCCCCTCCAACTGATAATTGGTGGGGAAGCTCGTCCCGATGATGCCGAGGGTCGACTGCGCGCGACTGCTGACACGGAGTCCACGCTCGACAGCACGCTTCGTCGTGATGACGATTGCTCCGGCGGCCGCACCGGGACCGTACTCGCCAGCGCTGGCGGCGCCCGGCAGCACGTCGATGCGCGCGATGTCCTCGGGCGCGATGTCATCGAGGCGCGACGTACTTACCCCGAGAGGAATCACCGTTGCGTCCTGAGTGGCGTCGACGCGCACACCATCGACGATGACAATTGGCTCGCCGATGACGGCGAAGCTCCGCGTACCGCGAGAGCGGACCGCCGAGCCTTGTCCGGCGACGCCGCCTGATTTGAGAATGCTCAACCCTGGTACACGCGCCTGCAGCACCTCCGACAGGTTGCGCGCACCCGAAAACGTGATCTCGGTCGAATCGAGGGTGTAGACGACCGCGCCGGCGGGTCGCGAGCGATCGAGATTACTATCGGTAGGGCGTTGTGCCCGGACGGCGTGCGCGCTGACGCCGAAGGCGAGGATCGCGAACGGTGAGTTGCGAGTGGCGAGCATGCAGCTAGTGCGAGTCGGTGGAGTGAGCGCACAGTTTGCATGCCCGCCGGAGATTCCGCCAGCGCGCTATGCCGTTAGGCGGCGGCGTGCGCTGTTACGGCACTAGCGTCCCGCTCTCCTCACCGGTACACCGAAGAGCTCCGGCGCCGTGAGTTGAGAGCTGCGGAAGGTCCACCGCTGATCGAGGAGCGACTGACCTGGCTGGGCGATGGTCAGCGTCGCGCGCGCGTCGCGTGCGGCCTGCACCGTGAGCGCCGCGCCCGCCAAGACTGCGAGCCGCAAGTAGCCCGACGTCATGGTGAGTGCCTCGTTGCTGACTCGCAGCGTCGTGCGCGCGCCGGGAGCCACCCGACCCAGCCACCACTGGCGTGTCTCGCCGACGAGATAGACGTCGACATACGACTCTGCCTCGTTCACGAAACGGATGGTGGCGCCTTGCTCTGTCGGTGCGGGTGTCCCGCCCGAAGTCGACGGCGTCGGATTTCGGGCGCAGGCGCCGAGCGCGACTGTGGCGGCGAGTGAGATAACTGAAACAGTGAGTCGACCTGCGGGCGTAATCATTTCTGTCCTCCTTGCTCGGAAACGGGCGCATTCGGCGCCTCTTTTTCTTAGCGCGGAGAAAATGACCAAACCCACTCAAGCCTCGCGGTGTCCGACTTATCGACCATGGCCGTTCCAACGCCGCCCGAGACTGCACCTGCCATCACCGAGCTCCTCCACGCGTGGAAGGAGGGCGATGTGCGCGCGCCCGAGGCCCTCGCCCGACTCGTTTATGCGGAGCTGCGGCGGCGGGCGGCGCGCGCGCTTCGTCGCGAAGGAGAGGGACACACGCTCCAGCCGACGGCGCTCGTGCACGAAGCCTGGCTGCGACTCGACGGCCAGCACGACGCGAGCTGGGAGAGCCGAACGCAATTCTTCGCCGTCGCCGCGCAAATGATGCGGCGCGTGCTCGTCGACCATGCACGGACGCGTCGCGCCCTCAAGCGCGGCGGCGCTCCGATGCAGGTCACTCTGGGCGAGGTCGACCGCGCGGCTGTTACCCCTGCCGCGGGGCCCGATACCACGGACGCGGTCGATCTGCTCGCGCTCGACGACGCGCTCGCGCGGCTCGCCGCGCTGGATCCGCGCAAGGCGCGCCTCGTCGAGCTTCGCTACTTCGCGGGGTTGAGCATTCCCGAGTGCGCGGCGGCACTCGGCATCTCGCAGGCGAGCGTCGGCCGAGAGTGGGTCGTGGCGCGCATCTGGCTCCGCCGCGAGCTCGAGGCCTAACGATTATGTCCGAGCGTCCGATGACGGCCGAGCGCTGGCGCGCGGTGGACACCATCCTTCGTGGCGCGCTCGACTGCGCGCCGGATCAGCGCGCTGACTTCGTTCGCGACGCCTGCGGCACGGACGAAACACTGCGGAAGGAGGTCGTCTCGCTCCTCGGAGCGCACGATGCGATGGCCACCGGCTTCCTCGAGCAGCCCGCAGTCATAGAACAGATTGGCGCTGCGCCGCTCGTCCAGGCGCTGGCCGGACGGTACGAGATAGAACGCGAGATCGCGCACGGCGGGATGGCCACCGTCTACCGCGCGCGCGACGTGCGCCACGAGCGCGCGGTGGCCATCAAGGTGATGCGAGACGAGATCGCCGCGGTCGTCGGCGCGGAGCGATTCCTCGAGGAAATCCGGGTCACGGCGCTGCTACAGCATCCGCACATCCTTCCGCTCTTCGATTCCGGGAGCCTGGGTGGGCTGCTCTGGTACGTGATGCCGCTCGTCGAGGGAGAGACGCTGCGTTCACGACTGATGCGCGACGGAAAGCTGCCGATCGACGAGGCGGTTCGCATCGCGCGCGAGATGGCGGACGCGCTGGAGCACGCACACGGGCACGGGATCGTCCATCGCGACATCAAGCCTGAGAACGTCTTGCTGCAGGGCGGACACGCGCTCGTCGCCGACTTCGGCATCGCGCTCGCCCTCGAGCACGCGGGCGGCGAGCGACTGACGCGCACGGGGCTCACGTTAGGCACGCCGCAGTACATGGCGCCGGAGCAGGCCGCGGGCGCGCGCGTCCTCGACGCGCGCGTCGACGTCTACGCGCTCGGCGCCGTGCTGTACGAGATGGTGGCCGGCGTGCCGCCATTCGTTGCCGATTCGCGCGAGGCGATTCTGCGGATGCTGCGCGAGCCGCCCGTCGCACTCGCCACGCATCGCGCGGACGTTCCGGCCCAGGTGGATGCCGCCGTTAGGCGCGCGCTCGAGAAGCGTCCTGGCGACCGCTTCGAGAGCGCGTCGGCATTGGCCGCGGCGCTCGTCGAGCCGACGATCGCTTCCAGCTTGAGCGAGGAAATGCCGCGAGCGGCTACGGCACCGTCGGCCAGAGGCGTCGTTCGAACACGCGTTGCCGTCTTTGCTGCCATCGGCGGGATCGGAGTCGGTCTCGCCTCGGGGTGGGGGATCGCCCACTCGTCCACGCCAATATGGACGACGGCGACCAACTCCGCGGACGGCGCGCGCCAGAACAGCATCGCCGACGCTGGCAGGAGCATGCGCGTTGCATCCAGAGACGGGCTCTCACTCGTAGTCGTGGACCGCACTGGCCGGGTGCTCCGCGCGATCGACGCGAATCGTCCGTGGACGCCACGCTTCTCCCCCGACGGTCAGCGGGTCGCGTACGGTGCGTTCGGTGCGGGTCGCTCGTCGAGCGACATCTGGGTCACGGATCTGGTCGCCGGAACGACGCAACGAATCACCGACGACGATGCGGACAGCAATGATCCGCAGTGGAGTCCGGACGGCAAGACGCTCGCGTACTCGGTGAGCGCGCCGGGCGGCAAGGATCTCGCGACGCGCCGCCTCAGCGAATCGACGGCGAAGGCTTTCGTCGCACGAAATGGAACCCAGTTCCCGAGCGATTGGCTGCACGATGGCCGAGCACTCATCGTCACGGATGACGCGAGCGGCAGGGGTCTGGACATCCTGGTGCAGCCCGCCGACGGCTCCGCGGCGAAGACCTACGTCGCGACATCCGCGGACGAGAGCGCGGGCCGCGTCTCGCCCGACGAGCACTGGATCGCGTACACGTCGAACGAGGAGGGCCGCGACAACGTGTACGTCGACACGTATCCGCGCCCGAGCCAGCGCGTGCTCGTGTCGCCTAACGGTGGGGTGCATCCCGTGTGGCGCGGCGACGGGAAGGAGCTCTACTACTGGCGCGGCGACGCGCTCGTGGCGGTGCAGCTCGAACCCGGCTGGGGACCCGCACCGACCAAGGTCGAAGGCGAGACGGTGCTCTTCCGAGCGCGCTACCAGGGCAACGTGAACACGATGTACGACGCCTCAGCCGCCGGCGACCGGTTCGTCATCGTGACGAGTGGCGGCACACCGAACCGCTCGCCTAACGAGGGCAACTAAGCGCGCCGCTTTGCCGGTCGCGCCGCCGGCGCGCGATCGGAGCGGATGACGTCGATCAATCGCTCGAGCGCGGGAGAGCGGATCTGTGCCTTGCGCGTGATGAACTGGGTGTCGGCACGACGATACGTCGCGGGCAGCGTGTGCACGGCGACGTCGCCCCTTCGCGCGGAGCGCTCGACGACGGAGCGGGGCAGCATCGTGATACCGAGACCAGCCGCGACGCAGCCGATGATCCCGTCGATGGTGCCGAACTCCATCTGACTCGACACGCCGACGCCTTCGTCCGCGATATACCGCTCGAGTCGTTGGCGATAGTGACAACCAACCTTGAAGACGAGAACCTTGGGGAGCGCTCCCTGCTTGAAGTAGTCACGCACCGAGCGGTATGACGCGGGTGTGACCATCACGAGCTCCTCGGCGAAGCTCGCGACGATATCCAGCTCGGGGTGATCCTCGACACCGGCGACGAACGCGCCGTCGAGCCGGCACTCGAGCACTTTCGCGGTCAGCTCCGCGGCGGTGCCCGTCGCGATGCTGATGTCGACGCGATCGTGCTTCGCCGCGTACGCCTTGAGCAGCTCCGGCAAGCGCGCCGCCGCGGTGGACTGCAACGACCCGATCTCGAGCGTGCCGCCGACGTCGTGGAGATTCCCCATCGCTGCTTTCGCGCTCTGGGCAAGGGCAAGCATCTGCTGTGCGTATGGCAGGAGCTCCTTTCCCTTGGCGGTGAGCGTGATGCCGCGGTGCGTTCGATGGAAGAGCTGAACGGCGAGCTCGCGCTCGAGCAGCCGGATGCGCGCTGTCACGTTCGGCTGGACGGTCGAGAGGGCGGTCGCGGCCCGTGTGACGCTGCCGAAGCGCGCCGCGGTGACGAACACGTTCAGGTCGTGGAGCTCCATATCATCACCATTACTGATGCCAAGTATCAGAACAAATCATTACTCATTATAGCCTGAACGGCGTACGTTGCAATCCATGACTACGCACGCCCTGACACTTCCCCGCGAGCGCCCCTACGGGCTGTACGCGATCTCGTTCGGATTCTTTCTCGTTCTCCTCGACACCACCGCGCTCAACGTCGCCACGGCGTCGATCGAGCGTGAGCTCGCCAGCACCATCAGCGGGCTGCAGTGGATCGTGAACAGCTACACGATCGTCTTCGCGAGCCTGGTGCTCAGCGCCGGCGCGATCGGCGATCGATACGGAGCGAAGCGCCTCTATCAGATCGGGCTCTTCCTCTTCACGGTGATGTCGCTCTTCTGCGCACTCTCGCCGAGCGTCGGCGCTCTGATCGTCTTGCGGATGCTGCAGGGGCTCGGTGCGGCGATCATGCTGCCCGCCTCGCTCGCATTGCTCAGTCACCTCTATCCTGGTGCAGCCGAGCGGGCGCGCGCGGTCTCGCTCTGGGCGTCGGTCGTGAGTCTCGGCTTCGCGGCCGGTCCCGCGTTAGGCGGCGCGCTGACGTACTGGTTCGGGTGGCGCAGCATCTTCCTCATCAACGTGCCGGTTGGCGTCGTCGCGATGCTGATGATTCGCGCCTTCGTCGAGGAAACGAGGATAACGGACGCACGGCGCATCGACTGGGTGGGACAGGGAGCGCTGGCGCTCTCGCTCTTCGCCCTGACCTATGCGCTCATCGAGGCGGGGCGCAGCGGGTGGCTGGCGCCACACATTCTTGCTGCGTTCGCAACGACGGTGCTCCTCGTCGCGCTCTTCGTCGCGATCGAGCGAAGGAGCGCCTCGCCGGTATTGCCGCGCCTTCTCTTCGGACGGTCGGCGTTCTCGGTCTGCATCGCTGTCGGCGTCATGGTCAACTTCGGGATGTACGGCACGCTGTTCATCGAATCCCTGTATCTCCAGTCGGCGCGGCATTTGAGTCCGCTCGCCGCCGGTCTCATGATCCTGCCCTTCACCGTGCTTCCCACGATCACGACGCGAGCGATCGACCGCTTCGACGCCAGGATGCACTTCAAGCCGAGGCTCGTTACGGGCCACGTAATCGGGATCGTGGGCGCGGCGGTGATGGCCCTGTCGTTGTGGACTTCCGGCAGCACGGCGATTCTGGTCGGGCTCGGGCTGCTGGGGATCGCGATGGGCTACATCATGCCGGCGATGACAACGGGCGTGCTCACGTCGTCGTCCGCCGAGATGTCGGGTCGCGCGTCAGGCATTCTGAATGCCGGCCGGCAGGTAGGCGGGTCCATCGGCGTTGCGATGATGGGCACGCTCGTCCAGATGCAGCACGGGCGCGGAATGTTGATCTCGTTTGCCCTCGTCCTGCTTGGCTTCCTCGTGATGGCTGTTGTCAGTGCCCGCGCGATCAGTTTTGCGCCGGTCAAGGGGGGCCACTGATACCACTGACACGGCCCTGATACCACTGACGGGCTCCGTGTGCAGAGGAGCCTCCGCGCACCACCGACGGCTGAATTTTTTTTGGAAGGTGCCTCGGATTGGTTCACTCGCGATTGAAGCGTCTCGAGGCATTTGACAAAGAGCAGTTGACTGCCGGGTGCGCGGAAGCGGCACTGCAGAGGAGCGAGTCAGTGGTATCAGGGCAGTGTCAGTGGTATCAGGGGCGTGGAGTTTGGTCGATCGGCGGATTATGCCGACAGACGTGTTCTTTGCTGGCCAGGAGGTCGTCGCGGGTGTTATAGAGAGAGACGCTTGGCAACCCCGGAGCACGTCGCCGGGTCCAATGACGTCCCCACCTCACGGAAGCCGCCCGTGCGTTTTCGTTTGCCTCCCATCTTTCTCGGCGCCGCGATTTTCTTTCTGGCTCTCGGCGCCGCTCGACCCGCACAGGCTCAACAAGCCGACGTCGTTCGCGGCCGAGTCATAGGGCCCGACAGCACACCCGTGGAAGGAGCGCGCGTCACCGTCACGTCGCTCAATGGCCAGGTGAGCCGTCAAGCCCAAACAGACAAGAACGGCCGCTTCACGGTGACCTTCCCGAACGGCGAGGGCGATTACATCGTCTCGTTCGCCGCGCTGGGCTACGCGGTGAAGCGATTCGAGGTGAAACGCACCGCCGATGAGGAGATACTCGTCGCCGACGCGAAGCTGACGCGCGCGGCCGTGAACCTCGACGCGATGAAGGTCACCGCCTCGCGCGAGAAGGTGTCGCGCAACGACGCCCAACCTGACATCAGCGGCACGGAGCGTCCCGTCGCGCCCGCCGCGCTTCCGCCCGCGGACCTCGGCGATCTCGCGGCGATGGCGGCAACGCTTCCCGGGGTGCAGCTCGTGCCGGGCCAGAACGGCGATCCGAATGGCTTCTCCGTGCTCGGGCTTGGCGCGGATCAGAACAACACGACGCTGAATGGGATGGCGTTCGGTGGTTCGAATTTGCCGCGGGACGCCGGCGTCGCGACGTCGCTCGTGACGTCGCCGTACGACGTGTCGCGCGGTGGCTTCAGCGGCGGCCAGTTGACGATTCGCTCACGTCCGGGCTCGAACTTCATCACGCGTGGGATGAGCCTCAACCTGGACGCGCCACAGCTGCAGTGGACCGATCGTGCCGCGCAGGCCCTCGGCCAGCAGTACACGAACGTCTCGCTCGGCGGTCTCGCCGCGGGTCCGCTCGTGATGGACAAGGCATTCTACAACGTCTCGTATCAGTTCGGCCGGCGGGCGAACGACTATCAGAACTTGCTCAACACGGGCCCGCTCGGGCTGCAGACGGCGGGCGTCGCGATGGATTCGGTCAACCGCTTCCTCGGCATCCTCGGTCAGGAGCAGGTACCGACCGCCGTCGGCCGCGTGCCGAGCAATCGCACGAACGACCAGGGTTCGGTGTTCGGCAGCATCGACTTCGCGCCGCCGACGTCGACGACGGGGCAGGCGTTCAACCTCACGTTCAACGGCGGCTGGAATCGCCAGGTGCCGATCGGCGGCGGCGCGACGTCGCTGCCCGCGAGCAGCGGCAAGCGCACGGGATGGAACGCCGGCCTGCAGGCGCGCCACAATAGCTACTTCGGCTTCGGGATCCTCGAGGAGACGACGGTCGGCGTGAGCAGCTCGCACAGCTCCGGCAGTCCGTATCTCGACTTGCCGAGCGGGCGGGTGCTCGTGAACTCGACCTTCGCCGACGGATCGAGTGGGCTGCAGAACCTGGCGTTCGGCGGCAACCAATCGCTCAACACGACGCAGTCGAGCAACAGCCTCGGCGTGCTCAACCAACTCTCGTGGTTCAGCGCGAGCAACAAGCACCGGCTCAAGCTCTCGAGCGAGCTGCGCCGAGATGCGTACACGTCGAACCAGACGACGAATCTCCTCGGCACCTACTCGTACCTGTCGCTGGGTGATCTGGACGCGAATCAGCCGGCGTCGTACACGCGCCAGCTCTCGCCGCGCACGAGCGGCGCGAGCCAGCTCGTCGGCGCTGTCTCGTTAGGCGACGCGTGGCGGGCGACGAGCGATCTCCAGATTCAGTACGGTGTTCGCCTCGATGGGAATCACTTCATCACCGACCCCGCGTTCAATCCGGATCTCGAGAACATCTTCGGAGTGCGGAACGACCGGGCGCCCGATCATGTCTATCTCAGCCCGCGAGTCGGGTTCTCGTGGACCTACGGCACGGCGCAGCAGGTTGCGAGCTTCGACGGTTCGGCGCGCGTTCCGCGCGCGGTGATACGCGGCGGCGTCGGTCTCTTCCAGAACATGCCGCAGACGACGATCCTCGGGCAGGCGCTCGACAATACGGGGCTGCCGACCGCG
>Ga0207707_10004688_pt1 | contig 12006 bp, 10 predicted proteins | sample KBSC83BmetaG_FD_184336 | JGI IMG/M metagenome (GOLD analysis project Ga0207707, IMG submission 184336) | Corn rhizosphere microbial communities from Kellogg Biological Station, Michigan, USA - KBS C8-3B metaG (SPAdes) (version 2) | ecosystem: Host-associated > Plants > Roots > Rhizosphere ... | reverse complement strand
AATCGGCATGAGTGGGCGCGTCTATAACCTCCTCTTTCTCTGCACCGGCAATTCGGCGCGAAGCATCATGGCGGAAACGCTGCTGCGCCGGTGGGGCGGCGATAAGTTCCACGCCTTCAGCGCCGGCAGCCATCCCAAGGGCACGGTTCATCCTTACGCGCTCGATCTGTTGCAATCCCTGCGGCTGCCCATCGACGGGCTGCGCAGCAAGAGCTGGAGCGAGTTTGCGCGGCACGGCGCGCCGGAGATGGATTTCATCATCACCGTCTGCGATCAGGCGGCGGGCGAGGTATGCCCGATCTGGCCCGGCCAGCCCATGACCGCGCATTGGGGCGTGCCCGATCCCGCAGCCGTCGAAGGGCCGGAAGAGGCGCAGCGCGATGCATTCCGCGCCGCGCTCCGGCAACTCGACAACCGCACCAAGCTGTTCACCAGCCTTCCCATCGCTGCGCTCGACCGCATGGCGCTGAAGCACGCGCTCGATCGCATCGGCCGATCGACGCACATCGCCGGGGAATGACGGCGAGCCTTTTGAAGCGTGCGGTTGCCGAGGGCGTCGGAACGGCGCTGCTGCTCGCCGCGGTGGTCGGCTCGGGCGTCATGGCGGCGCGGCTCGCCAACGGAGATGCCGCGCTTGCCTTGTTGGCGAATGCCATTGCAACCGGCGGTGCGCTGGTTGCGCTCATCGTCACCTTCGCGCCGATCTCGGGGGCGCATTTCAATCCTCTGGTAACGCTCGTGCTTGCACCGCGCAATAATAATGGCGAGACGCACGCAGTTCTTGCTTATATCGCCGCCCAAGCGATCGGCGCGGTCGGCGGTGTGTTACTCGCGCATGCCATGTTCGGCCTGCCGATTCTAGAATGGTCGAGCCATGTTCGGGCGACGCAGGGCGAGTGGCTCGGCGAGTTCGTCGCGACCTTTGGACTCATCGGCCTCATCATGAGCGGCGTGCGTCATTGTCCGGCCGCTCTGCCTTATGCAGTGGCGGCCTATGTCGTCGCCGCGTACTGGTTTACCTCCTCGACCTCCTTCGCCAATCCCGCGGTCGCACTCGCGCGCGCGCTGACCGACACCTTCGCCGGAATCAGGCCGCAAGATGTTCCGGCATTCGTCGTGGCAGAATTCGCGGGCGCCGGCGCGGCAACGCTGCTGTTTGGCTGGCTGATGGGCCGCGAGCCCGCGAATAACAGCGGTCAAATGTGATTGGCACGAAGTTAGCTCCTATTGCATTTTTCCCGAGCGCAGAGAAGACCCCTAATTCTTTGGTAATTTGAGGTCGCACGGTTTCTGTTAGCATCGCCGCAGAAGAGCCGTGGGGAGGGGGCGATGCTCAAGCGCAGAAGCGTTTTGCAGGCGATCGGCGGCGCGGCGCTTGCCGGGCCCGCCATGGTGGCAGGGTTGGCGCGCGCGGCAGAAAAGGTGCCGCTGACGACGGGGTTGCCGCCCGGCGAATACGATACCGCCGTGCTCGACGCGCTGCCGGGCAAGAAGCCGCTCATCAAGCTGTCCTACCGGCCGCCCAATTACGAGACGCCGGTTTCCTATTTCGCCAGCGACTTCACGCCGAACGACGCGTTCTTCGTGCGCTACCATCTGGCGGACATCCCCGACAAGATCGACCCCGCGAGCTGGAAAGTGAAGATCGGCGGCGAGGCGGCGGCGACGCCGATCGAGCTCGGCCTTTCGGATCTGCAAAGCGGTTTCGAGCAGGTGGAGCTCGCGGCGGTGTGCCAATGCTCCGGCAATCGCCGCGGTCTTTCCGATCCGCACGTGCCCGGCGTGCAATGGGGTCTCGGCGCGATGGGCAACGCGCTGTGGAAGGGCGTGCGCCTCAAGGACGTGCTCGGGAAAGTCGGCCTCAAGAAGGAAGCGATCGAGTTGGTGCTCAACGGCGCCGAGGGGCCGGTCGTCGACAAGACGCCGGATTTCGTCAAGAGCATTCCGGTGTGGAAGGCGCTCGATGAGAACACGCTCATCGCCTATCAGATGAATGGCCAACCCCTGCCGCATCTCAACGGCGCGCCGGCGCGGCTGATCGTCCCGGGCTGGACCGCGACTTATTGGACGAAACATGTCGTCTCGATCGAGGCGGTGACCAAGCCGTTCGAAGGCTTCTGGATGAAAAGCGCCTATCGCATCCCGACCGGGAAATTTCCGGTGGTCGACCGCTTCCTGACCCAGGAATTGCCCGGATCGACCCCGATCACGGAGATGGTGGTCAATTCGCTGATCGTCACGCCCGGCGGGCCGGTCAAGGAAAAGCTCGGCAAAGCAGTCGAGCTGCGCGGCATCGCCTGGGATGGCGGCTATGGGATCACGCGCGTCGAGATCTCGAGCGATGGCGGCGCGACCTGGCAGGACGCGAGCTTGGGCAAGGATCTCGGCCGCTTCGCCTTCAGGCCGTGGAGTTATCGCTTCGCCCCGAAAAAGAAGGGGCAATACGCGATTATCGCCCGGGCCTCGAACAAGGCGGGGCAGACCCAGGCGGAGAGCCTCATATTCAACCCGGCGGGCTATCACAACAACGTGCCGCGGCCCTTAAGCGTCACGATCGCCTGAGGAGAGCGCCGATGAAACCGATGATGGTGATTCTGGCGCTCTTGGCTTCGAGCGCAACTGCGCTGGCGGCGGAGCAGCCGGTGCCGCTCAAGGACGCCCCCGGCCACGAGGCGGTGGAAAACGTCTGCAGCGTGTGTCACAGCCTCGACTACATCCGCACCAATGCGCCGTTCATGAACGCGCAGACCTGGCAGGCGGAGGTGAACAAGATGATTAACGTGTTCGGCGCGCCCGCATCGCCCGAGGACGCGAAGGCGATCATCGACTATCTCGTCAAGAATTACGGCAAGCCCGGCTGAACCCGGGGCGGCGCGCGGAGCCAACTGCCGCGCGCCGGCGCGCCGCTAAACCTTGCTTGCGGCGCGTTTGGCGGCGGTTTTCACCATATCGAGTTCGGCGTATTTCTCGACGTCGATCGACGTCTTCAAATAGCCCAGCTCCTTCTGCACATCGATATTCGCCTGCAGCGCTTTGAGGTCGGGCAATCCTTCGGGATTGCGGTAATAGTCATCTTTGGTGAACAGCCATTTATCGAACCGCGCGGCCGGCTGCTTGGTCGCTTTGGCGACGAGCTTCACCGTCTCTTCGTGGTTCTTCGGATCCTGGTAGAAATGCAAGACCCGCAGCATGTCCTCGAGCATATCGGTCACAGCGGCGCGATGCTGGTCGATGAATTCGCCGCGCATCGCGTGGATGATCATCTGCGTGCGGCCGATCGCGTCTTTCTGGGTGAAGAGGGCGCGCGAGTTTTTCTCGAGCTCGGGATCGGCGGAGAAGGGCAAGACCGCCGGGATGAGTTCGGCTTTCTTCTCGGCCAAGAGCGACTTCATCGCCGGAAACGGCGCCTCGATGATGCTGACATCGGTGCGGTCGTTGAGGCCGTTCTTCCTCAGCATGACACGCATCGCGATATCGACGGCGCTGCCCTGGATGTTGGTCGCGAGCACCTTGCCTTTCAGCTCCTTGACGCTCTTGATCGGGCTGTCGGCGCGCACGCGATAGGTGTTGGTGTGATAGCCCGGCGCGCCGTCCTGGAAATCGTCCGAGATGATGCGCAGCTTCGTCAGCTTGGCGTTCTCGATCGCGAGCGGCAGCGAGGAAAAGGCGAGCGAGCCGGTGTCGATCGCTGCCGAAGCGAGCGCGGTGATCATCTGCGGCGTGCCGGCGAAATGCTGCGGCTCGATGGTGTAGGATTTTCCCAAATGCCGCGTCAGCTGCGGCGTGTCGGGCATCATCGGCAGAAGATCGGCCGGCAGCACCACCCAGCCGGCGCGAATGGGCACGGCTCCGGCCGCTCGAGCGGGGTGCAGCCGGGCGGATGCCGCGAATAGGGTCGAGGTGGCGAGCGAGGCCAAGAGCGCGCGTCGCGTATACATGGTTTTCCTCCTTCTGTTCGTCGTAACGCTTATGTTTTTGTTCCGCAGCGGCGGAAGCGCTGGGCGTCGCGGCCGAAGCTCGGCCGCGAGCACGGGGCGCCCATGAAAGGTAAAGCGCGGCGGCGAAATAGGAAATGCTTTTGACGGCGGCCGGATGCTTTTTCGCGCAGCAAGGGCCGCGCCGCTTTCCGCTGACCGAGCGCCGCCGGCGGGTGTAGGATGCTCGCGAAGCCCGAACGCGACGCGCGGCAAGCGCGCGCGATATGAACAGACGGAGGAAACCATGCCGGCTCGCGGATGGATCGCGCGAAGCATTTGCCTCGCGCTGCTCGGAAGTGTCTTTGTTTTGGATTGGGTCGCTGGCGCCGATGCCGCGGCGCTTCGCGTCGGCAAGGCCTTTGCCGGGGTCTTTGACTTCGTGCCGGTGGATGTCGGCGTCGCCGAAGGCTTCTTCAAGAAGCGCGGCCTCGAGGTGCAGGAGTTCAACTTCGCGGGCAGCGCCAAGCTGCAACAGGCGCTGGCGGCCAACGCGATCGATATCGGCCTCGGCTCCGGGGTCGAGCTCGCCTTCGTCGCGCGCGGAGCGCCGGTGAAGGGCGTTGCTGCGTTCATGGGGCCGCCCGCGGATTTGACTCTATTCGTCAGGAACGAGCCGGGGCTGCGCAGTCCGAAGGATCTGAAGGGCAAGAAAATCAGCGTCTCGACCGTCAGCTCGCTGACGCAATGGCTGGTGCGCGAGATTTCGCGCCACGAGAGATGGGGGCCGGACGGCATCACTACCGTGCCGTTGGGCGCGCGGCCGGCGCAAATCTCGGCGATGCGCACCGGACAGACGGATGGCATGGCGATCGATTTCGTCGGCGGCACCGTGCTGCACGAGCAGGGGATCGGGCACATCATGCTGCATTTCAGCACGATCGTGCCGAACTTCATCACCCACGTGATGTTTGCGCGAAACGGCCTCATCGCGGAGCATCCCAAGGAGTTGCGCGCCTTCGTCGCGGGATGGTTCGAGAGCATCCAATACATGCTGAAGCACGAGGCGGAAACCGTGCGCATCGCGACCGAGGTGATGAAGGAGCCGAAAGAGATCGTGGCGGCCGACTATAAAACCGTCATGCCGGCCTTCTCGACGACCGGTCGGTTCGAGCCGAAACCTCTCGCCGTGCTGCGCAGCTCCTTCGTCGAGATGGGTCTGCTGCCGAAACCGCCCGAGATGAGCAAGCTCTATACGGAGGAGTTCTTGTCGGAGGGTCCGGCGTCGAAGACGCCGAAATCAGGCGGGTGAGTGCCGTGGCCGCTTCGGTTTAGTCGGCGCCACGCAGGCGGTCGAGGATCGCACCGGGATCGGCGGGCGGCGCGTCCGCGCGCCAGGCGACATGGCCGTCGGGACGCACGAGAACGAGCTTGCGCTCGTAAAGGGCGAGCGTCTGCGCGTCGTCGATTGCGACCGTCGCGAGCGGCATTGCGCGCGCCGCCGCCGCGGCTTCGATTGCCCCCGCCTCGGGCGCGTCGGCACCCAGGCGCAGCAGCGTGAAGCCGCGCTTAAAGCAGTCGAGCACGGATCGCTCTTCGTCGAGCCAGGCATGCGGCGCCCGCGCCCCCGGCCGCGCCGTGGGCCGATAAGTCTCGGGATCGTCGGTTAGCGGCGGCGTGCCGTCGGCGATGCAGATCGGCGAGTTCTCGTAAGCGTAGCCGAGCTGCAAGCCCATGGTGCGGAACTCGACGCCGATATTGGCGACGAGCTTGTCGCCGATGCGGCGGCGCAGCGCGTCGCCTGCCGCGCCAGGCGCGTCGAGCTGATCGAGGCCTTCGCCCCAGCCGGTCTGGTTGGCATGGAAGCGGGTCGCGCTGGCGACGGCGCGGGCGCCGGCCGGGCGGCGCTCGGCGTCGTAAGATGCGAGCAGGCGCGGCCCGCCCCAGCCCTGCAGCACTGCCGCGAGCTTCCAGCCGAGATCGACGGCATCGGCAAGCCCGGTGTTCATGCCGAGCGCGCCGGTCGGCGAAACTTGGTGCACGGCATCGCCGAGGAGAAAGACGCGGCCGACGCCATAGGTCGAAGCAAGCACGCTCTGGCGGCGCCACACATTGAGATCGACCCATTCGACGGCGAGGTCGCGGCCAAGCCCGCGGCGCAGATAGGCGTGCTTGTCGACCGCGTCGGCACGGGTTTCGGCGTCGGTCTCGTTGACCATCAGCCGCCACAAGCCCCGGCGCGGATCGATCACCCGGATATTCGCCCAAACGCCCCCCCGGTCGACCGGCACGAAGAAGGTGCCGGGCTCCTTGCCGCAGATCGACAGCAGGTTCGGAGCGCGGAAGAACATGTTGACGGCGCAGCCGAGCACGCCCTTGCCTTCGAGCGCGATGCCCAAAGCGCGCCGCACCGCGCTTTGAGCGCCGTCGCAGCCGGCGAGGTACTGGGCTTCGATGCGCTCTTCCTGTTCGCTGTCGCGATCGATGAGGGTCGCGGTGACCCCCTCGGCATCTTGCGACAGGCGCTCGAGCCGGCAGCGATAGCGCAGGGTGACATGCGGAAAGGACCGCGCGAAGCGCTGCAGGATCGGATCGAACCAGTGTTGCGAGCAGGTCTGAGTGTATTCCGGGCTGTGCTCGGAGGCGCGCACGCGCCGGGGCGGGCGCGCGACGCGGCCGAGCTCATAGCCGCTCATCGTCGTGACGAACACCACATCCTTGGGCCAGTCGAGCGGGAAAGGCGTATCGAGCACCTGATCGGCCAGGCCCCAGCGGCGGCAAAACTCCATCGACCGGGTGTTGACCTCGTTCATCTTGGGCGTCTTGACGACGCCGTCGCCCTGCTCGACGAGCAGGCAACGGATGCCTTGCCAGCCAAGCTCGGCCGCCAGCGCCAAGCCGACAGGACCGCCGCCGACGATCAGAACCGGAAGTTGGGGATTGGTCATATCATCATCCCGCGCCCGCTCACACTGCTCGGCAGCCTACACGCGGCGCGTGGCCGCGTCATGGCCACCGCGCTTGACCTGGATCAAGGTTGCGCGCGTGCCATCTGCGCTACTGAAGCTCCGTTTGAGGAGTTTCCGCGATGAAACCTTTCGCATCTTCGATCCTCGTTGCCGTCATGAACTTCGCCGCGCTGCCGGTCCTCGCTCAGAACAACGCCAATCCGGCCGCGCCCGCGCCGAGCCCAGGCTTCAGTCCCGGCTATGGGCCGATGTGGGGCTATGGCCCCCACCATTTCTGGGGCTGGGGCTTTCATCCCTTTGGCGCGATCTTTGCGATCCTGCTGATCCTTTTCTTCATCGCCGTGCTATTGCGCATGTTCGGGATAGGCCGCTGGGGCCGCATGCATTATCACGGTTACGGCCGCGGCGGCACGGCGCTCGACATTCTCGAAGAGCGCTTCGCCCGCGGTGAGATCGACAAGAACGAGTTCGAGGAAAAGCGCAAGCTGCTGATGCGCTGAGCAAGCGGCTCGATGCCGCTTCAGTCGGAGGCGCCGGCAGGCGCCTCGGCTTCTAGCGACTGCGCCATCGGCACGCGCAAGCGCCAGCTCCAGGCCCAGAGCCCGACGCAGAGCGCGCCGCCGATCGCCACCGGCACGCGCAGCTGCCAATGCGCGGCGGCGGCGCCGATGGCGAGGGTACCGAGCGAGGGGACGCCCTGAGAGATCATGCCGTAGACGCTCAGGACCCGGCCACGCACGCTCGAATGCACCGCCGATTGAATGAGCGTCTGGTTGCTGACGCTTTGGACGATGAAGGCGAAGCCCAGGAGCGTCGCCAAGAGACAGGCGAGCCAGAATTGCGTCGTCGCGCAGAACAGCACGAGCCCGATGCCCATCAGCAGGATATTGGCGAGGGTGATGCGCGTGAGGCCCTTCAACTCGCTGCGTGCCGAGAGCCAGACGGCGCCGAGCATTGCCCCTGCGCCATGCAGCGATAAGAGCCAGGCGAGCCCGGTCGAGCCGCGATGGAAAACGCCTGCGGCAAAGCCGGGGAAAAGATCGGTCAGCGGCTTGGCGCAGATCGAGGTGAGGATGAGCAGCGCCAGCTGCATGCGGATGCCGTCATGGCCGAGAATGTAGCGAATGCCCTCGACGGTCTCGGCCCAGATCGAGCGCGCGGCTTGCGGCGCCGCGGGCGGCATGGTGATGCGTGCCTGGTCGATCGCGCGCAGCGCCAAATTGATCGGCAGGAAAAGCAGGAAGGCCGCGACGAAGCTCCAGCCGGTCCCGGCGCCGGCGATGATGGCGCCGCCGACCGCCGGGCCGAGAAAGCGCGAAAAGTTGAAGATCATCGAATTCATCGCCAGAGCCGCGGGGATGTATTCCCGCCCGACCAAGCCGAAGATCACTGTCATGCGTGTCGGGCGGCTGAAGGCGATCACCACGCCGCGCGCCAGCACGAGGCTGACGAGCAGCCAGATGCCGATGAGGTGAGTCAGGGTGAAGAAAGCGAGAGCGGCGGCATAGACGAGCGAGAAGGACTGCGTGACCCTCAGCAGCTTCACCTGATCGGCGCGGTCGACGAAAGTGCCGGCGACGAAGCCAAGCGCGATGGTGGGCGCCGCCTCGGCGATGGCGATGCCGCCGAGCCAGGCGGTCGACTGGGTCAGCTCCCAGGTGAGCCAGCCGATGGCAATGCGCTGCACCCATTGGCCGACATTGGAAGACAAGGTGCCGATGACGAAAAGACGGTAGGGGCGAAGCGCGAGCGTCTCGCGCAGCATCCCGAAACCGACGGGCATTCTCATCGGCGGAAATCCGCTCCCTTCCTTCCCCGCAAGCGCGTCCGCGCCGCGGGGCGCGAGACCTCAATTTAGCGCAAGGGAGAAGAGAGGGGCAGGCCCTCCGCTCAGGAGGAATGGTTCGAGGAGCGGGGTCCGGCGGGCCGCTCGCCCGCCGAGTCGCCGTCGGGGTTCGAGCGCGATACGGTCAAAACCGTCGCCATCAGCAGCGAGCCCGTGAAAATAACGAAAGCCGCCACGACGAGGATGAGATAAAGCAGTTGTGCGTGCGTCATCGCCTGACCCCGGTGAGACGCAAAGTCTCAGCCACGGCCGCGGCGGCGTTCAAGTTACATTTTCGCAAGGTGGCGGGCGCCGCGAGGCGCCCGGCCCGTCATTCACTTGCTGGCGAGGCTCTTCACGTCGCCGTTGAGCTCGCCGCCATCCTCGATGTGCAGCTTGCCGTAGCGCACCGTGCCGCTGACATGGCCGGTGGAGCGGATCAGCAAGCTCTCACGGACGGTGAGCGAGCCCTCGTAATTGCCCGAGATCTCTGCGCTGGCGATCTCCGCGGCGCCCTTGAAGGTGCCGTTCTCGGTGATCTCGACGGTGTGGCAATCCTGAAGCTCGGCCTCGACCTTGCCATCGACGATCAGCCGGTCGCAGGACGAGATCTTGCCGTCGAGCGAGATGCCCTTGCCGACGGTCAGCCGCTTCGTCTCGTCCCGCGTCTCGGACTTGGCCTCGCGCGCGGTGGCGAGCGGCGTCGGTGCGGGCGGGATCGAATAATGCCGCGATACGGTGTGGCTGGTTGTCGGGCTGGGCGTCGTCGTCGCCGGGGCAAGCAGCGTGGCGGTGTCGGCCGCGCTCGTGCTGCCCGAGTCGCGCGCCTCCTCGGCGGTGGCGGTCGACTTGGTGCTTTTCTCTCGCGTGAACATTTTGCTCCTGCCGTGGCTTGGGTGATTTTTGTCAGGAAGCTTTGGCATGAACTGCGAAATCTCCCCTCGGTCCGGCAATAGCATGCACGACTTAGAGGCCCCTGTGTCAATCTTGTGACCAAGATTTTGGACTAGGGTGTTGCTCCCCGGACCCGGTCAACGAGTCCCAGCACGTCCCCGGGCAGGGCATCGCCTCGCCAGGCGACGTGGCCGTCGGGCCGCACCAGCGCGAATCGGCACTGATAGAGTGCCGCAACCGCCGCATCGGCGATGTCGACCACCGCCAGCGGCACGCGCCGCGAGCGCGCCGCCGCGAGCAGGGCCGAGTCGCCCGCCGAGTCGTACCCCAATCGCAGCAGGACGAAGCCGCCGCCGAACAGGTCGAGGGTCGAGCGATCGTCGCCAAGCCAGGCATGGGGTGCGCGCGTGCCGGGCCGCGCGCTCGGCACGAAGGGCACCGTCTCATAGGGAATCGGCGGTGTTCCGTCGGGGACGCAGATCGGCGAGTTCTCATAGCAATAGCCGAGGCGCAAATTCTCGGTGAAGGTTGGGCCATTGGCGCCGTTGGCGGTGCGATAGGCCTCGGCCCAGCGGCGGCGCAAGGCCGCGCCGCGCTCGGTATCCTCGGCGATCTCGGGTCCGCCCGGGAGCTCCGCGAGGAGCACGAACTCGTCGGTGCAGGCCTGCACGTTGTAGAGCGCGATCGGCTTGCGCTCGGCCTCGTAGGCATCGAGCAAAGCGGGGCCGCCCCAGCCTTCGATTGTCGCGACCAGCTTCCAGGCAAGATCGACTGCGTCGGCGAGGCCGGTGTGAAGGCCGAGTCCGCCGGTCGGCGAATTCTGATGCGCGGCATCGCCGCAGATGAAGACGCGGCGGTCGCGATAATGCTGGGCGACGCGCTCGCGCCGCTCCCACTCCATCACGGAGAGCACCTCATAGGGCACGTCGTCGCGGCCGATGAGGCGACGCATATAGCGATCGGCATCGAAAGCCGGATCGGCCTTCAGCACCGACAGGCGCCAGAGCTCTTTGCCGTCGATGCCGATGATCTCGCCCCAAGTGCCTCCCGCATCGGTGAAGCGGAAGAAGCGCGACCAGCCCTTGTCGTGAATCTTCATGATCGCCGCCGAGCGGAAGAACACGTTGACGCTGTGCGCGACGAGGCCGAGACCTTCATAGCCGAAGCCCAAAGCCGTCACGACCGTGCCGTCGGCGCCGTCGCAGCCGACGAGATAGCGCGCGCGAACGGTCTCGCTCATCCCGGTCTGGCGGTCGGTGATTGTCGCCGTGACGCCGTCCGCGTCCTGGCGGAAACCGTCGAGGCTGGTCAGATGGCGGATCGTCACGGCGGGGAGCGAGCGCGCCGTCGCCAGGAGGATCGGGTCGTAATAGATCTGCGCGCAGGCGACGCGCGGCTCGGGCGTGTAATCGAGCTTCTGGTCGATATAGGCGGGCACGTGATGCCGCGCGAGCTCGAAGCCGACCATGCTGGTGCAATAAGTCAGGCCTTGCGGATGGTGCTTCGGCCAGCCGGAATTCTTGACGATCTCGGCGATGCCCCAACGCCGGTTGAACTCCATGCTGCGGATCGAGAGCCCGCTCATCTTCGGCACGCCGATGCTGCCGTCGCGGCGCTCGACGACGAGGCAGCCGATGCCGGCACGGCCGAGCTCGATGGCAAGCGCCAGCCCCACCGGCCCGCCGCCCGCGATCAACACCTCTATCTGCTCCGCGCTCATCCGGCCCTGCCGCGATCCCCTTCGCCTCGAACGCTAAAGTGGGCAATTTGCGTGGTCAATGATGGGCTTGGCGATCGCGGCCGCCGCCGGCTGCGGGCGATTGGGGCGTTGCTTTCGCCCGGGCGGCGCGGGACAATTGCCGCCGAGCGCGGACGCGCCGCGCGATCGAGGGGTGGACGCCATGACAGAGCTGCGCGAGAAATTCGCCGCTTCGAACGTGATCGCCATGTGGGACCAGGAACTGCGTCCCAACCGGCCGCATCTTCCGACGCATATCTGGCACTGGATGGCGATGAGCCCGCTTCTCGGCGAGGCCGCCGGGGCGGTCAACATGCACGACGCCGAGCGCCGCGTGCTGATCTTGAGCAATCCAGGGCTCACCGCGACCGGCGCGCAGGGTGCGGCGCCCAACCTCTCGGTCAATTTGCAGATCCTGATGCCGGGCGAGACGGCGCGGCCGCATCGCCACACCATGCACGCGCTGCGCTTCGTGCTCGAGGGCGAAGGCGCGACGACGACGGTCGAAGGCAAGGTCTGTCCGATGCTGCCGGGCGATCTCGTGCTGACGCCGGGCTGGACCTGGCACGAGCACGCGAACACCGGCACGAAGCGTTCGGTCTGGGTCGATGCGCTCGATGTTCCCGTGCATGGCTATCTCGACAATCGCGTCTTCGAGCCGGGACC
>Ga0207707_10004687_pt1 | contig 12007 bp, 8 predicted proteins | sample KBSC83BmetaG_FD_184336 | JGI IMG/M metagenome (GOLD analysis project Ga0207707, IMG submission 184336) | Corn rhizosphere microbial communities from Kellogg Biological Station, Michigan, USA - KBS C8-3B metaG (SPAdes) (version 2) | ecosystem: Host-associated > Plants > Roots > Rhizosphere ... | reverse complement strand
CACGTCTACCTCGCAGCACCTTCGATCACCTCGTTCAAACAGCTAAAAGGCAAAAAAGTGGCGGTCAGTCGTTTCGGCTCAGGCTCGCACTTTCAAAGCAATCTCGCGCTCAAGGACGGCGGCCTGGATCCTGACAGAGACGTCACCGTCTTACAAATCGGTAATTCCGGCGCGCGCATTACGGCAATTTTAACCGGCGTCGTCGATGGCACGATCATGGCAGCTGATTTCGTCCCCAAGGCTAAACGCGAGGGATTCAATGTTCTTGCCGATCTGGCAGACACCAAGATCGAGTATCCTTTCCTCTCGCTCCACATGATGGGGAGTTACATCGATCGCAACCTGCGTTTGGCTAAGGCATTGGTCCGCGGCATGTGCGAATCGATTCGCGCACTTCAAACCGATACCACGAATGCCAAAATTGCAATTCGCGCCGCTTTGAAGACCGACGATGCCGAAACCATCGCCTATGCTCTGTCTCGCAGCGTGCGCGTCCTCGATGCGCGCCCCTACCCGACTGCGGCAGGCATCCAAACTGTTCTTGACGAGATCGGAAAAGAGGCAAAAGGAAAGACGCTCAAGTTCGAAGACTTCGTGGATATGCGAGTGTTGAGAGAGCTGGAGAAGGAAGGTTTTTTCAAACAAGTTAAATAATCTGCGCGCATGGAGCCTGTCCGCTTCGGGCGCGCCAGATTTTTCAAGAACTTGCGCGAAGCAAACAAGGATCTCTCCCGAGTTGTTTCCACAATTTGTTTCGAGCTCTATTTTACTTCTACTTTCATGCCGAGTCCGTTCGGGCTTGACGGGATTCTCTTTTCAAAGTTGCCCTTGAGCGGCTGGCGTCCTTCCGATTGCGCCAACTTTCTTTCCGCCTCGTTGTACGAATCGATTTTCGCCCGGAACTCCAGCATATGTTTTTCGGGAAGGCCGCTGTCTTGTTAGATACTCGACAATTTGTTGAGCAACTGGTCCGTACTTGATTTCTGCGCGAGTTTTGGATGCTTCGCGAAATTGCTTGATTCGCGCATCCCTCCCCTCCTCGGCTGAGCGGGGCGGCTGCATTCCCAACTCCAATTCATTCACTTGGAGCGCCCGCGAATTTAACGCGGAAACGGAGCGAACTTGCGAGCGCAGGAATTGGCGCTGCCAGCCGCTGGATTCCCGCTTGTGGAAACATCTTCGCCTTGAGGCCGGAAATTCACGGCGCCAGGTCCGAGAGTTAAAGTTGCATGTGAGGCCGTAATGTTGACGGAGGACGGTGCATCCAAGATCACATTATCGAACGTCATCTTCAGCCGATATTCGGCATTAAAACCATCGAGAGTGAGTTTGCCCTCTCCGGATATGCGAACATTCCGCAGAGTGATGTCCTCGAAGACAGGGACCAGCCCCTGCTGCGGGCCGACCGTTGCCGTGTAATGCGTATCCATATAGATGGGGTTTTTTGTATCCCGAATACACACGTCTTCATAAACGACATCATGCACGAGTCCGCCGCGAGTGGAATTGGACTTGATACGAATACCGTTATCGGCTCCGTCTATCGAAAGATCCAGCACGCGGATTGCGCTGACACCGCCATTGGTTTCACTTCCAATCGACATTCCGTGGCCGGAGTAAAAGTGGTTGTGTGCAATCGTCATATGGGTGGTCGGTAATCCGGCGCCGGCTTTAATTGCGACGTTGTCGTCGCCCGTATCGATCCATGAATACGCGATCGTGACATTGCTGGAATTGCCGGGGTCGATGCCGTCCGTATTGCGCGCGTTTTTGGGGGAATAGATTTTCACTCCCCAAACCGTAAAACCATTTCCGCCGTTATACGCCACGTGAAAGTTCGGCGCATTGCGAAGAGTAATTCGATAAAGAGTGAAGTTGTCGCAGCCGGAGAGAACCAGCAGATGCGGATTGTTCTGCGTGCCGCCGGTACGTGCCTGGTCTGCAAGCTGCCACCATGTCGCGCTCGAGCCGAGCATGGTTTCGCCGCCGCGTCCGTCGATGATGCCATCGCCCATTACGCCGGCGCCTTCCACACGGGTTCCGCCAATCAGTGGACGGCATCCGCCGCCAGCTGTGCTGATAACACCGCACGCGCCCACGCGAGTGTCGTAGTCTCGCGGATTTCGAGAGGCAAACAGAATCACGCTGGCATCGACGAGCAGCGTAACTCCGGCGCGCAACTGCAACGCTCCCGATACGAAGGAGTCCCGATCAGACCCGGACTTTAATTCAACCGCCTTTCCTGGCGCGCAACTGTCGAGCGCTGCCTGAATGCGCTCCGTGTCGAGCCTTGATTCATCACTCGAAGCGAGTTTCCCCTCAGAACTATGCAATGATGCCGTCAGCGTCGCGCAAGACTGAGGAATTCGCGGCTCTGTGACGTTGCGGGCGTCCTGCGGGTAGCCTTGCGTACCGCAACACGACACCATAGCGGAGACAACTAGTAGCAGCATTCCTTTTCGTCGCATCGTTTCCATTTCTTTTTCGGATCCTCTCCGTACAATCGGATTCTGCCTGATGGCGCGTTGAATGTCTTCTGAGCCGAGCAGTAATGTTAAGTACGGCAATTGCCGCCAGGCTGATATGGTAGTAGGGCCATATTATGGTAAAGATGACATTCACGTTTGATGACGTTACGGTTCGCAAGCTTCGGCAGGTTGCTGCACGATTGAAGAAGCCTCAAAGCGAAGTAGTCCGGAATTCCATTCAAAGCTACGCAGGCGTGCGGACCAGTTGAGCAATGAAGAACAGCGCCGCATGTCGCAGATGCTTGATCGAATGGCCGCACGGCCGGTTCCACGCAGCGTTTCCTCTCCCATCGGCGAAACCGACCGCTTGCATAAAAGTTGGCGGCTTCGGGATAGGCATTGCGAGTGCGCCTGCCCTGGCGGAACCGCCGTGAACCACAAGAAAAGTTCAGTCAGCCCGTGGATCAGCTGTTAATTGGATGGGCTTCTGTCGTAGCTCCAGCGCCTCCAACCGTGCGGTCAGCGCCGCAAGCTCTGCTTTCGTCTCCTTTAGCTCCGCCGTGCGCTTTTCCAGCGCCTGTACAGCGGTCATGAGAATGCCCGCCATGTCCCCTGAGTTGATCGTGGTCTCAGTGCCAATCTGCCCGACTCCATCATGGCCAAACGCCGCAAAAAAGTCCTGCGCCATGGGACCATAGTGACGAAACTCTTTAGGATCGTGCCCGATAAAGTTCCAGCTGGTTAGCTCAAAGCCGCGAATCTTTTCCAGCACTGCTTCTCCATCCACGGGAATAAAATTTTCCTTTTTGTTCCTATCTGAAGTGAAAGTGTAGGCCACCTGGCCTTCGATCACTGTGATCAACGTATTTCCCAGGCGGATCTTATTACTCGCGTTGACGACGGCTCCCGCACCGATAGCCGTAGCGTTGCTTAGATTTCCGCTAGACACATCGGCAAAGGCACCAATGGCCGTGTTGTCAAAGCCCGTAGTGTTTTGTTGCAGAGTCGAGAACCCCATAGCCGTGTTGTTGAAGCCTGTGGTGTTGGCAAAAAGCGCGTTCGATCCGGTGGCGGTATTTTCGCCTTCCCTGTTGGAAAAGAGTGCATTGACCCCGATGGCGGTATTGGAGTTGCCCGTGCCGTTGTTAAGGAGTGCATTGACGCCATAGGCGGTATTGGAGCTGCCCGAGCTGATGTTAACAAGTGAATTGTAGCCGGTAGCGGTGTTGAAGTCCCCAAACATGTTGGTAAGGAGTGCATTGACCCCGTTGGCGGTATTGTAGCTGCCGCTGACGTTGTAAAAGAGCGCATTAACACCATTGGCGGTATTGTAGCTGCCGCTGCTGTTGGCAAAGAGTGCATTGACTCCATTGGCGGTGTTGTTGGTGCCTCTTGTGTTGCTAAAGAGTGTATTGACCCCGTTGGCAGTGTTTTCGCTTCCGGTGGTATTACCAAAAAGTGCGTTGACTCCGGTAGCGGTATTATCGAAGCCCGTAGTGTTATTAACAATTGCATTGACACCGTTGCCGGTGTTGTAATTGCCCGTCGTGTTCTTAAAAAGTGCGTTGAACCCGATCGCGGTGTTGTAGCTGCCCGTACTGTTGCTAACGAGCGCTCCTGTCCCCAGGCTCGTGTTGGTCTGTGCTGAAGTAACTCCCGCCAGAGAGGATGCGAAAACGAGCACCCCGATGGAGATAAACGTAGCAGCGTTAATCGAATTGCGAAACATATAAACCCTCCCTGTAGTTGTGTTTCCTGAGAATCTTATCTTTCCGGCAAAGATTGCCGAGCTTTTACTACAAGGTCTGGTTTAGTGGCAATACGAGCGTAGGCCGGGTCACTCAGTGGAAAGCAACCGGATGCATTGCTCATACTGTGGTCACAGAACTCGTGCGGTCATCATCACAGGTCGTGTCGCGAAATGCTTTGGACTGGAGATCGCGCGGATACTGTTGGACGCAAGGTTTCGGGAATTTGAAGGCTCGTTACGAGAGCGAAAAGCGGGTGATCCAGCAAAGCCGGCGGTTTCATTGGTAAAATCTCTAAACAAATAACGCAAAATGAGCGACAGAAGCAGCGCGATGAGACCCAGGATGAATATCAAGACTAGGCGTCTATCCTGCGTCTTCATTTCGAGCTAGCTTTACTGCGGAAAAACTCGTGACGGCCGGTTTTCTGTTTGAGGTGGCATTTAGGACTTTGTACCAAAGCGTTTGCTGTGCATATTTGCCCTCTTTTCGTTTTATCACTAAACCTTCAAGATCGCTTTCTTGATCCGATCGTAAGTCTCGAGCGCCCCGCGCTCCACTTAGCTCACGCAGCCAACCGAAGAGCACTTACGCAAGATAATCTTGCGATCTTTTACGCTCGAGCAGCGACAAATCTCGAAGGTCGTGCCCATTCAGCCAAAGAATATCGAACCTGTAAAAATGGGTTGGCCATTCCGTTTCATCAATTCGTAAAACGCAGGCCGGCCGGCGCTATCAAGGGCAACCATTTCTCCGTCCAAGATTGCATCTTTCACTTTAAGTTCCCTGGCTCCGCAGGCTGCCAAATCACTGGATCGCCGCATTTCATTTCCGCGGCGGGAAGCGAACCGGTACCGGCCGTCGCCAACATGGTCGAGCGCCCGGAAGCCATCGTGCTTTAACTCATAAACCCAAACAAGTCGCGCCGGCGAACTGGAATGATCGGATTGACTGGCGGAAACACTGGGAATTTCCAAAATGTTACACGATGGGAATCAAACGAGCGGATTAAGAGTATTCTCGTACGGGCTCGCACGGGTGGCGCTTGAATGATGGTGACCCCTTTGTTTTGTTAGTTTATTCAGGTCACTTGCACTTACCTATGGGTGGGCAACCTCAATGACTAGCAAAAAAGCCCTCATTATCAGGCACACCGCCATCTCCGTGGCCTAAGGTCAGCGTTTGCGGACCCGGCCGCCGGTTGCTTCCACAATGCCATGAAACAGCGTGGATCTAGATGAAAACGACGAGGCCAAACTTTACCAAAACCAACCTTTACTCTCTGCGAGTACCGCCAATTACGCCTCGGGACCGTTAAGTAACCTGTGCGCGGACAAGCACGAGAGGAGCGTCGCCTTCCGCGCCTTTTCCGGTACTAGACAAGATTGGGGGCGGCAGACCCGGCCGGATTTTTTCAATTTCTTCCCAGGTCGGGCGCGGCATAATCAGATAATCAGTTCCCGCGCCGACCTTCTTGGCCATTTCGGCGAGCGGTTGATCCAACACCTCCATAGGTTTTTGGTGGTAAAAAACCACGGGATCACTGTTGAATTCGCCAAAAAGATTAATGATTGCGGCGGATCCAACCTCATGATCCATTGCCAACACGAATTCGCGATAGCTTTTCTCCGCCGCAATCTGGGGGACAACGATACCCCGACTGACGAAGCCAAAGCCGATGCTGATGCCGAACACGAATAGCGCCGCCCGGCGAATCGCGCCATACCAAAACGCCTGAGCAAGTGCCAACCAAAACCCGGCGATCACCAGCAAGAGAACGGTGAATATCGCCCCGAAAGTATTCAGCGCATTTTGGACAACCAAAAGATTCGCGCGGTCTTTCGGCTTCAGCAAGCTCGCGATCGGCCCAAAAAACCATCCTGGCTCGTGATTCCAGATCGCCCCAAAACTGATGATCAGCAGAACGACGCCGGTCGCGACCGCAACAGCGGCCACCGCTCGATAAAGCACTAGGCGCCAGCCGAGCGAGCGATTTTGCTGATAAATCCATTCCGCGAGCAGTAGCGATAACGGGGGGTAGATAGGCAGGAGGTAAACCGGTCGCTTGCCTGCCGATAGCGAAAAGAAAACGAACATGATGACGAACCAAGATTTAACAAACAGATGATCGTCACCGCCGGTGCGAGATTTTTTTACGAGATCCCACAGCAGGAAAGGGAAAAACAAACTCCACGGCAGTCCGAGGCTAAATAGATAGGGGAAATAGTAGTAAACCGGATGACTATGTCCGGAGCCGCCGAAAAAGCGCTTGAGATTTTCTTGAAGTAATTGGCGATCGACAAATCCTTCGCCGCCGCGTGTCATGGCGAAGCCGTACCATCCGCCGGCGAGCAATACGGTCAAAACGACGCCGGGATGAAAGGCGAATTTCATCATCAAGTCCCAACGCCGCTTGATCGCCAATAATCCGGCAATGACGAGTCCGGGCAGAAGTATTCCCAATGGACCTTTGGCCAGCGTTCCGATTCCGAGGATCAAATAAAAAATAAAATACCAGAGCCGGTGAGCCAGAAAACCGCGATAGAGCGAATAGAAGAGAATCAAGCTCAGCGTCAGAAAAAAACACAAGGTCATGTCGACGCGCGCGCTCAACGCCTGAGCGCTATAAACCATGGTCGTCGCGAGAATCACTCCCGCAAGTAGACCCACCGCAGGGCCGTACAACTTTCTGCCGAAGCCATAGATCAAGAGAACGCCGAGGGTGGCGTACAGAGCGGACGGAAACCGAATCGTGGTCTCGTTCAAGACACCGGTTATTTCACTGACCAGCGCCGCCGACCAGTGGAACAAGGGCGGCTTTGACGGTATCGCCGTCGCTCGTTTCAACGGAAATAACCACTCGCCCCGCTGCACAATGTCTTGCACCGCCAAAGCTTCTCTCGGCTCGCCCTTATCAAAAAACGGCGTGTTGCCCAGATAAGGAAAGTAGATCGCGCCACAAAGCGCGACGAGAAAAATAATGTGAAGAGTTAACCCGGAGCGCGACCTCATGATGCTGCAGTAGTAACTTTTTCTCAAGCGTTCTTGAAGAGATGAGAAGCAGACTCCCTGTCCAAATGCAGGAGGCCCGTGCAGATCCTTAAGCGCTACCCGTATTTTATGACCAGTGCGGACCGAGCCTATTTCTTCTCTACTGCCTCGGGATTGAGCACATGGTTCGGCTTACCGCCCGCGAAGGCGAGAATGTCATCAACCACGACAGCGTAATATTCCTCGTAGCTTTCACGGGTAACATAGCCGAGATGAGGAGTGCAGGTAACATTCGCCATTTTAAGCAGCGGATGATTGGCTCCGAGAACCGGCTCTTGATCGTAAACATCGACGGCGGCTTTTCCCGGCCGCCCCGCTTGTAGCGCCTCTTCTAATGCGCCTTTTTCAATCAGTCCGGAACGGCTGGCATTGACCAGCAAAGCGCTCGGCTTCATGCGTGCGAGGTCGCCGCGCGTAACGATCCCGCGCGTATCTTTGTTGAGCGGTAAATGCAGGGATAAAATATCCGCGTCCGCAAAAAATGCCTCGCGGCTCATCGCAACTTTCAGTCCGGCAGCTCTGGCACGGCCCCTCGACCCTTCACGCCCCCAACAGAGAACGCGGGCGCCAAACGCTTTGCCCACCGCCGCCACGATGCTGCCGATTTTTCCATAGGCGTAGATACCGAGTGTCTTGCCGTTAATGCCGATCCCCAACGTTGATTGCCAGTGGCCCTCCTGCAATCGCATAACCTCCAACGGCAAATTGCGCAGCGCACTCAGGATGAGTCCCCACGTGAGCTCCGCAGTCGCATTTGAGTTTCCCGAACCGCCGGCTGAAACGACGATGCCTTGGTCGGTACATGCGGCCAAATCGATATGGGTCGCTGCCCGGCCGGTTTGACCGATGAACTTCAGGTTCGGCAATTTCTCGATCAGCGCTCGAGGAAAATAAGTCCGTTGCTGGGTCAATACCACCACATCGGCATCTTTCAGACGATCCGCAATTTTATCGAGATCCGTTTCAGGATCAGTGTAGATTTGGACGTCATGGGCGCTGAGCTTTGGAAAGCACTTCAAGGTCTTAAAAGCACTTTGATAATCGTCAATGACGGCAATCTTCATTCGACGTTTGCCCTCGTCAAAAGCGTTTCGGTTGTTGCCATGATCCTAAATTCTTTCGCCATCCTTCTACTATTCACCCGTCTTATGTCAATATCATCGGCGTTTGAGCACCTCGGGAGCGGTTCCTATTACACGTTGCCAACGCTCACGGCTCGATCCGGTTACGCGTCGAAAGGCGTCATCGTACGCGTATTTGCATCGTGATATACATTGACACGATAACGTCACCTTGTCTAAGCTCTGCGAGTCTTTCTCCAGTACTCTGAACGAGGGTGCTACAGGCCGCAGGAGATTGACGATCAGATGACACGATTTTCCCACCACCTGATGATCATCCTCGTCGTGGCCGCGCTGTTTGCGTCGAGAGAATGCGCCGCTCAACCACAAACTAACAGCACCAAGACTCTGGTCTTGGGCGTTATATTTCAGGGCGCACCGCAGCCGGTCGAAGCGCATTTTCGCCCCTTGATCGAATATGTGGCGCACGGGTTTCCTTCAAAGGCGAAAACGAAAGGAACCATCCTCGTCGCCCCTAGTGCGGGGCAGATGATCAAACTGCTTGAAGAAAAACGTGTCGACTTCTATATGGAAAGCCCATATCCCACCTATCTAATCAACCGGCTGGGCGCCGCCAGGCTACTACTGAGAGCCTGGAAGGGAGGGATGGCGGAATATCGCAGTCTGATACTTACCAGCAAACAGAGGGGCGTCACGGAGTCTAAAGAGCTGCGCGGGAAAATCATCGCTTTCGAAGACCCGGGCTCGACGTCCGGCTATTTTCTCCCCAAACTTTTCTTATTCAAGAAAGGATTTTCCCTGTCGGAACAGGCGAGTCTCGAAAGTAAAGTTTCAGCTCGTGAGATCGGCTACATTTTCGCAGGCACGAGTAATGATGTTGTCAATCTCGTCTTGCAACAAAAAGTGATGGCCGGAGCTTTCAGCACGGACGATTACGCGGGTCTTGAAACCGCAAAAAAGCCACTTATATCGATTCTTGCTGAGACGGAGTCGGTGCCGCGATATCTCGTATCCGTGCGCAAGGACCTACCGGAAGCCGTCGTAAAACGCCTTCAGAGCATTCTTCTCGTCATGCATCAAGATAAGGAAGGACAGCAGATTTTGAAGCAAACCGACAACACAACCCAATTCGATTCCCTCCCGGGAGGCGAGGAAGTGGTTCGACGAAAGCTTGTGGAGTTGTATCGACCACGTTCCCAAAATCCTGCAGCGAAAACGCGCTAACGGTACGAAGCTATCGCGTGTTTGCTTTGTTTACCGTTTAAACTGGTCGATATAGTCCCGTAACCCCACCTCCAACCTGTACTCAGGATTAAATCCTAAGTCCGTGCGGGCACGAGTGATATCCATCCGCGGCCGCGCGGAAGTCAGTTTGCCGCGGGAGATTTTTACTTGTGAAAAAATCTTGGCTAGGACGTTTTCGACATCTTCGACCCTTGTCAAGGTACCGCTCCCCAGATTGTAAATCTGATGCGGCAAAGGATCCGTATGGATAGCGAGCGCAATGCCGTTGGCGAGATCCTTCGCGTAGATAAAATCCACGCTCTCATAGACACTGAGTGTCACCGGTTTGCCCGCGAGCGCGTCGCAAACGGCCTGCTGCACCGCTACGCCTGGTCCGCCGGCCACCGCGTAATAGCCGTAAACTCCTGCGAAGCGCAGCAAGGCCAACTCGAGCTTGTGTTTTGCAGCATACGTTCGAAGGATGTGCTCACACCCTAATTTTGCCGCGTTGTAGACACGTTCTCGGCAATCGATAGGCGAGTCCTCAGAAAGAAGCTCTGTCGGATCATCACTCACATACAGTGCTTGCGTGCTTGCATGGACCAGCCGCCGAACACCGGTGAGGCGCGCCGCTTCAGCGACATTGATGGTTCCCACCAGATTAACCTGAAAGCCCGCATAAACGTTGTTGATGTTGGCTTCACCTACTGACGCCGCGAGGTGAAGCACACATTCGGCCCGGGTTTGCTGAAACGCCTCGATCAGTGCCGCAAGGTCACGAATGTCGCCGCGAATTACCGTGACGTTACGGCCGGTCACGCGACGGATGTAGTCTGATTTAGGCGCGCAATCGAAAAAAGTAATGTCGTCACCCCGCTCGATCAACTCCTTTGCGGTATGCGTGCCGATCAAACCGGCGCCTGTAATGAGAACGCGCATCGAAGCAGCTTATTTTACGTTCAAAGTGCGATATTGAAGGTCGCCATTCCATCCGCAATCTTAAACTGGCACATCAAAATTCGAACAGATCTCATACTTCTAATCTGTAGAATCGCCGGGGATTGTCGAACAAAATTTTCCGTGCCAGCGAGTTCGGCAGATCCTCTCGATTGACCAGTCTATCGATGTCGCCGGCGAATTCCTCCCACGGCCGCTCGTGCGGGAAGTCCGATGCCCAGAGCAATTGATCTCCGCCGATCAACTCGGCCACGGCTGGAAGCGTTCTTTCTTCGCGTTCGCACGCATAAAACAAATTTCCGCCGCGCATGATTTCGCTCGGCGAGCGTTGGGTCGGATGCGGCCACCGCTTACGGCGATGTTCCCAGCTTTCGTCCAAACGGTCCGCGAGGTAAGGCACCCAACCGCAGCCGGATTCCAGGTAGGCGACGCGCAGAGCCGGGAATCGTTCGAACACCCCATAGATCATCATGCTTGTCAGTTGCTGCATTTGCGCGAACGGATGGCTCAGCGGATAGACTCCGGCAAATGATTGCATGTGGTCCAAGCCCAACTCGACCGCCGGTCCGCTGTGCACGGCGAGTGGAATATCGAGACGCTCCGCGGCGCGGAAAATTGGATCGAAGTCCGGCACTCCGAGCCCGCGCATCGGGCTCATGACGCCGGGCAACATTCCCGCGATCATTCCGAGATCCTTGGCGGCTCGCTCCAACTCGCTCGCCGCCGCAACGGGATCTTGCGGCGCGAGCAGCGCCACGCCTTAAAAGCGCGGACTCGCTCTCAAGAACTCATGATGTAGCCAATCATTATAAGCTCGGGCCAGCGCTACAGCCCAATCGCGGTCGCGCTGCAGGCCGATGTTCAAACCCTCGTTCGGATAAAGCACCGTCAGTTGAATCTCGGTTGCATCGAGGAAACGAAGCCAGAGGCCGACGCTCGGATGTTCCCTTTGGTGGGGCGACAAGGCGCCGCGCGCCCAACCATCCCAGGCAAACAGCGGGTATTCCCTTTTTCCCTCGATCGCCCGATACTCGGAGGCTAAAAACTCCCGCAATTCGCGATCTCTTTCGAGAACGTGACCGTCGGCATCTATCACGGCAAATGATCGTTTCATAAATTATCCAAAATGTTTCGCGGATATACGGACCCAAACAAGTCGGCTATAACACTCTGCCCTTCTACTACTGCGTGACGAATCGCGTCAATACGACGGCGCAATCGCGAAACGACGCGTTGTCGTGCTGGATCCGTGTCGCACATCTATCGTTAACCCTTTTACATTTGCCCAATTCATTGTTACCAGTGAAGATGGAGTACGAAAGCAGATTCTTCTCGAGCTGCATCAGCTGGCCGTGCATATTGTTCTGTTCGAACCTGAAATCCCGCCGAATACCGGAAGCGTTGCGCGACTGTGTGCCGCGACTTTGACACCGCTGCACCTCATCGAACCCTTAGGCTTCAAGATCGATGAGATCGG
>Ga0207707_10004686_pt1 | contig 12010 bp, 9 predicted proteins | sample KBSC83BmetaG_FD_184336 | JGI IMG/M metagenome (GOLD analysis project Ga0207707, IMG submission 184336) | Corn rhizosphere microbial communities from Kellogg Biological Station, Michigan, USA - KBS C8-3B metaG (SPAdes) (version 2) | ecosystem: Host-associated > Plants > Roots > Rhizosphere ... | reverse complement strand
GCCCGATCGGCGAGCCGGTGGCTGCCTATGGACCGTTCGTCATGACCACGCGCGCCGAGATCCAGCAGGCAATCGGCGACTTCCAGCGCACCGGCTTCGGCGGCTGGCCCTTCCCGTCGGAAGATCCGGTCCATCCGCGCGAGCAGACGCGTTTCGCCCGACACGCCGACGGGCGCATCGAGCACCCGTAACTGGACGCCCGCCGGTGGCGGGCGCACATTAGGATCATGAAGCGGATCCTGGTGGGCCTCGACGGATCGCCGGCGCAAGTGGCGGTGCTCGACGCGGCGACGGAGATGGCGGCCGCCCTCGGCGCCAAGCTGATCCTCTTTCACGCGGTGGCGATCCCCGTGCACCTGCCGCAGCAGGCGCTGGCGCTGCCGCCCACCGACGTCGGCGGGCTGCTCTCCGACATGGCGCGCACGCAGCTCGAAGAGCTCGCCCAGGCGCGCGCCGACCTGGTCGAGCGCCTGCAAGTCGAGATCGGCACCGCCTGGCGCGCCGTCTGCGACACCGCCAAGGCCGACGCCGTCGACCTCGTCGTCATCGGCTCCCACAGCTACGGCGGCATCGATCGCCTCCTCGGCACCACCGCCGCCAAAATCGTCGACCACGCCCCCTGCTCCGTCTACGTCGTGCGTACCCCCTGAAAAAACCATTCCACAGGGAGATCAAGAGATCAGGGAGCACAAAACGCTTACAGAACGATCCGACCGGACCTGTCTGTAAGAGTTTCGTTCTCCCTGATCTCTTGATCTCCCTGTGAAGTTTTTTTGGGCGTTACCCTCGTGTTGCGCGGGTGCCTAGCAGCAAGCGAGTGACGCCGACGAGCAACTCCGTCCGCTCCTGTTCGATCTTCGGCTTGTGCAGCACGAAGCGGTGCACCACCTCGCCATCGAACACCGCGATGATGGTATCGACGAACACATCGAACCTCGCGCCCAGCGTCGCCGCCAGCTCGGGCAACAGGTCGCGCGCCACTGCCCGGATGTCCTCGTAGTAGCGCGCCGCCGTCGGTGCCAGCGCCTTCTTCAGGCGCGCGTTCGTTCGCGCCGCGATCGCCAGCTCATACCACGCCTGGTTCAGCCGCGACCGGCAGCTCGATCGCACCAGCTTGAGCGCCAGCTCCACCGGCTCGCGCTCGTCGCGCAGCGCCTCGAAGTCGCGCCGATAGCGCACCAGCAGCTGCCGTCCCACGTCCTCGCCGACGGCGACCATCAGCTCCTCACGCGACGCGAAGTGGCGGAACAGGCCGCCCGTCGACACCTCGGCGCGCGCGCACACCTCCTGCACGCTCGCCCCGGCGTAGCCGACGTCGATGAGCGCCTCGGTCGCCGCGTCGAGCAGCTTGCGGATGGTGGCCTCGCGCCGCTCTTCTTGCGTACGCCGCGCCGCCGCCATCAGGCGCGCCCTCCACCATCGCGAGCCGGCAAGAACTCGCCGAAGCCGCGCGTGCGCCCGAGCGCCGGATCGAACGCCCCCGCCGCGAACGCCACGCGCCCGCCGACGACGACCGCGCGCACGGCGCCGTCCGAGCGGTTGACCATGCGCTCGAGGCCGCCGAAGTTTTCCATCGGCGCCTCGTGATACGCGTCGAGCCGCCCGTCGAGCGCCTCGGGATCGATCACCGCCACATCCGCGCGATCGCCTGGGCGCAGCATGCCCGCGTCGACGCCGAGCCAGCCGCCGAGCTCGCCCGTCAGCCGCCACACCGCGCGCTCGATGGGCATCACCGGGCGCCCGGCGCGCTCCGCGTCGCGCACCAGCTTCAGCATGCGCAAGGGAAAGCTGTAGAACGCCATGTTGCGAATGTGCGCGCCCGAGTCGGCGAACCCGATCAGCGCCGCCGGGTCGCCGACCATGCGCTCGATCTCGCGCGGGCGATGGTTCGCGATCGTGGTGCGCCAGCGCAGCCGCCGCCCGTGCTCGACGACGAGGTCGAGGTACGCGTCGACGGGATGAATGCCGCGCGCATCGGCCACCTCGCCGAAGGTGCGCCCGACGACGCTCGCGTCCGGGCAAGCCACGATGTGCGCGTCGTGAAAGTCGCGCTGCCACACCCGCGGCGAAAAGCGCGTCGCGTAGTCCTTGCGGAAGCGCCGCCGGTACGCCTCGTCGCGCATGAGCGCGTTGCGCTCGACCTCGTCGGCGAGGTGCAGCGCCGCGCGCCCGGCACCGAACTCCTCGAACACCACGAGGTCGATGCCGTCGGCGTAGACCTCGAACGGCGCCGGCAGCGTCTGCCAGCGCAGATCGCCGCCGAGCGCGCGGTTGACGAAGCGCGTGACCGCGGCGATGGCGCGATGCAGCCCCGGCGACGACTTGGCGTCGGCGAGCGTGATGAGCGTGGTGCGCAGCGGCTTGCGTACGAACAGCGCCGCGCTCTCGAGGAGGAACAGGAACGCGTTGACCTTGGTGACCAGCGACGGCGCCGACTGCAAGATGCGCCCGCGCCGGCGCAGCACGCGATGCAGCCGCCGGTACTCGCCCCAGGTCGCGTACGTCGACGGCAGCTGCGCCGAGCGGTGGCGATCGCCGTCGAGCTTGTCCCACGGGTTGGTCATCGTCGACAGCCCGAGGAGCCCGCAGTCGAGCGCCTCCTCGAGCCAGCGCTCCATGGCCGCGAGCTCGTCGCGCGACGGCCGCACGCGCGGATCGACCGCGCGCCCGAGGCCGAGCACGCGCGTGCGCAGATCGGAGTGGCCGAGGAACGCCGTCACGTTGGGCCCGAGCGGATGCGCCTGCAGGAAGGCGACGTAGTCGCGCGGCGTCGACCAGCGCTTGCGCTCGCGCAGAAGCGGCAGCACCTCGGCGCGCGGCACCGACTCGACGCGCGTGAACAGATCCGAGCAGTCCTCGGGCTCGGAGAGGATCGTGCTGATCGAGCAGCTCCCCACGGTCACGGTGGTGACGCCGTGGCGGATCGACTCCGACAGCGACGGCGCCGCGAGCAGCTCGGCGTCGTAGTGCGTGTGCACGTCGACGAAGCCGGGCGTCACCCAGGCGCCGCGCGCGTCGATGCGGCGCGCCGCGGGGAACGGCCCGTCACCGACGGCGGCGACGCGCCCGCCGGCGAGGGCGACGTCGGCGCGCACCCCCGGGGCGCCGGTGCCGTCGAACACGAGGCCGCCTTCGATGACCACGTCGAACATGTGGCCGTCGTAACATAGAGAGCGAACGCTCGCAATCTATATCTTGGAAGCGGGCGGCGCGGCTAGGGAATGAACGTCGCCGTCCACTGCGCGATGTGGTTGTGGCTCTTGACGTCCTGATACGGCATCCAGAACGACGACATCGAGGCGTCGCTCCCCGCCGTCGCCTTGGCCGGATCGAACGACGCCATCCACACCTGCGGCGACAGCGCCGTCCCCGACGGCACCGCCGAATTCAGGAGCTCGATGCCGTAGTCGCGCGTCGACGAGAACGTGAAGTACATGATGTCGCCCGTCGGCTCGGGCACCACGAACGGGCTCCAGCGCGGCCACGAGTTGCACACGTTGGGCTGCGTCGAGTTGGCGTTGCCGAGCGGGATCGGCCCGATCTTGCCGTCGGCCGAGATGACGTAGACCTCCGCCGCCGGCTCGGCGTAGGCGCCGCCGGTGCCGCGGTTGAAGAGGATCCATTTGCTGTCGGGCGAGAACGACGGGTAGTAGTTGTTGTCGCCGTTCGACGTCACGATCTTGAGCGGGTTGCCGAACACGCCGCCGCCCATGTCGCTCAAGACCACGAGCGAGCCCTTCGAGAAGCTCCACTCGCTGTTGCCGTTGGGCGCGCCCACGTCGACGTAGACGATCTTGCTGCCGTCGGGCGACCAGTCTGGATGCGAGCCGTAGTCGCCCGCCGCCGTGGTGCCGTTGACGATCGTCTGCAGCACGGTGCCGTTGGCGGCGCCGCCCGAGGTGTCGAGGATGCGCAGCGCACCCTGCGAGCTGGCGACCATCCTGGTGCCGTCGGGCGAGTAGCTGGCGAAGTTCCACTTGTTGCCCGAGGTCTCGGGCAGGAGCATGCCGAGGCTCGGCACCGCGGCGATCGCGGCGGCGCCGTTGCCGCCGTCGTAGGTCACGGCCATCTTGGTCCCGTCGTGGGTGATGACGTGGCAGCCCACGCAGCGCTGGTTCGCGCCCGTCATCGGCTTGTAGAACTCCTGCGCCGTGCCGCTGGTGTCGCCGAACGAGTGGCGCATGACGACGCCGGTCGTCGAGCCGCTGGCGCCCGTCGGCGACCAGTAGTAGATGCCGCCGTTGACGTCGCCCGCGCCGATGTTCATGGTCACCGTCTGCGAGGTGCCGGCCTTGCCCGGCTGCGCGCTGATCATGCCGCGCACCGTCACGGTCACGGCGGTGCCGGCCGCGGTGTCGGCGATCGACGACCAGTCGGCCGGCGTGACCGAGAAGCGGAAGCCGCTCGGCTGCGCCGAGTTCGAGTAGACCTTGTAGTCGAGCGTCGGGCCTTCGAACGAGACCTCGAAGAGATCGGCCGCCGCGCTCGGCTTCTTCCACTGCACCTCGAGAAGGCCGAGGTTGTGCGGCACCTGCGTGCCGTCGAGCGGATAGGCGATGAGCGGCGCCAGGGTCGGATCTTCGGTGGCGTTGGCGAAGAGGCCGGCGGCACCGGCGGGCGCGGTCGAGCCGTCGTCGCCCGACACGCGCGCAGCGACGTATTTGACCGTGACCGTCGCCGTGCCGAAGATGCCGCTCGCGCCGGCGCTGACGACGGCGACGCCGCCGCGCGTGGCCGAGCCGGTGAACGCGCCCGAGGTGACGGTGCCGACGCCGACGTCGCTGAGCGACCAGCCCGTGGTGGTGGAGATGTCCTCGCTGTGGCCGTCCGAGAAGTGGCCGGTGGCGGTGAACTGCTGCGTGGCCACGGCGCCGCCGCCGGTGGTCACGAGCGAGATCGTCGACGGGCTGACGTCGATGGAGGTCAGCATGCCGCCGCCTCCCCCGCCGCTGCCGCCGCCGCCGCCGGTCCGATTGCTCGGACCACAGCCGGCGACGAACGCCAGCACGAAGAACCCACGCATCATTAATGAGGTGCTCACGATGATGGCGCGGACTGCAAAGGATGCGCCGTCGTAAGTACTTTGAATCACACAGGGACACTGCCCACTTTGCTGTGGATGGGGTCGATTGTCCTTGGGTTCGTTGTCCCCAACGCCGCGAGATGTTAAGGAGAACGCATGAAAACTTTCGCCCGAATCGGCGTCCTCTCCGCCGCAGTCCTGTTCACATCCAGCGCCTTCGCGCAGCAGGTCGAGCTGCCGCGACCGAGCCCGAACGCCAAGCTCTCGCAGTTTCTCGGCGTCACCGAGGTCGGAGTCGAGTACTCGTGCCCGGGCGTGAAGAACCGCAAGATCTGGGGCGGCGTGGTGCCCTACGACAAGGTCTGGCGCGCCGGCGCCAACGCTCCGACGAAGCTCACCTTCAGCAAGGACGTGGTCGTCGACGGCAAGCCTGTAGCGGCCGGCTCGTACACGTTCCTCATCATCCCGACGGCGACGAAGTGGACGCTCATCCTCAACCGCGATCCCAAAGGCGTGGGCGTGTTCGGCTACAACAAGGCCGACGACGTCCTGCGCGTCGAGGTCAAGCCGCAGCCGTCGCCGATGCGCGAGCGGCTCGCCTACCTGTTCGCCAACGAGGGCGACGACGGCGGCACGCTCGAGCTCGAGTGGGAGAAGCTGCGCGTGTCGCTGCCGATCAAGGTGCACACCGCCGAGCAGGTGGCGACGAGCATCAAGGGCCTGGAGAACGGCGGCTGGTCGCCGTGGGCGAACGCGGCGCGCTACCAGCTCGAGCACAAGAACATCGACGACGGCATGACGCTCATCGAGAAGTCGCTGTCGATCAAGGAGACGTGGAACAACCTGTTCGTCAAGGCGCAGCTCCTGGCGGCGAAGGGGAACTACAAGGAGGCGCTGCCGCTGGCGCAGAAGGCGAAGGAGCTCGGCGAGAAGGACGAGAACTTCTTCGGCAAGGACGAGGTCGAGGCTGCGCTCAAGGCGTGGAAGTCGAAGAGCTGATCAGCGCGAAGCGCTGAGCACGCGCTCGTAGAACTCCTCGTAGCGCGCGATCATCGGCGCGCGCGCGAAGCGATCGACGGCGCCGGCGCGGGCCGTCGCGGCGAGCCGGCGGTGCAGGTCGGCGTCGTCGAGGATGCGCCCCACCGCCGCCGCCATCGCATCCAGATCTCCAATCGGCAAGAGGTATCCGTCTTCGCCGTCGCGCACCACCTCGGGCAGGCCGCCGGTGCGCGAGGCCACCACCGGCACGCCGCAGGCGAGCGCCTCGAGCGCGGCGAGGCCGAAGCTCTCGGTCTCGCTCGGCAGGAGGAACACGTGCGCGCGCCGCAGGATGGCGGCGACGTCGCGGACCTCGCCGAGGAACTGGACGCGATCGCCCAGGCCGCGGTCGCGCACCTCGGCCTCGATGTGCGGCCGCTCGGGGCCGTCGCCGAGGAGCGCCAGGCGGCAGCGACGGCCGCGCGCCACGCGCTCGAAGATGGCGACGACGTCGTCGACGCGCTTGAGCGGGCGGAAGTTGGAGCTGTGCACGACGAGCGGCACGTCTCGGTCGGCGCCGTTGGGCGTGAAGCGCTCGGTGTCGACGAAGTTGGGGATGACCTCGATGGCGCGCGTGACGCCGAAGTTGTCGCGCGTGGCCTGCGCCAGGAACTGCGAGGGCGCGGTCACGCCGTCGGACTGCTCGATCGAAAAGCGCGTGATCGGCAGGTACGACGGATCGTTGCCGACGAGCACGACGTCGGTGCCGTGCAGCGTGGTGATGACGCGCGGGGCGTGGGCGCCGAGGATCTGCTTGGCCAGATAGGCGCTGGTCGCGTGCGGCAGCGCGTAGTGGACGTGCCACAGATCGAGGTGCTCCTTTTTGGCGACCTCGATCATCTGCGAGGCGAGCGCGAGCGGATATTGGCCCTCGAGGAGCAGCGGATAGTCGCGCAGCTCGACCTTGTGGAAGGCGAGGTTCGGCGTGGCCGGATCGAGGCGCGCGGGCGGCTCGGCGCAGATGAAGTGCACGCGGTGGCCGCGGCGCGCCAGCTCGAGGCCGATCTCGGTGGCGGCGATGCCCGAGCCGCCGAAGGTGTGATAGCAGGTGATGCCGACGGCGAGCTTCATCGATCGAGATCCTGCACCGCGGGCTCGAACGGTTTGACGGCGGCGAGGATCGACGACACGAACGCGCGCGGGCCGGCGTCGGCGGCGAACGAGGGAAACGCGAAGACGCGCTCTTGCGGCTCGCCATCGGGGTAGAGGAGCGCCTGCGCGCGGTGCAGCGCGCCGGCGCTGTTCTCGTCGGCGAGCGCGAGCGTGCGGGCGTAGCGCGCGGTCAGGCGCTCGACGGCGCGCTCGATGGTCGCGCGCGTGCGGTTGAAGGCGCGCGCGAGGTGGCGATCGCTGACGCCGATGCGCGCGGGCAAAGAAGCGAGCGCGTCGAGCGGGGCATCGAGGATCGCCGAGCGCAGCTCGTTCGGCTGCACCGCGGCGGGGCGGCGCGCGCCGACGGTGGCGAGGAGGCGCTCGCGCGGCTGCTCGACGTCGCCGGGGGCCAGGCCGAGCGCGTCGAGCCGCTCGCGGGTGCGAGGATCGACGAGGCGGAAGCGGGCGCGTGGCGCGACGAGCGGAACGGGAAGCTCGAAGAGGTCATAGAGCGCGGAACACTGGCCGAAGTAGCTGCACTCCGCCGGGCCGCCGACGTAGGCGGCAGTGGGGAACAGCGTGTCCTGCACGATCGGGCGCAACAGCGCCGACGAGGAGAAGCGCGTCGGATCGGCGGCGACGTCGGCGGCGCGCGCGGGCGCGTCGTCGAGCCGCACGAGCTGGCGGCCGCCGCGATCGTCGTGCGCGAACACCAGCGCCGCGTCGGGCCGCACGTGCACCTGCGCGTCGAACCCGGCGGCGGCGAGCGCGGCGTCGCGCGCGACCAGCCGCTCGGCGATGGCGCCGGCGTGCAGGAGCGCGTGGCGATAGGCGGGCGCGGCGAGCGCGGCGGCACCGGGGGTGCGCGGGTGGAAGACGAGCAGGCCCTCGTCGGCGAAGAGCGCGCCGAGCAGGCCCGCGAAGGCGTCGCCGAAGCGGCGGCCCGGCGTGTAATGCGCGGCGAGCAGCGCCGCGACCTCGGCGCCGGCGGGACGGCCGCCGATGGTCTCACGCACCGCCTCGACGGCGTCGGTGACGTCGGCGCCGAGCAGCGCCTCGGCGACGGGCGCGCGCGCGTCGGAGCGCGCATCGGCGGAGACGCGCAGGCGCAACGGCGGCTCGCCGCCGCGCGCGATGCTGCAGTGGTCGATCTCGGCGAAGTCGTGATCCTCGGTCGCCATCCAGAAGATGGGGACGACCGGAGTGCCGGTCTCGACGGCGAGCGTTTCCGCGAGCACGATCGCGGTCGCCGCTTTATAGATGGTGTAGAGCGGGCCGAGGAACAGGCCGACCTGCTGCCCGGTGATGACGACGGCGGTGCCCGGCTTGCCCAGGTTCTCGAGCGCGCGGCGCCGCGCCGGGCTATCGGGCAAGAGCGCCTGCTGCGCGGCGAGCTCGGTGAGCAGCGCCGGCGACGCCGGGCGGGCCGCGGCGCGCGCGACCGCCTCTTTGCGCGCCTGCCGATCGCCGAACCCCGAAGGAAGGAGCGAGCTGGCCGCCAGACCGCTTTCGACGTACGCAGAAAACAAAGAGCGGGGCATCGGTTTTACATGACAATGTACGGCACAATGCAGCTCGCGCATATGTCGCTCGTGGTTGTAGCGGTAACACTGATGACGACCTCCGGGTTCGCGGCAAATACGAAACAGCCGTCGGCAGGCGAGCTGATGCGCGCCCTCGATCGGCTGGGCGTGGTCGGCAACGTGCTCTACGTGGCGGCCCATCCCGACGACGAGAACACGCGGCTTCTGGCGTGGTTGGCCAACGACAAGCTGGTGCGCGCCGGCTACTTGTCACTGACGCGCGGCGAGGGCGGGCAAAATCTGATCGGCGCCGAGCAGGCGCCGCTGCTCGGGCTCATTCGCACCGAGGAGCTCTTGGCCGCGCGCGGGATCGACCGCGCCGAGCAGTGGTTCTCGCGGGCGCGCGACTTCGGCTACTCGAAGACGCCGGAGGAGACGCTGCGCATCTGGGATCGCGAGGCCATCGCCAGCGACGTGGTGACGGTGATGAAGAAGTTCCGGCCCGACGTGGTGATCACGCGCTTTCCGCCCGAGGGCGGCGAGACGCACGGGCACCACACGGCGTCGGCCGTCCTCGCGGTCGAAGCGTGGCACAAGCTCGATGCGGCGTCGCGGCCGAAGCGCGTGGTGTGGAACCGCTTCAACTTCGGCGGACCACCGCCGGCGGGCGAGGAGCTGACACAACTGTCGAAGCTGGACGTCGGCGGGTACAACCCGCTGCTCGGCATTTCGTACGGCGAGATGGCGGCGCAGAGCCGCAGCATGCACAAGAGCCAGGGCTTCGGCGTGGCGCCGTCGCGCGGCGAGCAGACCGAGTACTTCCGCGTGCTCGCCGGCGATCCGGTGTCGCACTCGATCTTCGATGGGATCGATCTGACGTGGGGGCGCGTGCCGGGCGGCAAGAAGATTGGCGAGCACATCGCGCGCATCCGCGCGGCGTTTTCGCCGACGGCGCCGGCGCACAGCATCCCCGAGCTGGTGGCGCTGCGCGGCGAGATGCAGGCGCTCGCCGATCATCCGTGGAAGGCGGAGAAGCTGGCCGAGCTCGACGAGGTGATCGCAGGCTGCGCCGGGCTGTATGCGGAGGCGGCGGTGAGCGACATCGTCGCCAATCCGGGCGGCGACGTGGCGCTGACGGTCACCGCGATCAATCGCTCGCCGGCGACGATGCGGCTGCACGAGGTGCGGCTGCCGGGCGGCGAGCGCATCTCCGTCGACAAACCGCTCGGCGACAACAAGCCGGTCAAGGTCGAGCACACCTTCAAGCTGCCGGCGGAGACGGAGATTACGCAGCCGTACTGGCTGGCGGCGCCGCCGGAGAAAGGGCACTGGACGGTTCGCGATCCGGCGCTCATCGGCAAGCCGGAGACGCCGGCGCCGTCCGCGGAGATCCTCGTGTCCGTCGATGGCGCGACGCTGACGTTGGAGCGGCCGCTCGCGTACAAGTGGGTCGATCCGGTCGCCGGCGAGCGTTGGCGCGCGCTCGAGGTGCTGCCCGCCGTGAGCGTGACGCCGCGCGCCCCGCTGCTCGTCTTCCCCGACGCGGCGGCGACGCGCCCGCTCGGCGTGCGCGTTCGCGCCAACCACGACGCCGTCGCCGGCGAGCTGGCGCCGGAATTGCCGGCGGGCTGGAGCGTCGAGCCGAAGACGCAGCCGTTCAAGCTCGCCAAGAAGGGCGACGAGGTCGAGCTCGCGTTCAAGGTGCACCCGCCGCACGCCGAGGCGACGGCGACCATGAAGCTCGTCGCCACCGTCGATGGGCAGCGGATCTCGCGCGCGCTCGGCCATGTCGAGTACGCGCACATCCCGATCCAGACGGTCACGCCCGACGCCGAGGTCAAGCTGCTCCGCGCCGACATCCATCACAAGCGCACGCGCATCGGCTACATCGCCGGCGCCGGCGACGAGGTGCCGGCGGCGCTGCGCCAGGCCGGCTACGACGTGACGATGCTGACGGAGGAGATGATCGCGCACGGCTCGCTTCAGCCCTATCAGGCGATCGTGACCGGCGTGCGCGCCTTCAACGTCGACCAGCGGCTCCCGTACCTGCACGAGCGGCTCATGAAGTACGTCGCCGACGGCGGCACGATGGTGGTGCAGTACAACACGCAGAACTTCATCTCGTCGATCACGTCGCCGATCGGACCGGCGCCGTTCAAGATCACGCATACGCGCGTCACCGAGGAGGACGCGGCGGTGCAGATGCTGGCGCCGTCGCATCCGATCGTGAACGTGCCCAACAAGATCGGCGCGCGCGACTTCGAAGGCTGGGTGCAGGAGCGCGGGCTCTACTTCGCCGAGGATTGGGACAAGGCGTTCACGCCGATCTTCGCCATGCACGACACCAACGAGCCGCCGCGCAAGGGCAGCCTGATCGTGATGAAGCACCACAAGGGCGCGTTCGTGTACACGGGGCTGGCGTTCTTCCGGCAGCTGCCCGCGGGCGTGCCGGGCGCGTATCGCCTGTTCGCCAACCTGCTCGACTATGCGCCCTGAGAACGACGAGCCGCGCGACGAGGAAGATCCCCGTCGCTGGCGGCGCTGGTACACGATCGTGCTCGCGTCGATGGCGGCGATGGTGGCGCTGTTCGCGTTCCTGACGGCGCACTACAAATGACGACGCTCGACTGGGCCGTCCTCCTCGGCACCATCGGCCTCATCGTGGTGTACGGCGCGTGGAAGACGCGCGAGGTCAAGAGCGCCGAGACCTACCTGCGCGGCGGCGGCGATCTGCGCTGGTGGACCATCGGCCTGTCGATCATGGCGACACAGGCCAGCGCCATCACCTTCCTGTCGATGCCCGGCCAGGCCTACCAGGACGGCATGGGCTTCATCCAGTTCTACCTCGGCCTGCCGCTCGCCATGATCATCCTGTCGGCGGTGATCGTGCCGATCTACTACCGGCTCAAGGTCTACACCGCGTACGAATACCTGGAGACGCGCTTCGATCGCAAAACGCGGCAGCTGGTCGCGTTCCTCTTCTTGCTGTCGCGCGGGCTCGGCGCAGGCATCTCGCTCTACGCGCCGGCGATCGTGCTCTCGACGCTGCTCGGCTGGCCGCTCGGCGGCACCACGGTCGCGCTCGGCGCCGCGGTCATCCTGTACACCGTCTCCGGCGGCACGCGCGTCGTCAGCCGCACGCAGACGTGGCAGATGGTGGTGATGCTCGGCGGCATGGCGGCGGCGTTCGCCTTCGTGCTCCATCGCCTGCCGTCCGCGGTGTCGCTCGACGACGCGCTCGCCGTCGGCGGCGCGCTCGGCAAGATGAAGGTGATCGACTTTCAGCCCCGCTTCGACACGCGCTACACGCTGTGGAGCGGGCTGACCGGCGGGC
>Ga0207707_10004684_pt1 | contig 12014 bp, 10 predicted proteins | sample KBSC83BmetaG_FD_184336 | JGI IMG/M metagenome (GOLD analysis project Ga0207707, IMG submission 184336) | Corn rhizosphere microbial communities from Kellogg Biological Station, Michigan, USA - KBS C8-3B metaG (SPAdes) (version 2) | ecosystem: Host-associated > Plants > Roots > Rhizosphere ... | reverse complement strand
ATCCATGTCGAGCGCTGCCGGTTCGCCGCGGTTCGTTGAAGTGACGATCGACTCGTCATTCGGCACCACACCAAGCAACGGGATGGCCAGAATGTCGGTCACGTCATCGACGCTCATCATGTCGCCACGCCGTACCAATGCCGGATCGAGCCGGTTGATGATCAGCTTCGGGGTCGGTAGTTCGGACGATTCAACCAGCCCGACGATTCGATCGGCATCACGCACCGAGGAGACCTCGGGATTGGTGACGACGACGACATCGTCGGCGCCGGCGATCGAGTTGCGGAAGCCCTGCTCGATACCGGCGGGCGAATCGATGAGCGTGTAGTCGAATTGGCGTCGGAGCTCCTCGCAGAGCGTCCGCATCTGCTGCGGCGACACGGCGTCCTTTTCGCGCGTTTGCGCCGCCGGGATGAGATAAAGGCTGTTGAGCCGCTTATCTCGGATCATCGCCTGACGCAGCTTGCAGGTGCCCTCGACGATATCGACCAGATCGTAGACGATCCGATTCTCAAGTCCGAGCACGATATCGAGGTTGCGCAATCCGATATCAGCGTCGATCAAGACGACCGACCGGCCGAGCGCGGCCAGCGCCGCTCCGATATTGGCGGTGGTTGTCGTCTTCCCGACTCCGCCCTTGCCGGACGTCACGGTTACGATCCGGCCGAGCGTACTCTGCTGTCGCTCTTCTCCCATGTCCCTACCTCAATGCCTGGTCGCGCCGAGGCGCATCGGAACAATACGTCGTTCGTGTGTGACCTATGCGCGCAGCCCGCGCCGCTCCGGCCGCCATGGCTCAACGATGATCTCACCGTTGTGGACACGGGCAACCATCGGTATTTCCGGACCCAAATCGCGCTGATCCGGCGGCCTCGCGAAGATTGTCGCGATGCGCAGCTGCGTCGGTGTAAGACGGAGCGCCGTAATGATCGCTCCAAAGTCGCCATCGATCCCCGCGTGGACAGTTCCGCGAATCGCCCCCCAAACGATGACGTCCCCAGCCGCCAGCACCTCCGCGCCGGCATTGATATCGCCCAGGACGACGACGTCGCCATCGGCGCGTACGGAGGCGCCGGAGCGCAGCGTACGACGCACATAGAGCGCCGACTGTTCGCCTTCGGCGCTCGGCTGCTGGCTCACGTCCGCTCCATCCTCGACGTGCGATACGATCCGGAGCGGCTGATAGCCCCAGGAGCGCAGAAGTTCACCATGACGCGGCACGTTGGAAATGACAGTGCGCAGTCGCACACCCCGCTCTTCGAGCAAGGCACGCAACGCGACGATCTCTTCCACATTCGGCACGCGCGTTCCATAGTCGATGACCAGCTCGGATTGCTGAAAGAACTCACCACCACCGTCGATACTGCCGCGTACCATGCCCAGCAGAACCGGCAAAGGAGCCTCAGCAGGCAAGCGAAGCACCAGGCCATCGCGCGTGCCACGGACACGAACCTGATCATCCGCTCCCTGATACCGCTCAGCCATCGGACTGGCGCTCCTTTCCAACAGGACATTGCTCACCCGACCACAAATTCTGCACCGGGCCGATCTTGCCGCCTCACGTCGGACTCGTTACGCCGTCGGCGGTGGTGGCGGCGGAGTCTTACCAAAATGCGCAGCCAGGATAGCGTCAGCGACCGGCACCGCATAGGTTGCCCCTTCGCCGCCGCTCTCGATCAACACCACGACCGCGATCTCCGGATCATCGAACGGCGCGAACGCGGTGAACCAGGCATGCGAGTGCTTGTACTTCCCGTCGACCGATTGGCCAAACTCGGCTGTACCCGTCTTGCCGGCGATGGCGATGTCGTTTCCCGTCAGCACGAACTTGCCCATCGCGGTACCCTCTGTGACTGTCTTACGCATACCGGCCCGCACAGTCTGAACGTGCGGATCGTCGACCGCAACCGACCAGAGCTTTTCGCCCGTATACGTACGATAGATCTCGCCGCTGGCATCGCGCAACTCTTTTACCAGGCGCGGCCGGTAGTAGGTTCCATTGTTGGCAATCGTCGCCTGCGCGCAAGCCAGTTGTAACGGGGTGCACGACACATGCCCTTGCCCGATCGAGACGTTGATAGTATCGCCGACGGACCAGTATTCGTGCAAAGGGGATTGGAAGAGCCACTTGGCATCAGGCACCACGCCTGAGGCTTCACCAGCCAGTTCGATGCCGGTCGGCCGGCCGAATCCGAACGAATTACGCAGGTATTTGTCGATCAGGTCGATCCCGAGGCCCTCGAAGTTATGCGGTGATGAATCGCCGGGGATGAAATAGTGGAGTGGCACGTCGCTGCCTTCGGCCTTTTGCCCCGGTGCGCCGACGTTGTAGAAAAAGACATCGCACGATTGCGCAAGGGCATCTTCGATCGAGATCGAGCCATGACCGGTTTCGAGCCAGCAGACGTACGTGTTGCCACCGTTTTCGTCGGTGACCGTCGGCACCCGGATCGAGCCGGCACAGTAATAGTGCGTATCGTTGTTGAGCGTTCCCTCTTGCAACGCGCCGCAGGCGATCAACGGCTTGATCGTCGAACCGGGCGGGAATTCGCCGCTGATTGCGAAGTTGGTCAACGGTTTGAACGGGTCGTTGAGGTAGTCCTGGTATTGCTTGTCGGAGATACCGTCGACGAAGAGCTGGTTGTCGTAGGCGGGCAGCGAGACCAACGCCAGAATCTCGCCATTCTTCGGATTGATGGCGATCGCGACACCCGAGCCGATCTGGGCGTCGCTGCCGTCCTTCTTCGCACCCTCAGCCGCTTTATTGATCCCGTCCTGCAGCGCGTCAGCGACCTTCTTCTGGAAATCGCGATCGATCGTCAAGACCGCAGTGTAGCCTGGTGTCGGATCGTGTCGCATCGAAGTAATCTCAGCGATCTCGACACCACGCGCATCAGTCTGCACCCAGCGCCCGCCATGGTCGCCGCGCAGGTACGGCTCCAGCGCCTCTTCGAGACCACCTCTTCCGACGACATCGGTCGGAATATACGGGTTGTTCCCCTTCTTATCGGCCGCCTCATACTCTTCCTGGGTAATCGGGCCGACATAGCCGAGGATGTGCGCGAATTCGGGGCCGTCAGGATAACGGCGAATCAACTCCTGATCGCTTACCTGCACGCCCGGCAAATAGAGCGCATTCGATTGCAGCATGAGCGCTGTCGCCTTGGGCACATCGTCCTTGACCGTCACGGGCAGCACATCGTTGGCATGCAGTTCCAGCAGGAAATCGAATTGTCCCATCACGTGTACGCCCGGCAATTCCTTTTCGAGCGGCTTGAATCGATCAATGTCGGCCTGCGTCAACTGCTCGCGCACCGGCACCAGGTTATCGGACGTATCGATCATCACCTTCTCGACCAGATCGGTCGGGTCGGCACCGATAGCATCGGCGAGCGAACGGAGGACATAATTTTCCGAACCAAGCGGCAGGCCGTTCCGGCGCACGACGAGCATCTCTTTCAGGTCGAGCGTCTTGGTTAGTTGCTCGCGAATGTAGTTGAGCTTGTCGCTGTCGTCCGGGATATCGGGCGGCAAAATCGAAACCGTCCAGCTAATCCGGTTTTCCGCGAGAACATTGTTGTTGCGATCGACGATCATGCCGCGCGGGGCGTTCAGCACCTCGAAACGCTGAGCATTCCCTTTAACCTGATTAGCGTACTGGCGCACATCGATTACTTGCATTTTGCCGAGCTTCGCGGCCAGACCACCGAAGCCGACCACGAACATCCCCTTGAAGAGGAACATGCGGCGCGACAAGAAGATCTCATCGGAGGCGCGCTCGTCCACCCGCTTTCGTTTGCGGTCCGCGAAGCGAACCAGTTCCATTCGTTTACGTGCGCGACGCACGAGTGACCCCCAAACGATCGAGCGCGGCCGCGCCAATATAGAGGAATGGCACAACCGTGACGTTGAGCAACGCGGTCAAAATGGCGAGCCGGGCAGTTCCCATGAGCGATAGGCTCGAACCGGTCGCGATCTCAACCAGTGACGCGACGCCCTGATGCACGATGGTCGCCCCGAGGACCAGTAACATCGGGATGATGACGCCGCTATGGAAAACACGGCGACGCGCCAGCCCGCCGATCACCGCGACGGGAATGAGCGCGAGCGCGTTGGAGCCGAGCGGATCGAGCGCCAGCAGATCGAGCAGAAACCCCATTGAGAAGGCCCAGATGACGCCCTCAGCAATGCCGCGTTCCGCGCTCCATACCAGTATCAGCACGAGGACAAAGTTGGGGCCGATGCTCAGCAGGTTAATAGTCGGGATCAGCGCTGCCTGAGCAAACGCCAAGGTCGCGATCACCAGCGCAAAGATGAGACGTGTCACAAGGTCCGCTTCGTCCCCAGCGGCATCGAAAGATACATGCCGCGCGAAAATCGTATCACAGCCCGAATTATGTTCAACGTGACGCGCGCCGTAGTTCCGACGCGATCGTTTCACGCTCGGGCAACGTCGATGCGAGCAGGCTCGCCTCCGCCGCGTCGATGTCATATGGCACCCGCCGGAACTCGACGTCCCAGCCCTGACCATCGTTCGTCAGTACGACGTAGGCGGCACGCCAATCGCCATCCATCGGTGCCCCAACGCTCCCGACCGAAGTCAGTAATCGGTCGTCGATCGCACGCCGATAGGCGTGATGAATGTGGCCGTAGGCGGCGCAGGCCGCGTTTGGCTCGTCAAGCATTTTGCGCGCAACTTCCTCCGGCGCATCCGGCAGCACCGTCACGTACGCGCTCCAGGGCGTCGCGTGCGAGATCGAAAGGCGGGCGTTATCCGGACCGGTAATGTCGATGCGCAGCGGCAGATCGGCCAGGTAATCAACCTGATCGATTGTCATGCGTTCGAGCGCCCAGCGGTCGAACAACTGAAGCGCCGGTGTATGACGCTGGCTTTCGTCGGTGATCGAAAGTTGATAATCGCCGTCGCGCGCCATCTCGACCAGCAATTCGTCGGTATTGCCGCGCACCGCCCGGTAACCGCGCCCACGAATGCGCTCAATCACCTCAGCCGGATAAACACCGCGAAAGGCGAAATCGCCTCCGTAGACTACTTCGTCATACGGCCCGTTCTGATCGAGATCGGCCAGCACGGCATCGAGTCCATGCAGATTTCCATGCGCATCCGAGATCATGGCAATTCGCATCGTGCTACCCTCCCTTATCGTCATCCAGAGCCGTCTAACCCGTCATTCTGAGCTGCAGCGAGGAATCTTCTCTTCGTTCCCTATACGTCGTCCCCCGGGATCCGTGAGAGAGATCATTCACTGCGGTTCAGGATGACGCCACAGATTATCGTCGCGCCAGGGCGCGGCCGACCGCGCTGGCGTGCGCCGTCGTTTCGAGTGAGTCGTCAAGCACCGGCAACACGTCGATGCCGTAACGTCGCCGCAGGGCGGCACAAATCAGGAAGTCGGAAAGCAGCGGATTCTTCGGAAGCAGCGCGCCGTGCATATAGCAGCCAATCGCATTGCGATACCGGCAACCCTCGGTGCCGTCGACACCGTTGTTGCCGCGCCCGACGCGAACCTTCCCCAGCGGTTCGGAGGTCGGACCGAGATGCGTCAGGCCGCTGTGATTCTCGAAGCCGACCAACTCCCCGAATTCGCTCGACTCAATCACGATGTTACCGATGAAGCGTTCATTTCCAGCCGTCGTCGTCGCGTCGAACAGTCCGATACCGGGCAGATCAGCGCCATCGGCCGGACGATAGTAGTGCCCCAGAAGCTGATAGCCACCGCAGACCGACAGCAGCGGTGCGCCATCCTCGATTTCAGCCTTGAGCGTCTCACCTTTGGCACCCTGCACATCCGCTGAGACATTGATCTGCTCGCGATCCTGGCCACCACCCCAGAAGTAGATGTCGTGAACGCGAGGTTCGAGCGAATCGCCGAGACCGTGCTGCACGATCTCCGCCTCGATGCCACGCCAGCGACAGCGCTGCGCCAGCGCCAGCACGTTGCCGCGATCGCCGTAAATGTTCATTGACGAGCCGTAGAGCCAGCAGATCGAAAGCTTCATGGCCGATCCTCCGGTGCCAGAACGAATGAAGCGAATTACTGTTCCCAGAAGTCCGTGACCGCGCCGCGTCGCGCCAGCATCCGCCGCAGTTCGAGCATCGCCGTATAGGTCGGCAGAATGTAGCCGCTGCCACCCTCGGGTATCGCGTCGACGAACTTCTCGAAGGAATTTGCCAGCGCACCCAACGGTTGGATCCGTTCCGTGGCAATCCCGGCGTACTTGAGCCGCACTGCCATGTCAGCGCCGCGAATACCGCTGGTATAGATCGGCGCCGAGCCGTCCGCCAACTGCTCGACATTCACGTCCCAGAGCCAGGATACGTCCCGGCCATCGGCATCGAGATCGTTGATGACGATAAGCGCCGGCTCGCTCAGGCTGGCGGCCGCCAGCATCCGCAGAACTTCATCAAAGCCGACCGGATTCTTGACCAGGACGATCACCACCTGCCGCCCGCGATACGACACGCGCTCGATTCGTCCAAATGCCGAGCGGAACTCGCCGAGCGTTTCTGCGATCAGCGCTGGGCCGACGCCGACCGCGAGCGCGGCACTGGCAGCGGCGATCGCGTTGTAGGCGTTGTACAGACCGGGGATCGCCAATGAGAGATCAAAGGCCGACTCATCGTGCGCCAGCTGGAGCGATACCGAATCAAGTCCGTGCAGTTCGACCTCCGAGGCCGCGAAATCGAGCGGCGGCCGGCGAAAACCGCATGAATCACAGACATATTCGCCCAGATGCGACAGAAAGAGCTGGGGATAACGTAACGGTGCGCCGCAGCGGCGGCAGAGCGCCGAATCGACGGCGTGGGGCAACTCCGGCAGCAGATATCGTGACGTTTCAATGCCGAAGAGAAACCGTCGTGCCGCGATATCTTCCGTGATCGCGGTCAACGCCGGATCGTCGCCGTTGACCAGCAGCGTTTGATCGGGCCGTAATCGCTCAAAGGACGCACGCCAGCGGGACGCAATCGTATCAAGCTCGCCATACCGATCGAGCTGATCGCGAAAGAGATTGAGCAGCAGGATGACGCGCGGATTGACGCGCTGGACAACGTCGGGGAAGGCGGCTTCGTCTGATTCGATGACGGCGATGTCGCCACGCGGTTCGCCGGACCAGGAACTCTGGGCGGCGAAAGCGGCGCTGATGCCGCGCACGAGGTTCGATCCGGAGCGGTTGTGAATCACCCGCAGATCAGCCTGCTCCAGGATGTTGGCGAGCATGCGCGACGTCGTCGTCTTGCCGTTGGTGCCAGCCACCACGATACGGCCACCCCGCACCTTACCGGTGAGCTTATTGAGAATGTTCGGCTCGATCAGGTTCGCGATCAAGCCGGGCGCGGCGGTGCCGCCACCCCGCCCGAGCAGTCGAATGGCTCGGCCGCTCAGCTTTCCGGCTGTAACGCCGGCCGCCAGCCGGACATCCATGCGCGAAGGTGCGCTCACGGCTGCGTCCCGTCATTGAGAATCACCATAACCGACTGCATCGTGCTGAAATTGATGAGCGGCGTCACGTCGACGGTCAGTTCTGCCGCCTGCACGTTGCGGTGGATACCGGCCACCTTCCCGATGACCAGCCCTTTCGGTACGCGTGCGGTCTGTCCCGAGGTGACGACCACATCGCCTTCTTTCACGGCTGCAGCCGGATCGAGATAGCGGAGCTGCATCTGCCCGCCTGCCTGCCACTCTCCGAAAACGACACCGGGCGTGTTGCTCCCCTGCAGCATGGCACCAATCTTCGACGACGAATCGATCGCAAGCGTCACCTTCGAGCGATCAGCGCTCACCTCAGTCACCTGGCCGATAAAGAAGTCGGGGCTGATGACCGCCATCCCGACCTTCACACCGGAGTTTGAGCCTTGATCGACCACCAGCGTTCGCGTCGTCCCGTTCGGATCTTGACCGACCACGGCTGCCGACACAACTTTGAGTTCCGGCCGTGACTGCTTGAACCCGAGCTGCTTTTGCAGTTCGGCCACCTGTTGTTCGAGATCCTTCAGACGGGCGTTCTCGGCGAGCAGTTGATTGCGCTCAGCGGTCAACGCCTGAAGTTGCTGTTCGCTGGCCGATGAACCGGAGCCAAAGCCGTGAATTCGATCGCCGACCCGGCTCAGCGCCGCTTGAAACGGTTGGACCAGCCCCTCGGCCGGTGTGCGTGCACCATCGAGTCGATGCTGCTGATCGAGTGCAATGAGGCCGACGCAGGCGATGAGGAAGACGACGACGAGAATGACCGTCTGTCGAAATGAGAGGGAGATCACTGGGCAATTCCACGATGGAGATCGAACACGAGGAGTCCCCGCCTATCTCGCCGGACGGCGAAGCTCCTGTCCTCCGGCAAGCGCGCGTTGATAGAGATGCAGCGCCTCGGCTACGCGACCGGTGCCGCGTGCCACGCATGTGAGCGGATCGTCCGCCCGGTAGACCGGCATGCGCAGTTCCGACTGCAAGCGCCGATCCAACCCAAGTAATAACGCGCCACCACCCGCCAGGGTGATGCCGCGTTCCATAATATCGGCGATCAATTCTGGAGGCGTGCTCTCGATGCAGGTCTTGACCAGATCGACGATCGTGTTGACCGGGCCTGAAATCGCGTCGCGGATCTCGACGCTGCTCACCTCTACGAACTTCGGCAGGCCGGTCAAGAGATCACGCCCACGCAACACGACGGTGCGCTCTTCTTCGAGCGGATAGGCCGAACCGGCCGCGATCTTGGCGTTCTCAGCGGTTCGTTCACCGATGACGAGATTATGGTCGCGCCGGGCGTACTGGATGATCGAATCGTCGATCTCATCGCCGGCCACGCGGATCGAGAGGTTGACGACGATGCCACCGAGCGAGATGACCGCCACTTCGGTCGTGCCGCCACCGATATCGACGATCATGCTGCCGACCGCCTCGTTGATCGGCAGTCCGGCACCGATGGCGGCTGCCATCGGCTCCTCGACGGTATACGCCTCGCGCGCGCCGGCGCTGAGTGCGGCATCCTTGGCGGCACGCTTCTCGACTTCGGTCACACCGCTCGGGATGCCGATGACGACGCGCGGATGCGGCGCCATGAAGCGCTGCACATGCACTTTACGAATGAAGTAATGGAGCATCATTTCGACGGTGTCGAAGTCGGCGATGACCCCGTCTTTGAGCGGGCGAACGGCGACGATCGTTTCCGGCGTCTTGCCAACCATCGCCTTGGCTTCAACGCCGACCGCGAGCGCGCGCTTCGTCTTGGTATCGACGGCGACAACGGACGGCTCCGAGATGACGATCCCCTTGCCACGGACATAGACCAGCGTATTCGCCGTGCCGAGGTCGATCCCCAAATCGCGGCTGAAGAGCCCGAATAGCGCGCTCAACGGTCGGATCATGCTGGACGGAGCCCCTCATCCTTCAGGTTTTGTACCAACCGCGTCCCTTCGGCATGCCCGTCCGAGTACCTCTGCACACGCTCATGCCGGACTCTGAAGTCGCGGGATTATACCATACAGCCGCGTGTCTTCATTCGCACGAGGAAGCCCGCGTTGGCGACCGATCGGCTCTTTCCAACTGGTTCGTTAGTGGACTATACTCACCCATCCGTTATCGACTGTCCGAACAGCGAAGCGCGGACGCCACCGGGCCCGTTCGAGTGCGGATCAACACCCTGCAGAGGAAAATGAGGTTGAGCGCCGATCGTGTGGACGCAGCGACGGAGACCCTGAACCAGGCAGAGAAAGAGCGTAAAGACCAGGAATGGCACGCGATCGTCAATCCGGCGTCGGGTGGTGGCCGCACGCGCAAAGTCTGGCCCCCGCTGGCGGAGAAGCTGCGCGCCAGAGGTGTTCGCCTGCACCAGCACGAGACGGCCGGTGTCGGTGATGCGACGGAGATCGCCCAGCGACTGGTGGGCGAAGGCGCCAGCGAGATCTTGGTTGTCGGCGGCGACGGAACGCTCAATGAAGTAATTAACGGGGTGGTCGCGGACGATGAGGTCGCGTCGGCCGATGTCGTTCTCTCGCTCATTCCATGCGGCACCGGCAAGGATTTCGCCCGCAGCCTTGGAATCAAGTCTCCCGAGCACGCGCTCGATGTGTTAACAAACGGCGACATCAGCGCACTCGATATCGGTTCGATTTCATACCGCGCTGGAAGCACAAATGAGCGGCGCTTTTTCGTCAACGTGGCCGATGTCGGCCTCGGCGCCGAAACCGCCGCCTGGATGAACCGCTCGTCAAAACGGCTCGGCGGGTTTCTCGGTTATCTGGTCGCCGCCATGCGGACGATTATCGTTTTCAGTGGCAAGCCTGCGCGGGTGCTGGTCGACGACGTCCTGGTCCATGACGGACCAGCCGGCATGGTGGTGCTGGCCAACGGCCGCTACTTCGCGGGCGGTATGCGCATCGCCCCAAACGCCTCGCTCACCGATGGCCTGGTTGATGTGCTGATCTTGGATGATGTACCGAAGTATACTTTGCTTGGCTCGCTCCTCCCGCGGGTCTATCGGGGGAAGCATCTGGAGCATCCGGCGGTCCATCATTATCAAGGCAGCCGGATCGAGATCTCATCGCCGGAGTCGATGCCGTTCGAGGTCGATGGGGAGCAACCCGGGTTTACCGATATCGGCGTCTGTATGCGCCGGGGGGCGCTGAAGGTGCGGACGCCTGCCCCGGCAGAATAGAATGCCTTGCTCGTTTGACCTGTGGCCGTTTGTCTGCTATGAATGCAGCACATCCGCGTGGGATTAAAGGAAATGATCCGCCCAGCGCGGCGGAAAAGCGCACCTATGTCTGGCGTGCTTCTCGGCAATTCGACACGTAGGAAGTCAGGGGTCAGCGGCATGAATCAATCCGCGGAGATTCGCGTGAGCACGGAGCCGTCGGTCGGGGAAACGTTCACCACGGTCGGTGAGTTGCGCACTCCGACGATGCAATGGTTCGTCAACGGACTTAAGCAGCGGCTGCTCGCGGAGGGGCATATTTTCCGCGATCAACCGGAGCCGGATATCCGCCTCGTCCTCAACCTGGCCGATGCCAAAAACCCGCAGCCCTATCGACGCAAGGCGCAAGCGACTTTTTCGACGGCGATCGTCGAACTCGATGAGGAGCCGCAGGACTACCTGCGCGTCGGCTACCCCTATCTCGTCCAGACGATCGGCAATCTGGTGATTCTGCTCGTTCATGCCAAAGCCGGTGTCGAAGCACATTTCATTACGCTCGAACAGGGCCACTACCCGGTGCGCTATCAGGAAGGTCAGGACGAGGAATTCTTCGATGAGATCTTCCAACGCATTGAGCCGCTCGCCTCGTCGCAACTCGTCATCAACAACGTCTATAACCCGGATCTCGAAGAAGAACTCTGGAGCGGCGACGAGATTACCGAGCAGATCAAGCGAGCCGGGCAAAAGCTCGACGCGATGAATCTGCTGCCGGCGCCATATCCGATTCAGGAGATTCTGGCGCCGCGCGAGTTGCGTCACGTCAAGCGACTCTACGGCATCGGCGGTTTGAGCTACGGCAACTTGAGCGCTCGGAAAGATGAAAACCGCTACTGGATGAGCGCCAGTGGAGTGAACAAAGGGAAGCTCGACGTCATCGGGCAGGACATCCTGCTCGTTTCCGGCTTCGATCCGCAGGAACCGGCGATGATCTTGAGCGTACCGCCAGCGGTACAGCCGCGTCGCGTTTCCGTCGACGCGATCGAGCACTGGATGATCTACCACGATCACCCGGAAGTCGGCGCGATCTTCCACGTGCACGCCTGGATGGACGGCATCTCCTCGACCGAAATTAACTACCCGTGCGGCACGATTCAGCTGGCGCGCGCCGTCGCCGAACTGGTGCGCGAGGCGCCGGACCCGAGCCGGGCTATCATCGGGCTGAAGAACCACGGCGTCACCATCACTGGCACCAGCATGGACGAGATCTTCGAGCGCATCGAAGGGAAGATCATCCCACAGGTACCGATGTCGTAACGCCCAGAACAACCACGCAGACCAACAACCGGCGCGTGTACAACGCGCCGGTT
>Ga0207707_10004683_pt1 | contig 12015 bp, 12 predicted proteins | sample KBSC83BmetaG_FD_184336 | JGI IMG/M metagenome (GOLD analysis project Ga0207707, IMG submission 184336) | Corn rhizosphere microbial communities from Kellogg Biological Station, Michigan, USA - KBS C8-3B metaG (SPAdes) (version 2) | ecosystem: Host-associated > Plants > Roots > Rhizosphere ... | reverse complement strand
AAGACGGGGTTTTCGACCGCGCCATAGACATCGAGATGCCAGCGAGCGTGCGATATCTCCGGCGTCAGGCCGAGATCGAGCGTCGGCCAGTCTTTTGTCAGATGCTGGCCGGGCGGCAGCCGCTGTTCCTCGGGTCGCGTGGTCTTGCCGGTGAGGAAACGGCCTTCCTGCGCCCAGCGCTGCTTGCTGCGCGTCAGTTTTGAACCCGGCGGCGGCTCAGCTTCGTTGGCCATAGGGCTTGCTCTTATTGGTGCCGGTGCATCGCCGATTCATGCTTGGTGTCGCGCATGGTCGAATAGATCCAAAGCGACAGGAAGATCATGCGCCACGGGGTCGCTGTTCGGGAAGAAGGCCGGCGCGAAATACAGCGCGAACGCCGTATAGGCGTAGAGATCGTACCACTCGACGAGATTGCCGACCGAGCCGATGAAGATGGCCTTCAACCGGCGTTCGACATCGGCGATCTCGAGACGATCGTTTCCAGGATTGAGCGCAGAATCGGTCATGGCAGGCCTCCTTCCCTCGGGCGGCCCGCTATTCTATTTGTTCCGGATTGAGGCCGTCTTTCCGAATAGCACTGGGAGCTGCCGCGGTCCACGCACGGTGCCCTCGGACCACGTGACCTTGCCGGCCGGATCGAGCCGGAACTCGGGAATGCGCTTCAGCCATTCCTCCAGCGCCACTGTCATCTCCATGCGCGCGAGGTTGGAGCCGACGCAGCGATGGATGCCGAGGCCGAAGGCAGCGTGGCGGTTTTCCTTGCGATCGAGCACGACCTTGTCGGCATCCGGGAACATCGCAGGGTCGCGGTTGGCGGCCGGGAAGGAGAGCAGCACCATGTTGCCGGGCTTGACCGGGCAGCCGGAGACCGTGGTTTCCTTCATGACCTCGCGCGCCATCGTCACCGGCGAATAGGCGCGTAGCAGTTCTTCGACGGCGAGCGGCATCAGTCCGGGTTCCCTGACCAGACGCTCGCGATCCGACGGCACCTTGGCGAGATGCCAGAGCGCGGCGCCGATCGCGCTCCAGGTGGTGTCGATGCCGGCGATCAGGAGCAGCCGCAGCGAACCGCGCACATGATCGTCCTCCAGCGGCCTGCCGTCCCTGGTCTTGGCGTTCATCATGGTCGAGATCAGGTCGTCGCTCGGATGCGTCTTGCGATGCTCGATATGGCCGGCGAAATAGGTGTCCATCTCCTCGGCGGCGCGCACCAGGGTTTGCTGGTCCTTGATGCCGAGCTCAAGGATTTCGTGAATCCACTTGATGAAGAGGTCGCCGTCCTTTTCGGGGATCCCGAGCATATGCGCGATGGCGCGGACCGGGATGTGCTTGGTGTAGCGCGCCGCCGCGTCGCATTTGCCGTCGGCGATGAACTCGTCGATCAGCTCGTTGCAGATCGCGCGCACCCGCGGCTCCAGCTTCTTCATCGCGTCGGGCGTGAACGGCGGCAGCAGGAGCTGCTTGGCCGGCTTGTGCTCGGGCGGATCGGAGGTGATCGGGGGCGCCTTCGCCGTCTGCTCGGGGCGGATGTCGCGCACGATCACGCGGCGCGAGGAGAAATGTTCGGTGTCGTTGGCGATCGCCCGCACCGCTTCATAGGTGGTCGGCATGTAGCAGCCGAGGAAACGGTCGGTGTGCACGACGGGCGAGGCGGTGCGCAGCTCGTCCCAGATCGGGTACGGATTTTCCGTCCAGCGCGGATCGGTGTGGTCGAAATCGTTGACCCAGTCGGTGACCGGCGGATGTTTCGGCAGATAGCTCACATCGGACATCGGGGCAGTTCCTTGTGTGTTCGCCTGGTGACGTTCAAACGCAGGACGGAGGGATCACTCCTCCGTCACCTCGATCGCGATTTCCGGGCAGTTGGTTTGCGCGAGCCACGCCTTGTCTTCGAGGCCCGCCGGCACCGTGCCGTCGCCGATCTCATGGGCGTTGCCGTATTCGTCGAGCTCGAACAGCTCGGGCGCCAGCGACTTGCAGCGGGCATGGCCCTGGCACTTGTCCTGGTCGACGTGGATTTTCAGCTTGGCCATGGCAAGCGTTCCTCCTCTCGCGCGGGCTTTCGCTTGCTCCGCCTGTCCCCGGTGATGCGCGGCTTCTTGCCGTCCGCGCCGGTAAGTTATACTGTATTACATTCGTGCCTGCCTTATTCGTCAAGTGAAAAAAATCGTCAGATGTCACCTCAGCTCGCCCGCAAGCCGCAAAATACCTATCACCATGGCGATCTCCGTGACGCCCTGGTGCAGGCCGCGCTGCGCGAAGCGGAGCAGGGCGGGCCCGAGGCGATCAGCCTGAAGGCTCTGGCGAAAGAATTGGGCGTGTCGCAGCCGGCGCCCTACCGGCACTTTGCCGACCGCGAGGCGCTGTTGCAGGCCGTCACCGCGGAAGCCTTCCGCCAGTTCAATGCGATCCTGCGCGAGGCGATCGACAAGCCGTCGAAACGTTCAAAGCTCTCGCGCTTTGCACAGACCGCGCTCGATTTCGGCCTCCGGCGCAACGGCATCTATCGCCTGATGTTCGCCTCGCGCACCATGGCTTGCGCTGAAAAGGATAACGAGCTGCATATCGCCGCGCGTGAGGCACTCGCTCTTCTCATCGAATCGCTGGAGGCACCGGCGGTCGGCCTGTTGCGCGAGCGGCACGCGTTGCAGGTCTGGGCCGCGCTGCACGGCGTGATCACGCTCGCCGAGCAGGGTCTGCTCACCGGCCAGGTGGCGGAGATTACGCGCGAGGAACTGGTCGAGGGTATCGTTCAGGAGACCAAGATGGCGCTGACGCTCGCGATCGAGAAGGCGGGTGGTGCTCCGGACTAATGCTTCGCCACCCTTGGGTCGATCGGCGTGGTGCCGCGCACGCCCAGAATATCCTCCAGCATTTTCGCGCTTGCGAGCAATTCCGCCTCGCCGCGCGGCTTTGCCACCATCTGCAACCCGATCGGCAGACCCGACTTCGTAAATCCACAAGGCAGCGACAACGCCGGGCAGCAGGCCAGCGTGATCGCATAGACGATGCCGAGCCATTCGACATAATTGTCGAACTTCTTGCCGTCGCATTCGGCGACATAGCGGTTCTCGATCGGGAACGGAGGGACGATGGTCGCGGGACACAGCAGGAGATCGTAGCTCTTGAAGAACTCGACCGCGCGGGCGGTCATGGCGACGCGCTGCGCTTCGGCGCGCTCGAGCTGCTCGATCGTGAGCTTCAGGCCCTCTTCGATGTTCCAGATCACCTCCGGCTTCAGCAAATCGCGCCTGGTGCGCAGAAGCTGCGCCTTGGTGATGGCGAAGTCGAAAGCGCGCAGCACATGGAAGCAGTCATGGGCCTCGCGCAGGTCCGGATGCGCCTCCTCGACGATCGCACCCAACTCGGCAAGGCGCTCCGCGGCCTTGCGGGTAACGGCCTTGACCTCGGGCTCGACGGGCGTGATGCCGAGATCGGGTGAATAGGCCACACGTTTCGGCTTCTTGCCGGAGCGCGCCGCCGACAGGAACGAGACGGCAGGGGCCGGCAGCGACAACGGATCATCGGCATATTCGCCGCTCATGGCGTCGAGCAGCAGCGCGAGATCCTCTACATTGCGCGCCATCGGGCCGTGCACGGTGAGATTGCGGTCGATCGCCCCGCTCAGCGTGTGCGCCACGCGGCCGATGCTCGGGCGCATGCCGACGATGCCGCAGAAGCTGGCCGGATTGCGCAGAGAGCCGCCCATGTCGGAGCCGTGGGCGAGCCAGGCCGTGCCGGTCGCGAGCGCCACCGCCGCACCGCCGGAAGAACCCGCCGCGCTCTTCGACGTGTTCCATGGATTGAGGGTGGCGCCGAACACCTCGTTGAAGGTGTTGGCGCCGGCGCCGAATTCCGGCGTGTTTGATTTGGCGTAGACCACGCCGCCATTCTTCTCGAGGTTCTCGACCACGATGTCGGATTTTACCGAGACGTCGTTCTTGAAGATCGGCGAACCCTGCGTGTTCAGCGTGCCCTTGACATTGAACAGGTCCTTGATCGGGATTGGCAGGCCTGCGAGCAGGCCGCGCTCGGCGGGCTTCTTCTGCATCAGGGATTTGGCATGGGTGCGGGCGCGGTCGAAGCACAGCGTCGGCAGCGCGTTGACGTGGCGATCGACCTCGGCGATGCGTTTCTCCAGCACGTCGAGCAGATAGAGCGGCGTGACCTCGCCCTTTCTGAGCTTGTCGACGATCGTATTCGCGGTCTCCCGCACCAGTTCCTGGTCAGCCAATGGTGTTCTCCCGGTCATTTCCGTTCGGTCACTACGTTTCTTGGGTAGTGCTGTAGAACATTTTGCGGCAGGCTGGCAACGCAAGTGGGGAGCACGCGAATGACGACTTTGGACACGCCGGACTGGCGCAAGCTTAGCCGGGAGGCGCTCGACCGCGGCCTCAACAATGGCGAGGCGGTTGCCGGCAGCGCCGCCATCGTCGCGGAATGGGACGCGCGTTCGGCGGAGTTGCGCAAGCGGCATGCCGCCCATCTCGATCTCCGTTATGGCCCGCGCGAGCGTAACCGCATCGACTTTCTGAAAGTGCGCAACAACGCGCCGACGCTGCTGTTCATCCATGGCGGCTATTGGCAGAACCGCGCCAAGGAGAATTTCACGACCTTTGCCGAAGGTGCGCTGGCGCATGGCATCAATGTCGCGCTGACGGGCTATACACTGGCACCGGACGCGACGCTCGACCAGATCGTCGCCGAAATCCATGCCGGCATCGATTTCCTCTGTACGCAATTGCCCGCGCTCGGCGGCGACGGCAGGGGCATCGTCGTGGCGGGCTGGTCGGCAGGCGGGCACCTGACCTCGATGGCGCTGTCGCATGCGAAGGTGAGGGCGGGCATGGCCATCAGCGGGATCTATGACCTCGAGCCGATCCGCCATTCCTATCTCAACGCCAAGCTTGAGCTGGATGAAGCGATGGCGCGCAGGAACTCGCCGATGATGCAGGCCGGCGGACCGATGAAGCCGCTGTCGCTGGTGGTGGGTTCGGCCGAGCTACCGCTTTTGCGCAAGCAGACCGCAGACTTCGCCGGCCATCGCGCGCGATATGGATTGCCGGTGACGTATGAGGAGATACCGGGTGCCGATCATTTCACCATCATGGACGAGATGGCGTCGCCGACGGGCCGGATCACGACGCTGATCCGGCAGTTGTTCGAGCGGACGGCGTAGTTCGTCATTGCGAGGAGCGAGAGCGACGAAGCAATCCATCTCTCCGCCCGCTGCGGCATGGATTGCTTCGCTTCGCTCGCAATGACTGAAGCAACTACCCCCACCCCGCCGCGATACCGCCGTCGACGGTGAAGATCACCCCCGACGTATAGCCCGAGCGATCGGAGGCCAGGAACGCCATCAGGTCGCCAATCTCGCGCGCGTGTGCGGGACGGCCGAGCGGCATGCCCTTCTGGAATTCCTTGTAGCGGTTCTCGTCACCGAACTGGTGCTTGGCGCGGGTCTTGAGTAGCGTCACGTGGCGGTCGGTGCCGACCGGGCCCGGATTGATGCCGACCACGCGGATATTGTCGGCGAGGCTTTTGCCGCCAAGCGCGCGGGTGAAGGCCATCAGTGCGGCGTTGCCGGCGCTGCCGCAGATGTAATTGGCGTCGAACTTTTCGCCGGCCGCGCCGATGTCGTTGACGATCACGCCATGCCCGCGCGCCTTCATCTGCGCATAGATCGCGCGCGTCAGGTTGACATAGCCGAACACTTTCAGCTCCCAGGCATGCCGCCAGGTCGGCTCGTCGATCTTGTCGATCGAGCCGCCGGGGATGTCGCCGGCATTGTTGACGAGGATGTCGATGTCGGAGGCATCCTTCACCAGCTTCTGGATGTCCGCAGGGTTGCGCAAGTCAACGACATGGGTGCTCGCGTCGATCTGGTGCTGCGAACGCAGCCGGTCGGCCAGCGCTTTCAACGCGTCGCCGCTGCGGGCGGCGAGGCGCAGGTGGCAGCCTTCCTCGGCGAAGGCTTCGGCGGCGGCCGCGCCAATGCCTTTGGAGGCGCCGGTGATGAGAACGCGCTTGCCGCGCAGATGCAGGTCCATGGAAATACTCGCTTGCTTGGATAAAGGGGCGGGAGGAGTTAGGCGGGAGGTATTCTGGCGGTCAACATTGCACTGCAGCGTTGATCTCAACTGCAGTTTGGTCCATTGCAGGGCCATCAAACAAGCCCCTGAACGGGCGGGGTAGATCACAAGGAAGTTCTCGATGAGCAGCGCCAAGAAAACATACCGGATCGCGGTCATTCCCGGCGACGGGATCGGCAAGGAGGTGATGCCGGAGGGCCTGCGCGTGATCGAGGCGGCGGCGAAGAAACACGGCGTCGCCGTGAAGTTCGATCATTTCGATTTCGCTTCCTACGACTATTACGAGAAGCACGGCCAGATGATGCCGGATGACTGGAAGCAGCAGATCGGCAAGCACGATGCGATCTATTTCGGTGCGGTCGGCTGGCCCGCCAAGATTCCGGATCACATCTCCCTGTGGGGCTCGCTCATCAAATTCCGCCGGGAGTTCGACCAGTATGTGAACCTGCGGCCGGTGCGGCTGATGCCGGGCGTGCCGTCGCCGCTGGCGAACCGCAAGCCCGGCGACATCGATTTCTGGGTGGTGCGCGAGAACACCGAAGGCGAATATTCCTCCGTCGGCGGCCGCATGTTCCCCGACACCGACCGCGAATTCGTGACGCAGCAGACGGTGATGACCCGCACCGGTGTCGATCGTATTCTCAAGTTCGCCTTCGAGCTGGCGCAGTCGCGGCCGAAGAAGCACCTGACCTCGGCGACCAAATCCAACGGGATCTCCATCACCATGCCCTATTGGGACGAGCGCGTGGAGGCGATCGCGAAAAAGTTTCCGAAGGTGAAGTGGGACAAATACCACATCGACATTCTGACGGCGAATTTCGTGCTGCATCCGGACTGGTTCGACGTCGTGGTCGGCTCGAACCTGTTCGGGGATATCTTGTCGGACCTCGGTCCGGCCTGTACCGGCACCATCGGCATCGCGCCGTCGGGCAATATCAATCCGGAAGGTAATTTCCCGTCGGTGTTCGAGCCGGTGCACGGCTCGGCGCCTGATATCTCAGGGCAGGGCATCGCCAACCCGATCGGCATGATCTGGTCGGGCGCCATGATGTTCGAGCATCTCGGCGAGAAGCAGGTCGCGGAATCGATCGTCGGCGCCATCGAGCGCACGCTCGCCGAACGCACGCTCCGCACCCGCGACCTCGGCGGCAACGCGGACACCACGGCCTGCGGCAAGGCCGTGGCGGAGATGGTGGATTAGGGCTGCGCTGGCTGAACCAATTTCGCTGTCGTCCCCGCGAAAGCGGGGACCCATAACCCCAGGGCGTAGTTGTGATGCGAATTGGAGCCTCAGCCTTCGCACAACGACGCCCTGTGGCTATGGGTCCCGGATCGGCGCTCGCTTCGCGAGCTTGTCCGGGACGACGGCGGTGGTTATCCCTTCACGATCCTTCTGCAATGCTCCCATGCCGCATGGATCAAATTCTCGCTCGCTTCGGGCGTACGGAAAGCCGAATGCGCCGACAGCGTGACGTTGGGAATCTTCGTCAGCGGATGATCTTTCGGCAAGGGCTCGTTGTTGAAGACGTCGAGCCCGGCGTGGCGGATGCGGCCGGACTTGAGCGCGTCGATCATCGCGGCTTCGTCGACGATCGCGGCGCGCGCGGTGTTGACCAGGATCACGCCCTTGCGCATGGCCGCGATTTTGTCGCGCGAGAGGAAGCCGCGCGTCTCGTCGTTCAACAGCAGATGAATTGAAATCACCTGGCTGTCGGCGAGAAGCTTTTCGAGGCTCACGAACTCAACGCCGGGAAAACTCTTCTTCGTCCGGTTCCAGGCGATCACCTTCATGCCGCTGCCGGTGGCGATTCTGGCGACTTCGGCGGCGATGCCGCCGAAGCCGATCAGGCCCAGCGTCTTGCCGGTGAGCTGCATGCCGGCCTCGCGCAGCCAGTTGCCGACGCGCATCTCGCGGTCCATCTCTGCCAGCACGCGCGCCGAGGCCCACATCAGCGCGATCGCGCATTCCGCGACCGCCGTGTCGCCATAGCCCTTGATCAGGTGCACGGAAATGCCGAGTTCGGCGAGCTCCTCCGGGTTCATGTAGCTGCGTGCGCCGGTGCCAAGGAACACGATATGCTTGAGCCCTGCGCATTTCTTCGCGACGTCGGTGGGGAGCGCGGTGTGATCGACAATGCCGATCTCGGCGCCGCCGAGGATCGCAGGCCATGCGTCCGCCTTGATGTCGGGATCGAGATGCACCTTCATATCGGAGTCGCCGGCCTTGCGCTGCCGCTCAAAGATCTCGGCCAGTGAATCGTTGGCGTCGACAAAAACTCCACGCACCAGAACCTCCCTTTATTCTTGTTGTCAGGACGCGACGCCGGCGAGCGCCAGCACGGTATGCATCAGCACGTTGGCGCCGGCGGTGCAGTCGAGCTGGGTCGCGTCTTCGAGCTCGTTGTGGCTGATGCCGTCCTTGCAGGGGACGAACACCATGGCGGCCGGTACGGCGGTCGCAAGATTGCAGGCATCATGACCGGCACCGGACGTGATCCGGCGATGGCTGTAGCCCAGCGTCTTGGCCGCGTTCTCGACGGCATCGACGAGTTCCGGGTTGAACACGGTCGGCTCCTTGCGCCAGATCGCGGTCAGTTCGATCTCGGCTTTGCGCCGCGGCGCGATCTCCGCGATCGCCTCGCGCAATTCCTTGTCGATGGCATCGAGCGTCTTCGATTCGGGGCTGCGGACATCGACGGTGAAGGCGATCTCGCCGGGGATGACGTTGCGCGAGGGTGCCGCGATCACGGCTTCACCGACTGTGCCGACCGCGTTCGGGCCGTGCTTGTTCGCGATGCGCTCCACCGCCAGCACGATCTCCGACAGCGTCGCCAGCGCATCCCGTCGAAGCGGCATCGGCGTGGTGCCGGCATGGCTCTCGAAGCCGGTGATCTTGCCGTCATACCAGATGATGCCCTGGCCGCGATCGACCACGCCGATGGTCTTGTTCTCGGCTTCCAGCAACGGACCCTGCTCGATATGCAGCTCGACAAAGGCGCCGAACTTGCGCTGCCCGACGGGCTCGCTGCCGCGATAGCCGATGCCGTCGAGCGCTTCGCCGACACTCACGCCTAAAGCATCCTTCCGTCCCAAAATATTTTCGGTGGTATACTCGCCGGCATAGGCGGCGGAGGCCATGGTCGCCGGCGCGAAGCGCGAGCCTTCCTCGTTGGTCCAGTTGCAGATGCAGAGCGGAACCTCGGTCTCGATCCCGGCGTCGTTGAGCGTGCGCACCACTTCCAGCGCGGCCAGCGTGCCGAGCACGCCGTCATATTTGCCGCCGGTCGGCTGCGTGTCGAGATGCGAGCCCAGGCCGACCGGCGGCTTCGACATATCCCGTCCTTTCCGCACCCCGAACATCGAGCCGAGCGCATCGACATGGACCTCGAGCCCTGCGGCTTCGCAGGCCTTCCGGAACCAGTCGCGCACCTGTTTGTCCTCAGGTCCCAGTGTCAGCCGCCGCACGCCGCCCTTCGGCGTGGCGCCGAATTTCGCGGTTTCATGGATGGTGCCCCAGAGGCGGGCGGAATCGATCTGCAGGTTGGATGCGATTTTGGTCATTCAGGCTTCCGGAATTGCGTAGATGCATCTGGCGGGGCCGCATGGTAGAATGATCGTGCATCACCTGTCGAGACACGGAGCGCATGCGATGAATGTTGGTCTGACCCGGATAGAGCAGGGTGAGCAAGTCACGCCGAGCCATCAGGCTCGGCTCGATTGCCGCAACGGCATGGCATCGACCACCGCCGGCATCGCGAACGGCTATGTCCAGGGCAATCTCGCCATCCTGCCCGAAAAATTCGCCTCCGCGTTCCACCGTTTCTGCCAGCTCAACCCGAAACCGTGCCCGATCATCGGCATGTCCGATGTCGGCAACCCCAAAATCCCGGCGCTTGGGCTGGACCTCGATATCCGCACCGACGTGCCGCGCTACCGCGTCTGGCGCGACGGCGAGGTCGCCGACGAGCCGACCGACATCACCGCGCATTGGCGCGACGATCTCGTCGCCTTCGTGCTCGGCTGCTCGTTCTCGTTCGAAGAGGCGCTAATGGCGGACGGCCTGCCGATCCGCCACATCGAGCACAAGGTGCGCGTGCCGATGTACCGCACCAGCATCCAGTGCCAGCCGGCAGGTCCGTTCGCGGGGCCGATGGTGGTGTCGATGCGGCCGTTCAAGCCGGCGGACGCGATCCGCGCGGTGCAGATCACTTCGCGCTTTCCGAGCGTGCACGGCGCGCCGGTGCATCTCGGCCATCCGCATTCGATCGGGATTGCCGACATCGCGAAACCGGACTATGGCGATCCCGTTCCGGTTGAGGCCGACGAAATTCCGGTGTTCTGGGCCTGCGGCGTCACCCCGCAATCGGTCATCGCGGCGGCGAAAATTCCCTTCGCGATCACGCATGCGCCGGGATTGATGCTGATCACGGATTTGCAGAACAGGCAGCTCTCGGTGTTGTGACCGTAGCCTGAAGGGCGTAACCAGCTACGGCAGATTGCGCTTCGCCAATGCGCCCTGCGAGTGTATAATGCTTGTGGACTGCAGGCCTTTTCGCAAAATCATTTCCGAAGGGGAGCATGTCGATGTTCGATCTCGAGCGGTTCTCCGCCGATTGCCGTGCCGCACTCAAGGAAGACTCGTCCCACAAGTCAGTGCGTGAGGTGCTTGCCCGTGCAGTCGTGGACCCCGCGGGCATCCTCAAGACCCTGGGGGAGCCCAAGCGCCCTGAAATTCAAAAGCTCTATCACGCGCCTGATCTCACGATCCTTAACGTGATCTGGGGGCCGATGATGACGGTCATGCCCCACAATCATCAGATGTGGGCAGTGATCGGCATTTATACGGGTCGCGAGGACAATGTGTTCTGGCGCCGTGTGTCCGATGGCAACGGCCGAATCGAGGCCGCCGGCGCGCGAGCGTTGTGCGCCGGCGACGCAGAGCCGCTCGGCGACAACATCATCCATTCCGTGACAAACCCGATTCCGCGATTGACCGGCGCCATTCACATCTATGGCGGCGATTTCTTCGCCGCTCACCGCAGCGAATGGGATGCTGAAACCCTGATGGAAGGCCCAATGGACGGCAAGCGGGCGGTTCGCCGGTTCGAGGAGGCGAACGAGATCTATCAGCATTTCTATCGTCCGCACCAGGCGGCGTGAGGTTCGTACTTCAGCAAGTTGAATCGTGGGGTGGGCAAAGCGAAGCGTGCCCACCATTTTGCATTCGCGCTTATCTTGGTGGGCGCGGCGCAGGCGCGCCTTTGCCCGCCCTACGATTCGTGCTCCGGCAGCGTCAGCCCGAACGTTTTCACCAAATCCGCAATCTGCGCCGGCGAGAGAAAACGCGGGTTCATCCCGCGCAAGAGCAGATAGAGCTTTGCGGTCTCTTCCAACTCCTCCGTCGCGAACACCGCGGCTTCCAGCGTGTCGCCCGATACCACCGGGCCGTGATTGGCGAGCAGCACGGAGGAATATTTGCCTGCCAGACCCTTGATCGCGTCGGCGACGGCGGGATCGCCCGGCTGGTAATAGGGCACGAGCGCGGTCGCGCCGCATTTCATTACATAGTAGGCCGTCATCGGCGGCAGCGCGGCGCGCGGGTCGATCTCCGGCAGCATCGAGATCGCGACCGAATGGGTGGAATGCAGGTGCACCACGGCCCGCGCCGCGTTCCGCGTCTGATACAGCGCGCCGTGCAGCGGCACTTCCTTGGTCGGGGCGTCGCCGGAGACGAGCTTGCCGTCGGAGGACAAGCGCGACAGCCTGGCCGGATCGAGGAAGCCGAGCGAGGCGTTGGTCGGCGTCACCAGATAGCCGCCGTCCTCCAGCCGGACGCTGATATTGCCCGACGAGCCCGGCGTCAGCCCGCGCTCGAACAGCGAGCGGCCGAACCGGCAGATGTCCTCGCGGAGCCTTGTTTCGC
>Ga0207707_10004682_pt1 | contig 12015 bp, 15 predicted proteins | sample KBSC83BmetaG_FD_184336 | JGI IMG/M metagenome (GOLD analysis project Ga0207707, IMG submission 184336) | Corn rhizosphere microbial communities from Kellogg Biological Station, Michigan, USA - KBS C8-3B metaG (SPAdes) (version 2) | ecosystem: Host-associated > Plants > Roots > Rhizosphere ... | reverse complement strand
TAAGGGAGACGCGGCCGCGCGGACGATGAGAACACGGTTGTCCGAAGCTCTTGCCGGTGGGGTAAATTTCGCCGGGCACTATATCGTCGCGGGCTGGGGTTGCGGTACGGGCTGCATCTCAGGAGCTATCATTGACGCGCGAAACGGTGATGTTTATTGGCCGCTGCCGCTTTACGCGCTCGGAGTCCGGTACGACGGGCAAAATTACGCTGACGAGCCAGTCTCATATCGGAAAAACAGCCACCTGCTGATCATTACCGGCTCGCCGGGCGTCAAAGACAGCGAAAAGGAAAAACCGAACGGAAAGTATTACTACGAATGGCGAGGCAAGGATCTTCGGCTGATCAAGTTCGTTCCGTTGAAATCACAATAATGGTCGCCGATCTCATCGAAAAAGTTTTAGCGGGCCAGCCGCGCGCCGTTGCACGGGCGATTTCGCGTATCGAGAACCAGTCGACCGAAGCGGCTGCGATAATGAAGGCTGTTTTTCCACGAGCCGGCCGTGCGACCGTCATCGGCATTACGGGCGCACCCGGGGCAGGGAAATCCTCGCTCGTCGATAAGCTCGCACTGAGTTACAAGGAAAACGGTGAGAAGGTCGGCATCGTCTGCATCGATCCTTCGAGTCCGTTCTCGGGCGGTGCTATTCTCGGCGATCGGATCAGGATGTCGGCGCTCGGTACGCAGCCGAATATTTTTATCCGCTCAATGGCGACGCGGGGAAATCTTGGCGGTCTGTCGCGAGCAACGGTAGACGCCGTAACGATACTTGACGCCGCAGGATTCGACAAGGTCATCGTGGAGACGGTCGGCGTCGGGCAGGACGAGGTCGAGATCGTAAAGACGGCCGATGTTTCGGTCGTGGTGTTGGTGCCCGGCATGGGCGATGATATTCAGGCCATCAAAGCGGGCATCATGGAGATCGGCGATGTTTTTGTGATCAACAAGGCTGATCGGGAAGGGGTTCTGAGGACTCAGAAGGAGCTTGAGGCCCTGCTTTCGCTCGCGCACCGGCCGGATATGTGGAACCCGCCGATCATTAAAACGATCGCGACCGAGAGCCAGGGAATTCAGGATCTGGCGACGGCGATCGACGCGTATTATTCGTTTCAAAACGAGGCTGACTCGGGCCGCGAGCGTCGTAGGGCCATCGCGCGCTGGCGGCTTTTGGAACTGTTGCAGGAACGACTGCTTTCAGATCTGTTGCGACAGAACGGAACGAGTGAAAAGCTGGAACGGCTCGCGGTCGAGGTTGCTGAGAAACGTTGTGATCCGTATTCGGCGGTGGATGATCTGGTACGTAAGGCCGCGTCTTAGCAAAGGCGTAATTGGTACACCGACAATATCGCCCTTACTTCGTGCGGGCTTCTGCAACGTTTGAGCATGCGCAATAAATATATGAAGATCAACCATCTTGGCATCGCGACGACGAGCATCGATGAGGCGCTGAAATTTTGGGCCGATTCGCTGGGTTTGGAGAACGTCCATACCGAGACGGTTGAGGACCAAAAGGTTCGGATCGCGATGCTGCCGCTCGGTGAGAGCCGGATCGAGCTTTTGGAGCCGACGAGCGACGATTCGCCGATCAGCAAATTTCTCGAAAAACGCGGCGGTGGCATCCATCACATCGCCGTCGAGGTCGATGACATTAGAGCCAAACTCACGGAGTTAAAACACTCGGGAGTCCGGCTAATTGATGAGGAGCCAAGGGTTGGGGCCGAGGGTTGCCTTATCGCATTCGTTCACCCCGCTTCGACGGGCGGTGTCTTGCTCGAATTGGTGCAAACGCGCCAATAATGCACAGCATCGTAGATGTTTGCGGCCTGTTCTGATATGATTGCCGTTTCGTTAATAGGCGGGTTTTCATTGGTCGTAATAGTCTGGAGAAGTGAGGATTTCAAAAATTGAGCAATCTAGTTAAAGGATTGATCCTGGTCGTTATCGTTCTGGCCATCGGCGCCGGCCTGGTCGTTTGGAAGAAAAAGGCGGGCGGCGGCGACGAAAACTACAGCGGCATCAGCAAACATGAGATCGAGCTGTTGCTGGCCGACGTGGCGACTAAAAATCCGGCGGGCCTCAAGCGCTTTGCGCAGGACGCGGATATGAAGCAGAAACAGCTCGAGAGCCTGAAACAATTGATGGCTTTTGCTGTTGAGGCCCAGAAGGAAGGTCTGGCGTCCGATGCTAACAATCGCCAGGAGCTTCAGAACATCCGCTCTCAGATCGAAGCAAGTCTTTACGATAAGCAGATCAATGGACAGAAAGGGGCCAACATGCCGCCTTTCAGCTTTATCACCGAGGATCAGGTCAATCAGTTTTGGGGCGAGGATAAGGGTTCGCAGTCGGGTCCCGGATACTTTACCTCATTTCTTGACAAGATCGGGCTGAGCGGCACGGCCGAGAGCCGCACGCACGAGGCTGAATTCGATAAGTTTCTCAACAGCCTGATCGAGCTTCGCAAGCAGAACGATCCGGAAGGTAAGGCTCCGGAGGTCACGGACGAAGACCGCAAGGACGCTCGTGATGTTTTCGCCAAGATCAAGATCTACCAGAAGGAATATGAGGACAAGGTCAAGGCCAAACAGCTTCCCCAGGATTTCATCGACTCGGTCAACCTACAGGTCAAGCTGCAGCAGGCGCAGTTTCTGGCAGGCGTCTACTCAAAAAAGGTAAGCGAGGAAATAAAAGCGTCTGATAAGGACATTGCTGATTACATTTCGCAACATCCTGAGCTCGACCCGAAGGATAAAAAAGCCAAGGCCGAAGAAATACTTCAGCGCGCAAAGAATGGCGAGGATTTCGCCACGCTTGCTAACGAGAACACCGAAGACCCGGGCAACAAGAATCCGAAGGGCGAGCCGCAGGGCGGACTTTACACCAACGTTCAAAAGGGACGGATGGTCAAGCCGTTTGAGGACGCGGCGCTGTCGCTGCAGCCGGGCCAGATCTATCCCGATGTCGTTGAAAGCGATTTTGGCTATCACATCATCAAGCTCGAGAAAAAGACCGACACAAAGGACTCATCAGGAAATCCGAGCGTAAGCTATGACGTTCGCCACATTCTGATCGCGACGACGTATACAGACCCAAATAATCCGATGGGCCGCCCCGTGCCGGTAAAGGAATACGTTCGGCAAAAGATCGAGTCCGACCGTGAGAAAAAGCTGATCGACGACGTCGTGGCAAAGAGCGGCGTAACGGTGGCGCAGGATTTCGATATACCGCAGGTTACCGATCAACAGATCCAGGACGCGATGAAGCAACAGCAGCAGCAGATGAGCAGCGAGGAAGATGAGAATGGTCCGCCGCCGCCACCTGCAAAGGACGATAAGAAAAAAGATGCCAAAAAGACAAAATAGCGGCGTCTGAAAGATGTTATAAAAGGACAGTGTTGACGCATTGTCCTTTTTCTTTTGTGACTACAAATGCTGGTGGGCGACTATCGATTCGTAGTAATTCCGGATACGGAATTTCGCCTTGATGGCGGGGCGATGTTTGGTGTCGTGCCGCGCGTTTTGTGGGAACGCGTCTGCCCGCCCGACGATCTCAATCGCATCCGGATGAACATGAACTGCGTCTTTATCGACACCGGGAAAGACAAGATCATTATCGAAACAGGCATCGGCGAAAAATGGACCGAAAAGCAGATCGCGATGTATGGCATCACTCGCGAGCGTTCGTTTGCCGAATCGCTGCGTGCGATCGCCGGCTGCGGGCCTGAGGATATTTCGATCGTCGTTAATACGCATCTGCATTTTGACCACGCGGGCGGAAATACGATATTCAGTGGTCAGTGGTCAATGGCCAGTGGCCAGTCGGAATTTGCAAACCCGCAATCCGCGATTTGCAGTCCGCAATTCCCGAATGCTCGCTACCTGGTTTCTGAGGCTGAACTTGGTCACGCGGAGCAACCGCACGAGCGCGATCGCGCGAGCTACATGCCGGACAATTGGCGTCCGCTGCGGGAGACCGGCCAGCTCGAACTCATGCCTGAAGAATACGAGGTTGTTGACGGTCTGACCTTGCATCAGGTCCGCGGACATTCGGAAACGATGCAGACATGGAAGCTCACTCGCGGCGGCGAAACGGTCTATGGTTTTGCCGATCTGATACCGATGAAGCATCATCTCCCGATGGCTTGGGTCGCCGGATTCGATCTGTATCCGACTGAGACGCTTGGCTTCAAAAAAGAGATCATCCCGCAAGCCGTTCGCGAAAATTGGATGTGTCTGTTTTATCACGACGTCGATACGCCGCTTTGCCGATTGGCGGCAGATGAAAATAAAATGAAACCGGTTCCTGTAAACAGTTGATCTAAATGGAAAAAATCGAAATTGGGATCATTGGCGGCAGTGGTTTGTACCAGATGCCGGAGCTTCAAAATGTGCGGCACGAGACGGTCGATACGCCGTTCGGGCCGCCGTCCGATGCGTTTGTTATTGGGGAACTGGAAGGCGTGACCGTTGCGTTTCTGCCGCGCCATGGACGCGGTCACAGGTTGCTGCCGACCGAGCTGCCATTTCGGGCGAACATCTACGCGATGAAGCTGCTCGGTGTCGAGTACATCCTGTCGGTGTCGGCCGTTGGTTCGCTGCAGAAGGAATACAAACCGACCGATATGGTCATTCCGGACCAATTTTTCGACCGGACGCGGGCACGGACAAAGGAATCGACCTTTTTTGGCGAAGGAATTGTCGGCCACGTCACGTTTGCGCATCCGGTCTGCAATGAGCTTGGCGATATTTTGGAAGTGTCGTGTAAAGCGGTCGGCGTCACTACTCACCGCGGCGGCACATATATCTGCATGGAAGGCCCGGCGTTCTCGACCAAGGCCGAGTCAAACGTTTACCGCCAGTGGGGAATGGGCGTTATCGGCATGACCAATCTGCAGGAGGCAAAGCTCGCCCGTGAAGCCGAGATAGCCTATGCAACGCTCGCGCTCGTGACCGACTACGACTGCTGGCATGAGGGCCACGACGACGTTACGGTCGACATGGTGATCGAATATTTGAATAAAAACGTCCGCAACGCGCAGCTGATTCTAAAAGACGCCGTGCAGCGCGTCGCACGAAAAGAAACCCCAAACCAATACCGCGACGCCATCAAGAATGCGATCTTCACCGCACCGGACCTGTGGCCTGAAGAGACGTTTATGAAATTGGAGGCGATCATCGGGAAATATAGGTAAGAGTTACGCGTTTTCGCGTGACTTATTTCAAATCGGTTAGGTCGGAAAACTAATCGTCATGCTCAATCATCTTTAATTTGTTATGAGACGCGTTTTTGTAGTATTTCTTCTTACGATTTCGGCGGTGGCGGTTTTGGGCTCGTATGCGAACGCCCAGCGCAATGTCACGCCTGCGATCGATCGCGATCCGGTGCTTGAGGCCGATGCAAAGCACAACTTGGACGTCGCGCGGCAGGCGTTTCTTCCGCTCAAAAAGGCTTACAAACAGGTCTTGCTGCGCTTTGACGAGACATACGCGGCCTATCCTGACTTTTCGCAGATGGACGAGTTTCTCTACATGGCCGGGATGAGCAGCTATTACCTGTCGGACAACAAAGGGAAGCAGAAGGTCGACATTAAGTCTGAAAAAGATATGAAACGGTTCGCGCCCGAGAAATTGCGCGAAGATGCAGTCGCATATCTCTCTATGCTCGTCGACAAATACCCGCAAAGCAAGTTCAGACCGGACGCCGAAAAGGGGCTTGCGGAAATGAAAGCCGAGAAAAAATAAACAGTGTGATCGGGCTGATCAAGAGGCTGTTCGAATATGACAACTGGGCGATCGAACGCGAGCTGAACGCGCTCGAAAATGTCGATAACCCGGAAGCATTAAAGATGCTTGGGCACATTTTGGCAGCCAAGCGAGTCTGGCTCGTTCGGCTCAACGGCGAAGATTCATCCGGCGTCTCGACATTTCCTGATCTGGCGTTGGCCGATTGCCGGAAGCTTGCCGCTGAGCTGGCGATGGGCTTTGCCGGGCAGCTTGCGGCTCTGGAATCCGGCACGGCTCCCGAAACGGTCACGTACAAAAATACAAAGGGCGCGGAATTTACAACTCCCGTCATTGATATCCTCACTCATATCGCTTTTCACGGAGCATACCACCGCGGCCAGATCGCGCTTCTTTTGCGGCAAGGTGGGGACACGGCCGTAAATACCGATTACATAACCTTCGCACGCATAAGTTAAGCCGATCTTTCTTTACCACGCTCGACAATCGCAAAAACCGTCCCTGGCGTGTAAAATGTTCATTTCTAATACCTTGATCGGAGAACCCCTTTAATAGAATGGCACTTACAGTAGTTGGCTCGGTCGCGTTTGATGCGCTGGAAACACCTTTTGGACAGCGCGAACGCATCCTGGGCGGCGCGGCGACGCATTTTTCATTGTCTGCAAGCTTCTTTTCACGCGTTAACGCCGTGGGCATTGTTGGCGGCGACTTTGGCGAAGCAGAATGGGACGTTTTCCGACGCCACACGATAAATACCACCGACATCGAGATCATTCCCGAGGGGAAGACATTTTTCTGGAGCGGCCGGTACGATTACGACATGAACACCGCACAGACGCTCGATACTCAGTTAAATGTATTTGAGACATTTGACCCAAAGCTGTCGGAAGCCTCTCGTAACGCCGAATATCTATTTCTCGCAAACATTCAGCCGACGCTGCAGCGTCAAGTACGTGAGCAATGCAAGGATGCGAAATTCGTCGCGATGGACACGATGAACTACTGGATCACGTCGGCAAAAGACGAGCTTGTCAAAACGATCGAGGCGGTGGATTGCATGATCATAAACGACGCCGAGGCGCGGCAACTCACCGAAGAGCCGAATATTCACAAGGCCGCGAGAAAGATCCTTGATTTTGGCCTGCAGGCCCTGGTGATCAAACGCGGTGAGTACGGTGCGACGCTGTTTACAAAGGACGAATTTTTTGTCGTGCCGGCCTATCCGCTAGACAGCGTATTCGACCCGACCGGAGCGGGTGATACATTCGCCGGCGGGTTTATGGGCTATCTCGCAAGCCAGTCTGATGTGAGCACGCCGGTGCTGCGCCGGGCGATGATCTATGGCTCGGTGATGGCCTCGTTCAATGTCGAAAAGTTTGGCACGGAGCGCGTTGATGCTCTTGACTATCCTGAGATCAATCAGCGGTTTCGCGATTTTAAGCGGATGACGCATTTTGACGAGATTCCTTTTGAGCGAGCCACTTCGGTTGGCTAACCTTCGCGATGACCGACATCACGGAAAATAAACGACCGGTCGAGATCAATCGGCCGACACCACGCTATCCGCTGATGATCGTCGGCGGATTTGTGTTTCTGTGTCTCGCGGCGGTCGTCTATCTTTCTGCTCAAAATGCCGCGTGGGCGACCCTCGTCATTGCGGTGTTTGCCTCGGCCGCTGCTGTGGCCTATGCATACTTTAGCTCCATCGGACGGCCTGCGGCCCTCGAACATCGGCTCGATTGGCAACCCGCACTGACCGATGTTCAGAAACAGAATTTAGCGCTGGAGGTCGAGGGTATTGCAGCCGCGCTTCAGCAGGAACCGTGGGAATCGACGGATCTTTTCATGGCCTATGTTGTTGCCGAAGATCTGGCTTTGCGACAACTCCAACAGGAACATGCTGCTCCGATGATCCGTCATCTGCAGATCGGCGGAACGCCGTTTGACGCGCTGATCATAAAGCCGGATGAGCTGATATGTGTCGAGGTCTCGTTCGTCGTAGCTTCGGATCTCAGGCAGGACAAGGTCGATTCGATGCTCAAAAAAACCGGCACCGTTCGGCGGTTTCTAGCGGCACAAAAGCTCGATGTCGAGCTGAAGCTCCTGATCGTCGTCGTAACGCAGCTGACGCCCGAGGATGTGGCGGACCTGCGGTCAAAGCTGACCGAGAAACGGTTTCCGGATTCGCCTGTAAACATTGATATTCATTTTCTCGACTTTGAGGAGCTGCAGCGGACCTTTATGAGCCAGAGCGAGTGAATTTGGCTTTTGGGCCGGCGGCCATTAGAATTATCCCCTTTTCAAATTATGCTTGAAAACAAGATCGGAATGATTTTCGGCGTCGCGAACAAGCGTTCTATCGCCTGGGCGTGCGCCGACGCATGCGCGTCGCAGGGAGCACGGCTCGCGTTTACCTATCAGGGCGACCGGCTCAAAGAAAATGTTGAGAAACTGGCGAGTGAGCTGACAGATTCGCTGATCGTGCCATGTGATGTTACTCAGCAGCAGCAGGTCGATGATGCGTTTGCCGCCGTAAAGGAAAAATACGGACGGCTCGATTTTCTTATACACTCGATCGCTTTCGCGCCGCGTGAGGCGCTCGAGGGCGAATTCATAATGACCAGCCGCGAGGCGTTTACAACGGCGCTCGAGATCAGCGCGTTTTCACTGACGCAGCTCTCGATGGCGGCGGCACCGCTGATGACGAACGGCGGCAGCATCGTGACGATGAGCTACTATGGCGCCGATAAGGTCGTGATGAACTACAACGTCATGGGCGTCGCCAAAGCCGCGCTAGAATCGTCGGTCAGATATCTTGCGGCCGACCTCGGGAAAAACAACATCCGCGTCAATGCGATCAGTGCAGGACCGATAAATACGCTATCCGCTCGCGGCGTAAAGAATATGGGATCGTTGCTTGGCTACGTCGGCGAACGCTCGCCGCTCAAGCGCAACGTGTCGGCGGCAGAGGTCGGCAACACCGCGCTCTTTCTCGTGAGCGACCTGGCGTCAGGCATTACCGGCGAGACCATTTTCGTCGATTGCGGATACAACATTATGGGAATTTGACCAAAGTAACGCCGCCATCTTGGCGGCTGTCCTGAGGCCATCCTGGCCTCAGCGTGGCGGCAGGATGCCACCACGACCGCCGGCTAGAAGCCAGCGATACACCGAAGATATGGCAGAAACGAAGGCAAATAAACCGACCAAGAAGAAGGACAAAAGCAAAGCCCCGGAGCCGACGACGGTTGCCGAGGCGAAGAAACGGCAGCGCCAGCCGGGCTATTGGCAGTTGACCGATGACGAGGTTTTGCTGCGGTCGCCTGAGCCCGAGGACGAATATAAAACTTCCGACTCGTGGCGCGTGCTGCGTATCACGAGCGAGTTTATCAACGGCTTTGACGAATTGGCGACCGTGACCCGCGGCGTTTCGATATTCGGCTCCGCGAGAACACCGGAGAAGGATCCGATGTACACTGCCGCGCGAGAGACGGCTCGGCTCCTCGCCGAGGCTGATTTCGAGATCATTACCGGCGGCGGACCAGGCATCATGGAAGCCGCCAATCGCGGCGCCTTTGAGGCCGGAAAAATGTCGGTGGGGTGTAATATCGAGTTGCCTTTCGAGCAACTTCCGAATCCATATCTAACAAAATCGCTGTCGTTCAAATACTTTTTTGTCCGCAAGACGATGTTCATAAAGTACAGCAACGCCTACATCATTTTCCCGGGCGGGTTCGGCACAATGGACGAGCTGTTTGAGGCATTGACGTTGATCCAGACGCGAAAGATACGTAATTTTCCGGTGGTGCTCTTTAACTCGCAATACTGGCGCGGGCTGTTGGCATGGCTGACCTCGACGATGCTTCACGAAAAGAATATCAGCCCCGAGGATGTCGGCCTGATCCATCTTACCGACTCGCCTGAGGAGGCTGTAAAATTCATCGTTCGCACTTCGGGCGTTAAGCCAGACTGATCCAGTTTCGAGTAGAAGCATGTTTTGAGTACAAGCTTTAGCTTGCTTCATTTTTCGTGAGGTATTCAGTCATCCAGGCGAAATACCCGTCGGAGACGCTTTCGGTCTCGATCGCGACAACCTCGGGTGTCTCGTAACTGTGGTGTGCGAGGATAAAATCACGTACGGCCTCAAATCGGTCATTCAGCGTTTTTATCAGCAAGAGGTGTTCGCTTTCGTGTCGCACCGCACCTTCCCAAACATAGACTGACATCATTGGCGGCAGGATCTGAACGCACGCCGCAAGCCGTTCATTTACCATCTTTTGGGCCAGCGATCCGGCCTCTTCGAGGTCGGATGCGGTCGTCATTACGATCAGCATAATTTGCAAGGATTATCGGATTTTCTGCAGGCGTCTTACAAGACGCTGTAAACTTACCCGTAAAATATGGTATGTTGCAATTCACAATGCTTCACGGACAAGGGTCGAATATGCAGGGAAAAGTATTGATAGCGGACGATTACGACGACATCAGAGACATGATGGTCCTGGTCATCGAGGGCTTAGGTTATCAGGTCATCGAGGCAAGAAACGGCGCGGAGGCAGTAAACCTTGCTGCCGAACATATGCCTAACGTTATCCTGATGGATCTCGCGATGCCTTTCATGGACGGCGTCGAAGCAACTCAGACCATTCGAGGCCGCGAGGACCTTGCCCATATCCCCATCGTCGCCATCACCGCATTCGGCGCCGAATATACCGACCGCGCACGCGAGGCCGGCTGCGACAAGATCCTTCACAAGCCTGTCGATCTGTTTACACTAAAGCCGATTCTCGAGACTTACGCGAATTGACCTTTTGCGGAAATTAATAAGCGGTGCTGGAACCCCTAAGCGTCCCGGCACCGCTCGCTGCATCACTTCGGAGTAGTTGATAGATGAAAGGTAATAGATACGAGCTCTCTCTCTCGTCTATCACCATCTTTTATCTATTGCGGATCCGGATCACATCTGGCCTTCGTCGGCGGTCGGCCCGTAGATCGGCGGGACCGGAATATCACGGAGCCGCATGAATACCGACAGTTGTCCGCGATGATGGACCATGTGGTTGATCGTCATGCGAACGATCTCAAGCTTTGACGTTTCCATAAAAACGCTCTCGCCGCGGCGAAGTTTCCACCTTTCGGCGAATTTTGCGTCGTCCGCGCCGCGAAGACTCGTCAAACCGTCGTTCAGACGCCTCTCAAAAAAATCGACCAATTCCGCAGTCGTTTTCGGATCTGGCATATCGTAGCCCTTCGCAAAATCCAGCTCATCAGCATCGATCTCAAATTGAAACCAGCCAAACATATCTGCGACGAGCCCGGCCAGACGCTTCATGGTCATGGACTTTTCATGCGGCTTCCAGTCAAACGTTTCTGGCGGGATGCGTCCCAGCATTTCACGGGCCGACTTAGACTCTTGTTCGATCTCCTTGATAAACCCTTCGTTGATCGGCATAGCAACCTCTCAATTCACATCTGACCTTCGTCCGCCGACGGCCCGTACATCGGCGGCACCGGAATATCATTCTCGCGAAGATAGACCGAAAGCTGGCCGCGATGGTGGACAATGTGGTTCAGTACCATCGAGCGCATCACGGCGATCTTTGGCATCGTGAAATAAATCTGCTCGCCATTACGGAGTGACCATGGCTCACTCCAGATCTCGTCCGGAGCATTCTTGAGTGTCTCGATCGCGTCGTTGTAGCATTTCTCGAAATGGGCGACGAGGTCCCCGGTGCTTTTTGGTTCGAACGGCTTGTAATCCATCTTAGAAAAATCGAGCTCGGGGTCACGGACAGTGTTGACCGTCCAGCTATGCATCTCGGCCACATGGCTCGCAAGACGGCCAAAGGTCATCGATTTTTCGTGCGGCTTCCAGTCAAATTTGTCAGCGGGAACACGCTCCAGGACTGTTCTTGTCGTTTTGCCTTCATTTTCCAACTCAGCGATCAGCGCAGCAGCGATCGTATTTGCAGCAGTTGCAGTTGAACTCATTTCTTTTATTTCTCCTCACTTAAAAATTAGAAATTGGAACAGGACGGAAATAATATCACTCACGTTGCACAAATGCAACGTGAAACAATAAATTGTGTCACCGTGAATTTTGAGTATGAACCTAAATCGTCAGGCTTTCAACAGTTGCTTTGCAATGACCAGACGCTGGACCTCGCTGGTGCCTTCGCCGATGGTGCAGAGCTTTGAGTCGCGCCAGTATTTTTCGGCCGGATAGTCTTTTGTATAGCCGTAGCCGCCGTGTATCTGGACCGATTCTTCGGCTACG
>Ga0207707_10004681_pt1 | contig 12019 bp, 6 predicted proteins | sample KBSC83BmetaG_FD_184336 | JGI IMG/M metagenome (GOLD analysis project Ga0207707, IMG submission 184336) | Corn rhizosphere microbial communities from Kellogg Biological Station, Michigan, USA - KBS C8-3B metaG (SPAdes) (version 2) | ecosystem: Host-associated > Plants > Roots > Rhizosphere ... | reverse complement strand
CGACCTATTGACGTGTTGGTGGAATGATGGATTGGAATGGCGATGGCGACGAATCCTGACCGATGTGGCTCGACTGCCGGTGGCGGTACGTCCGAAACTTTCGCTTGAACTGCAATGATTCGCAGCCAAAGTTGAAGAGCAATCCTGTTTCAATTCTGGTGGCGACAAGGTAGTTGACCAGTTGTGCCCCATGAGACGCCGCGAGCACCTGCACCGCCTTGTTTTCAACGAGCACGCAGCCGCCTACCACCATGTCGGCCACAAAGTTGCCGACGGCTACGCCAGCGTAGCGTACCTGAATCCTGCACGCGCATTGCAGCGGCAAGTTCGCCTTTCGTATTTCGTGCGCGAGGGCATTCTGATACACTGACTCCAGAAACCCCGGGCCGAGTTCGCGATGCACTCTCATCGCGCAGCCGATGATCACCTTCGTCAGCTCCTCGTGCTCCATGCCGTGTCTCCTCATAAGGGCCTGCCGCCGAGAGCCCCACATCCTGTTCATCCTGTCAATCCTGTCAATCCTGTCCCTCTCTTCACCAGATCATAGGCACACGATCCGTCCGCCGCGAACCATTTTCCTTCCCCCGCCAGCAATGCCCCGCAATCACGACGGGGTCATGGCCGTCTGCAGACATTGGCATGGGGTGTTCCGGCATCCCCTGGTGTTCGCTCCCGGAACCGAAGGCGCGCCATGATCGTTTCACCGAAGGCACACCGCGACCACCTTCGCCGCGCACACTCTCCCCGTAACCCGGACCACCCATGGATCTCTCGACCGCCAGAGTACTCGTCACCGGCGGCAGTTCCGGCATCGGCTATGCCACCGCCAAACGCCTCGCCGCGGCCGGCGCGCGTGTGGCGATCTGCGGACGCCATGTCGCCGCGCTCCGCACTGCCGCGAAAGAAATCGGCGCCACGCCCGTCGAAGCCGATGTGAGCCGTGAAGCCGATGTCGCGCGCCTCGTCGCGACCGTCATCCGCGAGCTCGGCGGCTACGACACCCTCATCAACAACGCCGGCTTCGGCCGCTTCGCGCCGCTCATCGACATGACGACCGCTGATTTCCGCGACGTCTGGGAAACCAATGTGCTCGGCGCCATGCTCGTGGCCCGCGACTCGGCGCGCCACTTCGTGCAGCAACGCCACGGCAACATCGTCAACGTGGCGTCCACATCCGGGCAACGCGGCGGCGCCGGCGGCACCGCCTACGCATCGAGCAAGTTCGCGCTCTCGGGGCTCACCGATGTCTGGCGCACGGAACTGCGCCAGTACGACATACGTGTGATGCAGATCAATCCGAGCGAGGTCCTCACCGAGTTCCGCCGGAATTCCGGACGGCAGGCGCCGGGAGAAAATCCGTCCAAGCTCCATGCGGAGGACATCGCCGACGTCATCGCGGACATGCTCGCGCTGAGCGATCGGACACTCGTGAAGGATGTCACGGTATGGGCCACGAACCCCAGCGATTGACCCGCGCTTATGACAATCGCGAGAGGAGCTGCGCCAACTCCTCCGCGTTGGCGGGCCGTGCCTCCGGCTCCTTGGCCAGCAGCCGGACCACCAGATCGGAGAGTGGCTGAGGAATTCCCGGATCGAGCGCCGCCGGAACCGGCGCCGGCTCGCTGAGCACCTTCGCAATGAGCGCCACCGCGGAATTCGCCTCGAATGGTACGCGGCCCAGCAGACACTCGAACAGCACCACGCCCGTCGCGTACAGATCCACGCGCGCATCGAACTCCTCGCCCAGCATCTGCTCGGGTGCCATGTACGTCGGCGTGCCCACCGACATGCCGACCTCCGTCAAGCCGCTGGTCGCACCCGCGAGCCGCGCAACGCCGAAGTCCATCACCTTGAGCACTCCGGATGCGTCGAGCAGCAGGTTCTGCGGCTTGATGTCCCGGTGGATCACACCCTGCCCGTGCGCCGCCACGAGTGAGTATGCGAGCTGGCTGGCGATGGCCAGCGTGGGCGCGACGCCCAGCTTCCCGCGCGTATCAAGCAGCTCACGCACCGTGATGCCTTCCACGTATTCCATCGTCAGGAAGTACACGCCGTCGCGTTCGCCAATGTCATGCGTGCGCACCACGTGCTTGCTCGAGATGTGGCGCGCGAGACGGATCTCGGACTTGAATCGCTCCACGAGCGACCGGTCGCGCACGAGTTCGGGGAGCAGCATCTTGAGCGCCACCTGATCGCCCAGCTCGCGATCGAGGGCACGGTACACCATGCCCATCCCGCCGCTCCCGATCTCCTCCAGTATCTCGAATCGGCCGGCGAACAGCTCGCCCGTCGCCAGAGCCGGCGCCTCGCGCGGCATCGCCTGACGTGATGTTTGCCGGGCTTCGCCGATCTCCCGCCTGAGCGCATCCACCTGATTCTGCAGCCGCGCCTCGCGCGCGCGGATCTGATCCGCCATCTCGTCGAACACGCGGGCCAGCCGGCCCAGCTCGTCGCCGCGCTGCGCAATCTCCGCCAGTCCACCGCTCTGGTAGCTCCCGCCTTCCATGTCCGTCGCCGCCTGGATCACGCGACCCACGTCCTTCAGATAGTCGAGCTCCGCGTCCCGGAGCCGCTTCTTCTCCAGACACGAACTGATGCGCGCCCGGAGCAGCACCGGATCGAACGGCTTGGACAGGTGATCCTCCGCGCCGCGTTCGATGCAGCGCACCACGCTGGCCACGTCATCGAGCGCCGAGATCATGATCACCGGAATGTCGCGGGTGGCCGCGTCGGCCTTCATCCGCTCGAGCACCGCGAGTCCATCCAGGTCCGGCATCATCACATCCAGCAGCACCAGGTCGAATCGCCCACGGCCGAGCATGTCGAGTGCGGAATGGCCGCCCGCGGCGCTCGCCACCGTGTGACCCTGGCGCCGCAACCGCCGCTCGAGCACCGCCCGATTGTCCTCCTGGTCATCCACGACGAGAATGTGCGCCGGTCGCACGGCCGCCGGCGCGACGGTCGCGAGCACCGGGTGCTCCACCGTGATGTCGCGCGTCGCGCTGCCGTGTCCCTGCGGCATCTCCACGGTGAGCAGCCGTTCGGCGGAGCTGCGAATGCGCCGCACATCGCGTTCGAACTGGGGATCCGGCTCGCTGCCAGCGGGAGCCAGGAGTGCGGCGGTGGCGGCGACAATCCGCGCCTGCGGCGCGCGCAGTGTCGCGTGCAGCCGGACGAACTCCTCCTCGCTGATCTCGTCGCGCGATGGCGGCACCGCCGCATTGATGATGCCAAGCAGCTCGCGGCCGGCGTCGAGCGTGTGCTCGAGCTGGGTGCGCGCAGCCGGATCCGTCGCATCTTCCAGCAGCATCTCACCGTAGCCAATGATGAGATTGAGCGGCGTGCGCAGTTCGTGCCGCAGCTCCGCCACCGCTGCCGCTGTCGTCAGCCCCGTCATCCCTGCTTCGCCAGCAGCGCCTGGATCTTGCCCAGCAGCCGGTCCAGCTCCACCGGCTTCGTGTCGTAATCGTCACACCCCGCCGCGAGCGCCTTCTCGCGATCGCCCGACATGGCGTGCGCGGTGAGCCCGATGATGGGCACGTGATGGTTCTCTTCCGCCTGCCGCACCCGGCGCGTCGCCTCCCAGCCATCGAGCTCCGGCAGACTCATGTCCATGAGAATCAGATCGTAGCCGCCCGCGAGCGCCATGGTCACGCCTTCCAGACCGTCCAGCGCCACCGCTACCTCGTAGCCTTTGCGAATGAGACGCCGCGAGAGCATGTCGCGATTCATCTCGTTGTCCTCCACCAGCAGAATCTTCGTCATTCCCTACCTCGAGTGCTGAAGGCCCATGGCGGCCGTGTGCATCTGGCTCTGGATTTCCCGGAGCAGCGTGTCGCGACTGAACGCCCCCTTCTGCAATACTCCCTGGACATCACCGTTCAGCGCACGGCGATCCTCCGCGGTGAGATCCTTGGCGGTGATGACAATGACCGGGATGTCGCGCCAGGCGTCCACCTTGCGCAACTCCGCGGCGAACTGGCAGCCATCCATCACCGGCATCATCAGATCGAGCAGGATGAGGGCAGGCACGCGGTGCGCGAGCACGCCGAGCGCGGAGCGTCCGTTTTCCGCCTCCGCCACCGTCCAGCCATCGCTCTCCAGCAACCGGCGCAGCAGATCGCGTGTCGCGGGATCATCCTCCACCACCAGCACGTCGGTGGCGCCGCCGCGGCGATAGCGCGCCAGCACCGTCCGCATGCGATCGCGATCGATCGGTTTGGTCATGAAGTCCGAAGCGCCCAGGGCGAGACCGAGATTCCGATCATCCAGCATCGTGACCATGATCACTGGGATGTCGGCCACATCCGGCTCGGCCTTGAGCGCAGCGAGAATCGCCCACCCATCCATGCCGGGCATGAGCACGTCGAGCGTGATGGCATCGGGTCGATGCTGTCGCGCGAGGGCGAGGCCGGATTCACCGTCCGCCGCTTCGAGCACCGAAAAACCTTCACCAACGAGGAAACGCCGGATCAGCTCACGCGCCTGTTCGCTGTCGTCTATCACGAGCACCGTGCCGGCGCCCGTTCCGTTACTGGCCGCAGGGATCGCGCGGAGCGGCTCGCCGGCGACCCGAACCTGCACCGGAAGCCTGATGGTGAAGGTCGAGCCCTGGCCGGGCTCGCTGGTCACGGTGACGTCGCCACTCATCATCCGGGCAAAGCGGCGCGAGATGGCGAGTCCGAGACCGGTGCCGCCATAGCGCTTGCTCGTTGACGACTCCGCCTGCGAGAACGCTTCGAACAATCGGGAAAGCTGCACATCGGTCATGCCGATGCCGGAGTCGGACACGCGGAAGGAAATTTCCTCCAGGGCCACCGCCCCGTTCTCGTCCGCCACGCCCGTGGCGCCGATTGGCGCCGGCCCGCGTTCCACCTCGAGCCGGATGGTCCCGTGCTCCGTGAACTTGCACGCGTTCGACAGCAGGTTGAGCAGCATCTGCCGCACCTTGGTGAGGTCCGCATGCATGCTGCCCGCCGCACCGGTCCGGACCACCAGCACGTTCGCGTTCTTCTCCACCAGCGGCCGCACCGTCGTCACCACGTCCTCCACCATTCCCGCAACGTCGAACGTCTCGAGATACAGTTCGGTCTTGCCCGCTTCGATCTTGGAGAGATCCAGAATGTCGTTGATGAGCGCGAGCAGATGCTTGCCGGCCGTACGGATCCGGCGCAGATCGGGCGTCAGTTCCGGATGTCCGAGCTCCGCCGTCTCCTCCTCCAGCATCTCGCTGTAGCCGATGATCGCGTTGAGCGGCGTGCGCAGCTCGTGGCTCATGTTGGCCAGGAACTGGCTCTTGGCGTTGTTGGCCTCCTCGGCGTCCTTGCGCGCGCGCGCCAGCTCCGTAATGTCATGATAGAGTCCCATGAGTCCCACGAGCTGTCCTTCCACCCGCACCGGGACGCCGAGCACTTCCACATCCACCACGCTGCCATCCTTGCGCCGGCGGCGGCCGATGCTGCGCACCGCGCCTTCCTGCAGCACATGCTGTGTGATGGCCACCGCTTCCGACCGCGTCGTCTCGGTGGAGATGAGGTCATCCAGATTGCGCCCCACGACTTCATCCTGTGCGTAGCCGTAGAGCTGCACGAACGCCGGATTGCACGACACGATGTCGTGTGCGGTGTCGAGCACGACGATCGCGACCGGATTGTTGAGCACCAGATCCTCGAAGTACTGCTTCTGGCGCTGCGCCGCGGTGTACAGCCGGGCATTCTCGATGGCCACGGCCGCCTGCGGCGCGAAGAGATTCAGCAGGCGCAGATCGTCGGGCTGGAACTTCCGCGCGGGATCGTCGTGCACGCACGCGAACGCGCCCACGAGCCGGTGGCCAATGAGCAGCGGCGCCGCCATCACGGAGTGCACCTCCACGCCGGAGTACTTGCCGGACCGGCCCAGCCACCGCTGGTATTCGTCAATGCGCACCGGCTCGCGCGTGACCGCCACGTGGCCCATCGCGCCTTCCCCCAGCGACAGCCGCGCACCAGTGGAATCCACGCCGATGTTGAGACTCGCGACGATCTCCAGTTCCTGCCGGCGCTCGTCGTAGATGGCCAGCTCGCCGCCGCTCACACCGAGCAGCGTGATCGCGCGGCCCAGCATGCTCGTGAGCAGCTTGCTCAGCTCGAGTTCGCCCGAAAGATCCGCGAGCGTGTCGAGCAGCGCCTGCTGCTCGTTCGCCCGGCGCCGCTCCGCGATGAGCGACCGCTCACGGTCAATGGCGATGCTCGCCTGGGTCGCAGCGGCCGTGAGGATCTCGAAATCGTTATCGGAAAACGCGTCGGGCTCACTGCTCTCCACCACGAGCACGCCGAACACCTTGTCGCCGAATCCCAGCGGTACGTCCACCTCCGACCCACTGTTGAGGCTGGGCAGGTACCCCGCTTCGCGCGTGACATCCGGCGTGTAGCGCAGCTTCCCGTCACGCAGCGGGCGCTCGCTCAGCCCCTGACCGGGATGCACATGCCAGTCCTCCGGCACGTCGGGCCACCCGACACTTGCCTTGAGCACGCGATCGCCGGTGGCATCGTCCAGGAGAAACACGCCGAGGAACACGTAGCCGAGCGCGGGGTCACGCAGTCCCTCCACCACGGCGCGACAGATCTTCGCTTCATTGGGGGCGGCCGCGATCTCGGCGGACAAGCGCAGCAGCGCCGCCTGGCGATGCGCCGCGCGCGACGGAGACTTTCGCTTCATCGCGCCCCCACCACGGCCCGCACTTCCGTGAGCAGTGCATCGGCGTCGAGCGCGCGCTTGAGCAGCACGCGCTCCACGCCGCCGCTCAACCGGCGCCGGTCTTCTGCCGTCACCGTTTTCGCCGTGATGACGACCACAGGAATGCCGCGGCCCGCGTCATCCCGGCGCAGTACGTCGAGAAACTCGAATCCGTCCATCTCCGGCATCAGCAGATCGAGCAGCACCAGCGCCGGCCGCTCCACCGCAATCCGGTCCAGCGCCACTCGCCCGTTCTCGGCCTCGGTCACGGTCCAACCGGCCTTGCTGAGTGCCCGTTGCAACAGCGACCGCGTCTGCCGGTCGTCTTCCACCACGAGCACGCCTCCCGCACTCGCGCTGGGTACGTAGCGCTTGACGAGAGCGGCGAGCCGTTTGCGTTCGATCGGCTTGGTCAGATACTCCGACGCCCCGAGCGCGAACCCCAGGTTGCGGTCCTCCACGATGGTCTGGAGAATCACCGGCGTCGCGGCAAGCGCCGGATCGGCCTTGAGCGCTGCAAGCACCGCCCAGCCATCCATGCCCGGCATGAGGATGTCGAGTGTGATGAGATGCGGGTGGAGCTCCCTGGCGAGTCGCAGGCCGGTTTCGCCATCGGCCGCTTCAACGACATCGTACCCTTCGTGCGAAAGCACGCGCCGGGTGATCGCGCGAACCGCAGGATCGTCGTCAATGACGAGCACCAGTCCGGATGTCGCGCCATTCTTCTCGGACGCGGGACGTTCCGCCTGCTCGCCCGCGCTGACGGGCAGCCGCACCAGGAAGGTGGAGCCACGCCCGGGCTCGCTGGTCACGGACACCGTGCCGCCCATCAGCTCGCAGAATCGCCGGGTGATCGCCAGCCCGAGTCCCGTGCCACCGTACTTCTTGCTCGTCGAGGCTTCGGCCTGCGCAAAGGCCTGGAAGAGCCGGCTCAACTGATCCGGCGTCATGCCAATGCCGGAGTCGCTCACGCGGAACTCGACATCGCCACTCCGGCGTGCGACCGCGAGCGTGATCGTGCCATGCTCGGTGAACTTGCACGCGTTCGACAGCAGATTCAGCAGGATCTGCCGCACGCGCGTGAGATCGGACCGCATCACGCCAAGGTCGGCGGGAGCGTCAATGACCAGCCGGTTCCCGTTCTTCTCGACGAGCGGCCGGATCGTGGTCGCGACGTCCCCCACGGCGGCGCGGAGGTCGAACGATTCGATGTAGAGCTCGAGCTTGCCCGCCTCGATCTTGGACAGGTCGAGCACATCGTTGATGAGCGCGAGCAGATGCCGGCCGGCCGCCCGCACCTTCTGCAGATCAGGCACGTAGTCCACGTGACCGCGCTCCTCCGCCTCCTCCTCGAGCATCTCGCTGTAGCCGATGATGGCGTTGAGCGGCGTGCGCAGCTCGTGACTCATGCTCGCCAGGAACTGGCTCTTGGCCGAATTGGCCGCCTCCGCCTCGTGGCGCGCCGTGAGCAGCTCGGTGATGTCGTGGTAGAGCGCCATCATCCCCACCCGTTCGCCCGCCACCAGGACGGGAATGGATGAAATCTCCACCTCCACGAGCCTCCCGTCCCGGCACCGTCTCCGTCCAATGCCGGTGGAATTCCGTCCGGCCGTTGCCTCCCTCGTGTACGCGCGCGCTTCCTCGAGCGTCTCGGCGGTGGTCAGCAGCTCGTCGAGATTCCGGCCGATCACGTCCGCCTCCGCATAGCCGAACAGCTTCTCGAACGCCGGATTGCAGGATGTGATCGTGTCCTTCAGGTCGAGATTGACAATGGCGACAGGATTGTTGCGCACCAGCGCTTCGAAGTACCGCTGCGATGCGGCGAACAGCCGCGCGTTTTCAATCGCGATGGCCGCCTGCGGCGCGAAGAGCTGCAGCAGCCGGAGATCTTCGGGACCGAAGATCCGGGCGGGATCCGAATGCACGCTGGCAATGACGCCCACGAGCCGCGTGCCAATGAGGAGCGGCGCGGCCATCACGGCCTGAACGGAGCTGTGCGCGTACTGATCGGAACGCCCCGTCCACTCCTGATAGCTGGGAATGATGAGCGGCGCGTGCGTCCGGGCCACGTGTCCCATGGCGCCCTCGCCAACGGCCATGCGGGCACCCACCGCGCTCGTCCCCATGTTCCGGCTCGCGACCACGACCAGTTCCTGTCGCGACTCATCCCAGGTCGCGAGCTCGCCGCCCGTCACGCCCAGCAGTGACACCGCCCGCCCCAGCACCCGCTCGAGCGCCTTGGAGAGCTCCAGCTCCCCCGCCAGATCGGTCAGCGTATCCAGCAGGGCCACCTGTTCCTCGGCGCGGCGATGTTCGGCCGTGAAGAGCCTCGCATTTTCAATCGCGATGGCGGCCTGCGGCGCGAACATCGTGAGCCGGCGCAGTTCGCGATCTCCAAAGTGACGTGTCGGATCGGAATGCACACTGGCAATGGCTCCCACGAGCCGGTTGCCGATGAGGAGCGGCGCCGCCATGACCGCCTGGATCGTGCTCTCGGTGTAGCGATCCGAGCGACCTTCCCATTCCTGATAGCGCGGGATGATCATGGACGTGTGCGTTTCGGCCACGTGCCCCATGGCGCCCTCACCGATCCGCATCCGGGTACCAACCGCACTCACCGGCAGATTGCTCGCCAGGATGACCAGCTCTTTCGTAGCCTCCTCGTAGATGGCGAGCTCTCCTCCTGTGACGTCGAGCAGCGTCGTCGCCCGCTCGAGCACGGCCTCGAGCACCCGCGAGAGTTCCAGCTCTCCCGACAGGTCGGCGAGCGTATCCAGCAAGGCCTGTTGCTCGGTGGCGCGATCGCGCTCGGCCGAGTAGAGGCGCGCATTCTCGATGGCGATCGCCGCCTGCGCGGCGAACAGATTGAGCAGGCGAAGGTCACCTTCTCCCAGCTTCCGGGTCGGATCCGAGTGCACAGCGGCGATGGCGCCCACCAGCCGCGCACCAACCAGCAGCGGCACGACGGCAACGGCCTGCACCGTGCTGTGCGTGTACTGTCCCGAACGCCCTGCCCATTGCTGGTAGTTGGGGATGATGAGCGGCTCGTGCGTGGTGGCGACATGACCCATTCCACCTTCACCGCGGCGCATGCGCGTTCCGATTGACGCCTTGCCGATGCCCTGCGCGGCGACGATCACCAGGTCGTCAAGATCCTCGTCGTACACGGCAAGCTCGCCGCCCGTGACCCCAAGAAGCGCCACGGCGCGATGGAGCACCGCTTCGAGCAACGTGTCGAGTTGCAGCTCGCTCGACAGGTCCGCGAGCGTATCGAGGAGCGCGCGCTGCTCGGATGTGCGACGCCGTTCGGCGGCAAGCAGGCGCACGCGGCCGATCGCGGTGCTTGCCTGCGTCGCGGCCGCTGCCAGAATCTCGAGATCACCCTGACTGAAGGCCCCGCTCCGGTCGTGCTGCGCGACCAGCTCGCCGATCGCGCTCTGACCAGCGCGCAGCGGCATGCGCAGTTCCGATGTCTGCGTGGGGTCTGCGCCGAACCGGCCCGCGCTGGCCTTCAGCGCTGGCTCGAACGTCTCGCTGCCCGCCAGATAGATCCCCGCGCCATCGAATCCGAACACCGGGTGCAGGAGACCCTCGACGACGTCGTGGCAGATGCTCTCCTCATCGAGCGATTCGGCGATTCGCGTGCTGAGCCGGAGCAGCGCGGATCGCATGGCCCCCGGCTGGAAGGCGTCGGCCTGTGCGCGTTCGGTCATGCGCCCCGCCCCGGGACGAGGGAGACGACATGCTTCACTTCGGCCACGAGCTCCTCGCGACTGCGGGGTCCCTTCTGCACGACTCGCGCAACGCCGCCCTTGAGCCGCCGGCGGTCGTCATCCGTGAGATCCTTGGCGGTGATCACCACGACGGCCGGCGCGGCGTCGGGCGGATGGGATCGCAGTCCGTCGAGGAATTCGAAGCCGTCCATCTCCGGCATCATGAGATCGAGCAGCACCAGCGATGGCGAATCGGCCATCACACGCTCGAGACCCGCACGCCCGTTGGCTGCTTCCGAAACTGTCCAGCCTTCCCGCTCGAGCGATCGTCGCAGCATCGCCCGGGTGGGCACGTCGTCTTCCACGATCAGCACCCCGGCGCCTGGCGCGCGCCGGTAGCGCGCCAGCACCGCACTCAACTGCGCGCGCTCGATCGGCTTGGTCAGATATTCCGCGGCGCCGAGTGAAAATCCGAGATCACGCTCATCCGTGATCGTGAGCATCACGACCGGAATTGCCGCGAGAGCCGGATCATTCTTGAGCACGGCCAGCACACCCCACCCGTCCAGCCCCGGCATCAGCACGTCGAGCGTGATCACATCGGGATGTTCCGCCTGCGCCAACGCCAGCCCCTCCTCTCCGCCGCAAGCCTCGAGCACCCGGAACTCTTCCTTCACCAGCATACGTACCAGGAGCTGCCGTGTCGCGGGATCATCGTCGATCACGAGCACCGTGCCCGCACTGGCTCCCGGGCGTGCGACGACAGGCGCCGGCGCCACGTCTCCATCCCCAGGCCGCTCACGGACCTCCGCTGGCAGCTGCACGGTGAACGCGGTGCCCGCGCCCGGCGTGCTGCGTACCGCGACGGACCCGCCCATCATCTCACAGAACATCTTGCTGATGGCGAGACCAAGGCCGGTGCCGCCGTACTTGCTGGCCGTGGAGGCCTCGGCCTGCGAGAACGCCTGGAAGAGCCGGCCCATCTGTTCATCCGTCATGCCAATGCCGGTGTCCTGAACGGTGAACGTCACCGCATCACCGGCCGGTGCATGGGTGCGTGCGGCGCGCAGCGTGATGGTCCCGCGCTCGGTGAACTTGCTGGCATTCGAGAGCAGGTTGAAGAGCACCTGCCGCACGCGCGTCACGTCGGCGCGAATGGCGCCCAGATCGTCCGCCAGCTCCAATCGCAGTTCGTTGCGATTCTTCTCGATGAGCGGCGCCACCGTGGCGGCCACCGCATCGATGGCCGGCCGCAGTTCGAACGTCTCCAGGTGCAGCTCCATCTTGCCCGCCTCGATCTTGGACAGATCGAGCACATCGTTGATGAGCGCCAGCAGGTGGCGACCCGCGGAGCGGATCTTCTGCAGGTCGGCTATGGACTCCGGCTGACCGCGCTCTCCGGCTTCCTCCTCGAGCATCTCGCTGTAGCCGATGATGGCGTTGAGCGGCGTGCGCAGCTCGTGACTCATGCTCGCCAGGAACTGGCTCTTGGCCGCGTTGGCCGCCTCTGCCGCGCGCCGCGCCCGCAGCAGCTCGCTGATGTCGTGGTACAGGCCCATCATCCCCACGAGCGCGCCATCCACCACGACGGG
>Ga0207707_10004680_pt1 | contig 12020 bp, 11 predicted proteins | sample KBSC83BmetaG_FD_184336 | JGI IMG/M metagenome (GOLD analysis project Ga0207707, IMG submission 184336) | Corn rhizosphere microbial communities from Kellogg Biological Station, Michigan, USA - KBS C8-3B metaG (SPAdes) (version 2) | ecosystem: Host-associated > Plants > Roots > Rhizosphere ... | reverse complement strand
AGATCGCGGCCATGCATATCGCCAGCTTGTTCATATCCAGCCCTCACCTGTGGAGAAACTGGGCAATTAACGCGTGCACAGGCCAAAGGTTTCGCTGTCCCGATTTTCGGCGTTCAGTTCAGCGGGGCGTTCACCGAGGGGATCTGCGTACAATCGCGGGCGTAAGCCTTGGAGGAGCGTTTATGCGCAAAGCAACCTTCCTGGTTGCGCACGGCGCCTGGTCCGCCGGATGGGCCTGGAAGAAGATGCATCCGCTGATGGCGGCCGCTGGGCACCGCCTGATCACGCCTACCTACACGGGCCTGGGAGAGCGGGAGCATCTGGCCCATCCCGGAATCGACCTCGATACCCATATCCAGGACCTGCTGGAAGTCATCAAATTCGAGCGGTTGGAGGATTTCGTGCTCATCGGCCACAGCTACGGCGGAATGGTCGCCACGGGAGTCGCCGACCGCGTGCCCGAGCGCATCTCGCGACTGATCTACCTGGACGCCTTTGTACCGCAGGACGGTCAGGCGATGGTCGATCTGCTCTCGGGCGATGGCCCGGCGCGGCTGCGGGCGGCGGTAAAGGACGGCGACGGCTGGCGTTTGCCTCCCAACCCCGTCTCGCCGGATACCTCCGCGGAGGATGCCCAGTGGTCCCAGAGCCTGCGCATTCCTCAACCCGCGAGGACTTTCGAGACCCCGCTGCGGCTGAGCAACGGCGACACGAAAATTCCCCGCTCGTACGTCTACTACACGCGAGCCAGCCCTGGCGACCCGTTCCGTGCTTTTGCCCAGCGCGCGCAGCGAGAGCGTTGGGACTATCACGAGCTGGATTGCAGTCATTCGCCGCACATCACCGCGCCCGATGCGCTGATGACACTGCTGAGCTCCATCGTCTCTGCCTGATTCGATACCATGGAGATCATGGCTGAGCGGACCCGGCGCTGGACGGCGAAGTGGCTAGCCGCAATCGCGGTTGGCATTTGCGCGATACCGGCTTCCGGCCAGCCGCCTCCGGTCCTTGGGCGGGGGCCAGGCAATTTCGCGCTCAACTCCGCCGTCCTCAACAGTGCACGGCACGCCCTCGATGCTCAGACCGCGGCGGCGCTCGCCGCTATCATCGCAAAGCCGGGCCCGACGCCGCCAGCACCCCCTGAAGTCACGCTGACGTACGAGCCCGATGCGCGCCTCAGCGATTGGACACGCCTCTCCATGATCGACGCCCTCAGTGAAGGCAACGCGACGGTGCGAGACCAGCTCGAGAGATCGTTTGCCAAGAACGCCGTGCTCAAGAGCTTCGACACCTACATGAGCGCGCGCGGCTACTCGAGCCACAACGTCGCCGACGACATGGCCGAGATGTTGCTCGTCTCGTGGCAGGTCGTCTCTAACGGAAAGGCCACGGACTCACAGGTGCGCGGCGTGCACGCGCAAACGCAAGCGGCCTTTCTCAACAGTCCGGCGCTTCGGACGTTGACCGCATCCGACCGCCAGCTGATGGCGGAGCGCTTCGCCTACCAGGTCATTCTCACCTCCTCGGCTCAGGAGGCGTTCTCGCGCGACGGCGATCACGCTCACCGCCGGCAGCTGCAGGAGTCGTCGGAGGCCCTGCTGCGCGAGCAGGGCGTCGATGCGGCCCAAATGCACCTGACCGACCAAGGGTTTCGAAAGTAAGCACCGCGGCCGGGCGCATCGACGTTCGCAGGCGCCGCGGCCGGCTACTCCCGCAGTTGCTCCCCGAGCGCAACCCCGAGCACCTTCTCGGAAGCGGCCGGCGGCCAGCCGGCCTCGCTCGACACGGGCACCTCCCCTTCCACGATGGTGTTCTCGAGCCGGCCGAGACCTTCCACTTCGACCGCGACGGCATCGCCGGGATTGACGGGGCGGGAGTTGGCAGGAGTGCCCGACAGAATCAGGTCGCCCGGGAGCAGTGTCATCATGCGGGCGAGATCGGTCACCAGATACCCCACGTCCCAGATCATTCCCTCCAGGCTGGACTCCTGCACGATCCGGCCGTTGACATAGGTTCGCAGGATCTGACCGGCCGGTTGCCAACCCTGCACGAACCCGGGACCGACCAGCCCCAGCGTGTCGGCGCCTTTCACTCGGATCATCGAGCCCCGGTCCGCGTCTCGAAAGTCATGGAGCGCGTAGTCGTTGGCGAGCGTATAGCCTCCGATATAGTCATGCGCGTCGGCCATCCGGATGTTGCGCGCGGTACGGCCGATCACGATCGCCACCTCGCCTTCATAGTTGAGGAACTTGCAGCCCTTCGGACGAATGACCGCGCCGCCGTGACCGAGCAGACAGGAGGGCGGCTTCGCGAAATAGTTGGGCGCAGGAGGACAGACGGCCTTCAGCTCCTGCAGACGGTTGCGATAGTTCAGGTGTGCGCAGAGGATCTTGCTGGGCTCGACGGGCGGCAAATGCACGGCCTGTGCGGCCTTCACTCTGCGACCGTCCTGTGCCACCAGCTCATCGCCCTGGCGAACGACTTCCACCACGGCGCCGTCGAGCAGAATCCGCCGGGTTTCCTGCATCACGGTGCCTTCATCGGATAGCCGCGCCCTGAATAGTCGAAACCGCCCAGTTCGAGCGTGCGCAACGTTGCATCCTGCGGCGAGGCGTAGTACGCGCGAATCTCCTCTATCAGTCCGCGCGAACTGAAAACATACCATTCATCGCCACGGAGGATTACGCCTGAGGTGCGCTTGAAGTGCGTCCACTCGATCGCCGCGCGACGCCGCGGTGGATCGCAAATCACCTGGTCGACGGTCCAATAGGATCCAAGATTCCGGACGGCAGCCTGCCACTTCGCAGCGATCGTTTGCGCGCCGCGAAATGGGCCTTCATACATGCCCGGCGGAAAGTAGTGAACCGCGTGCGGCTCGAAATGGGCGGCGATGCGTTCGACATCCCCCGCGTTGCAGTGGTCGAAGTACTGTCGGATTCGCGACTCCATCGACTCCCAGGTGAGCTCAGGAGTCACTGTGTCGTTCTCCGGTCATCGACACGGCAGCCACCTTGCTCTTGGCAGAGACCGGAGGTGTGGGGAGCCAGGACTCTCCCGGCTCCAGCACGTAGGTATGATCCAGGCTGTACCAGGGGCCCTTGACATCGGCATCCGGCGCCGGCTCGTTCTCGTGCCGCACGTAGTGCCCGACCGAGCTCACCGTCACACCGAATTGCGCATCCGACTCCAGGATGTCGTCGTCATTGCTGTAGGTCTGAGTCGGGATCGTCTTGTACCCGGGTTTGTAGATCAGAGCGTGCAGATGCGCGGGGCGGAACGGATGACGGTGCTGCACTTTCAACAGCTGCTCCGTGGGTCCTCCCGCCGGCACGGGATAACCTGCGGGCTTGATGGTGCGATAACGGAATGCGCCCGCGGCGTCTGTCCGCAACGTCCCTCGCAGGTTCCACTCCGCCTGACTCGGGTCCTGGTTCTCGTACAACCCTCGAGTCGAGGCATGCCAGACATCGACGTTGGCATCGGCAATCGGCTTGCCTTGTGCATCGCGTACGTGACCGGTTACGAACAGCGGAACACCGGGGGTGGGCGAGCGGACGATCGAGCCGCCGTTCTCGACGAACGGAGCGCCCTGGCGCCAGAACGGACCCAGCAGATTCGCCGAGGAGCCGGCGTTGTTCATCAGACAGACGAGTGTCGACAGACCCAGGGAGCCCGCGATCAGCCGCGTCTCGTTGTGACTGTCTGTGGTGAGTTGCCCGAGGCGGCTCACGAGATTGATCGCGGTGTTGAATTCCCGCTCGGTGAGGCGCACTTCACGCGCGAAGGAATGCAGATGCCGGATCAGCGACTGCACGATCTCCTGAGTGCGCGGATCGGCAATCTGCCGTGTCTCGCTCAGCACCGCCTCGGTGACCTGCTCTTCGCGCTCGATGATCATGTAAGAAGCCCTCACCGCTAACGCGCTGATTATAGCGCGGGCGGCTCCACGAGCCTGGGCGGCGAGGACACGCTCAACGGCGGAAGCGCGCCCGTGTACTTCTCGACTTCGACGAGACAGCTGTTGGCGGAGGGTCCCTGGGCCAGGGAGGAAGTGCCGATATCATTAGTCACCGCATTCGGATTGCCGTGAATCTCCAGGCTGAGCGGATCGCTGGCATCCAGGATGTCGTACCAGGCGCCGGTGGAGATCTGCACCACCCCCGGCCTCAGCTCATCCGATAGATGGACACCGGCGAGAAAAGCGCCGCGGTCGTTGAATACGCGAACGATATCGCCCTCGCGGACACCACGCGCCCGCGCGTCGTCCGGATTCATGCGCATGGGCTCGCGACCGCGGATCTTCGACTCCTGGCTCACAGGGCCGTGATCCAGTTGGCTGTGCAGCCGGGTACGCGGCTGATTCGACATCAGGTGCAGCGGGAAGCGCTGTGCGAGCGGACTTCCGAGCCACTCCCGTTTGTCGTACCAGGCGGGGTGGCCGACGCAGTCGCGGTAGCCAAAATCGGCGATGGTCCGGGAGAAAGATCTCGATCTTGCCCGAAGGCGTGCGCAGCGGGTTGGCGACCGGGTCGTTACGAAACCGCTCGAGCACCGGAGCGCGCTCCTTCAGCATCGGCCGCAGGTCCAGCGGCGGCCCCTCACGAAAACTCTCGAAATCCGGCAGCGCGATGCCCGCGGCAGCCGCATTCTTGCGAGTGACGCCCCACAGATGCTCGAGCCAACCCTCCACATCCCGCCCTTCGGTGAACTGCGGGTCGAAACCCAGTCGTGCCGCAAGCCCGGCGAAGATCGAATAATCGTCGCGCGCCTCGCCATAAGGTTCGAGCGCCCGCCGCATGGGAGTCAACCAATGATCCATACTCCCGCCGGCGAAATCCTCCCGCTCGAGCGGCGTCGTGCATGGCAACACGACGTCGGCCATCCGTGCTGTGGTCGTCCAATTGATCTCATGAGTCACGATGGTTTTCGGATGCGTCCACGCCCGTCGCAAACGGTTGATGTCCTGGTGATGGTGGTAAGGATTGCCGCCCACCCAATAGATCAGATCGATCCGGGGAAACGTGAGTGTCCTGCCGTTGTACGCGCACGTGCCGCCGGGGCGTTCCAACATCTCGGTGACGCGCGCCACGGGGATGATGTCCTTGACCGGATTTGCGTGCTGCGGAACCGTGCCCACGGAGAACGGCAGGTAGCGCCGCTGCATCGTGTTCATCTTGCTGACGCCTGCGCCCATCAGCACGCCGCCTCCGGGCAAGCCGATGTAGCCGAGCGCAGCCGCCAACGCCCAAGCCATCCAGTAGGTCTGCTCTCCATGCTCGGCGCGCTGCAAAGAGAAAGTGATGCCGATCAAGCAACGCTCCCTGGCCATCAGCCGCGCCAGTGCCCGAATGTCCTCAGCTGGGACTTCCGAGAGCGCGGCTGCCCAGGGTGCGCTCTTGGGGGTGCCATCGCTGCGCCCCATCGCGTACTCGGCAAAGCGATCGAAACCGGTGCAATAGCGCGTGACGAAATCCCGATCGTACAGGCCCTCTTCGATCAAGGTGTGAATCAAGCCCAGCATGATGGCCACGTCGCTGTTGGGTCGACAGGCGATCCAGCGGGCGTTCACAGCGGCGCTCACGTCGTCGCGGATCGGGCAGATGTTGACGACATCGATCCCCGCCGCACGCAGCTCGTCAAAATGGGCGCTCGCGTCGTGGTAACCGATGCCCCCGGGGTTGACCTGCATGTTGCGAACGGCAGCCCCGCCAAAGAACACGATGCGCCGGCAATGCTGCGCAACCTCTCGCGTCGAGGGGGACTGCACGGCGGCGGAATAAGCGCTCATCCCCAACACATGGGGAATCAACACCTCGGCGGCGGCGAAGGAATAGGAGTCGACCGAATCGGTGTAACCGCCGAACAGCTGCATGAACCGATGGATCTGCCCCTGCGCGTGGTGGAAACGCCCTGCGCTCGCCCAACCATACGAGCCGGCATAGATGGAGCGGTTGCCGCCCACCTCGCGAGCTTCGCGTAAGGCACCGGCGACGATATCGAGCGCCTCATCCCAGCCCACCTGGACAAACGGCTCGCGTCCTCGCAAAGACGTGTCGCTCGACCGGCGCTGCCGGTAGTAGCCGAGCCGCACCGCCGGACGCGCAACACGAGAGCGCGGATCCTGCGAAGCCGCGAGCGATTTCCCGATGGGCGAGGGCTCGCGATCCTGGGCCACAGGCCTCACGCAGATCCCGCCGTCGGCCCCTCGGCCGACCAGATAATTGCCCCAGTGCGTAGCGGTCAGGGATTCAGTCATCACTTCGCAGTCTGATCCAACTGCCGGCGCAACGCATCGAACGCCTGCGGCCAGAGTCGCCGGTACTGCGCGATCCAGCGATCGACCTCTTCCAGAGCCTGCGGACGCAACGTGTAGATGCGCCGCTGCGCTTGCGCCCGCACCTCCACGAGCTTGGCCTTGCGAAGCACCTTCAGGTGCTGCGACACCGAAGGCTGGCTCATGCCGGGAAAAGCGCTGACGAATTCGCCGGCCGTTCTCTGCCCGGCGGCCAGCATCGCCAGCATGTTGCGCCGGGTGGGATCGGCGATGGCGGTGAAAATATCCATAGGTCCCACCTTATATAAGTCAGTACCTATGATCAAGTGCAGCGCACTATGGCAGGATTCGCGCCGCATCCATCTATTACTGCCTCGGGGGGAAACCGCGATGAAGATCAGAACGAGAGTCCTTTGCACCGCCATCGTCGGCGTGGCTTTCGTGAGCGCCGCACGGACCGCCGCACCTCCCGAGGCAATGGGCGTGCCCCCGACGGCGGCCCCCGATCAGGCGGCGCTGCTGCAGAGCCCGGACCCGAAGCTCGCCGCGAACAAGAAGCTCGTGTTCGACATGTGGCGCGCGATCATTCAAGGCGGCCACGCCGAGATGGCGCCGCAGTACTTCAAGGAAAGCTACATCCAGCACAACCCGAATGTCGCGACGGGCCGCGACGCGATGGTGGCGTACATGAAGCAGACGCGCCCGGTCAAACCCATCGTCCCGACGATGACGTTCCCCGTCATCGCCATCATGGCGGAAGGCAATCTGGTCATGGTGGCGACAGTGAGCTGCACGTCGGATCCGACGCAGCCCGGGAAGAACTATGCGGGTACGCACTTCGACCTGTTCAGGGTCGAGGACGGCAAGATCGCTGAGCACTGGGACAGCGTGCCGAAGGACCCCGCCACCCTGCACTACAACCCGAATACGCAGAACCAGCACGCCGCGGGCTGCAGCTGATTTGCGGTAGCGGGAACGTTCCGGCACACTCGATTCGCAATCCATCGAATCGCCAAGAAACAGATCGGCCCGGATGCCGGCAGTCCGTTTTTTATTGCTATGAGCAACGCCTCGGTCATCGGCTTTCCGGCCAGCACTCTGGACGAAGACGCGTGGGACGACCTCCTCAGCTTCATTGAGGAGCGGCGGGTCATTCCGATCGTCGGACCCGACCTGCTCCAGGTGGCGACGGATCGAGGACCGCGGCTGCTGCTGGACTGGGTGGCCGAGAAGCTGGCGGCACGGCTCAACGTCAACGTTGCCGAATTGCCGCGGCCCTACACTCTCAACGACGTCGTGTGTTGGTTCTTGGCGGCGCGCGGCCGGCGAGAGGAAGCCTACGTGCGACTGCGCAGCATCGTAAAGGACGCGCAGTTCGAGCCGCCGCAGGCGCTGCGGCGGCTCGCGGCGATCACCGATTTCGATCTCTTCGTCACTACAACGTGCGATTCGCTGCTCGAGACGGCCATCAACCTCGAGCGCTTCGACGGCGCTCCGTCCACGGATGTGCTCTCCTACGCGCCCAATCGCGTTGTCGACCTGCCCACCGAGCGCGACCGGTTGCAGCGACCTCTTGTGTATCACCTCTTCGGCAAGCTCTCCGCATCCCCGACGTACGTCATCTCCGATGAAGACCTGCTCGAGTTCATCTGCGCTTTGCAGAACGAGCATCTGGCGCCCGAGAAGCTCTTCCACGAGCTCGAGCACAGCCACCTGCTGTTCATCGGCAGCAACTTCACGAACTGGCTTGCGCGGCTGTTCCTGCGGATGGCCAAGCGCCAGCGCCTCTCGGACCCGCGCGACGTCGGTGAGGTGCTCGCGGACGATCACAGTAGCGACGATGAGCGACTGGTCGCGTTCCTACAGCAAGTGAGCGTGCGCACCCGCCTCTACGCCGGAGCACAACGCTTCGTCGAGGAGCTGTACACGCGCTGGGCTGCGAGACGCAAACCTGGATTGGCGGCACCCGCTCCGGCGCCCGTTCGCTATCTGCCGCCCTCGCGAGAGATGCCCGATAACGCCGTATTCATCAGCTACGCCCGCGAAGACCTGGCGGCGGTCCAGAAACTGAAAGCGGGCCTCGAGGCGGTTGGCGTCACGACGTGGTTCGATATCGATCGCCTCGAAGTCGGCGACGACTACGATCGCAAGATTCAGCGCAACATCGCCCGTTGCTCATACTTCATCCCGATCGTGTCGACCACGACTCAACGACGGCTGGAGGGCTATTTCCGCCGCGAGTGGAGCTACGCCCTCGACCGCACGCGCAACATGGCAGACGGAGCGCTCTTCATCCTGCCGGTCACCATCGACTCCACCGCCGCCATGGAGGCGCTGGTCCCGGACAAGTTCAAGGCACTGCACTTCACTCACCTGTCCTCCGGGCAAGTGACTCCGGAGTTCGGCCGCCGCCTGGCTGACTTCATGCAGGCGCGCTCGCGATGAACGCCGCGGAATCCATCGTCCCATCCGCCCCCGTCGACGAAACCAACCCCTGGCTGGGACTCGCCTCCTTTACCGAGGAGACGCGTGCCTTCTTCTACGGCCGTGAGGCGGAGGTCGCCGAGCTGGCACGCCGGGTACAGCGCAAGCTCCTGACCGTTCTCTTCGGCCAGTCGGGACTCGGCAAGACCTCCATCCTCCGCGCGGGATTGGTTCCCCGCCTGCGGGGGCATGGCTACTGTCCCGTGTATGTTCGAATCGACTATGGCCGGGAGTCACCCGAGCCCGCCGAGCAGATCAAGCAAGCGATCCGCCAGGCAGCCCGCCTGTCAGGCAAATGGTCGCAGGTCGGAGTGGCCGCCGACGGAGAGTCTTTGTGGGAGTTCCTCCACCATCGCGACGATGTGTTGCGCGATGAGGCGGGGACCCCGCTGATCCCGCTCTTGATCTTCGATCAGTTCGAGGAAATCTTCACTCTGGCTCAGACCGACGAGTTCGGACGCGCGCGCGCCGCGCGCTTCATCGAGCAGCTCGCGGACCTGGTGGAGAACCGCCCACCTCGAAGCCTCGAGGCCTGCCTGGACTCGGACGATTCAGCGGCCGAGCGCTTCGACTTCGCGCGTGGCGACTATCGCGTGCTGATTGCACTGCGAGAGGATTACCTGGCTCCGCTGGAAGGCCTGAAGGCGACGATGCCGAGCATTGCGCAGAACCGGCTGCGCCTTGCCCGCATGACAGGCCCTCAAGCCCTGACCGCAGTGATGCAAGCGGGCAAGAGGCTGGTCTCGGAGGAAGTGGCCGCGGCCATCGTGCGATTCGTCGCCGGCGGCGCGGAGCTCGCCAACGCGGAAGTAGAGCCCTCACTGCTGAGCCTGATCTGCCGCGAGCTCAACGACGCCCGAATCGTGGCGCTACGGAACGAGATCTCTCTCGATCTTCTCGCGGGTTCTCACGCGAGCATCCTGAGCAACTTCTACGAGCGCTCACTCGGCGACCAGCCCGTCTCCGTTCGACGAGTCGTCGAGGACGATCTGCTGACGGACTCCGGGTTTCGCGAGAATGTCGCGGAGGAGCGCCTGCAGAGCCGGTTTACCGCCGTTGGCGCAGCGCCTGGAACATTGCCGCTGCTGGTCAACAGGCGCCTGCTGCGTATCGAGGAACGGCTGGACGTTCGCCGCGTCGAGCTGACACACGATGTATTGTGCAGCGTCGTCAAGGCAAGCCGCGATCAGCGACAAGAGCGTGAGGCCAGGGAAGCGACCGAACGCCTCCTTGCGGAGCAACGTCAGCGCGAACTATCCGCACGCCGCGCGCTCGTGCGTGCACGCCAGATCGCTGCCGTGTGTACGGTGCTGGCCACCGTCGCCATCGCGGCGGCAGGGTTCGCCTATTTCAGCCTTCAGAGAGCGCAACGTGCGGAGCACGAAGCTCAGGATACGAAAGCGACGGCCGTACAGGCTCGCTCGCAAGCCGAGCACCTGCTGGGGTACCTCAGTGACGATTTCGGAAGCGAGCTGGAAAGCTTCGGCCGGCTGAACGTCGTCAGCGAGTTCTCACAGCGGCAAATCGACTACTTCCACGGCCTGCCCGCGGTGCTCAGAGATCCTGAGACCGTGCGCAACGGCGCGCTGGCGCTCGTGCACCATGCCAGAGCGCTACGCCTGCTCGGGAATCAACGACTTTCCCTGGCCAATGCCAGCGAAGCCATCGAGCTGCTGGAGGCGCAGAACGCCAAGGGCGACCGCTCGGAAGCGAGCGTCATCGCGCTCTCGGAGGCCTACCTGATCAAAGCCCAGATCCTGGATAACGAGCAGGATCCCGCGGGGCCCACGTTCACCCGGCGTACCGGGGAGCTGCTGCGTCCCCTCGCTGAAAAGCCGAACGCCTCCCCGGCCGCGAATCGGGCCTACGTCGCTTTTCTGGTGCGCCTGGCCTGGGAGCAGCAGAATGCCAACCACAACGACGCTGTGGTGCAGACCACAGAGCGCGCCAAGGCCCTCGCCGTCTCGCTGGGAGCGCGCGATCTTTCCAACCCCGACATGGCTGCGTATTACGCGGAAGCGGGAGCGTGGCAAACGGGCGCTCTGACGACACTGGGCCGTAATGACGAGGCCACGCGTGTGGCACACGAGGACATCGCGTTGGCCGAGAAGGTTCTCGAGCTCAGGCCCGGAAACCGCGTCGCTCTACATGCCGAGCAGGTTCTGCTCAGCGACGTCGTCAACGCCGAGATCAACATGCTGGATCCGGCGGCTGCACTGGCCGACACCGAACGGATGGAGAAAGTTTCGAGCGTCATGTTGGGGATGGATCCCAACAACGTGACCAGCCTCAACAACACCGGCGTGGCCTACCAGCTCGCCGCCGATTCCCTGTGGTCATCGGGGCGCCCTCGCGAGTCGATCGCGGCCCATGGTGTATCGATGGACTACTACAGTCGCTCCGCCAGAAGTGGCGCCGTGGGTTTCATCGTGATCCGCGCTGCTTCTTCGCTCTCCAGGGCGATGCGGCAGGCACAGTTCGGAGACTTCCCGGGGGCCAGGGCCGAAATCGACTCCGGTGCGCCCTTCCTCGCCAAGCTGCGTGAATCCAAGGATGCGTTTGCGTCCACGCTGGTCGAGGCGGCCGACAAGATTCCCCTGGCGAAGGTGGCGCTCGAGCGCGGCGACGCGGCAACCGCGGAACGCCTCGCTCTGGAGACAGCGCAGCAACTGCGTTCGCAGAAACCCAACAGCGATCTGGAGACCTCGGAGAACTCAGTAGTCCTTTACCAGGCCGTCCATGTAGCCGGCCAGGCCGCCTACCGGCTCGGCAAGTTCGCCGCGGCGGAGAAGGACGAGCGTGACGCGCTGGCGGCGCGCAAGATCTGGGGCACGCAGGCAACGCCTGACCAGCGCGACCTCGGTGAAAGCTCTACGTGGCTCGCGATGGCGATCTCCCGGCAAGGCCGGACCGCGGAGGCGCGAGACATCATTGCTCCTGTGATCAGATTCCAGCGAACGCTGGCTGCCAGGAACCGCAGCGACCGGTGGCTCGCCTACGAGCTCGCCCTGGCGCTCTACGCTCAATCGTTGTCCGATCGCACCCAGGCGCCTGCCCTGCGTCAGGAAGCCGCGCGTCTCCTGAACGGCCTGGCTCCGGAGTTGAAACCGCTCAAGGACGTGCAGCAACTGCGCCAGCTCGTCTCAGGGACGGCCGGGTGACCGACTCCTCGCCTCGACTGTTCCACTCGAGCGGAGTGCGGGGCTTTTCGGCATTCGTGAGCTCGCACCCCGCTCGGGTCTCTGCGCGCAAGCTCGAGCGA
>Ga0207707_10004677_pt1 | contig 12022 bp, 20 predicted proteins | sample KBSC83BmetaG_FD_184336 | JGI IMG/M metagenome (GOLD analysis project Ga0207707, IMG submission 184336) | Corn rhizosphere microbial communities from Kellogg Biological Station, Michigan, USA - KBS C8-3B metaG (SPAdes) (version 2) | ecosystem: Host-associated > Plants > Roots > Rhizosphere ... | reverse complement strand
GACGGCGTAGCCAAGGACGTGTTCGTTCCTGCGACGGCACTCGAAGCAGCCGGCATGCGTACTTTGACGGAAGGCCAGCGCATTTCCTTCGACGTTCAACCGGACGCGAGGGGCTCAAAGGCTGGTAACCTCAAGGCCGCATAAGGCACTAGCGTATGACGGCGGGTGGGAACTACTTGCCGCTGTCAAGCGCTGCTTACCGCGAACGCGAAGGAGATTTATTGGCGCACAAGGAAAACATGACGGCGCAGCTGCTTGGTGCGATCCAGGCACAGGGCGCCCTTGTAGAAAGTCTCGTCGTGAGTCTGTGCCGCAGCAAAGTACTCGATGCCCCCATGGTGGACACGATATTCGCGCACGCACGCGCCCAATTCGCCCAACCGTACATGGCGGGCTCCGGCGGGAGGCGACGCATGTTGCGCTGGAGTTGCTCGAAGATATACAGATGCGAGTCGTCGGCCGCTCACGCTCGCTGAGCTGAGCCGAGCGGCTGGTTGCGCGATGCGTGACTTGCCGAGACTTGCCACCTCCGTTTCGTTATGCAGGGCTGGCGCGCTAACAAAGTTTGCAGCCAGTTTGGCCGATCAGCAGAAGTCACCTTATGAAACGTTTCATACGGCGTATTTGGAACCTTCCAGCCACCTTGCTCGAACGGTTCAGCGGACGAAATCTCACGTTTAGGACCGAACACAAAGGGTGTGGAGGTGAGTGGGTGCGGCGCCACCGAGCAGGGAACGTTATTGAACGTTGTTCTAAATGTGGCGCTGAACGGGGCAACCGAAGCGGATTGTGAATTGCGGTTGGGGCCTGAACGCGCGGTCCCAAGGCGTCGCGAGAAGCGCCGTGTATGTGTCGACTTGGCCGAGTCATCGGTTTGGCGCATGACCGCTCATGGCGACGAACCGTCATGCTGTTGGCTCGCTGGAAGACCGTTGCGGAGAGTGGACCAGACCTCACCGGTTCCAAGCACCTAAAATGACTACTGTACCTGCAGGATCGGTCGGAGCCGCTGTCGCGAGAGAGGGCTCCGTCTGACCTAATGTATGGATCGGCTGCGTTTCGCAAGTGAGGGCGTGCTGGCGGAAGTCGCTGATATGTATCCGGCCTGTTGATCGGCTCGCGGGCCGTGGCCTTGATGGGAGTACGCACGCACCTTTGATCTCTTTAGCGGACAGGTCGCCAAGCAACCATTAGGGTCACCAGATTCAGGATGCGTCTATCAATCCGTTCCATGCAAATCCTCAATCGCGAACTCGGCTGAGACAGCAGCTCAGATCACTACTGACTCAAGATGGCTGTCGAAGGCCTTCTCGTTCCGCAGGACGCTCCAGGCGATGCGGGCAAGCTTGTTGGCCAGCGCAACGCCTATTTATCCGCTCCGCTGCGGTCTTGAGCCACGCACCGAAGCTGTATCGAGACCAATTTTTTGGGCGCATCAGGAGGACCTTCGCGGCCTGGATGAAGAGCGTGCGCAGATACTTGCTGCCGCGTTTGGAGATGCGGCCCAGAATTGGCCGGCCTCCTGTGCTGTATTGTCGGGGAACAAGACCGAGCCAGGCGCCAAAGTCGCGTCCGCGTTCAAAAGCCTCGCCCGTCCCGATCGCGGCCACCAATCCCGTTGAGATCAGCGGCCCAATGCCGGGCACGCTCATCAGCCGCCGGCAATTCGCGTCGTGCTCACTAATTTCCTCGATCTCTAAGGTCACCGCTTGGATGCGTTCATCCAGTCAGAGCCAGTCTTCGTAGAGGCCTGCTATCAGAGCGGCCATGCGGGGCGATATCTCGTCCTTCCGCGACCTTAATATCTGAAGGAGCGATTTGCGCAAGGCGATCGTTCCCGCCCTCACCGCGACCCCTTGCTCGATCAAGGCCCGTATCTGGTTGATCGTGGCCGACCGCCGCGACACCAGACGCGAGCGAACACGATAGCAGGCTTGAAGATCGAGCTGGTCCTGGCTCTTCTCCCGGACCGTGCGCAGGTTCGGCCGCAACGCCGCTTCGGCGATTGCCTCAGCATGGTTGTAATCGTTCTTCTGTCCTTTCACGAACGGCTTGACGTAGATCGCTGGGATGATCCGTGGCTCGTGCCCGAGTATTCGAAGCGTTCGGCTGACGAAGTGGGCGCTAAGGCAGGCCTCCATGCCAACGATGCACGGCGGCAACTTCTTGAACGCATCGGCGAGCGATAATCTCTTGATCTTCCATCGAAACGCAATTTTGCCGTCAGTGCCGGAGCCAACGATGTGGAAAAGATCCTTGCCAATATCAATTCCGACCGAGGTCAACGGTGTCGTGATCGTATCTGCTTTGGGTGCCATGGCTGCTTCTCCTGGTCTTGGCGGGTGCAAGCCATTGCAGGCTAACCCGCTGAGGGGGGAGCAGCCGGTCCATCCCATTAACGGTCATACTGATCTGGACCGTACGTATGGGGTACAGCGTAACGATTGCTACCAGCACAATGGCAGGGCCTAAACGGTTTGGCGCCTCCCGCGCTGTGATGATCGAGACCGGCGCGGCTTTTTATCGGGGGCCGGTGTAATTCAAGCGCGTAAACCCCACATACACCACAATCGCGTCCGCGGCGTCGTTGCACGTACGAATGGGTCCGAACTCCGTTTACAACTAGAGGTGCGCCACGTGACTGAGTATCGCAAATCTTCGTCTGGCAGAAATGATGAGGCACGAAGGCCTCACTGGCGAGATTCATCCGCAAACAAGGCGATCGATAGATGGGAGGACGAAGGTGGAAGTCTGGCGGCGCCTTGCGATAGATTGAATCTAAAACGCAGCACACTTGCAGACAACGCGGGGTGGCGAGCAGACCGTCTGATATCAATGGGCTACTTTATCCGTGTGGCGGCTGGATGGCGAGAACTGCGCCGATCCAAATTCCGTTGATCGAGCAAGGCGCAACATGCAGCAATTGAATATATTCCGCTGGAGCCGGGAGCATCGCTTCGCGTTTTTGGTCACCACAGTATTCGGAGGCTGTGTAGGGATAGTCGTGGGGCTCCGGCGTATCGATGCGGCAGCGATGCAAGACTACTACTGGCTTTGGCTGGCTCTATGGGTCGGTACAGGGGCGCTGCTCGGAGCAGCGGGAGGCTTTGTCTATCAACATTTACGCCGTGCACGAGCTAGGATTCAAGCCTGCAATGCGGAGTTCGTCACTGCTCGCGGGCTCCCCAAAAACGTCCGAACCTAAAGTGCTGCTGCTCCATCAGACGCGGTTGCCGCTATTCCGATCCGCCTTCCGCAGCGGTCATCGAGAAAAGCCAAGTGGTGCGGCAGAAACTCGCCACACCAGCCATAATCGCGTTTCAGAGGCAATGGTTCGGTGGCCCGCTTATCCTCGCAAATTAAAGCGGCGACTGCGCGAGCCCGCTTCGGGCACGCTTGATGGGCTCCCGTCATTCCTCTGATCCTTGCTCATCTCGCCAAGACCTGCCCGTCAATGGCACCTACACTGTTTTGGGAGGCGGCACGTACGCACAGTTCGTCAGATGCCTTTCTCCAGCAATCTGCCTACCTTACCATGATGAATGTAATAACTTTGTCTGTGACCCATCTTCGCGAGCAAGGCCCGATTGTGCGGTTGGCACGTTAGGTCATTGTGGCGGTCCGCAGTGCGGCCAAAAAATCAATAACGTGGGCCGAAATGTTCGCGCCACCTGAAAGGATCATTGAATGAGATCGGGTTCCGTGTGCTTAGCACTGCTAAGCGCCACACTTCTCAGCGCCACCGCCGTTTGCGGTTCGGCCGCCATGTCGCCTCGTATAGAGCAGATCGCTGAGATTCCGTTGTATCCCAAGCTGCCAATCAATCCGACGCCACACGTGTACCAGTTGGGTGAGCGAATTACCCCTGCCTACGGACCATTCACCGAAGTCGCCGATTGGAAGGCCCGCGGCCTCTTGCCACCGGCTGACGGACACCGCTGGGTCCATTACGGCGACACTTACCTTCTGATCGAAAGCGAGAGCCAATTGATCACGACGATCACAAGCGCGTCGTTACCTGAAGGCAGGGCGTGACCCCGCTTTAGCGCTTTTCGGCTACGCTTCAACGGCGCCCGAAGCCGGTTCTCGTTCGCATCAAACAGTGCCGCGGCGCAGGTTATGGAAGGCTGAGCTCTTTATAGTGTCCCAGCGCGATAGTGTCACAGCGCGCCACGTCGGCAAATTACCCTTGAGGCTATTGTAAATCCCATTTTCAATAACCATTTCTTGGGAGCTGCACTTTCTGAATGGCTTCTCGCGATTTAGCATCCAATTGTGTTGTTACAATGGAATTACAGCGGTTGGGCCCGCCTGTGTCAGAGATTCCATCGTGACCAGCCACGGCTTCCAACGTGGCCTTTACGCCAAGTTTTATCTTTCATCCTGAAGAAAGCGACGCCGTCCAGGAGACTGTACCCTCGAGTCCGAGGGATGGGAGCTGCCAGGTACGCGTGGCATCCAGTTATTGAGCGGATGTGGACGGTGGTGCCCTGCACCGCAATGAATGGCGTGTCGAGGTTTGCGATTGGTAAGTTCGCCGCGATGGCTGCGGCGCTCGAAGAAAATGCCGCGAGAGTTAGGGTAAGCGTCAATGTTTGTCCGATAAGCCACAACATTCAAAATAATATCGAGCGGAGTTTCAGATGAGCTATTTCATTCGGTTTGGACGGCGCATTCCTATACCTTCGACCCTTCAGATTTCCCACGAATTGAGGGCTCTTTACTTCCAAAATGTCCGCGAGCGTTGCGCGGAGCTGGACGGGCTTGCCACAGACGCCAGCTGGGATGAGATCGTGCAGCGTCGGCAAGCGCTTGCGGCGAAATGGAATTGATGACAAGCCCAAACAGTTGCTGCGCACGCATTCGACAGGATGTCACGTCCTAATGAACTCATACACTCAGAAAAAGGCACATGTAGGATCGTATCCTCTAAGACCTGCGGGCTGGCATGGCTATGAACCTTCTCGTCACCGCATGCTTGGGTAATTTAGCGTCTTGATGGCCCGAGCAAGAATTGCTGGCCTAAAATCGGGTTATGAAGGGGGCGCAATTTTTTTGAACGCGGTAAGGCAAGCGACAACGGTACTTGGATATTGCACGGTCTTGGCAAAATCCAGGGCAATCCGGCTTACCAACAAAACCGTAATGGGTATTACTCTGCCATGCGAAAGTACACCAATACGTTTTGTACTTTCTGCGGCGCACCCGCCGCGAGTACGTTGGAAGCGGGCCAGCTAGCTCGAAGGTTCGTCGCTGCACAGACCATATCCTGGAACATACGGCCGGTTTCACGAAATTTTTGGGTCGATTCAAAACATAGGACGTATGAAATCACCAACAGTATAACTTGATACGGGTAACTGATAAATCTTGATGAGTACCGCGCCTGGCGCGAGTGTCGCGATTGATGATAAGCGACACGAACAAAGCCTTTCGCGATTTACATTGCCCATTTGGTCCAGAGCCAAAGCGGCCAAACGGCGGATCGCGTCATCAAGCATTACCTCAGTCAGTGGGGTCTCTTGGAAACGGGACCAAACGCGCGCGCGATAAAAAGGCATGAGCGTCGAAAGGCATCCGCCTCGGCGGTGTTCAGCCGAGCGGATGCGTTACGATTTTTTGCGCAGTTCTATTGGCCGTTTGGCGCCAATTCGGCCGTGACATTGTAGCCTAGTTCGATGACGGCGCGCCGGTTCTGTGGCTCACGGACGCCGGCCCCAGTGCGCACAAGAGGCTCCGAAAAGCTTCTGCCGATGGTGCCGATGTCTCCGGCATTCAGCCCAAGACGCATCATCTCCGTTTTCACGGCCTGCGCGCGGCGTTCCGAAAGGGCTTGATTATAGCGGCGGGAGCCCACTGTGTCGGCGTGACCGGTGACGACAATTCGTGCCATCCCTGTCTCCTTGGTTGTTCTCACGGCAACACCAATCACCTGCCGCGCTTCCTCGCTCAAATTCGATTTGTCAAAATCAAAGAAGACAATGTAACGCCGTACAGGGGCCGGAGGCGTGGGAGCAGGTGGAATCTCGGCGACGGCAGGCGCCGGCGCCGAAGCTGAAGGCGATTGCAGATCGGCTTCGGTGGTCTGCGGGTGCTGCGTCTGCTCCTCGACGAGAGCTCTACGATGAAGCTTGGCCGGAGTGGGATTCGGTGCGGAGCCGATATTCAGATTCATGCCGAGGCGAGGGTTGGAGAAATAGTTTGCGGAAGCCGGTGTAACGGCAATCGCCGCGGACAATAACAAGAACGACAGGATTGCTTTCTTCATGATCTTTTCTCCGCCTATGACGGTTGTGTTGGTTATTATGGAAGGCTAGGCAATCGAAATCCGGCTCAGCGGTACGGCCAGGTGCCGCCTGGAAGCGGGCGGTTGTCCGAGCGCGTCGTGCCATTGATGTAATAGCCGCCAATGGCGCCGCCGAGGCCTCCTCCTCGTCCCCCGCCAGTGATGGCGCCGGCCCAGCTTGGCTTTTCCGAGACAACGGGAACCGGAACTGGAACGATGGGGGCAGGTGAGGCGATTGCCCTCTGCACGATGATTACACGCTCAGGAGCAGCATTCTCTGCTACAGCCGGGCCGGCCAGCTCGACGAGAGTGCCGCATACAAAAGCGACTATAATAGATATTTTCATAACCATTTCCTTTGGAGAGCGGACCTCTGGATTCCTTGCCCTGAAGGAATCGATCCGGACATGTGTGACGGGTCGCCGCACATAACAGAACGCGCGGAACGCTAAGCTGAGTACAACAATACTTTCGATCGCCGGCAGGAGAGGTGCGAACGCGTGCTCATCGAGTTACGCCGCACTGCCGAGGAATCGCGGCCGCGCGACGATGTATCAGGACGATGCCTATCGCTCGATGAACGTCAGCAGCGCGGCTGGATTTCGGCAGTGGTAAGAGTGACGCGATCCGAAGCAACACCGTTTGAGCTTTCGCTGTCACGTAATAATTTGGCGCTAATGTAGTCCGTTATCCACGCCGGCGCATAACTTGGCTTATCGGACGCCGCCATTTTTTTGCTGCGGAATATGAGCCCCGTCCGGGTAACAACCCGGGTGCAGGCGCGGCACGCTGCTGCTCAGCGGGTTACATTCCAAAGTAAACTTCGCGTTTAGTGCGGTAGCAGGGCTAAGTTGGCCTAGTAAGTGAGGGGTCGGGTCCCCATTTACTTGGTGTGTTCAAGTCTCGTTAAGAGACTATAAGGGCACTAACTAATGTTACTGCCGCTCGTTACCTATAGCGGTTGGTGACCGCTTCCGCTGGGTGCATACGCACACGCAACATCATGAGCGATGAATTTTTTGGCCGTGCTGAAGAGATGCGAATTTTCGCACGCGGTTGTGTGGACGAAAGAGCGCGCAAAGTGATGTTTCAATATGCCGCAGAAATCGAGGGTTTGGCGAAGTCGCCTGAAGGGGGCCCAAATGTCAGTAAACGAGGATCCACTATGGATAACATCACCACGATCAAGCGCTTGGCTTACGACCCTGAACGGGACATGGTAAGCGCCGACCTCACCGGGACCGTGGGTGGCCGGGCCGTACAGCTCCAGTTGCGTTTTCCCTTCAGAGACCATTCAGATCGGCTGAGCACTGACCTTCGAGCCAGCGCACTGGCGGAAATGCAGCAGATCCTCCGATCGGCTGCGAACATCACACTCCCCAAGATCATGAATCCTGGGGATGGAACCGTCGCGGATGTCGGTCACGCACCCCAGGCCGGAACTGATCCCTGGGAGAACGAGGGTGGAAGTCAGGCAGCAGACCGGAACGAAGTCGTCTGGGTTGGAATCTAGGCCTATCTCGGTTGCAATCTGCCGTTGGTTCGCCGCACGCGCTTTAGCGTGACGTTCTTGGGTGGATGGGATTACAGACGGATCAGGAAGTTCGCCCCTTTCATCGCAGCCCATGCTTCGAGGGCTGTAATCGCGAGTGATCCGAGGGACGCACACAGTCCAACGCAGAGCAAGAGACCATCTTCTTCTAGATAGGCCAATGCTACCAGCATGGTCATTGCGCCAGGCAGAATGTTGCTCAGCGGAATCGGCAGGAAAACGCTTCCCGCCAACATCAAAACAACAACTCCAACGATGCGCTTCGTGGCAATGAAGGGCGTGTGCCACCGGGGCCGAATGAAAGCCTCCAGCGCTCTTATCGCAGGAATTGTGCGATCGATCAGATGGCCAATTCGGCGCGTCGACAACGATCGGGCCGCGATCCAAGGCGGTACAATCATGGCTTCGCGCGCCATCATCATCTGGAAGGAAAGACCAGCGAGAAGACAACCAGCGATGACTGATACCCCCGGAACCATGGCAACCAACCCCAAAAGAAGCATGATCATGCCGAACGAACGAGGCCCGAGACTCCGAAGGAGCCACTCGGCCGTGACTCGATCGGGTGGGGCATTCTTCAGAACTGTCTGAAACAGCTGTGACGTTAACACGTGAGCGCTCGGCGCGGGATTTCTATGCGTACCCATCGCCAATCCGCTCACTGGAGCCGGCTCCTTGCCCTGATGGCTACTTCCCTTCAGCGAAGCGTCTCCTTCCACCGTTTCTGGCGTTACCCGTGGGCTTGCTCCGTCGTTTGTTCTTGCTGCCGCGCGGCGCCTTGGCAGGAAAAATGAACCTGACCCGTACGGATGGCTGGCCATCGGGGACAGGGAGCTGGAGCGCGGGAGTTGCTCTGGCTTCGACATGAGTGGTGAACGGCAGCAAAGTGCCCGATTCCAGCGACGGCACTGCGTTCTGCCCGGGCGAGATGATGCACAAAACGTTGCCTCCAATGCCAGGGCTGCGAATTCGCTCGGACACAACTGCCCTGGAAAAACTATGAGGACAATATTCTGACAAAGACAAAATCAGATCGCGATTTGCGGTCTTTAGCAAAAGCATTCGAAACTCCATGCGTTTGGACAAGCTCACTTCAGCTTTTGACTTCGATCGGCCTCTTCATCGTGGCTTGTGCCGCCATGTACTGGTCTCTCCGGTTGTCCTATTGGCTGACTTTGCTGCTCGCTCTGCCAACAGGCGCCTTGCTCGTGAGGGTTTTCATCGTACAGCATGATTGCGGCCATGGCTCGTTTCTGCCGTCGCGCCGCGCCAACGACCTGCTTGGTTTGCTTTGCAGCGTGCTCACCCTCACACCTTATGCAAATTGGAGGCGGCAGCATGCTGGCCATCACGCAGATTGGAACAACCTCGATAAGCGCCTCTCCGGTCTGGATATCTATTCCTCATGCCTGACGGTTCGGGAATACTGGGCCCTGGGAGCGTGGAAGCGCACTCTTTACCGCGTATCACGCCACCCGCTGGTCTCCCATTTCTTAATCCCGCCCATTGTATTCCTGGTGCTATACCGCGTGCCTTTCGATACTCCCGAGAGCTGGAACAGTGAAAGGCGGGCGGTGTATTGGACTGATATCGGCCTGATCGGGCTCTTCGGATTGCTAGGTCTGGTGGTCGGTTTTAAGGCACTGATCCTCGTTCAGCTACCGGTCGTGGTGGTAACCTCGATTATCGGGGTATGGCTGTTCGCTGTGCAGCACCGGTTCGAAGAAGCCAGCTGGATGCGCGACGAGGAGTGGCACTTCAATAGAGCCGCGCTTGAAGGCTCGTCTTATCTGAAGCTGCCAAGGCTGCTGCAATGGTTCACCGGCAATATCGGCTTCCACAACTTGCATCATTTCGCCCCACGGATCCCAAATTATCGACTAGAAGCGTTCTTTCACGCAATGCCGGAACTTCAGAAGAACAAATCTGCGCTTACACTCGGCGCGGCGTTCAAGAGCATTCGCCTGGCTTTATGGGACGAACACCAAAGACGGCTGGTCGGATTCAAGGGTCTGCGCCGGATGGCACCCGCTGTCGCCGCGGAAATTTCGACCTTTCATACGATCACTCCGGGTGCCGCAGCCAGTGCTTCGAACCCGGACCCCAAATTCTTTCTCTGCACGCGATCGCAACACGCGGCAGATCGGATTCGTATATTAGAATAATGGAGCAGCACACGACACAGAACTCGAAAGCGAAGTATTATCGGCAAAGGGCCGAACTGCTGCGGATAATGGGAGACGAGGACAGGATTCCTGCCATCCTGATGCGCTGGTGCGGGTTGCCGAGCAATACGAGCGGTTCGCACGGGGCCAGGAACAAGCCTCCCGACATCAGGAGCCCGCGCCGAATCCACGAGGTCGTGTTCCAACGAGGGCAAAGATGTGCCTTCTTGGAAGCGAGTACGCCCAACGCATCGCCTCGCCAGTAAGCCCGGAATGCAACGGAAGCCAATCTGCACCTTAAGCTCAGGCATGATAAACGCAGCTCGCGTCACTCTTGCGAGCGACAGCGGCCGGATATGCCCACGCTGATAATTATGAAATCGACCTTCGCCGGAAGGGGCAGGAAGACCGCCGTCTCGTTGTGAACGCCGAGAAGCTCGATACGGCAGCGATGACAATGTCAGGCTTCTGGTGTCGGCCTCCGATATTACCGATGCGCGCATCGCCGAAAAACTCAAGGACGACATGTTGAAGGAAAGAGCGGTCCTGCTTCAGGAGCTTCAGCATCGGGTAGCGAACAGCCTGCAGATTATCGCAAGCGTGCTCATGCAGAACGCCCGTAAAGTACAGTCTGATGAGTCGCGAAGCCACCTTTACGATGCGCACCAGCGCGTGATGTCCGTCGCCGCAATGCAGCGGCAGCTCGCAGCTTCTCAGGTTGGTGACGTAGAATTGCGGCCCTATTTTAAAGCGCTTTGTGACAGCATCGGTGCCTCCATGATCCGCGATCGCAATCAGCTATCGCTCGAGGTGAACATCGACGGAAGCGTGATCCCCGCAGAGGTTTCGATCAGCCTTGGTTTGCTGGTCACCGAGTTGGTGATCAATGCGCTCAAACACGCTTTCCCAGGAGATCGCAAAGGTAAGATCAATGTAAATTACCATTCCCGTGGGAACGAGTGGACGCTGTCGGTAGTCGATGACGGTGTCGGCATGCCGCATAACTCGGCGGCTAAGCCCGGACTAGGTAGCAGCATCGTCCAGGCGCTAGCGGCCCAATTGCGGGCCACTGTCGAGATTGGCGACGCAAAGCCAGGAACCGCAGTGTCCATTTCGCACCTCAAGATGCGCGGTAATTCGATCGCGCGGTTTGGCGCGGTGTGAGATACGCAGAAGCGCAGTCTTCTTGAGCAAATGCATGTTAGTAGAAGCGTAGGCCGGTAAAAGTATGGTCAGCCTTTACTCCTGAAGGCTCCTGGCTTTCATCAGGCAAGTAACGAATCGTGTGGTCGGTGTTAATTTGACGCTTTGATGATCTTGGACGGCTCGCCGCGCAGATGCGAAGAGGGCTTTAACGAAAGTCGCCAACGAGAGTAGAGCAAACGGCCGATGAAGGTCGTGCTGTCGCGGTCCAAACGTGTTGTGCCAACGCAGAGGGCTCGAAGCGAAGACAGGTGTGAATAGCTGCTTGTGGCGATTCTCAGAAGTGAGGCTTTCGCTCGATAATGGTCGCCGATCCTTCAGCGGCGGATCTTAAGGGGTCGCTATCAGATTAGGTCCGGACCTGGAGGCGGAGCGGACATGCTCTGCTCTCATCTCCACTTCCGAGATTCGCCAGGAGCGGTCATCGCCCGGGGCTGCGCCGAAAACCTGTCGCTGAACGACATAGCGGCGCGGCTCAATGCCGAAAGCGTGCGGACAAGCGGCGGCGCCAAGGAGACCGCAACGGCAGTCAAGAGGGACTCTCCGACTCCTCGTTACATGACGACGTCATCGAGGAAGGTTAACGAACGCTCGCAAGGGCAACGGCTGGGTATGCGAGATCACATTTGGCACGGCACGATGATGGCCTAAGACGCGGCGGCTTCGACTAGCGCTGGGCCACAACGGTGCGGAAACGTCCCTGGTCGGGAGTGACTGGAACGAAAGGGCTTTTTCGGGATTACTCCTTGAGACGACGTTCATCGAACAGGGTCGTTCTGCATGCTTGGTCGGGCCGGGTTCACGGGAGTTACTATT
>Ga0207707_10004676_pt1 | contig 12023 bp, 10 predicted proteins | sample KBSC83BmetaG_FD_184336 | JGI IMG/M metagenome (GOLD analysis project Ga0207707, IMG submission 184336) | Corn rhizosphere microbial communities from Kellogg Biological Station, Michigan, USA - KBS C8-3B metaG (SPAdes) (version 2) | ecosystem: Host-associated > Plants > Roots > Rhizosphere ... | reverse complement strand
CGCCCAACTGGTGTCGGTGTACACCTGCTTTCCGGCCTCGATCCAGTCGAAAAGGCGACTGCCGATCAGCTTGATGTGGGCGCTGACCCCGCCACCGAGGTGCACCAAGTGGATCTTGACGTCATCGCCGTACCACTCGACGAGGTTGCCGATCTCGTCGATATCCGATGCGCCGCCCGTAGAGGTGTGGATGTGGACCACGAGCCCGTGCGTCCGCGCGGTATCGAAGATCTGATCGAGTTGGGGGCGGCATGCCTCGTCGCTGGCCCGGCCACCGAGCAGGAAGCTGGTCTTGAGGACCTTGACGCCGTTCTCTCCTGCGTGGGCGAGTGCGGTGGCGTTCAACTCGGCATCCTGGGGCCGGGGTGAGCACCACAGCCCACAGCTGATCCTGTCGTCCTTGGCTGCGGCCTCCAGGACGAGTTCGTTGAACGAGAACGAGACAGCGGCGTCGGGTACCCCGTAGTTCGGGATCACCAGCGCTTTCTCGGTCCCTTCGGTGTGCATATCTGCCACGAGGTCTGCGATCGTTCCGCGTGCCGAACTGTCCGGATGTACGGGTGGCCCGCCGTAGAACGGATATGCGGGGAGCAGCCCGAGGTGCCGGTGTGCATCGTGTACGAATGTCTGCGCCATGTCATCCACCATATAACACAAGCGTGTCGGATAATAGAGATGCCGCTCGTGCATGCATCAGCGGAAGACGGGGCGGCCGAGCGGCGGCAGTGCGCGGATGCCGACGCTCTTGAGTGCGACGTGCACCCAGGAGTAGAACGCGAGGAACGCAAACGTCAGCGCAGTCGCGCCCGCGGCGGTGAACAGGTTCTGCGACCCGGTGAACACCGCCGATGCCGCCAGCGCGCACGCGACGAAGACCAGCCCAACCGCGAGCGGATAGATGGCCGGGAGCGCTAGGCAGGGAATGGTGAGGATGAGGAACAGACACGCCCAGGCGATGAAGTACACCTCCTGCGCACTCGCGACATCGGCGGAGGTAACGCCATACCAGTTGTGGCCCAGGCCCAGCAGCAGTGCCGCGAAACTCAGCCAGAACGCGGAGAAGGTCGAGAAGATGGCAGCGACCAGGGACTGCCCCATCAGAATCGCCCACACTGCGGTCACGACCTGAAACAAGCCGGCCCCCATGACCAGTATCGGAATGATGGCGGCCTGAGATCGCGCCGGGAGGAAGTCGAGTTCGGGCCCAACTAGCGACATCCCGAGAGCTAACGCCGCGATACCGAAGAAGATGAGGCCGACGGTCAGTGGGTCGCCTGCGCCGAGGATGACGCCGCGCACCGGCGGCTGCTCAACCGGCGCGTCGTGTGCGTGTGCGGTCATGAGCATGCCCTCGATTCGCGAGGCAGTGTCTACTCGGATAGTACACAGAAATCTACTATAGGAAAGACCTTGAAGAAGGGGCGGCCGGCTCAATCCCGTCTGGCCTGCGCGTTATCGGCGCGGCGTCGCCGCCGCTGGTGGCGTGGCCCGCGATGACCGCAGTCAGCTGGCATCTTCGCGGGCGGACTCCGGACGTCAGCGTGGGTCGAGACGACGGATCGCCCCTTTGACTCCCCGCAGGAACGTCGGATACGGATAGATGAATTCCTCGAGGGTGGTAAGGGGAATCCGGGCGCGGATAGCCAGTCCGATGAACCCGATCACCTCGCCGGCGGACGGCCCCATGACTGAGCCGCCGAGCAGTCGCCCGGTCCGCCCATCGGCCACCACCTTGATAACACCCTTCGCGGCTCCGGCGCCGTGCAGCCACCCGCGGTCGGAGTTGGCGACCGGGAGCAGGCCGATCCTGACGTCCCAGGCCGCCGCCCGCGCCATCGCCTCGCTCAGCCCGACGCCCGCGATCTCCGGGTCGGTGAAGGTGACGCGGGGAACGGCCGAGTAGTCCGCAGCCTGGTGCTCTCGGCAGAGGATGTCGGCTGCTGCGATCTGCGCTTGGTAGTAGGCGACGTGGGTGAAGGCGCCGTGCCCGGTGATGTCGCCGACTGCCCATACCCGGTCGGCGGCCTTCAGCCGCTCGTCGGTCGCGATCGTTGTTGCGTCCGGGCTAAGACCGATTGCTCCGACGCGCAAGCGATCAAGGTCGGCTCGACGCCCGGTTGCCACGAGCAGTCGTTCCGCGTGCACCACAGCACCTGTTGACAGATCGGCGACAACTCCGCCGCGCGTCGGCCGAACCGACAGGCATCTCGTGCTGGTATGAACGTTGACTCTCTGTGCCCGCAAGACCTCGGCCGGCGCGTCGCCGTTCTCAGGCTCCTCCTGCGGCAGAAGGTGGTCTTCGGCTTCCACGAGGGTGACGTCCACGCCGAAGCGTCGAAAGACCTGAGTCAGTTCCAGGCCTACCGCGCCACCGCCCAGCACGAGCGCCGATCGGGGCAAGCGGTCGGCCTGTATCGCCTCTCGGTTGGTCCAGTACGCCACGCTGTCGATGCCGTCGATCTCGGGGATGGCCGGCTCCGCACCAGTCGCGATGACAATCCCTCGACGGGCCAGCAGGCGCTGCCCGTTCACGCCGACCTCGGTGGGCCCGAGGATCGTCGCCCGGCCGCGAATGAGGTTTACGCCGCGTCCAGACAACTGCTTCGCTGCCGACGCATCGCTCCATTCTTCGGTCGTGCTGCGCACCCGCCGGGCCACCGGAGCCCAGTCGGGCACCACCTGCGCCCAGCCGGCGAGCTCGTTGACGCGGTCGGCTTCGCCCAAGACCTCAGCTGCGCGCACCATGACCTTGGACGGAATGCACCCCCAGTATGGACACTCGCCGCCGACGAGGTTCTGCTCGACGGCGGTAACGGCCAGGCCGCCCGCGGCCGCTTGGTTCGCGACCTCGATGCCGCCTACACCCAGGCCGACGATGATCAGGTCGCACGTATCAGCCATCGTCGTGATCCGCCGTGTCAGACGGAACGGGCCGGTTCGGTATCGGCTGATGGTGGGCGGTCAGCGCCTGGAATGCGCGTCCGATGCGTAGCAGCGTCCACTCGGCGGCGAACCGGCCGACTAGTTGGATGCCGAGTGGCAGGCCGTCACGGTCGAAGCCGGTAGGCAGCGACAGCGCGGGCAGCAGGGCGATGTCGATCGGGCAGGTGAACCAGACAGGCCCGCCTCGAAAGACGTTGAGCGACTGCCCGTGGCCGAGGTCGATCTCGTTGTCGGTGAAGAGCGGGGCGGGGTAAGGCGTTGCTGGCAGCAGGAGCGCGTCGACGTCGTGCAAAGCGGCCGCGAACGCGGCTTGGATCCGCGTTGCGTGCTTATGAGCGAGGGACCGCTCCGTTGCGCTGAGTTGCTGTCCGTAGCGGTAGTGTCCGACGATTTGTTGCCCGACGCGGTCCAGGTCCAGGTTCGGGTACGCGACCGAGAACTCCGGCCAGGCGATGTTCCCCCACGTGTGCAGCGCGCCGACGATGTCCGGCAGCGCGGACTCGACGAGCGTCGCACCTGCGGCGGCCAGTACCTCGGCGGCCGCATCCAGAGCATCGCGGACCGCGGGCTGGATGAGTTCGGCGAAGTACCCCTCGAAGACGCGCCCGATCCGCATGCCGCGAACTGAGTCCGTCGTCGTGGCCAACTGGTTCGGCTCGTTCGCGAGGACTGCGTAGCCTAGGGCGACATCCTCGACCGAGGCCGCCATCGGGCCGACGCAGCCCAGGCTGGGGGACAGGGGCATCGCGCCGGACATCGGCAACCGTCCGTGGGTCGGCTTCAGCCCCACCGTCCCACAGAACGAGGACGGAACCCGGATCGAACCGGCTGTGTCGGTGCCCAGCGCGAAGGGGACGCTCCTCGTGGCCACCGCAGCAGCCGAGCCACCACTCGACCCTCCGGTCAACCGCTCCGGTGCCCACGGATTGTGCGTGGGTCCGCACGAGGAGATGTGGTTGGTCCCGCTCGCTGCCAGTTCGTGCATATTGGCCTTGCCAACGATGATCGCGCCGGCTGCCCGCAGCTGGTGCACAACGAAGGCATCTGCGGGTGCGACGTTCCCTGTGAACGCGTCGCAGCATCCGGTGGTCTCGTGGCCGGCCACGTCGAACAGCTCCTTGATCAGGACAGGGATGCCGTGCAGCGCCCCGATGGGTCGGTCCGGAAGGGCGCGGGCCGCATCGAGAGCCTCGTCGGCGAACAGTTGACTCATAGCGTTGGTGACCGGTTGCCAGTCCTGGAGTGAGCGAATGGCGTCGGTCACCAGTTCGACGGGGCCGACGCGGCCCTCGTGGACCGCGCGGCACATGTCGACGAGCGCGAGCGGTGGTGTGCTCTCGACCGACGACCGGGATGCGATCGGTTCGGGCATGTGCTCTCCTGATGTCGGTGTCTCCGGGTTGGCTGCCGGTGACCCTCAGGTGGGCAGGGTCGCCGCGAGTAGCCCGCCGTAGGCGGCGCAATGCTCCTCGGCGCATCTCGGCCAGCTGTATCTCGCCGCGACTGCCCGCCCAGCCGCGACGAGTCGGGCCCTGAGTGCCGCGTCGGTGGCGACCGCGTGCAGGGCGTCGGTCAGTGCGGGGATGTCGCCCGCGGGCGCCATCAGCGCGTCGCGACCCGGGACGAGGTATTCGCGGAATACGGGTAGGTCACTGGTGACGACGGGCAGGTCGGCGCTCATCGCCTCCAGCACCGCGAGCCCGAACCCTTCCTTGACTGAAGGGAAGGCCAGCGCATCGGCGGCGCGATACCACGCGGCCATCTCGTGGTCGGGTACGGTGCCGAGCAGCACGACGTCGCGGCCCAGGGTGAGGCCCAGGTCGCTGAGCCGTGCTAACGCTTCGTCCTGGTATTGCTGGTAGTCCTGGAACGAGTGCCCGCCGATCACCGCCAGCACAGGCGTGGGATCCATCTGCTCGCGAAGTCGGGCGAATGCTTCGAACAGGTGGACGCTGCCTTTGCGGGGCTCGATCCCGCCCACGGCGAGGAACAAGAACCGGTCGGCTCCCCCGACATGTGCGCGCAGCTCGGCTTTCCATTGCGGCGCGATGGGTCCGAAGCGCGCCGCATCGACGCCGTTGTGCACCACGTGCGCATCGACGCCGAACTCCGCCCGCAACTCGCGTCGCCACACCTCGCTCACGACGAGTACGGCGTCGGGTTCGAGCACGGCTTGGCGCTGGCAGTCGATCAGTGCCTGCGTGGTGAAGTCGTCGATATGGTGCACGGTTCGCACGACCGGCGGCCCGAGTCCGGCATCGCGCACACGCGCCGCTGCCCGTGCCGAGATGCAGTCCTGCGCGTGCACGAGAGCGAACCGGTCCGCGAAGGACCGCAGACCCGTTTCCAGGGCGTCAACCGCATCGAAGACCCGCTGCTCCAGGGTGTCGGCGCGCGGCGGGGTAGGCACGACCGTGTAGGGAACGTCGGTGTGCCGGAAGAATCCCGAGCCTGCCTCGGCGAGCGTGACGATGTGTACGGCGACGCCCGCAACGGTGAGCGCCTCCGCGAGGGCGAGGGTGTGCACGACGCCGCCCCGCGGCTTGGTGGAGTAGGTGACGAGCGCGATCTCCCTGGCGCTCACAGTTCGCCTCTGGCGAGCGAAGGCTCGCGTCGGGCGATCGCTGCCGCCGCGAACGCTGCGCGGGCGGCGGTTTCGGTGACCACGCAGCCAGCGTCCATAAGGATCTCGCGCTGCCGCGCGTATCCCTGCTGATCCTGATGTGTCCCCAACACGTACGCGACGACAGCAGTGCCCTGGTCGACGGCGCGCGCACACGCGGGGGCGAGCTGACCGGCCGGGTCCTCGTGCGAGCCGAGGCCGAGCACGACGTCGAGCACGATCACGGCGACGTCGTGGTCTCGCCCCTGCTCGTCGAGCAGTTCGACGCGGGCCTGCGGGTCGATCATCGGATGCGGCCGGCCGATGGTGTATTCCTCCTCGCCGAGGTCCAGGCAGATGTGGCTTCCGGGCGGTGCCGGCACCCGCAGCGATTCAGACAGCGGCACGTTGGAGTACACCGGCCCGAGCGCATCGCCGAGGATGACCAGCGTCTCGGAGCAGAGCGTCCCGCCGGAGAACAGGCCACGGACCAGGGTGCGCTCGGGCGCGAGACGCTCGCATACCTCTGCTACGCGGTCGGGCAGGTCCAGGGCGAGATCGGGGCGTCGCACGCCGAGCAGGTCGAGCACGTGCAGTGCGCCGGCCTCCAGCGTGCGCGCTGGCCGCAGCCCACTTGCCGCCGTATTGGTGTCTGGCGGCGCCCCGACCAGCGCTGCGACGAACGGGAAGCCGTCGGCTACCGCGAGCACGGCCTGCGCGACGCGCTCGGCAGGTGGCTTGGACACAAGGAGGATGACCTTGGTGGCTGGGTCGTCCCGGAGCGAGGCGATCGCGGCCTTGGCCATGCGTCCGTCAACCGCGTCGGACAGGTCGCGGCCGCCGAGCCCGATCACGCTCGAGATGCCGACGCCCCAGCGATCGAGCAGGCTCATCGACTCCTGGGCTCCGGTGCCGGCGGCGGCGACGATGCCGACCGGGCCGGCCGCCACGATGTTGGTGAAGCCAAGGCCGACGCCGCCCAGCATCGCCGTTCCCGCACCGGGGCCCATCAGCAGGCGACCGAGCCGTACCGCCCGGTCCTTGAGTGCGATCTCGTCCGAGACCGGCACATTGTCGCTGAACAGCAGGACGTCCAGGCCCGCGGTGAGCGCCTCGTGCGCCTCCAGCGTGGCGTACCCACCGGGCACCGACACGATCGCGACGTTCGTGTCCGGCAGGTCGCGTACCGTCCGCTCGATCGTGCGATGTGCGCGTCGGACGTCGTGATCGGCCGTCTGCTGGCGGCTGGCGAACAGCGTGTCTGTTCCCGCATCGAGTGCGTTCTGCACCGATTCCTCGTCCGCTCCTCGAACGGCCAGGAACAGATCGTTGGCCGCGCCGAGGCCGGCGGTGGGGAACCCCTCTTCCGAAAGCGTTTCGAGGTTCGCGGGAGTTGCCATCGCCGCTGCCGCCCAGTCGACGCCGGCGAGTTCGCCCATCGCGCGGCTGGCTGTCAGTTGGATGACCGAGTCGACGTAGGTGTCGTGGAAGATCCGCAGGTCGGTAGTCATGACGTGATCCGTGCCGTGCGATTGGTAGCCATGATTCGGGTGCCGAGCACGTCGCCGGCGCCGGTACCGGTGGTGTCGCCGGGTGGGTCGAGGGTGAGAGCCGCGGACTGCGCGGTGCTGATGACGGTTAGCTCGCCGCCGGCACGCAGGAACTGGGTCGCGGCGTGCACCTTCGGTCCCATGCTTCCGGCCGGGAAGTGGCCCTCGCCTAGATAGCGTTCGGCCGTCGTCACGTCCAGCTCGTCCAATGCCCGCTCGGTGGACGTGCCGAAGTCGAGCATCAGTCGGCGCACGTCGGTCACGAACACCAGCGCCTGCGCGTCGAGTGCGGTGGCCAGGTGCCCGGCTACGTAGTCCTTGTCGATGACGGCCTCGACGCCGGTCAACCCCGCGTTTCGGCGCGCAACCGGTACGCCGCCGCCGCCGGCGGCGATGACAACCTTCCCGCCGGAGACCAGTGACTTGATGGCGGCTGTCTCGATCGCCTCGACCGGTTGCGGTGATGGCACCAATCGGCGAAAACCGCGGCCGGAGTCCTCACCCACGGACCAACCCCGCGCCACGGCGAGGTCCGCGGCACGCGCATGCGAGAAGAACGGGCCGATCGGCTTGGTGGGCGTGGCGAAGGCGGGATCGTTAGCCGCGACGACGACGTGCGTGATCAGCGCGACGGCGTCGACGTCGGCATCCAGCGCGCGCAACGCCAGGCAGAGCAAGCTCCCGATCTCGCCCTGGGTCATCGCACCGAGGGAGAACAGCGGTTGGGCGGGCACGAGACGCCTGCCCTCCTCCTGCTGGATCGCCAGGTTCCCTACCTGCGGGCCGTTGCCATGCACGAGGACGACGCTCCAGCCCGCCCGGCGGATCGCGAGCACACTGCGCGCCATTGCCAGCGCGTTTTGGTGCTGCTGCTCGTATGCGCCGTTCTGCCCCGAGCGGGTGAACGCGTTTCCCCCGAGGGCAACGACCGCGATCTTGGGCATTCCCGCCCTCCTCGTCGGTCAGGCGGCGGTCCGGACAGCACGTCGCCTCAACCATTACTAGCATGCGATCTAACCCTTTACTATAGTAGACGCCATGACGGAGCCGGGCGTGTCCTTGGGAGTCGAGATTCCTGACGAGATGGTGCAGCTGCGCGCGCGACGCGTGGATGCAGAACTGCCCGACGCGACGCGGTGGAGAGCTGCCGAGGGTCGCCTCTACCCGCTCGTCACGGTGGATCCGTCGCTGTACGAGGCTGCAGTGACGCTGGTCTGCGAGGTCGCGGATGTGCTGCGAGGGCGGTGCGGTTCGGTCGCGGAACTCGCGGCTGCCGATCCGGCCATGGTCCTGGCCCGGTGCCCGTCCGCGTCGGTGATGTCAGCGCTCGGCTTCGATCAGCGGACTGCCTTCGACGCCGGCTGTGCTTACCGCTGGCGAGAGTTGACCACGCAGCTGCGCCAAGCCGATGAGGATGGTTCACGATGACCGCTACCCGAACGAAAGTGGTCCAGGAGCGCGCATCGGCCGAGGACGGGCTGCGGGACGCTGTTGGTGGGCAGGGTCGGCCTGTCTCCGCCGGACTCGCCGAACTGCTCATCGAGCTGCAGAGTGTGGGTCTGCGGGTCGAAGCGAAGCTGGAAACACGCAAGGGCGGCGCCGGCCCGGCCGATTCCGGGATGCTCTGGATCGAGGGTGTCGGCGTGACCGTGCCGACCATGAGTGAGCAGGCGAAGGCCTCGCCCTACGTGCTCAAGTGGGAGGACGCGGGATACGGCATCTACCGCGACGGGACTCGACTGGCTGCCGCGAATGGAGCACCGCGGCCGAAGTACTACGACATGACGACGGCTGACGGTGTGCCCTACTGGCAGATCGGCCTGATGCACTTGGACTCCTTCGCCAGCACAGTGGTGCAGACCTGTACCTACTGGGCGACACAGGATCAGTGCACCTTCTGCGGCATCGAAGTTTCCCTCGCCGCTGGGCGCACCATCGTCAAGAAGTCTCCCGCCCAACTTGCCGAGGTCGCCGTTGCGGCGCGCACTCTCGACGGCGCTGTCGACGCCACGCTGACCACCGGCAGCTCCAAAGGCGTCGACCGCGGCGCGAGGTACGTCGCCAAATGTGGCAGCGCCGTCAAGGACAGCTCTGGGCTCCCGGTGGAAGTGCAGTTCGAGCCACCGCACAACCTCGACATCATCAACGAGGTGCATGACCTGGGCATCGACTCGGTTGGCATCCATGTGGAGACCTTCGACCCACAGGTGCTCGCCCGGGTCGCGCCGGGGAAGGCGCGGACCGGGATTGAAAGCTATTTCGCCGCGTGGGAGCGGGCAGTGTCCCTCTTTGGTTCAGGGCAGGTCTCGACCTACGTCATCCTCGGGATGGGCGAGGACGTCGAGCTCACCGTCGCCGGTTGTCGGCGGGCGATCGACATGGGCGTATACCCGTTCGTGGTGCCGTTGCGTCCGGTCGCCGGGAGCCTTATGCAGGACGCCCAGCCGCCGTCGGCGGCCTATACCGACACCGTGTATCGGCGGGTGTCCGCGTACATGGCGCTGCGCGGGATGGATGCCAGCATGGTGTCTGCGGGTTGTGCCCGCTGCCAGGCTTGTTCGGCGATGGGCAGTCTTCAGAAACTCGTCCAAATACCCACCTTGCAGGTGGGGTCGTGAAGCTCGCGCATGCAGTTCGCGCCGCCGGCGAACTGACCGGCGAGCACTCCGATCCGGCCGACGATGTCAGATGCGTCGAGGTGTGCAGCGATGAGCAGCGCGACCTGCATCACCGCATCCGGCACGCCGTATTCGTCGAGGAGCAGGAAATCTTCGCCGAATCGGACATCGATGCCTACGACGCGCGAGATGACGTTGTCCGCGTGCTCGCGCTCAGGGGCGACCATGCGGTCGGTGCGGTGCGCCTGTACCAGCTCGACGAACGTATCGGGCTGTGGAAGGGCGACCGTCTGGCGGTGCTAGCCGACTGCCGCAACTGCAGTGCCGGCGCGCCGCTGGTGCGATTCGCCGTTGCCCATGCACGTGCTCACGGCGGCCGTCGGATGATCGCCCATGTCCAAGTAGCGAACGTCCGGTTCTTCGAGCACCTCGGCTGGTCCGCTTACGGTGACGTCGAGGAGTACCTGGGGCTGGCGCACCAGCCGATGCATATAGCGCTGATCGAACGATGAGTACCACGAACCCACGCTCAGCATCGTCACGGCACCATGACGCAAGTGGAGCCATAACGGGGAGCGATTGAGGTGAGCACCCGAAGGGTGAGTTCGACCTGGGAGCCTGGGCCCTTGCGCTGCGACGTAGCGGCGGGGGTGTTCACCATTCCGGTTGACGAGCCGGAGACGGACGGCGGTACTGGGAGCGCGGCGACGCCCACTGACCTGCTTCTCGCGTCCTTGGCGTCATGCTTCACGCTGGCATTGGTGCACAGCGCCATGAAGCAGAAGGTATCGCTCGTGCGGTTACGAGTCGATGTGGTGGGACACTACGCGGGTCGTCGTTTTGACACCATGCAAATCACTGTCGATGCGGGGGGTCCGAACGCCGACGAATTGGCTGAGATGGTCAGGCTCGCTGAGGGTCTCTGCTACGTGACGAACACGTTGCGCGCGTCGGTGGACGTCGATGTAGTCACGTTGTCGCGCAACGCGGGTGGGGGCTGAGCCTGTATCCACTGTGCCGTTCAGGCTGTCCAGGCCCCGCAGGCCCGTCGGGCACGCCATGAGTTCCCGAACGGGCAGGGCGGGCGCGCGCACGGTCAGCCGGTCACGGCGTCCGTGCTGGGCCAGCCCAGCAGCCGTGCTCCGAGGACGGCTGTGTGCAGGGTGAACCGGTCGGTGGGATCGGCTGGGTCGTGTCCCGTGATCTCTTTCACCCTGTCCAATCGGTATGTGACTGCGCGGACGGACAGGTGCAGTCGTCGGGCCGCGTCGGTGGCGACTTCACCCGCCGCGAAGTAGGCCTCCAGCGTGTCCAGTAGAGGTTCAGGACCGCCACGCGCGTCGAGGAGCGGGCTGAGCACCGCCTGAACCAGGTCTCTGATGGCCACGTGGTCGCGCACAAGAACGCGGTAGACGAGGAAGTCGCGGGTACGGACGATGGAGGCGTCGAGCCGCAGCCGGCTGGCGAGCGAGATCGCCTCCCGAGCCTCCTCATATGACCGGGCGACGCCGTAGGCACCGGGATAGGGACGCCCAGACGCCACCCGCCACGGAGAACCGGCGGCGAGCTGTTCGAGTCGGCGGTGGACGAGCGTGGCTAGGTCGTCGGCTGCGGCTCCTCTGCGCCGAGTCGGGGCTGGGACTGCGGGCGACAAGACCACGAGCAGCCCGTCCTTGCTCGCCACGAGAACGTCACGGTCGCCGAAGTGGTCGAGGATCGTGCGTTCGAGCGAACTCACGGCGATCTCGCTGTCGGGCAGCCGCTGGCTCGGGGCTGCCAGGGTGATCATGTGCGGCTGACCGAGATCCAGACCGAACGGTTCGGCACGTTCCAGCAGGCCGGCGACATCCGCGTCGCCACGAATGAGGTCGTCGACGAGTTCGCGACGCAAGGACACCTCCCGCCGGATCATCTGTCGCTGGGCCGCCTGGTAGCCCTCGACGAGTGCCGCCACCGCGTCATCGACGACACGCAGCACGGCCTCGGCCGCACGGACGGTCTCGCTGTCATCGGAGTGCGAGAGTTTCGGAAGCTCCCGCCACAGCCGCCACGCCGCGGACAGATAAAGGTTGACAACTCTGCTGGTCGCGATGCCCTGCTCGGCGGCTCGTCGGCCCAGTGCGCCGACAGCATCGAGGTCGCGAGGATGGGGTCGCCGACCCGCAAGGGTCGCGGCGGCGAGCATCGGCAGGTATTCGCCGAGCAGTTCGGCAGAGACGCCGGCGTCCTTCGCGGCCGCCTCGGACACGGCGGACAGCCAGGTCTCCTCCGACGAGAGGCAGTCGTCGCCGCGGCCGGTGACCGACGTCA
>Ga0207707_10004675_pt1 | contig 12023 bp, 9 predicted proteins | sample KBSC83BmetaG_FD_184336 | JGI IMG/M metagenome (GOLD analysis project Ga0207707, IMG submission 184336) | Corn rhizosphere microbial communities from Kellogg Biological Station, Michigan, USA - KBS C8-3B metaG (SPAdes) (version 2) | ecosystem: Host-associated > Plants > Roots > Rhizosphere ... | reverse complement strand
ACGCCCGCATCGCGCAGATCGTCCGTGTCGGGTTTAAACGCCAGGCCCAAAAGCGCAATCGTCCGGCCCTTCAAGATAAAGAGCTTTTCCTGCAGCTTCTGAATCGCTACCTGCCGCTGGGCCCGATTCACGGCGAGCGCCGCATCAAGCAGGCGCGCGTTATATCCGTACTCCTCGGCGGTGTGCAGTAACGATTGGATGTCCTTGCCGAAGCAGCTGCCACCCCAACCCAATCCTGCGTTGAGGAATTTGGATCCCACGCGCGAATCGAGACCGATGCCCGCCATTACTTCTTTAGCATCCGCTCCGACTCTTTCACATAGATTGGCGATCTCGTTCGCAAACCCGATCTTCATGGCGAGAAACGTGTTCGCAGCATACTTGATCATTTCCGCGCTGGTCAGGGTGGTGGAGACAAGCGGTACGCGGCCCATCGCCGCAGGCCGCGGCACATAAGCGGGCGCAGGAAAGCGCTGCTCGACCAGCGGCGCGTACAGCGCGCGCAGCGTCGCCATGGTTCGCTCATCCTCCGCGCCGAGGACAATGCGGTCGGGATAAAGCGAATCGGCAATTGCGCAGCCTTCGCGCAGGAACTCGGGATTGCTGGCTACGCCGAATTGAATCCTCTTCTCATCGTGGGGATGCATTTCGCGGATTCCCTCGCGCACCAGAGTTTCTACGAGGTTGCCGCATCCCACGGGCACGGTCGATTTATTGACTACTACCCGAAAGCGCTCGCCATCCATCGCGGCGCCAATGCTGCGTGCAGCCGATTCGAGATAGGAGAGGTCGGCTTCCCCACTGGGACGCGGTGGGGTGCCGACCGCGATGAAAATGACGTCGCTATCAGCCGCGGCCTGTTCCAATTCCGTGGTGAATTCAATGCCGCCGCCAGCCGCCGCCTCCGCCAATAATTCAGTCAGGTGCGGCTCATAAATCGGCGTTTCTCCGCGCTGTAATTTCGCGATTTTTGCGGCGTCGGTATCAACGCAGCTGACTCGGTGGCCGAGATATGCAAGGCACGCCCCCGTTACCGTCCCAACGTATCCTGTACCGATTACCGTGACCCGCATAGACAGGAATGTAGCATGCAAAGCCGGAAATACGAGCGTGCGAACCGGATAATAGCGCACAATAATCGGGCAACTAGCCAATGTTAATAGACCCCGCCAAGGCTTCTTCATCCCAAAACGCTGCGGCGGAGTGCCTTTCGTTACAATCCAGATAGCAGCGCCTGCTGACATGCAGACCATCCTTGTGATTGACGATGACGAGAGCTTGCGCGATACCATCGGCGTGCTGCTCGAGCAGGAAGGCTTTCGAGCCGTGCTCGTGGAGGACGGCCGCCAGGGTTTCGAAAAGGCCTTACTGCTTAAACCGGATCTCATTCTGGTGGATCTGCGATTACCCGGCATGAGTGGTGTCGATATCTGCAAACAGCTTCGCGCGGCACAAATGCAGACGCCGATCATCGTGCTCAGCGCCGTGGGCGATGAGGTGGATAAAGTCCTGTTGCTCGAAATCGGCGCCGACGATTATGTAGTGAAGCCCTTCGGCACCCGCGAGTTGCTGGCGCGAATACGCGCATTGTTGCGCCGCACATCCCCTGATGCACGCAAGGTTTTCCACTTTGCGGACGCGGAGATCGACATTGACAGACGGACGGTTTCGCGGCATGGCGAGGAACTCAAGCTGACGCCCGCCGAGTACAACCTGCTCACCTATTTTCTGCATAATCCCGATCGGCCACTGACGCGGGACATGATCTTAAACTCGGTTTGGGGCTACCAGTCGTTTCCAAACACGCGCACGGTAGATGCGCACGTGGTGAAACTGCGCCAGAAGCTTGAACCCGACCCGAACGCACCTCGCCATTTTCTTACGGTCCATGGCGTAGGCTATCGTTTCATGCCATGAGTGCGATTAGCTTTTACATTTTGTTAACACCCATTGGGAAGCGGAGCTGGCGCCGTCGGGCAGAATAAGAGGAGTCGTGGAAATCGCAGATCGAAATCGTACGGTGATAATTGTCGACGATGTCGAGTCTTGCGCCACGACCCTCGAGATTGCTCTTCTGGAGATTCCGCGTATGAATGTCCAGGTCGCAGTTACTGCTCGTCAGGCGCTCGACTTACTCGCGTCCGGCAGAGATGGCATCTGTGCTGTCGTCACGGATTTGAATCTGCCCGCAATGGATGGCTTTGAGCTGATCGAGCGTGTTCGCGCGGACAGCCGGACCGCGCGATTACCGATCGTCGTAATTAGCGGCGATAGCGACCCGCGGACGCCCGAGCGCATTTATCGCCTCGGCGCGGATGCCTATTTTGTCAAGCCTTACTCCCCGGCCCAAGTACGGCAAAAACTGGAGCAGCTTCTCGATGCAAATTCCTCACCTTCGCAATCCCCATAAATGGCTTCGCGCCATCAGTCTCGGTTTGCTGATATGCGCTTCTAGCGCCTTCGCGCAGACCAGCCAGGAAGATTCCCCGGCACTGCGGCAGATCCTTAAACGCCTCGACCTTCTCGAGCAACAGAACCGGCAGCTCACCGATGAGATCCATGCGCTGCGCAGCGAGCTGGCCGCTTCTCGGACGCAGGCGGGAGGAGAAGAAGCCGGCGCGGCGCCAGGGGCCGGCATCGCGGAACGCGTGGAAGTACAAGAGCGGCGAATCGAAGAGCAGGCGCAAACCAAGGTTGAATCCTCTCAGCACTTCCCTATCCGCATCACGGGAATGGCGCTATTCAACGCCGTTCTGAACTCGCGATCGGCTGGCGGTTCCGTTGTGCCGGTCATTGCTTCGACCAGCGGGAGCGGGCTCAGAGGCGGGGCCACGCTGCGGCAAACCACGCTTGGCCTGGAATTTCGCGGCCCGGAAACGTTTGGCGGCGGAAAGATCCACGGCGTCGTGAATATGGATTTCTTCGACGGATCGGGCGAGCCTTACAACAGCGTCTTTCACTTGCGCACGGCCGCGTTGCAGGTCGATTGGAAAACCACCAGTATCATGTTTGGCCAGGACAAGCCGCTGATTGCTCCGCACGAGCCTAATTCGCTCGCGCAGGTAGGGGTTTCGCCGTTGACCGGCGCCGGGAATCTCTGGGTCTGGCAGCCACAAGCCCGCATCGAGCAGCGGTTCCGGGTCGACGATCGGACGAACCTGCGCGCGCAACTGGGCGTCTTTGCCACGCGCGAAGATTACGGCTATGTGCCGCCCGCGTATGCAACCGCGCTTCAGAATACGCGGCCGGCGCTGCAAGGACGATTCTCAGTGCTGCACAGCATCGATGACGAACGGCACATCGAAATCGGATCCGGTTTTGATGTCAGCACATCGCACGTTGCGGGTGTCAGTATTCCCTCGCGCGTGTACACTCTCGACTGGCTGCTGACCCCCTGGCGTAAACTGGAGTTTTCAGGGTCATTATTCCGCGGGCAGAACCTCACGAGTGTCGGCGGCATCGGGCAGGGTTTTACGATTTGGAGTCCCGAATACATTATTCCCGTACATGCTCACGGAGGGTGGGCACAACTCAGCCTGCGCGCGACGCCCCGTCTGACGTTCAATCTCTTCGGGGGGTGGCAGAACAACCGCAACCGCGATCTTTACTACGGGATCGCAAACAACGAGGCTTATGCCGCGAACCTGATGTACCGGCTCGCGCCCAACGTGATATTCAGCCTCGAAACAGGCCAGGTGCGGACGGATTACTTGATCAACGGCAACCGGCTGAGCAAGCATCATGACCTTGGCTTTGCGTATTTGTTTTAGCGCACTTGTTCTCCTTGCGGCGGCTGCGCTGCCCGCGCCTGCGACTACCGTCCGCGGGTCGCTCGAGTTGCTGGCTTCGCGCGATCCGATGGTTCGCAAGCACAAGGATTATTCGGGAGTGGTGGTGTGGCTGGAGCCGTTAGGGGGATCCGTGGCGGTCGGGAACCCAGGCAGGGCTGCGCAGATGATTCAGAAAAACAAGGCCTTTACGCCGCATGTGCTGGCCATTCCGGTGGGCGGCAGCGTAGCGTTCCCTAACTTCGATCCTATCTTTCACAACGCTTTCTCGAATTTCAATGGCCAGATATTTGATGTCGGATTGTACAAGCCGGGATCCAGCAAGACCGTCGCATTCAAGCGGCCGGGAATCGTTCGGGTCTTCTGCAACATTCATCCGCAGATGAGCGCAGTGATCGCCGTACTCGATACCCCATACTTCGCCGTTTCCAATAAGGCGGGCACATTCGAAATCGATGGCGTGCCGCCCGGAGATTACCAGTTCCATATCTTCCATGAGGGGGCCGCCGCCGAAACCCTCGATGCACTTAGGCGAAAGCTCACGGTGGAAACGGCCTCGCTCGAGCTTCCACGGATATCGATAAATGAGAGCGGTTATCTCCAGGTTCCTCACAAGAACAAGTATGGGAAAGACTATCCTCCTGTAATTGAAGATCACCCTGCATATCCGGGAGCGCGGCGATGAATCTGCTGGGCATCTCGCGCTTGTCGCTGCTGTGGAAGATCTTGCTCTCTACGTCCGTCGCCATGACGGTGCTGTTCGCCCTGACGGGATGGATCGTGGAGAAGAACGCTTTGAATACGACGTCGCGCAGCCTCGGCGATGAGGTGCAGGCCAGCTTTCAAGCGTACCGGTCGCTGTTGCAAGCGCGCGCCCGGACGCTTGCGTCTCTAAGCCTGATGTTGAGCCAGATGTCTGATGTGCGCGCGGCTTTCGGCACGGGCGACCAGGTCACTATTCGCGACACAGCCGGTGAATTATGGTCCAAGGTCTCTGAAGAGAATGCGCTTTTTCTGGTGACCGATCCGAAAGGAAAACTGATCGCATCCCTCAGCGGCGCGACCGAATCCCCGGCCTGGCGCGAGCTCGACGTGGTCCGGCAGGCCGCCCGGCGATTCCCCGAACAGGCGTCCGGCTTCATGCTGAAGGATGGAAATCTGTATCAGGTGGCCGTCACACCGGTCTCCGTGCAGAGCGGGCGCGGGCTGGCGCTGCTGGACGTCCTGGTGGCCGGTTTCAAGGTCGATCCGCTGGTGGCGCAGCGATTGAAGGAAGCCACTGGCGGCAGCGAGTTCCTTTTCCTCTCACAAGGACGCGTGATCGCTTCGACGCTCAATCCGCGTGCAACCAGCGAGCTGACGCGTTCCATTTCCTCGCACGGCGCGGCCAAACTTTCGAATATTAGCGATGGCGTGATGGAATATGCGCCGCTGCGTACCGAACTCAAGGACATTGAAGACCGAACCATCGGAGAGTTGTGGATTTTCCGGTCTTTCGAAAATGCCACGCAAAGATTGGCCGCGCTTCGGCGTACTATCATCATGCTGGGGCTATTCGCGGTCCTGGTGGGTCTCGGCCTTACTTATCTTTTGGCGAGGAAGATCATGGAGCCGGTCGAGAAGCTCGATCTCGCCGCGGCTGAAGTGGCCCGCCAGAATTACGACTACCGGGTTCCGGTTCACGGCCATGACGAATTAGGCCGGCTGGCGGAAACGTTCAACAATATGTGCGCCTCTATTCAGAGCGCGCGGCGGGAACTGATCCGGCAGGAGCGGATCTCAACCATCGGCCGTCTATCCAGCTCGATTGTTCACGATCTCCGCAATCCGCTGGCCGCCATCTACGGCGGGGCGGAGATCATGGTGGATTCCGACCTGGCGCCCCCGCAGCTGAAAAGGCTGGCGGGCAACATCTATCGGGCATCCCGCCGCATTCAGGAGCTGCTCCAAGACCTCGTCAACGTTGGCCGTGGAAAAACCGAAGGCGCTGAAATCTGCCGGCTGTGCGAAGTGGCGGCCGCCGGCTGCGACTCATTAGCGGCGCCCGCGGACGCCCAAGGCGTAAGTGTGCGGCTGGAGATACCTGACTCGATCGAGCTTCCACTCGAGCGTGCCCGGCTCGAGCGCGTCTTCATCAATCTGATAGGGAATGCGCTCGAGGCCATGCCCGCAGGCGGCGAGATCACGATCAGCACGACTCTGGAGCCGGACCACGTGATCATCCAGGTAGCCGACAACGGTCCCGGCATTTCACCCGATATCCGCGATCATCTGTTTCAGCCTTTCGTAAGTTCCGGCAAGAAAAACGGCCTGGGTCTTGGACTCGCGCTCTCCCGCCAGACGGTTCTCGATCATGGTGGCGACATGTGGGTCGAATCGAAGTCAGATCGCGGCGCACGATTTTTCATGCGGCTGCCGCTACGGCGCCTGGCTGCGACAGCGGAGTCTAAAATGGCTGCGCCGGTCGGCCGAGCATAAAATCACGCTCGTAGCGGGCGGGCATGCCCGCTCATCAATCACAGCTTCAGCAATTCCCGCAAACGTTTGGTCTGGACACGGCTCACCGGCACCTCGGTGTTCTTCTTGTCGTCCATGCGGAGCTGATAGCTCGATTTGAACCAGGGCACAACTTCTTTGATGCGATTGATGTTCACTAGATAGGAGCGGTGCACGCGCCAGAAAGTGTCGCGGTCGAGATTGGCCTGCAGGTCTTCCAGGGTGCGGTAATTCGATTGCCCCTCCAGATGCGTCGCGACGATGGTGATCAGGCCGCTGTCGATGGTCGCGTAAACGACTTCCTGCGCGTCCACGATGAAATTGCGGTTATTGGATCGTACCAGTAGTTTGGTGCGCTGCGGGCTCAGCCGCGGAACCGCTTCGCCTTCGACCTTCTGCTGACGCTCTTGCACTGCGCGGCGCGCACGTTCAATCGTCTCCGCCAACCGGCTCTTGTCCACCGGTTTGAGCAGATAATCCAGCGCCTCCAGCCGAAACGCTTCGATCGCGTATTGATCGTACGCCGTGATGAAGATGAAATGGGGCAGTTCGATATCTAACTCGCGGAGTTTCCGCACGACTCCTACGCCATCCAGCCCAGGCATCTGTACATCCAGAAAAACCAGGTCCGGCTCGAGTTTCTGAATCAGTTCAATTGCCTCCAGGCCATTGCGGCCGGTGGCTGCCACCTCTACTTCGGGAAAATCCTTGAGCAGGTACGCGAGTTCTTCGCAGGCGAGCGATTCATCGTCCACGATCAGCGTTGTGAGCGTCGCGGTCGCGCGATCTCGCATGGAGTTGGTATTATAACAAATCATCTTTTTTCCCCAGGGAGAGTTTGAATAGTGGCTGTTCAGGACAACGTTCGTATCGCGCCCGCCGACGGAAAGCTCGGCGTGCTGATTCCCGGCATGGGTGCCGTTACCACCACCCTCATCGCCGGTGTAGAAGCCGTGAAGCGCGGTCTCGCGAAACCCGTCGGTTCGGTTACGCAGCTGGCGACCGTTCGGCTGGGCAAGCGCACCGACGCTCGCACTCCGTTGATCAGGGATTTCGTGCCCCTGGCCGCGCTCGAAGACCTCACCTTCGCCACGTGGGATATTTTCGAGGAGGACGGGTACCAGGCCGCGCTGCATGCCGGAGTTCTGGAAAAGCCGCTGCTCGATCAACTGCGCGGTCCGCTGGAATCCATCCGCCCCCATCCGGCGGTATTCGATTCCGAGTACGTCAAGCGCATTACAGGGCCGAACCTGAAACCCAAAGGCTCTAAAATGGACCACGCGGAGATGCTGATCGAGGACATCCGCAATTTTCGCGAATCGAGTGGCGCGTCTCGCATGGTGATGATCTGGTGCGGCTCGACGGAGGTATTCCACAAACCAGCGGCCGTCCACGCCACGCTCAAAGATTTTGAGTGCGGGCTGCAGAAGAACGATCCTGAAATCTCGCCCAGCCAGATCTACGCCTACGCCGCCCTGAAATCCGGCGTTCCGTACGCCAATGGCGCGCCGCATCTGACCACCGATACGCCCGCGCTGCTCGAAATGGCTCGCGAGCGCAACTTGCCGGTTTGCGGAAAAGATTTCAAGACTGGCCAGACTTTCATGAAGACTCTGATCGCCCCCGGCCTGAAGTCGCGTATGCTGGGTGTTTCCGGATGGTTTTCTACGAATATTCTCGGAAATCGCGACGGCGAAGTGCTGGACGATCCGGGCTCGTTCAAGTCGAAAGAGGAAACCAAGCTTTCCGCTCTCGAGCAGATTCTGCAGGCGGACCTGTATCCCGATCTATACAAGGACCTTTATCATAAGGTCCGGATCAATTATTACCCGCCGCGCGGAGACGCGAAGGAGGGTTGGGACAACATCGACATTTTCGGCTGGCTCGGTTATCCCATGCAGATCAAGATCGATTTTCTTTGCCGCGATTCCATTCTCGCCGCGCCGCTGGTTCTCGATCTGGTGCTGTTTATGGATCTAGCGCAGCGCGCGGGCATGCGCGGGGTGCAGGAGTGGCTCTCATTTTATTTCAAAGCGCCCATGACCGCGCCCGGTCTGTATCCCGAACACGATATTTTCATACAGTTGATGAAACTCAAAAACACGTTGCGTTGGATGCGCGGGGAGACGCTGATCACGCATCTCGGCCTCGAATATTACGACTGACGGTTTCGCGCCCGCTTCATGAAAGTCCTGGTCATCGGAGGAACATTGTTTATCGGCCGGCAGCTTGTCACCGAGCTGCTGAAAGCGGGTCATTCCGTTGCCATTCTGCACCGCAAATCGAAGCATAAACTTTCGAAACGGGTTGAGAACCTGGTGGCCGACCGCAACGACCCCGCCGCCGTCCGCCGCGTGATCGGCGAGCGCCGTTTCGAAGTGATCTTCGACAATGTCTATGACTGGGAACGCGGCACCACCGCCGAGCAGGTCGAGGCCACCGCGCTAGCCATGGGCAACCATCTGCAACGCTATGTCTTCATGTCCAGCATCGCAGCCTATGGCGACGGCCTGAACCACTACGAAGGAGATCCGCTCGCCCCCGATAACCATCCCGAACCCTACGTGCGCAACAAAGCTACGACGGAACGCGCGCTGCTGCGTCTGCAGCGAAAGACCGGCTTCCCGGTCGTGACCCTGCGGCCGCCATTCGTATATGGGCCGGAGAATCCCTTCTACCGGGAGGCCTTTTTTTGGGACCGCATGCGCGCCCGGCGGCCCATTATTATTCCAGGCGATGGTACGCGTCTGATGCAGTTCATTCACGTGAAAGACCTGGTGCGCGCCTGCATGCGCGCCATCGAAGTGGATGAGGCCCGCGGCGACGCATTCAACGTGGCCAACCCGAAGCCCCTTACGCAAGTGGAGTTTGTCCGGGAGCTGGCGCGCGCCGCCGGGAAGAAGCCCGAGCTCATCCGCGTGCCACGCGAGCGCATTGCCGCGGCTGGCGGAAACCCCATGGGCGATCCCATGTACTTTGGCGAGTACCTGGATGTGCCGCCGATTACTGAGAATGTCAGCAAGCTGAAGCGCGTTCTGGGTGTCCGCCTGACCGCTTTCGGCACCGGCCTCGGTGAAACCTATCGCTGGTATCTCCGGCAGCCCCGGCGGAAACTCGACTTCAGCTTCGAGGACCGTTTAATCGCCGCTGCCGGCGTCCCCCGCGCCGTATAAGCTGCCGGCGGGCCTGCCTGCCATAACCACAGTGTGCGAAAACAGCCCACTTGCGCTCTCTTTTCGCGAACTATACAATTAATACACCACATTTATTTGATATCGCTTTCAGGAGGCGGTGCGCGATGAGAGCGGCTCGTCTTTGGACTCCCTGCTTATCCACTGGTTTGTTACTCACGGTTACGTTCGCTTTCGCAGAGAAAACGGACAAGGCTCCCAATACCGACGCTCAGGGGCGCGAGACCATCGCCAAGCCTCTGACCGACAAGCAAAAGAAAAAACGCGAAGCCAAGCTCCGTAAAGAGTTGGAAACGCCCTACCGTAAGTGGCTCAACGAAGACGTGACCTACATCATCACGGATGAAGAGCGCGCGGCTTGGAAACGGCTAAGCACGGACGAAGAGCGCGAGCAGTTCATCGAAGGGTTCTGGCTGCGCCGCGATCCAACGCCCGACACCGTGGAGAACGAGTTCAAAGAAGAGCATTACCGCCGGATCGCGTACGCCAACGAGCACTATGCTTCGGGAATTCCGGGATGGAAGGCCGACCGCGGGCGCTTTTACATCATGTACGGTCCGGCTGATGAGGTAGACTCGCATCCCTCGGGCGGCACCTACGAGCGGCCACCCGAAGAGGGCGGCGGTACCACGTCAACCTACCCGTTCGAGATTTGGCGTTATCGTTACATCGAAGGCATCGGCACGAACATCATGATTGAATTCGTCGATCCTACCATGACCGGCGAATACCGCCATACTATGGATCCCTCCGAGAAAGACGCTTTGCTGTACGTGCCGAATGCCGGTCTCACCATGATGGAGCAGATGGGCATGGCCAGCAAAACAGACCGGTTCAACCGCACCGACGGCACGCATCTCGGGCAGTCTCTGGGCGGTACGCCCGCTAGCATGGGCGAGTTCGAACGTCTCGAGCAATTTGCGAAATTGCAGAAGCCCCCGGTCATCAAATTCAAGGATCTCGAAGCCGCCGTCAACACCCGCATCACCTTTAACCTGCTGCCTGTGAAGGTGCAGGCCGATTATATCCGCGTTACCAACAGTTCGGTGCTGACCAACATCACCATGCAGCTGGAGAACAAGGATCTTAACTTCCAGTTGAAAGACGGCATCCAAAAGGCCGTCGTCAACATCTACGGGCGCATCACCACGATGTCGCGGCGCCCGGTCAACGTTTTCGAAGACACGGTTACCATCGATCCGCCGGCAGCGATGTTGCAGGAGAGGATTAAGATTCCATCGCTCTACCAAAAGTCCATTCCGCTCGCTCCCGGCACCTACAGGTTGAATATGGTGATCAAGGACGTCGTGGGCGGCAACATGAACAATTACGAAATGGCGCTCAATGTCCCGCATTTCGACGATGAGAAACTGTCGTCTAGCAGCCTGATCCTCGCCGACGTCATCGAGAAGGTGCCCACGCGGAGCATTGGCGCCGGCCAGTTCGTAGTGGGCGGCTCTAAAGTTCGGCCGCGCATCAACAGCACGTTCCGCCACGATGAAAAAATGGGGATTTATGCGCAGCTGTATAATTTCGGTCCCGACGAAAAAACGCAGAAACCCAATGGCAGCATCGATTACGAAGTTGTGAAGAACGGCACAAACGAGAAAATCATCGAGTTTACCGAAGATGTCTCCAAAATGCCGGACGCCTCCGCGCAGCAGGTAACAATTGAAAAATTATTGCCTTTGCAGACCCTCAAGCCGGGGCAGTATACTCTTAAGATGAGGGTTACCGATAGGAATCGGAATCAGACGTTAACACCCACCGTGACATTTACGGTAACCTAAGAGCATGCAGGGCCTTAGCGCCTGATGTCAGTGATGATTGGATAGTGGAAGATGAGACGGATCACTCCCAGGATCACTTCCCCCAGAACAGCCGCCATTCTGGTGGCTGGATTTGTGCTTTCCGCCGTACCGTCTTTCGCAGTCGCTCCCGCTAAACTTTCCGGGGGAATCACCGGGCTCGTGCGCGATGGTTCAGGCGTCCCGCAGATGGGCGCTACTATCATGCTGTTCACGCATGAGGAACGGCTGTTTACGCGCGTTCTGACCGATGAGAAAGGCGCATTCTCCTTCCTGAGTCTCGCTCCGGACGTTTACTCCATTCGGGTGAGCCTGCGCAGTTTTGTTCCCGTGTTTCGCGACAACATTGTGGTTCAGCCGGGAATGCGCAGTATTTTGAACGTCAACCTCACCACCTTGTTCAGCAGCATTCAGTTGGTCGCCGCGCCTCCAGGCGAGCGTTCGCTCATGACGGATGACTGGAAATGGGTGCTTCGGAGTGCGAGCGCAACCAGGCCCATTCTTCGAATTCTCGCGAATCCCGATCCGGATTCAGATCCTGCCCGTCCCCGGCACGCCACCGCGGTTTTCTCGGAGACGCGCGGTCTGGTAAAGCTCACCGGCGGCGAGGGGGGCCAGGTTTCAAGTTTTGGGAACGAGGCCGATTTAGGCACGGCATTCGCCTTTGCCACATCATTGTTTGGAAGCAATCAAGTGGCGGTGAGCGGAAATCTCGGATACATGGCGCAATCGGGCATGGC
>Ga0207707_10004674_pt1 | contig 12024 bp, 9 predicted proteins | sample KBSC83BmetaG_FD_184336 | JGI IMG/M metagenome (GOLD analysis project Ga0207707, IMG submission 184336) | Corn rhizosphere microbial communities from Kellogg Biological Station, Michigan, USA - KBS C8-3B metaG (SPAdes) (version 2) | ecosystem: Host-associated > Plants > Roots > Rhizosphere ... | reverse complement strand
CGACTCGAATTCCGAGCTCGTCCAGTCGCTGGCCGCGTGCCTCAGCATGTTCCGCGAGCCTCGTCAGCGCCGATGGATAGCCGAACAGCATCCGCGGCCGGCGCTTTTGAATCTCGCCGATGAAGCGGTCCAGGCTCGCTTCGGACAGGTCGAATGCGGGAAGCAGCGTGCTGCGCAGCATGCGGTCGCGCAGCGAACGCAGACGATCCTGCGCGCCGAGCTCGATCGGCGAGCCCCAAAGAACGATTTCGGGATCGCCGATGTCGACGTCCCACCAGCGCGTCGCCCGCCATTTGGCAGCGACATCGTGGCTGACGCGCGCTTCGCCGATGTAGAAGACCAGCGGCTCACCGCTCGAGCCGCCGGTATTGTATCGCTTGAGCACTCGCGCGTCGTCGGCCTTGAGGGCGTCGCTGTTGGCGCGAATCAGCGGCTTGGTCAGCAATGGCAGCCGGTGCAGATCGGCCACGTCGGTGATTCCCGCGGGATCAATTCCCGCGGCGTCTAAAGCACGGCGGTAGTACGGTACGTGTCGGTGAACGTCGGTCAAAAGCCCTCGTAGACGCGAGATACGCGCCGATTCAATCTGTTCCGGCGTCCACCATTGGCTCGCTTCAAGCTCACGCCGGCGTGCAACGCTGTCGTGCCCCTTGACCCACTCGTGCAACGGGAACGCGAAGTCTGCGACGAACGCGGTCGTGAGCGAGCGTGTCATGGCGTCACCTGCTGCGCTTCGCCTGCCATTACCGAAGCGTAGGCTTCGAATAGTTGCGCCCGAACACTGGACCATGCGTAGCGTGGTACGCGGCCGCGGGCAGCTTCTACTATCCGCCTCGCAAGCTCGCGGTCTTCGTATAGGCGTAGCACGGCCTCGGCCATGCGCCGCGGATCGCCGGCTGGAACCAGCAGCGCGGTGCGCTCGTCCTCGACCATGAAGGGCACACCGCCCACGTCAGTGCTCACGATCGGTACGCCGCTCGCCATCGCTTCGAGAAGCGAGATCGGCATGTTGTCCACCCGCGACGGATTGAGCGCTATGCTGGCGGTGCGATAAAGCGCAGGCACCTCGGCGTTGTCGAGGCGCCCGCTAAAGCGCACGTGCGCCGCGACGCCAAGTTCCGCGGCGAGTCCTTCAAGTGCGGAACGCTCAGGTCCAGACCCCGCGACCGTCATGCGCGCGTCTGGCCGGAGCTCACGCACTATGGCAAAGGCTCGTAGCGCAGTGGCGATGTCGTAGATCGGCTCGAGATTGCGCGTGACTACCACGTGCAGTTGTGCCGGCAACGCCGGCGCGGGATGGAATGCGCCGACATCCACGATGTTGGGCACGATCCTCGCGCGCAGGCCGTGACGAGCGAACACCTCGACGAGGAAGCCGGATGGCACGATCAACATTCGGGCTTTTGCCAGCGTGGCACGCACGCGCGCATGCCTGCGCGCGAGAAACGCCGCGGCATCGCCGCCCCGATAGTTCACCAAGATCGGCATCCCGCGTAACGCGGCAATGCGGATGGCTGGCGCGGCAAACAGATGCCACGCCCAGCCCGAGTTAGCCATGACATGCACAAGATCGGCCTCTCGCATCGCACGCCACAGCGAGATGATGTACGGGACGAGACGGAATAGCGCGCGTACGCCATGCACCAGACCGATCCACGAAGGGCGATACGGCGCGTTGGTGCGAACGACCGTGACGCTGCAACCCTCCGCCTCTAGCAAATTGGCGAGTTGTTGCGTCTGATTGGCCATGCCACCCGAAGGCGGTGGCAGCGGCCCCACCAGCACGATTGCGCGCGGCGCGGCGCGCGGCGCGTCGAGCACGCGTGCGGCGAGCGCCACTGTCATGTCACAGCCCTCTGCGGCGCCACGAGCAGGTTGCGCGCCAGCCGCGCGCCCCAGCGCAACGGCGTCGCATCCCAAGGCGTGAAGCGCGGCAGCTCGTGGAGCGCGTCGCCCATCCGCGCTGCGCCCCAGGCGGTCGAAACGGCGGCGGCGAAGCCCAGCGATTGCGCAAGCTTCGCGTGACGCGCGCAGTAGTCGACATCCGGCTTGCCGTTCGGGTATGCGAACAAACGCACCGGCTGTCCCACCATCGCTTCGAGTGCGTCACGCCCTTCGGCGACCTCGCGCCGCGCTTGCGCATCGTCGAGGCGGGCGAGGATGGGATGACTTACGGTGTGTCCACCCACCGCCATGCCCGTCGCGGCGAGCGCACGCACCTGTTCGCGCGTCATCATTAGATCGCGCCGTAGCGCCACGCCGGCGCGCTCGCCGATGGCCCGCGCGGCCTCCTCCCGGTCGTGCACGGGACGGTACTTGAGCGCGTCCACTAGCGTGCGGATCACGGCGCGGCGTGCGTTCACCGTATCAATTACATGTGCACCAAGGTCAAGCGGCGTGAGATCGAGTCGCGACGCGCGCGCCGCACGCACCGCCTCAATAACAATGTCGTTCCACATCGCGCCGCCGTCGAGAAACCCAGTGGCGATGAAAAACGTTGCGTGCACGTCATGCTCGCGCAATATGGGCAGTGCCACCGTCACGTTGTCAGCGTAGCCGTCATCGAACGTGACGGCAAGCGCCCGCTCGGGCAGCGCGCCGCGTGCTAGCGCGCGCACCGCGTCTTCGAGTGGCAGCACGTTGAACCAGGCGCGCACCCAGGCAAGCCGCTCGCGGAACGCAGTGGCATCGACCTCGCGCGGAAACAGCGTATCGGGTCGCGCATGAACGCGGTGGAACTGCAGAATCGTGAGGCGGCCACGTCCGCCCGCAGGCGACAGCGTCGCCAGCACCCGTCGCAGCACGCCAGACGCAGCCCGCGACAAGGGCCGCGCGCCAGCGGGCGCTCGCGCGGTGGTGGTGGTCACTGGCAGCGCCATGCGGGCACCACCGAGGCTGACGTACGCGCGAGGCAACGCTCTACGATTTCGTCAAAGCGCCGCATCGCCATCGGCCAGGTATGATGCGACAGCACTCGGGCGCGTCCTGCCTGCGCGAGGCGGGCCCGCTCCGTGGCGTCATCAAGCACTCGGAGGATCGCCGCAGCCTGACCTTCCTGCGTAGTAGCGACGAGGAAATCCTCTTCAGCGCGGGCGTCGACGCCGTCGGCGGCCATACGGCTCGCGACGACCGGCACGCCGGATGCCATGCCCTCAAGGATTTTGTTCTGCGTTCCGCGCGCGATATTGAGCGGCGCGACCATCAGGGCGGCTCGGCGCAGATAGGGCCGCACATCCGGCACCGAGCCGGTCACCGCGACCCCTGCAAGCCTACTGAGCGCTCGCACTGAGGCTGGCGGATTAGCGCCGACAATGGCGAGTTTCGTATTGGACCTGCGCGCGCGCAACCGAGGCAGCACATCGGCGCAAAACGTCATCATGCATTCCTCGTTCGGATAATAGTCCATGCGCCCGACGAACACGATGAGATCAGGATCGTACGCTACGGACGATGGGGTGAAGTAGTCGGTGTCGACACCGTTGGGAAACCAATCAGTTCGGGCACCTGTGCCATAACCATCCAGCGTTGCCTGCTCGGCGGGCGTAGCAAGCGTGCAGATGTCAAAGCTACGCGCAATGCGGCCCTCCTCGCGCATGAGCTTGCTGGCTTCCAGCGCATAACCCAGCGATAGGGGGAACGGCTTGTAGCGAGCGTACTCGCGCCACTTTTGCGCGTCCATGTCGCAGAAGTCCATGATCTTAGGCACGCCGCCGATATGCTCGACATATTGCGCCATGGACGAGCTATGCGCGACGACGAGATCGAAGCGCTCGCGCGCCACTAGTGCATCGATCCGCCGTTCCAGCGCCACCGACTTAAAGTATGCAAGCGATGAAGGTATCGACGTCGGGAGGCAAGCAATCATGCGAAGCAGTTGTGCCGGCGCACGCACGCGCGCCATCTCGTAGCGGGCGCAGTAAGGGGCGATGCCGGTGCCCTCGGCAGCCTCCTCGCGCGAGCGCACTAAGGACGCGACGGTGACCATATGACGTTGCGCCAGATGGCGAATCATGTGGAACGCGCGGACCTTCGCACCGCCGTGCGGCGGAAACGGAAAACGGTGACAGACAAACAGAATGGCGAGGGCCTTGTTATCACTCCCGGACATGCCGTGGCGCATCGCATGTGCGGGCTCCAGCATTGGCTGATCGGCACGCACGTTCGCCTCAGCGGACTCGATCGGCGCGCAGCTCCGCCGCAGCCTGGCGCGCAATCGTCAGCCCCCCATACACCGGCGCGTAGCGCGCCACGCTTTCGGCCCAAGTTCGTTCGGCCTCGACGAACCGCCGTGCCTGCGCTTGCACGCGAGGCCAGTCGGTGCGTTGCGTGAGTACGCGCTCGAGCGCAGTGGCGAGCGCATTCGCCGATCCTGCTTCGAAAAGGAAGCCGGTCTCGCCGTCGCGCACAAGCTCCCGATGCCCGCCGACGTCGGACGCCACGAACATGCGACCCTGCGCCATTGCCTCGAGCGGCTTGAGCGGCGTAACAAGCTCGGTCAGACGCATGCGCCGACGCGGATACGCGAGCACATCGACAAGACCATAGTAGCGCTGCACTTGCTCATGCGGGACACGACCAACTAGCACGACCCGCCGGGACAGTCCGCGAGCTTCGGCCAGCGCTTTGAGCGCGGCCTCCTGCGGCCCGCCACCAACGAGCAGCACGCGCAGGTCTGGATTGCGCGGCGCAAGCCATGCTAGCGCTTCGATCAGCAGGTCGAGCCCTTCGTAGGCATAAAAGGATCCCACAAAGCCTACGACTGTAGTCCCGTCGAGACCAAGGCGGGTGCGCAGGCCCGCGTCTGGCTCGGTGTCAAATGCGAACGCACGCGGATCGACCCCGTTGGGAATGACTGTGACGCGCTCGGCGGGGCAGCCGCGCGCGACGATGTCGTCGCGCAGACCTTCGCAAATCGTCGTGACGTGATCCGCGCGGCGCACGGCGTACGTTTCCAGCGCGCGGGATAAGCGGTAGCGCAGGCCGCCCTCGCTAGCGGTGCCGATATCGACCGCCGCGTCCTCCCAAAAGGCGCGGATTTCGTAGACTACCGGCAATCGATGACGCCGTCCGGCGCGCAGCGCCGGCAGCGCGTTCAGGACCGGAGAATGCGCGTGTAATACGTCAGGCCGAAATTCCTCAATCAGAGTCTCGAGACGTCGACGCGTGGCCATCATCTCCTGCACATAGCCGAAACCCCGGCGTCTTGCATCCAACGGCAGCGGCGTGCGATGAAAGCGCCAGCCGTCGACCTCTTCGGAAAGCACGTCGCCTGCGTTATGGCGCGGCGCGGTCAGCTGGCACGTCTCCCACCCGCGCGCATGCTGCTCACGCAGGATGGCGAGTGTACGAAAAGCGTAGCCACTGTGCAGCGGTAGCGAGTGATCGAGGACGTGCAGGATTTTCACCGCGTCTTCCGTGTCGATTGCTGGTCGTCGGCATGCGCCGCGACGTGAAGCTGTCCGGTCATGCGCTTCACCACCGAGCGGAAGCACATGCGCAGATAAACGTGCTGTAGCGTGCGCCGCTCGCGTTTAGTGAACTCGCACCAGTTTCCGAGCATCACGTGCAGGGCAGTCCAGCGGTAAGGCAGGCGCTTGGCGTCAAGATAAGAAGGATCGAAAGTGTCTAGAAACACGCGCGCAAGCTCGGCGCGCCACGGACGCCAGCGCCACGCACGGGGATGGCAGAGGGTGAGCTCCCAGTGGTTGAGGAACGCGGCAAGGTCGTGCGTAACCGCGTTCTCGTGCCGCGCGTGCAGATCGATGCCGACCGTGTGGTTTGCGTCGATAAGCAGGTTGTCAGTCTTGAAGTCGCCGTGAAGCCAGCTTCGCGTGAGCGCTAGCGTACCGGCACGCTCGGCGTACGCTCGAAGGGTCGCGAATGCTTCTTGCGCTGTCTTAGAGCGCCCAAGCAGCGTCTCCATCGATGCCAGAGCATTGAGCTTGTCCGCGACGTTGAGTGGCTGCGCGGCAATCATTCCCGAATCGCTGAAGCAGCGGAGCCATCCCGCAGCGCGGCGCATGAGCGCCCGTGCCTCTACAAGCGTCAACCCCGTCGATAAGAACAAGTCGGTCATAGACCGGCCGGAAATCCACTCAACCACGACTATGCCGTCGCTCGGAACGGCGAGGTACGGACGGGGCACGCGAAAGTGCCCGTTGGCCGGCATCGCGTGATGCACTCGCTCGAGAGCCTCGAACTGGCGCTGCGCTGTCGCCCGGTCGGGCTCGCCCGTCGTGGGTTCGATCAGACATTTCACTGCGAGCTCGGTATTCATGCCTGGCAGACGCGCGCAGTAGATGTCCGAATAGCGCCCTGAGCGCACGGGACCGCGCACTACAATGCCCTGCGACTCGGCAGCGCCGAGGTGGCGCAGGAGCGCCGCGCGCACGGTATGGCAATCGGACAAGGCTTTGCGGGGCGCGATCATGAAACGCGTGCAATGTTGTCGGCCGTTTGCATCTCGAAACCCGCATGGCTCGCGCCAGAAAGCTTACAGATGCTCGGCGACGACAAACATGCCCTCCGAGAGAAGACGTGCCACGCGGAAGCGTCGCACCTCGCGCAGTCCCGCGCCGGCGAGGAGCTCAGCGAGCTCTGCCTCGGTGATCGGATAGCGCGCCGAAGGCTGATGGCCGAGCAGCTGCTTGACCCCGCGCCTCAGGCGCTGATATGGCGTACTGATCGACTGCGAAAACACGACGGTGCCGCGCGCAATCTTGGCGACGCTGCCGAGGAAGCGAATCTGCTCACCGAGCGGGAAATGCATCAGCACTCGCGCGCACAGCGCGGTGTCGCAAAGTGCAGGGCGGGACGCGGCGAGGTCGTGCACATCGCCCACCAATGGCTCGAAGCATGGCCCGAAGCGCTGTAGTTTGCGCTGCGCAACGCTCAGCATGGCATCCGAGATGTCGACTCCGATGACGTGATACCCCTGCTCGAGCAGCGTCTCGGCGAGCCGCCCGGTACCGCACGGAAGATCGGCAATCGTGGCCGAGCGCGGCACATTACCGAACGCGCGGCGCACCGCGCGTTTCTCGAGCGCATTGAAGACGCGTCCGGAAAGGCGGCTGAAGCGCTCGCGATCGTAGCGCTCGGCAACCGCCACGTCCTTGTAATGCGTCGTTGGATTCCAGTTTAGCGTCATGGTCGTGTCTCCTTCATGCTGCCTCTGCGGCGACCGGCCGAGCGAGTGTGGAATCGACTGATGTGCGCAGAAACGCCTCCAGCATCATCAAAGTCCACAGCGGCGCGCTATGGTCGCGCGCGCCGGACTGATGCGCATCCGCGAGCTGTTGCAGCGCGCGGCGCTCAAACCAGCCGGTTTCTGCCAGTCGCCCCCCGAGCACGGCCCCGCGCATGCGCGCGCGCAGCGGCCCGCGGAACCAGTCGGCGAGAGGCACGGCAAAGCCCATCTTGGGCCGATACAGCAGTTCGTGCGGCAGCTTGGGCTCCATCGCTTTCTTCAGTAGGTACTTACCTTCGCCACCGGCGATCTTCAGATGCGCAGGCAGCGTGGCGAGCCACTCGACCAGCGGATGGTCCATCAGCGGCTCGCGCACCTCCAGCGAATTCGCCATTGCCGCCCGATCCACCTTGGTATTGATGTCGCCGACCAGATACGTCTTCAGATCAAGGTATTGGACGAGCGAGAGCGGATCGGCGACCTGCGCCCGCGCGGCGTGGCGCCGGAATGTCTCCACCGCGCGATACCCTGCGAGGCGGCGTCGGAATGCGGGCGAGTACAGCGCGTCGCGCTGTTCGTCCCGCAGGATCGACATCGTGTGGAAATATCCGTCCACTGCATTGCGCGCCAGCGCCTGTAGCGTGGACTTGGCGCGGAACATGCGCGGCGCCCAGTCGAGCTTCGGATACATGCGGCCGAGTGCGCCGAACAGCGGATAGCGGACGCTGGCGGGCAACAGTGCGCGTATCCGCTCCTCGGCAAGCTGGAAGCGATAGCGACGATAGCCCGCGAAGTTCTCGTCGCCACCATCACCCGACAGTGCGACGGTGACGTGTCGGCGAGCGAGTTCGCACACGCGAAACGTGGGCATCGCGGAGCTGTCGGCATATGGCTCATCATAGACGCTGGCAAGCCGATCGATCAGGTCGAAGGCGTCTACGGCGACGGTTTCCACGTAGTGGCGTGTTTGATAGCGCTGTGCCACCTGTGCGGCGTAGCGCGCCTCGTCGAAAGCGGGATTGTCGAACGCAATGGAGCACGTGTTCACAGGATCACCCGACAACGCAGCCATTGTGGCCACCACCGCGCTAGAGTCGACACCCCCGGAGAGGAACGCGCCGAGCGGAACTTCGCTGATCAGTCGAAGGCTGACTGACTCGGTGAGACGCGCCTGCAGTTCGTCGAGTGCGGCCCCTTCGGTGATCGAGGCATCGGGCGAGAATACGACATCCCAGTACTCGCGCTGCGCCGGCAGCGCGCGGTCACCTGCGCGCATAACAAGCGTATGGGCGGGCGACAGTTTGTACACACCTTCGAAAACCGTCTTAGGCTCGGGGACGTAGCCGAGCGCGAGATAGTCTTCGATCGCCGAGGCGTCGACCGTTCGCGTCAGATCGGGATGCTGCAACAGTGACTTGAGCTCCGAGCCGAACACGACCGCGCCGCTCGCGAGCTGCGCATAGAACAGCGGCTTCACGCCCAGCCGGTCGCGGGCGAGAAAGAGTGTCTTGCGATTCCGATCCCACAGCGCAAACGCGAACATTCCACGGAATCGCTTGACACAAGCCTCACCCCACGACTCCCACGCGTGGACGATGACCTCAGTGTCGCTCCGGGTTCGGAAACGATGACCGAGCGCGGTCAGCTCCGGAATCAGCGCCTGATAGTTGTAGATCTCGCCGTTGTAGACGATGACCACGCTGCCGTCAGCGTTGTATAGCGGCTGCTGCCCAGTCGACAGGTCGATGATAGCAAGCCGGCGATGGCCAAGGCCCACCCCGGGCTCGATATGCAACCCGCACTCGTCGGGCCCGCGATGATGCTGGACTTCGTTCATGCGGGACAACAATGCGCGACTTATCTCGCGCTTTCCGCTGGGGTCGAAGATGCCGACGATGCCGCACATGATTAACTCTTCCTTCAGTCCTGGCTTCGCACGCCCGGCCGCGGCGCAGCGGCCGCGGCCGCCGAACGGACCGGCCGGTGCGTGCGAAGCAAACCCCTGTAGACACGGTCGTAATCGTCGACCATGCGTTCAAGGCTGAATCGGCGCTCAACCCGGCGCCGGCCTGCCTGTCCGTGCTGCCTCGCAAGCGCCGGTGTGGTGAAATACGCGCCGATCTCACGCGCCAGCGCGTCGCTGTCCGCTGCCGGCACCGTACGACCGGTGACGTCCTGTTCGACCAGTTCCGCGTTGGCACCCACGCGCGTCGCGACGACCGGCAATCCGCAAGCCATCGCCTCGAGGATCGTATTGGAAACGCCCTCGGCCAATGACGGCAGCACGAAGCAGTCCAAGCCCTGGAGCAGAGGGACCACGTCGGCGCGTTCGCCGGCGAACCAGGCCAGCTCGCGTACACCGGCGGACTCGAGTATCGTCTCGACCTCGCGTTTCAGCTTGCCGTCGCCGACCAGCACCAGCCGCAGACGGGCCCGCGCTTCCGGATCGGCGCGCACGGCGCTGACGAAAGCCCGCGCCAGGTTGATCTGGTCCTTGACCTTTTCCATGCGGCCGACGGTGCCGACCAGCCAGTGGTCGGCCTCCCGGAACGGGCAGGCGTCGATCGCGGCGCGCCCGCCGGGCGCGGGGCGAAAGCGCGCAGTGTCGACGCCGTTGTACACCTGATCGATACGTGTGGCGGGCACGCCGACACGCTCGCGCAGGTACGAGGCGAGATCGGGCGAGAGCGCGACGTAGCGCGTTACGAACGGACGGAACAAGCGCCGCACCCGCTGGTAGCGCCGGCTCGACCCATCCAGATCGCCGACGTCTCGGCCATGCTCGCCGTGCAGGCGCGCCGGCACGCCCGCGATCCAGGCCGGAAGCGTCGCTTCGAGCGCGGCAAGGTTTCGCGTGTGCACGATCGCGGGTTTAAGCTCGCGCAGCAGCGCGACGAGTCTCGGATACAGGCGGACGGCGTGACCTGGCGCTTTGTGCAAGGCGACGCAGCCCACGGCGGCGCTGGAGAGTCGCGCGGCGAACGCGGCGTCCACGTCGGTAAGCGATATGACCGCGTGCCGCCAGGATTGTGGCGGCAGCCGGTTGATCAGATTGACCACGCCGTTCTCCAGTCCGCCGACAGCGAACCGATAGACGACATGGACGATCAAGGGCGGCGTCGCATTCATCCGCGGGATTCGCGCGCTGCCGAGAGCGTGCGCTCGATCGACGGCGACATATCCTTCGTAAAACCACGCAGGAGTGCGGACTGATCGTCGTCCCGCGCGCGCCGCGCCGCATAGATGACGATCAGCGCCGCATCGTCGCCATGCCCGGTGAGCTTAGCCCAGGCCTGCAGCGCCTTCGCTTCGTACTGGCTGGCGGTGACGTGTCCGGCGATCCAGTACAGCCGGTAGGCTTGCAGCCCGAACGTTTGTCCCGACAGATCCACGCGTTCGACGCGCTCGGGCCGCCCGTTCCATTCGACGCTCTCGCTCCCGCTGCCGAACTGCTTCCACTTCCAGTCTTCCGGCGTGACCAGCTGGTTGCCCGAGGTGATCAGCTCGTTTCCTTTGGATTGCTGCCGGTAGTAGGCGATGTAGAGGCCGACGTGATGGCCATCCTTGGTCAACGTCTGCTGCAGCTCCGCCGCGTAGCCACGGTAGCGCGGCTTCCAGTCGGTGAACACGATCGGGCTGTCGGCCCAGCCGTTGGCGGCGGCGATGGCGGCAAGCGTGGGCTTGGCTGTCTCGGCAGGACGGTCGACCCTCGCCTCGAGCGGCAGCCAGACGCCTGCCGCGACGATCGCCGCGACTGCAGCGGCGAACAGGGCGCGCGGCGGCGCGGCCGGCGCAGGCGCTGCCGCCGGTCGCCGCGGCGCCGCCGGCGCGGGCGCTGCGTCTTCCTGCCAGAACGATCCGATCCAGAACAGCAACAGCATGACCAGGCCGAAGAACACCCAGCCGTAGATGATGTGGTCGACGCCGACCGCGAGCTTGTTGTTCGACAGATGGCCGAGCATCACGATCATGTACGCCCGCAGCCAGTTGGCCACGATCGGCACCAGGATCGCCGCTGCCATGAACATCACCCGCCGGCGGGTGCTGCGGTAGGCGAGAGCGGCGTAGATCGTGCCGATCATCACGGACGCGATGATGTACCGGATGCCGCTGCACGCTTCGACGACCGACCAGGCCCCGGAGGGAATGATGAAGAGATTGGCCTCGCGATAGACCGGCACGCCCGAAAAACGCAGCGCGGCTACGGTGAAGTTAGCCGTCCATTCGATCAGCGTCGGAACGAATATCTCGCCGAACGGCACGGCGAACAGCAGGAAAGCGAGCGGAAAGCATGCCGCCCGCGCGATGCGCGTGCCCAGCACGGTCACGATCGCGGCCTGCAACATGAAGACGAGCGCGAACTGCTTGACGCCCAGCACGTCGGCCACCGACGTGACGAACCAGAGCGCTCCGGCGGCGAAGACGAGCGCGAGCCCGGGCCACCACGGGCGGGCAGGAACCGCGGCGATCGTCTCGCGCCGACGCCAGACCAGCCAGAGGCAGATCGGCACGATGACGAAGCCGTGGGTAAACGTCTCCGAGCGCATCCAGATCGCAACGATCGACGCGCCGGTAGGCCAGAACAGCGCCAGAATGCCCAGCACGGCAAGACCGGCCGCCAGCACCGGCGCGGTGCGCCAACTGGCGTGCCAGCCGCTGGTCGCAGTCTGGCGATCGCCGCGACCTGCATCGGCCGGCAGTTCTGCCGGCGTCGGTCGCGCGCGGGACCCAGACCTTCCCGATCCTGCCGCGCCCGCGCGTCGTCCGACCAGACCGCGCACCCATTGTGCAGCGTCGCCCATGACTAGCCCAGGTTACGGGTCAGCATCGGCCCGATT
>Ga0207707_10004669_pt1 | contig 12028 bp, 12 predicted proteins | sample KBSC83BmetaG_FD_184336 | JGI IMG/M metagenome (GOLD analysis project Ga0207707, IMG submission 184336) | Corn rhizosphere microbial communities from Kellogg Biological Station, Michigan, USA - KBS C8-3B metaG (SPAdes) (version 2) | ecosystem: Host-associated > Plants > Roots > Rhizosphere ... | reverse complement strand
GAGCTTCGGCAGCTCGGCCTTCATGTTCTATCTATTCGCTTACACCATGGCCACGCTTGGAGCATTCGGCGTAGTCGTCGCCCTCGGCCGTTCCGGCGAAGACAATATGGATGTCGAGGAATACGCGGGCCTATGGAGCGTTCGTCCCGGCCTCTCGGTCGCAATGGCGATCTTCATGCTGGCTCTGCTCGGTTTTCCGATTTTTGGAGGCATCGGATTTTTCGCCAAGTGGTACGTGCTGCAAGCGGCATTGCAGGGGCCATTCCCGCAAACGAGACTTGCCATCGTGCTGGTGGTCACCAGCGTCGTGAGCGCGGGCTACTACCTGTACGTGGTGATGGTGATGTTCATGAAGCCGCGCGCATCGGCGGCGCTGGTACCCGAACGGTCGAGCGGGTGGACCAGCGCGGTTGTCTGGGCGTCAGCGGCGATCATCATCATCTTCGGCCTCTTTCCCGATGCGATCGTCTCCTTTACGCAGAAGAGCGCGCCAGCAGTTGTCCGCGACGTAGCACTCCAGCAGCAGTGAACCGGGATGCCAATCCCGCGCGCAATCTTCCGTGAGTACGACATTCGCGGCATCACCGGAAAGGATCTTACCGACGAGCTCGCGACAGCAGTCGGCGGCGCATTCGCTGCGTTTCTAAAAGAGAAGGGAGCAAAGGGCAGGGTCTCGGTCGGCCGTGACAACCGTCCGAGCGGGGAAAGCTTGCACCGCGCACTGGTCGCGGGGCTGCTTGCGAGCGGAGTCGATGTGATAGACATCGGGGTCGTTCCGACGCCGGTGGCCTACTGGTCGCAGCACAACCTCGATGTCGTCGCCGGTGTTCAGATCACTGGCTCCCACAATCCACCCGAGTACAACGGGTTCAAGCTCGGGCTCGCCAGGAATTCGATTCACGGCGCCGACATCCAGCACATCTACGAGCTGGCAGTGGCGGGCAAGTTTCCGCGCGGACGGGGAGTGCTGCGGAGTGAAGAGGTCGTCGATCGCTACATCGATGACATCACGGCGCGCGTCGGACGACTCTCCCGGAACCTCGATGTCATTTTCGACTGTGGGAACGGCGCCGGCTCCGTTGTCGCGCCCAAGTTGTTTCCTAGACTGGGCATCGAGCCACGCTGGCTCTTCTGCGAGAGCGACGGCACGTTTCCGAACCACCATCCGGACCCGACCGTGCCGGAGAATGTGCAGGATCTCATTGCGGCGGTTAAACGCGATGGCGCCGACTTGGGGATCGCGTTCGACGGCGACGCGGACCGGATCGGGGTCATCGACAACACCGGTGACATCATCTGGGGCGATTATCTCCTGATCCTTTACGCACGTGACGCCCTGGCGCGAACCGGCAAAGGCCAGTCGATCGTTTTCGACGTCAAGTCCTCGCAGGCCTTGCCCGAGGCCGTCGAGAAGGCGGGCGGTGTGCCGGTGATGTGGAAGACGGGCCACTCGGTAATCGAGGAGAAGATACATTCGACTCACGCTCCAGTCGGAGGCGAGGTGTCGGGCCACATGTTCTTCGCCGAAGGTTATTACGGCTTTGACGATGCGTTGTACGGCGCCGCGCGACTGTTGCGCATCATCGCCGACTCCGGAAAGAGCGTCAGAGACCTGCTCGCCGATGTGCCGCGCTTCGTGTCGACTCCCGAGATTCGCATCGATTGTCCCGACGACAGGAAGTTCGGCATCGTTCAGGAGGCCCAGAAGCATTTCGGATCCAGGTATGAAGTCAACACCGTCGACGGCGCGCGAGTTCTTTTCGGCGATGGCTGGGGCTTGCTCCGGGCCTCGAACACGCAGCCGGTTCTGGTGATGCGCTTCGAGGCGCGCACTGCAGACCAGCTGCACCGGATTCAGTCCGAGATGCAGGGCTGGCTCGCCTCAAAGGGCGTGAAGGTGTGATGTGACTGCGCCGGCGCGGAGACGCCTCTTTATCGGAGTCGTCATCGCGGCTGCCGTACTGGTCGGGGGACGTGCCGCCTCGACCGTGTTCGCGGATTACACCTGGTACGGGTCGCTCGGCGCCAGTGCGCTTTGGAGCGAGCGCGCCGGTGATGTGCTGCTCATTTACGGGATCGGCACCGTCGTCGCCGTCTTGCTCGCCTTCGTCAATCTCTCGGCGCTGGGGCGGAGCATCGGCATTCTGACCCTTCCTCGCCGGATGGCAAACGTCGAGTTCGGAGAGGCCGTGCCGAGGAAGTACATCGACCGGTTTGCTTTTTTCGTGTCGCTGCTGATCGCCGCGGCCGCCACACCGCTACTTCCGAGCTGGACGAAGCTCGCGGTTGCGCGGCTCGGAATCAATTTCCGGGAGGGCGATCCGTACTTCCAGCACGATCTCGGATTCTACGTTGGATGGCTGCCGTTCGAGAGAGCCGTCTACTCGTGGGCGATGCTGGTCGTCGTCGGAATCGCCGTCGTAGTGGTCGTCCTCTACTCCCTAACCCCCGGCCTGCGCTGGGAACGCGCCGGGCTGAGAATGAGTGCGCGGGTGCGGCGGCACCTGAGCGTCCTCGCCGCGCTGCTTCTGCTCATCACGATGTGGAGCTATCGGCTCGAGTCCTACGATCTTCTGATCCACGGCAGCGGCGAGAATGGCGCGTTCTCATACGTGGATCACCAATGGCTGCTACCCGGGCTGCTGATTCTTTCGATTGCGACCGCGGGCGCAGCGATAACAGTGTTGCTGAGCGGTTGGACCGGTCAGCTGCGAACAAGCTTCGTCGCGGTCACGGTGATCGTGCTGCTCTCGGTCGGCGTCCAGGAGCTGATTCCTCTGCTGGTTCATCGCTTCAGCTCGCGCGATGCGCAGGTACTTCGCGAGCGGCCTTACCTTGCGACCCGCGCCGACTATACCAGGCGTGCCTACGCGCTCACGGCGTCGACCTACGAGGACCTCCGGAAGTCATCGATGTCCGCCGCGCTCGACAGCGTAGTGACCAACGCCGCCAGCCAGCAGCTTCTCCGACAGGATTCGCTGGTCTACCCAGGCGCGCGCGGCTTCGTCCTGGTTGCGAATCCGCAGCTCGATGTCGCTGGCCAGCGCCTGGGTGACGGGCTCTCTCGCCTGGGACACGCGTGGGCGCATCAGTCATTCGATCTGCTGTCGGATTCAGTCCCACGACGTGCTCGCATCGTCTCCGTTCGCGATGTGCGCGAGCGGGTGAGAGCGCTTGTCCCGGTTTTTGCGCAGGGTGCGGCCATTGAGCCGATGTTTCACGCCGACACCCTCTACTGGAAGATGGAGCTCTACTCGGCGTCGTCCGACTATCCGCTATCCGAGCATTACGTTCTGGCCGGAGAGGAACGCAGCTATTTCCGCCACGCCGCAACTGCGCTCATCAACGCGAGAACCGCCAGAGTCACCATGGCCGCGGATCCCGCGCCCGATCCAATTGCACAGGCGTGGATGACGGCGTTTCCCAATTCGACCGACTATCGAGCGCCAGGCATTCTTCGCGATCTGACCACCACCCCATGGGCACCGGTCGGAGTGGACTCCGCCAACGTGGCGAGCGATTCGTCTTTTCGCGCTACAGTCACCCGGCTTTACAATCGCATGCGAGCCGCCCTCGCCGGCGCTGATCTGAAGGCGTTCGGCATCGCCTATGATTCGCTTGGCGCGGTCATTTCTCCGAATCATCGATGACAGTAAAGACGGAAAAGACGGAAAAGCGAACCGCAGTGATCGCCGTCGGAGGGAACGCACTCTCCCCGCCGGGCGAGCGCTCAACCATCACCGATCAGTTCAGGCACTCACGCGAAAGTCTGGGTCCAATCGTCGATCTTGCGCTCGACGGGTGGCGGGTGGTCGTCGTGCACGGCAACGGACCCCAGGTGGGCGACGAGCTCGTTCGAAACGAGAAGGCGCGCAGCGAGGTGCCTGCTTTTCCGCTCGGCGTGCTGGTCGCCTCTACCGCCGGGTGGATCGGCTACATGCTGCAGCAGTCAATGGAGAACGCGCTGCGGAAAGCGGGCAGCGCACGCGACGTGGTGACGGTGCTCACGCAGGTCGAGGTGGCACCCGACGATCCGGCACTCCGAAACCCGCAGAAGTTCATCGGGCGCGGCCTGTCGATGGCGCGAGCGCGGGAGCTCCGCGCCGAAGGCCACGTGATCAAGAAGGATGGGAAAGGCCACTTCCGAAGAGTGGTTGGTAGTCCGCGGCCGCTCGCGATCCATGAACTGGAGACCATTCGCGCGTTGCTGGAGCGCGATACCCTCGTGATCGCTTGCGGCGGGGGCGGGATTCCGGTTTATCGAGATCCCGCACTCGGCCTCGAAGGCGTCGACGCCGTCGTAGACAAGGATCTTGCCGCGGCGGTGCTGGCCGGGGCGCTCGCCGCGGAGCTTTTCCTGATTCTCACTGACGTCGATGCCGTTTATACTGCGTGGGGCACCGACCAGCAACGCGCGCTCGGCTCGATAACGGTTGCCGAGGCGGAGCGATTGCGCGCCGAGGGCGCTTTCGGCGAAGGTAGCATGGCGCCGAAAGTCGCGGCTGCGGCAGACTATGTGCGTCGAACACAGGGCCGAGCCATTATTACGGAGCTCAGCAAAGGCAGGGCGGCGGTGCAGGGCGCTGGCGGTACAGAAATCATCCCGTAGCAATTCATCCAAGTCGATAGCTCGCGTGCGCGCACGCGATCGGAGCAAGAGTGAACATCCACGAGTACCAGGCAAAGGAAATCTTCCGCAAGTACGGCATCCCGATCCCACCCGGAGACGTCGCCACCACAGCGGAAGAAGCGGAAGCGATCGCGCGTAAGTACGCAACGACGGTCGTCGTAAAAGCGCAGGTTCACGCCGGCGGCCGCGGAAAGGCGGGCGGCGTCAAGCTCGCGAAGACACCCGCAGAGGCGCGCGAGGTCGCGGCGAAAATCCTTCAGCTGACTATTAAGGGACTGCCAGTCCAGAGAGTTCTCGTCACCCCGGCAGCCGACATCGCCAGCGAAGCGTACGTCGGCATCATCGTCGATCGCGCGTCGAAGAAGCCGGTCTTCATGGCAAGTCCTGCCGGCGGCATCGACATCGAGGAAGTCGCCGCGAAAACGCCGGACAAGATTCTCCGTCATCCGATCGACCCGCGTTACGGGCTGCGCGCCTACGAGGCGATGCAGCTGGCGTTCTTTCTCTATTCCGACATCAAGCAGGTTCGCGCTGCGGCGAAGATTCTTCAGCAGCTCTACACCGCGTTCTCCGAGAATGGCGGCTCGCTGGCTGAGATAAACCCGCTCGTGACGACCCCGACCGGCGACGTCGTCGCACTCGACGCCAAGATGGTGATTGACGACAACGAGCTCGAGCGCCGCCCCGACATCGCGGCACTCCGCGATGAGTCGGCGGAAGACCCCAGCGAGGTCGAAGCACGGCAAGCCAGCCTCACTTTCATCAAGCTCGATGGCAACGTCGGCTGCGTGGTGAACGGTGCCGGACTGGCGATGGCGACGATGGATCTCGTCAAATATTACGGGGGTGAGCCGGCCAATTTCCTCGATATCGGAGGCTCCTCGAATCCCGAGAAGGTGGTCGCTGCACTGCGCATCATCACCCGCGAGCCGCACGTCAGGGCGATTCTGTTCAACATCTTCGGCGGAATCACTCGCACCGACGATGTCGCCAACGGCATTGTCTCGGCGATCGCCGAGAATCCGCTGAAGATTCCGCTCGTGATACGACTCACCGGCACGAACGAGGAAATCGCCGTCAAGATTCTCGAGAAGAACGGCATGTCGGCAATGACCGACATGGACGAGGCGGTCAAGAAAGCAGTCGCGCTCGCGACCGGAGGGAAGGCCGCGTGAGCATCTTCATCGACAAGAACACCCGCCTCCTCATCCAGGGCATCACCGGCCGCGATGGGTCGTTTCACGCCAAGCAAATGATGGAGTACGGCACCCAGGTCGTCGCAGGCGTTACGCCGGGCAAGGGCGGACAGAGATTCGAGAATCAGGTTCCGATCTTCAATACCGTCGCGCAGGCGGTCAAGGAGACCGGAGCAAACGCGACTGTCATTTACGTTCCGCCACCGTTTGCGGCCGACGCGATCATGGAAGCGGCTGACGCCGGCATTCCGTTCATCGTTGCCATCACGGAAGGCGTGCCCGTGCTCGACATGACCCGGGTGTATCCCTTCGTAAAGGAGCGCGGCGCGCGCTTGCTCGGACCCAATTGCCCAGGGCTCATCTCACCGGGCGCCTCGAACGTGGGAATCATTCCCGGCCGCATCTGCACGCCTGGCCCTGTCGGTCTCGTCAGTAGGTCGGGGACACTCACCTACGAGGTTGTCTACCAGCTGACCCGCGCCGGAATCGGCCAGACGACCTGCGTCGGTATCGGCGGAGATCCCATCAACGGCACCAACTTCATCGATTGCCTGGCGGCGTTCGAGAGAGATTCGGCGACGACGGCAGTCGTGATGATCGGGGAGATTGGCGGCACCGACGAGCAGGAAGCGGCGCGCTTCATCAAGGACAAGATGAAAAAGCCGGTGGTCGGTTTCATCGCCGGCCAGACGGCGCCGCCCGGACGAAGGATGGGTCACGCCGGCGCAATCATCTCCGGATCGGCGGGCACCGCCGCGGAGAAAATGCAGGCCTTCCAGGAAAACGGCGTCGGCGTCGCCAAACGCCCAATCGATGTGGTGGATCTACTCAAACGCGCAATGCGCCAGGAACGATAAATGGCAGGCAACAGAACTCTGACTATCATCAAGCCGGACGCATTCAATGGCGCCAAGGCCGGGCTCATCATCGCCCTGCTGGAGAAAGCCGGTTTTCGAATCGTCGCATCGAGGGTGATGCAGCTGACGGAGAAGCAGGCGGGCGCCTTCTACGCGGTCCACCGTGAGCGGCCGTTCTTCACCCCGCTCGTCCGCTTCATGACGTCCGGCAAGTGCATGCCGATGGTGCTCGAGCGTTCCGACGCGGTCGCCGCTCTGCGCAAGACCATCGGGGCCACTGACCCCGCCGAGGCCGAGGCCGGCACCGTCCGGAAGCTCTACGCGGAATCAAAGGAGCGGAACGCAATCCACGCTTCGGATTCTGATGAGAACGCCGAGAGGGAGGCGAGGTTCTTTTTCCCCGAATCTGAGCTCGTCTAGGCAGTCAACTACAAAGAAGACTACCGGCCTGAGGCGGGGGGCCGCACGGCTGGAGGCCACGGGCTAAAATGCGATCCCTGTGGTTCAAGCACGCAGCCTCAAGCGGGGACACCCGCGGCCGTCGGCCGGTAGTGTTCTTTTGCAGTTTCGCACCCAGAAAAAAGCTACCGGGCCTCACTGGAATCACTCTGTTAAACCCGCTAGCTTAAAGGGCTTATGCTGTCGTTTGACATACGCTCGCTGGAGACGAAGGCCGTCCACGTCGACGGTTCTCTCGCACCCGACGATCCGATCTGGGAAGAGGCCGACCTTCGGCCTACGGAGCCGATTAGGGTAACGGGGAGATTGTCGTCGGCGGGCGAGGGAAGATTCTACTTTACCGGTCGCATCGAGGGTCGAACCGAACTCTCCTGCCGGCTTTGCCTCGATGAGGTAAACGTCGAGATAGACGAGGACGTTCATCTGCTTCTCGCTGAAATCGGCGCTGAAGAAGCTGACGATCCCGACGTTTTCCTGTACGATCCCGCCGAGCGAATGCTCGATCTTCGCGCGGCGGTGCGTGAAAACTGGCTCCTGACGGTACCGGGCTACGTCCAGTGCAGCGAAGACTGCAAGGGACTCTGCGCGACCTGCGGCACCAATCTCAACGAAAGCACCTGCAACTGTACCACCACGACTACTGATTCGCGCTGGGACGCCTTGCTCGAGCACAAAAGCAAATCGCACTAGCACGTCAAACACCCTCAACGAACAGAAACAATGGCAGTCCCCAAGCGACGTACATCCAAGCGGAAGAAGCGCGCCCGCAACACCCACAAGACCGCGCCGTCGATCATCATTCAGAAGTGTCCGCGTTGTCAGGCCATGAAGCGTCCGCACCACGTCTGCGAGGAGTGCGGATACTACGCGGGCGAGCAGCGAGTCGAGCCGAAGGAAGCCTGATTTGGCGCGTATAGCGTTGGACGCAATGGGGGGTGACTTCGCCCCCAAAGCGACAATTGCCGGCGCTCTACTCGCCCTGCTTGAGCTGGAACCCGCGCACAAAGTTCAGCTCGTCGGTCAGACCTCGGTCATCGAGGCTGAGCTCGATCGCGCGCTGACGGGCGAGCTCTCCGAGGCCGCTTCGGCGCGCAGTCGCCTCGAGATCGTCGAGGCGCCGGACGTCATTGAGATGTCCGAGAAGCCGACCGCGGGGCTACGAAAAAAACCCAACAGCTCGATGATCGTCGGCCTCAAGCTGCAGGTCGATGGCAATTCGGATGCATTCGTCTCGGCGGGAAACACCGGCGCGCAGATGGCGTCTTCGGCGATGCTGCTCAAGCTCCAGCCCGGACTGACCCGCCCGGCGATCGCCACCGTTTTTCCGACCGCCGGCAAACCGGTGATCGTGCTCGACTCCGGTGCCAACGTCGATTGCTCCACCCGTGAGCTACTCCAATTCGCCTGGCTTGGCGCGGTTTACGCGGAGTGCATTTTCGGACGCCCCAATCCTTCGATCGGTCTTCTTTCGATCGGAGAGGAACCGGAGAAGGGGAACGCCGTCGTGAAGGAGGCGCACGTGGTCTTCCAGAAAGCGGGCTTCAATTTTCACGGCAATCTCGAGGGCCGTGATCTCCCCGCCGGCGCGAGCGATCGGGGACCGTTCGACGTCGTCATCTGCGACGGCTTCGTCGGCAACGTGGTGCTCAAATTCTACGAAGCGGTGGCGCCGATGATCGTCCGCGTGTTGAGCGAGCATCCGGGTATCAACGCGACTCATGTCAGGGAAGCTCTCAGAGGGTTCGATTCCACAGCTTATGGCGGCGCGCCGCTGCTCGGAGTGCGTGGAGTGAGCATTATCTGTCATGGCAACTCGCCGCCGCGCGCGATCAAGAATGCGATCAAGGTCGCGGTCAGAGCCGTGGAGACCCGCATGAACGAACAGATCGGAAAGAAGCTCGAGGCGGCTGAGCCCGCCATCACCGCCGCCGCGGCGTCAGCATGAAGCGACCTGCCGCCGCCATTGTCGGCACCGGACGTGGGCTGCCCAAGCACGTGATGACGAATAACGACTTCGCGTCGATCGGCATCGAGACATCGCACGAGTGGATTTTCGAGCGCAGCGGCATCTCCGAGCGGCGTCTCGCTCGGAACGGCGAGACGACCTGCTCGATGGCATCCGAGGCCTCCCGCCAGGCGATGGAGAAAGCGGGTGTCCATCCGGGGGAGATCGACGTGATCGTCTTGAGCACAGCGACTCCCGACCGGCTTCTCCCCGCGACCGCCGTCGATATCCAGGCCGAGCTCGGCGCGACCCGAGCCGCGGCCTTTGACGTTGGCGCCGCCTGCGCAGGATGGCTCTACGCGATGAGCACCGCCGAGGGTCTGATCATGTCCGGCACCGCTGAAACCGCACTCGTCATCGGCTCCGAGAAGATGAGCGCCATCGTGGACTGGAAGGATCGCTCGACGTGCGTGCTCTTCGGCGACGGCGCGGGCGCCGCCGTGCTAAAGCGCAGCAAAGGAACGAAAGGAATACTTTCGGCCTACATGCGCAGCGACGGAAAGCTCGCCGATTTGCTTTATCGGCCGGAGGGCGGTGCAACCATCCCGATGTCTCCGGAAGTGCTCGAGAAGCGCTCGCATTTGGTGAAGATGGCCGGGCGCGAGGTATTCAAGCACGCGGTGCGCTCCATGGCCGATGCGGCGGATCGCGCGCTCGATGGCGCCAAGCTGACCGGATCGGACATCGATCTTCTCATTCCGCACCAGGCGAATGTTCGCATCATCGAAGCGACTGCGAAGCACTCCGGTATTCCGATGGACAAGGTCTACGTGAACGTCGATCGGTACGGCAACACCTCTTCGGCATCGATCCCGATCGCTCTCGACGAGGCAATTCAGTCGGGAAGGATCAAAGATGGGACGACGGTGATGATGGTTGCGTTCGGCGCCGGATTCACCTGGGCGTCGATGGTTATTCGCTTTTAGTCGGTGGACATCGTACTCCTCTTTCCCGGTCAGGGCTCCCAGAAGCCGGGGATGGGAAAGGATCTCGCCGGCTCGTTCCCGGTTGCCCGCGCAGTTTTTGGCGAAGTGGATGCGGCGCTGGGCGCCGACCTGAGTCGCCTCTGCTTCGAGGGTCCGGCCGAGGAGCTGACCCTTACCCGCAACGCGCAGCCAGCGCTGTTTGCCCACGGTGCCGCTGTGTGGGCGTTGACTAAAGACACTCTGCGTCCACACGTCCGCGCGGCGGCTGGTCACTCACTCGGCGAATTCACTGCGTATCACGCGGCCGACGCGATCAGCTTGCCCGGCGCGGCAGCGCTTGTTCGGCGCCGTGGTGAGCTCATGTACGAAACCGGCACCTCCCGCCCGGGAACCATGGCGGCAATACTCGGCACGCTCACGACGCCGATCGAAGAGATCTGTAAACGCGCCACCACGGACGCCGGCGAGGTCGTGCCCGCGAACTTCAACACCGACGAGCAGATCGTTATCTCGGGTGAGACTTCCGGCGTCGAGCGCGCAATGGAGCTCGCCAAGGAAGCCGGCGCCAAGCGCGCAATCAAGCTTCCGGTCAGCGGCGCCTTTCACTCACCGCTGATGCAACCTGCCGTAGTCGGATTGACCAACGCGATCGCGACGTCAGCCTTCACCGATCCGGTCTACCCGGTCTACTCCAACGTCACCGCGCAGCCTGCCACCACTGCGGTGGAGGCGAAGGACTTGTTGCTACGGCAGTTGACCTCGCCGGTGCGTTGGTCCACCGAAGTCAGGAACATGGCTGCTCAATATCCAGAAGCCCTCTTCGTGGAGATGGGTCCCGGCAACGTTCTGACCGGTCTGATGGGCCGGCTCGTGAAGGGCGCGCGCACGTTAGCCTGCGGCACTGTGGCCGAGGTTGAAAAACTTCTACAGATGGTCGCCTGATGAACATCGATCTGAGCGGCAAGAACGCCATCGTTACCGGCAGCACGCGGGGGATCGGCCGCGCCATTGCGGAGGCATTCGCCCAGTCGGGCGCGCGGGTGGCGGTGGTCGGACGCGATCAGCAGCGCGCCGACGACGCTGCCGCGAAAATCGGAAACGGCGCCAAAGGCTTCACCGCCGATGTCAGCGACACCGCCGCGGTCGCGAAGCTCATTGACGATGTCGAGAAGGCCTTCGGCTCGATCGACATCCTTGTCAACAACGCAGGCATCACCAAGGACAATCTCGTGATGCGCCTCAAGGACGAGGATTGGGACGCCGTTCAACACGCGAACCTCCGCGGCGCCTTCGCAGCGATCCGTGCCGCGTCGCGCGGGATGATGAAAAAACGCGCCGGCCGCATCATCAACGTCGCCAGCATCGTCGGGATCATCGGCAACAAGGGTCAAGCCAACTACGCGGCCAGCAAGGCGGGCCTGATTGCGCTGACCAAGTCGGTCGCCAAGGAGCTCGGCTCGCGTAATATCCTGGTGAACGCCGTTGCACCGGGCTTTATCCAGACCGAGATGACCGACGCCATGACACCAGAAGCCCGCGAAGCGCTCGGCAAACAGATTGCACTCGAGCGTCTCGGTACCGTGCAGGACGTCGCGGCGATGGTGACATTTCTCGCGTCGGACCTGGCTTCCTACATCACCGGGCAGGTTTTCGTGGTGGATGGAGGGATGGTAATGTGATTGATTGAGGACCAACTGCTGCTGATTGCTGATTGAGTGAGGATCAAGGGCAAAATCGGTGTCCTGCTTTTGTCTCGTTTGTGCTCCGTCCTCAATTAATCAGCAATCAGCAATGCAGTTGGTCCTCGGCCCTGGATCAAGAACCGTCGTTCGCCCTCGATTCTCAGTCAAAAGCACCGACTCTAACGTTGTACCGCACTGTAGCTTAGGTATATTTCGGGTAATCCCTACAACCAGAGGAAATCCATCAAATGGCCGACAATTCCGACAAGGTCA
>Ga0207707_10004666_pt1 | contig 12032 bp, 1 predicted proteins | sample KBSC83BmetaG_FD_184336 | JGI IMG/M metagenome (GOLD analysis project Ga0207707, IMG submission 184336) | Corn rhizosphere microbial communities from Kellogg Biological Station, Michigan, USA - KBS C8-3B metaG (SPAdes) (version 2) | ecosystem: Host-associated > Plants > Roots > Rhizosphere ... | reverse complement strand
CTCTTCGTTGTGCAAAACACCCCGAAGCGAAGTACCGCGTTTCCCGGTCTGATCGCTACGCCGTTGGAAATCGATCCTATGACCGCGAAGTTTGATCTCTCGGCCGCGCTCATCGAACGCGCGCAAGAAATGACGCTCCGCATCGAGTATCGAGCCGAGCTGTTCGAAGCTGCAACGATCGCGCGCATGCTCGGACATTTTGGAAACCTCCTCGAAGCCATCGCCGCCGACCCCGAGCGGAGAATCGGCGCGCTGCCGTTGCTTACGGACGAGGAAAAGCATCGCATGACGGTCGAATGGAATAAGACCCGGCGCGATTATCCGATCGACCAAACGGTTCAAGAATTATTTGAGGCGCAGGTCGACCGGAGTCCCGATGCCGTCGCGCTGGTCTTTGAAGACCGCCAGCTCAGCTACCGCGAGCTGAACTGCCGCGCCAATCAGCTCGCTCATTATCTGCGAAAACTCGATGTCGGCCCGGAAACCGTGACCGGTCTTTGCTTGGAGCGTTCCGTCGAAATGGTCGTCGGGCTCCTAGCAGTTCTGAAGGCCGGCGGCGCCTACTTGCCGCTCGATCCATTCTATCCGCCCGCTCGGCTGCGCCATATGCTGCGTGATAGCCGTGCGCAAGTCTTGCTGACCAGGGTCGGATGCGACGGCGGTTTGCTCCCGTTCGACGGGCAAATCGTCCGCTTAGACGAGGATTGGAAAAAAATCTGCCAAGAAGACACGACGAATTTGCCGAAACTCGTGGACGGAGCAGCGCTCGCATACGTGATCTATACCTCGGGTTCGACGGGTCAACCCAAGGGCGTCATGATCCAGCACAGCGCCGTCCATAATCACATGATCTGGATGATCGAAGAATTTTCTCTGACCGCCGGCGATCGCGTGGCGCAGCGGTCGCCGTTCAATTTCGATGCATCGATGTGGGAGATTCTCGCTCCGCTCGTGTGCGGTGGGCAGCTCGTTATAGCACCTGACCGGGCTGTCCGGGATCCTGATGCGCTGATCGAGTTCGTTCAAAAACAGAAAATTTCAATTCTCCAGGTCGTGCCGACTCTGTTGCGAATGCTGGTGACGCGAGACTTGAGCCGGTGTTCGACCCTGCGGCATGTCTTCTGCGGGGGTGAAGCCCTGTCGGCAGAACTCTGCGCGCAGTTTCGTAAACACACAGCCGTTCCGCTGACTAACCTGTACGGTCCCACAGAGTGCACGATCGACGCTACTTTCTACAACGTTGAAAACAGTTGTCAGCGCAGTTGGATGCCGATCGGCCGACCGATTGCCAATGCCGAAATCTATATCCTTGATCGATATTTGCAGCTCGTTCCATCCGGTGTTGCCGGCGACCTTCACATCGGCGGCATCGGGCTCGCGCGCGGATATTTGAACCAATCCGAACTTACGGCGGATAAATTTATTGAGCATCCGTTTAGCAGCGAGGCCGGAGCGCGGCTGTACAAGACCGGGGACCGCGCCCGTTATTTGCCGGACGGAAATATCGAGTTCTTGGGCCGGATTGACGATCAGGTAAAAATTCGCGGCTATCGCATTGAGCTTGGAGACATTCAAGCGTCGCTCGTCCAACTTCCCTCCGTCCAAGAGGCGGCGGTGCTCGTCCGGGAAGATGTGCCGCAAGACCAGCGTCTGGTCGCCTACGTGGTCGCGGCTCACCGTTTCAAGCCATCAGCCGGAGAGCTGCGCGCTGCGCTGCAACAAAACCTCCCGGAGTATATGGTGCCGTCTTACTTTGTGTTTGTAGAGGCTTTGCCGGTCAACCGGAATGGAAAACTGGATCGATATGCGCTGCCGCCACCCGATCGCTCCTGCCTCGATCTAGGTGACGGATTTACCGCTCCGCGAACATCAATCGAAGAAATTATCGCGAATATTTGGGCCGCGCTCCTCGGATTGGACAAAGTCGGAGTCCACGACAATTTCTTTCACTTGGGCGGTCATTCGCTGCTCGCCACTCAGGCCGTCTCGCGCATCAACGACGCGTTTAGGGTCAGCCTGCCGTTGCTGCAATTTTTCGAAACGCCGACGATCGCCGGGCTCGCCGCTTCGATCGAGAAGCTGGTTGCCGAGAGCGAAACCCACGGCGATCACTCGATCGTGACCGCCGCGCGCCAGGACGCGCCGCTGTCCTTCGCGCAGCAGCGCTTGTGGTTTCTCAATCAACTGGAGCCGAAGAGCTGCGCCTACAACGAGACCCGGGCGCTGCGTCTGGATGGAAAATTGAACGTGGACGCCCTGCGCGGCGCCTTGAGCGCGATCGTCGAGCGCCATGAAGTTTTGCGCACCCGATACGTGCTTTCCGGAGAAGGACGGCCGGTGCAGCGGGTCGATGCGGCGGACGAGATCGATCTGCCGCTTGTCGACCTCGGCGCGTCTCTACCCGACGAACAAGACCTTCAAGTGCAGCGCTTGGCCGCGGACCTGAGGGCGCGGCATTTCGATCTGAGCAAGGACCCGCCGCTGCGCCTGGCGCTGCTCCGATTGAACGCGCATTCCCATGTTTTGCTCCAGGTCACGCATCATATCGCGATCGACGGCTGGTCGAGCGCGATCTTCACGCAGGAGCTGGCCACGCTCTACGAACGACGCTATCGGGGCGACACGACGCCCCTTGCCGATCTGCCGCTTCAGTATGCGGATTACGCGGCGTGGCAGCGGCAATCGCTCGAGGGCGAAGCGATCGAGGGCCAGATCGCCTTCTGGCGCGAAGAGCTGCGCGGTTTGTCGGTGCTGGAATTGCCGGCGGATCGCGCCCGGCCGCCGGTGCAAACCTATCGCGGCGCGCGCCAATCGCTCGCGCTGCCGCACTCGCTCGCGGATCGCCTGAACGCGCTCGGGCGCGGCGAAAAGGCCACGCTGTTCATGACGCTTCTCGCGGCCTTTCAGGTTTTTCTCCACCGCTACACGGCGCAGGAAGACATCGCCGTGGGCTCGCCCATCGCCGGGCGCACGCGGTTGGAAACCGAAGGGCTGATCGGCTGTTTCGTGAACACGCTCGTCTATCGCAACCAGGTCTCCGGCGAGGAGAATTTCCGGCAGTTTTTGGCGCGGGTTCGCGAAGGCGCGCTCAAAGCCTACGAGCATCAGGACGTGCCGTTTGAAAAACTGGTCGAGGAACTCAAGCCGCAGCGAAGCCTGAACCATGCGCCGCTGTTTCAAGTTTTGTTCGCCGTGCAGAATATGCCGCGGCGAAAACCGCCGCTGCCCGAATTGACGGCGACTTCTCTGGACGTGGGGCCGGTAAGTGCCAAGTTCGATCTCTTCGCCTCCTTCGCGGAGCGCGATGGGCGCTTGTTCCTGCGCATGGAATACGACGCCGATCTGTTCGAAGCCGGCACGATCGAGCGCATGCTCGATCATTGTCGAGTCCTGCTCGAGGGCATCATCGCGGACCCGGACCGGCGCATCGCCGACCTGCCCTTTCTTACCGAGGCCGAAGAGCATCAACTGCTGGTCGAACGGCAAGGGGCACAGCAAGACTGGACGTGCTCGGGGGATGTAATCTCGGTATTCGAGAAACAAGTGGAGCGAACTCCTGATGCATGCGCGCTGGTTTTCGACGATGCAACCCTAACCTACGCCGAGCTGAATCACCGCGCCAATCAGCTCGCGCATTATCTCATTAGAAAAGGCGTGCGGTCGGAAAGTCACGTGGCGATTTGCCTCGAGCGCTCGCTCGATTCGGCGATTGGATTCCTGGCTATTCTCAAAGCCGGCGGCGTATATGTTCCTATGGATCCTTCCTATCCATGCGATCGCATCGCGCAGATGATGCAAGATCTCAACACGCCGCTTCTCGTCAGTGCCGGATTGATCGCATCGCGCTTACCGGCGCTCGGCGCGCGCGCGATTTTGCTTGACGCCGAGCGGGAAAACATCGCTCGGGAAGCGCAAAGCAATCCCGACTCTGCGAAGGCGGCCGAAAACGCCGCCTACGTGCTCTACACATCGGGTTCCACCGGCAAACCCAAAGGGGTCGTGATGAGTCGCGGCGCGCTGGGCAATTTGATCTTGTGGCAGATCGAAAATCTGAGCGAACCGTCGGGGGCAAGGACACTGCACTTCGCGCCTTGCGGATTCGATGTTTCGATCCAAGAGATGTTGACGACCTGGTGTGCTGGGGGATCGCTGTTTTTGATCGCGGACGAGATGCGGCGGGATGGTCAACGTCTGTTGGAATTTCTGAAGAAGCAATCGATCGAGCGGGTTTTTCTGCCGTTTGTCGCGCTGCAAAACCTTGCCGAGGCGGCGGCGTACGGCGATTGTTATCCGCCGAGCTTGCGCGAAATCATCACCGCCGGCGAGCAACTGCAGATGACCGCTTCGCTGAAATCGTTTTTGAGCCGGCTCGGGGATTGCTGCTTATGCAATCAATACGGGCCAACCGAAAGCCACGTCGCCACTCAGTTCGTAGTCAACCCGCCGTTCGCGGAGACGGTGGACCTTCCGCCCGTTGGCCGCCCGATCGCCAACGCGGAAATTTATATCTTGGATTCGCGGCACAATCCGGTTCCGATTGGCGTGCCGGGGGAAATCTGCATCGGCGGCGCCGGCCTAGCGCTCGGCTATCTCAATCAGCCGGAGCTCACGGCGGAGAAATTCATCGATTGGTCGTTTCACGGCCGGAGAGTCGCGCGCCTGTACCAAACCGGCGACCGCGGCCGGTATTTACCCGACGGGAATATCGAATTCCTGGGCCGAATGGATCGCCAGGTCAAGGTGCGCGGCTTTCGCATCGAGTTGGGCGAAGTCGAGGCGACGCTCGCTCGATGTCCGGGAGTTCACAGCTCGGCTGTAGTGGCGCTCGAAGCCGCGCCGATGGACAACCGATTGGTCGCGTACGCAGTGATGCATGAGAGCATGTCCGTAGGCGCGCAAGAACTGCGGGCCTATCTCAAAGAAAAATTGCCGGACTACATGGTGCCTTCGGCTTTCGTGTTTCTCGACGCAATGCCGCTGACCCCGAGCGGCAAGCTGGATCGCGGCCGGCTGCCGGCGCCGGAATTCGCTCCGGCCAGGGAATATATCGCGCCGCGCACGCCCATGGAAAAGGAACTCGTCTCGATCTGGGCCGAAATTCTGCGGCTGGATCGGATCGGCGTGGACGACAATTTTTTCGATCTCGGCGGCCATTCGCTCTTGGCGACTCGGTTGGCCTCGAGAATCAAACAGGTCTTCGGCGTCGAACCGGCGCTCCGCGCGGTGTTCGAGCTGCCGACCGTCGCCGGGCTGTCGGGTCATATCGAGGCGATTTGCTGGGCGGGCGCCCGGAGTTCTGCGCGCGCGGATTCGGATCACGATCAAACGGAAGAGATCATCCTGTGACGGCGATCGAGCTTTTGAACCAACTGGGCAAGCTGAATTTTACGATTTCGGCGGATGACGGCCGTTTGATCGTCAGAGGTCCCAAGGAGGGGTTGCCGCCGGCGCTGCGCGCCCAGTTGACCGAACGAAAAAGCGAAATTCTCGAACTCCTGAAAGACGCGGCGGTGCCCCGGCCGGCGCTTTTGCGCCGCGTGCCGCGAGACCGGGAACTTTGTCTTTCCTTCGCCCAACAACGATTATGGTTTCTCGATCAACTGGAGCCGGGCAAATCGATTTACAACATACCGGGCGCGCTTCGTCTCAAGGGACCGCTCGATGTCGACGCACTGCAGCGCAGTCTTGAAGAAATCGTCCGGCGGCACGAGGCGCTGCGCACGACGTTCGCGACCAGTGAAACTGGCCCCGTTCAGGTTGTCGCGCCGTCATCGCAGCTGACGCTCCTGCGGGAAGAAATCCGCTGCAGCACTGAGAAAGAAGCCGAGGCAGAAATCAGCCGTCGGGTTGCGTGGGAGGGGAGCCAGCCGTTCGATTTGACCCGTGGGCCGCTTTTTCGCGCCAGGTTGATCCGCGTCGCTGCGGACGATCACGTCTTGCTGCTCACGATGCATCACATCGTCTCCGACGGCTGGTCGATGAGCGTGCTTTATCGGGAGCTGTCGACATTGTACTGGGCGTTTCTCAATGGCGAGGCTTCACCGCTCGCGGACCTGCCGATTCAGTACGCGGATTTCGCCTTGTGGCAGCGCGAATGGTTGAGAGGATCGGAACTCGATCGGCAGCTCGCGTACTGGAAAAAACAATTGGACGGCATCCCCGCGCTTCTCAACCTTCCTACCGACCGGCCGCGGCCGGCGGTCCAGAGGTTTCGCGGCAGGACACAATCGCCGGTCTTTGGCAAAGATCTCCTTGACGCGCTGAAGGCGTTCAATCGCGGAGAAGGCGTCACATTGTTCATGACGCTTCTCGCCGCCTTTCAGACCCTGCTTTATCGCTATACCGGACAGGAAGACATCGTGGTGGGCGCGGCGATTGCGAACCGCAATCGTACCGAGATCGAAGGTTTAATCGGGTTCTTCGTCAACGCCCTAGCTTTGCGCGCCCGCTTTTCCGGTGATCCAACCTTCAAAGAGTTCCTCGCGTCGGTGCGGCGAAGCGCGCTGGAGGCGTACGAACACCAGGACCTGCCCTTCGAGAAACTGGTGGAGGAATTGAACCCCCATCGCACTCTCAGCTACACGCCGGTTTTCCAGGTCATGTTTGTCCTGCAGAACGCGCCGGATTCGGCGGTGAACCTCGAAGGTCTCAGCGCAAGCCGGGTGCGAGGCGGCAGCGAGACGGCCAAATTCGATCTGACGTTGTCGGTCGCTGAAACCGCCGAAGGTTTGAGAATGTCGCTTCAGTACAACACAGACCTGTTTAACGACGCGACGATCGCAAGGCTACTGGCGCACTTCGAGGTTTTGCTTCGCGGCATCGTTCACGATCCGGCCAAGCGAATCTCCGAGCTGCCATTGATGACGGAAGCCGCGAGCCGCGATCTGATCGAGCGCGGCAAAATCAAAGCGCGCTACGAGAAAGCCCGCTGTTTGCATGAATTATTCGAAGAGCAAGCCAAGCAAGCACCGCAAGCCGTCGCGCTGGTTTTTGAAGAACAGCACTGGGCTTATGGCGAGTTGAACGCGGCTGCGAATACGCTTGCGCGTGCGCTGCGCGAGCGCGGCGTCGGGCCCGACGTGCTGGTCGGTTTGTGCGTCGAGCGCTCGCCCGAGCTGATCATCGGAATTCTGGCGATTCTGAAGGCCGGCGGTGCCTATGTGCCGCTCGATCCGCGCTATCCGAAACAGCGAATCGAGTTCATGCTCGAGGATTCCGATGTTTCGCTCATCGTCACGCAAAAGCATCTTGCCGCCAACTTGCCCGCCGACCGTTTCTCGATCGTGTTTGTCGATGGTCCCGAATTGAGGATCACACGGTCCGCTCCCGCGAACGCCGAATTTGCCGGGACCGCCACACCGAACAGTCTCGCTTACGTGATCTATACATCGGGCTCCACGGGCAAACCGAAAGGCGCATTGATCACGCATTACAATGTGGTTCGCCTGTTTCAATCCACCGACAGTTGGTTCCACTTCACTTCATCGGATGTGTGGACGTTGTTTCACTCCTGCGCGTTCGATTTCAGCGTGTGGGAAATTTGGGGTGCGCTGCTACACGGCGGGAAACTGGTCATTGTGCCAAGTTCGATCAGCCGGGCACCCGATGAGCTTGCGCGGCTTATCGAAGCGCAGGGAGTGACCGTTCTGAATCAGACGCCGTCGGCATTTCGCCAATTGATGCCGCATCTTCTTTCGATCACGTCCCCGGCCGGAGAAGCGCTGCGCTACGTCATCTTCGGCGGCGAAGCTTTGGAGCTGCCGAGTTTACGGCCGTGGTTTGAAAGGTTCGGCGACAAGCTGCCAAAACTCATCAACATGTACGGCATTACCGAGACTACCGTGCATGTGACCTATCAGCCGATCACCGGTGCTCTTGTGGAATCCGCCTCGGCGAGCATCATCGGCACGCCGCTGCCGGATTTGAGTGTCTATATCTTGGATGCGCAGCGGCGGCTTCAGCCGATCGGAATGGCCGGCGAAATCTACGTTGGCGGCGCCGGCGTCGCCAGAGGATATTCAAAACGGCCGGAGCTTACGGCCGAGCGTTTTATCGCCGATCCTTTCAGCAGCGACCCCAAGGCGCGCCTCTATCGAAGCGGAGATCTGGCGCGATGGCTCCCCTGCGGGCAACTTGAATATCTCGGGCGAATCGACGATCAGGTGAAAATCCGCGGCTATCGGATCGAGCTTGGCGAAATCGAGTCGGTTCTCCGGCAGCATCCCGGCGTCCGCGAAGCAGTGGCAGTCATGCGCGGCGCGGATGCGGGCGAGCAGCGCTTGGTGGCTTATGTCGAGCCCCAAAAGGATGCCGCGCTCGTCAGCGCCGAACTTCGCTCGTTTCTCAAAGAGCGTCTGCCGGAGTACATGCTTCCCACGGCGTTTGTGCTGATGGAAAAATTTCCACTCACCGCCAATGGTAAGCTCGACCGCAACGCGCTACCGGAGCCCGGTCCAGACCAGCGCCAATCGGCATCGGTTTACGTTGCGCCGCGAAATTCCGCAGAGAAGCTTCTCGCGGAGATCTGGGCGACGGTTCTCAAGGTCGGCCGCGTGGGCCTGCGCGACGATTTTTTCGAATTGGGCGGACACTCTCTCCTGGCGGTTCAGGCGGTGTCACGCATGCGAGAAGCGCTGAAAAAGGATATTCCGCTCAGGACCCTTTTCGAAGCGCCTACGATCGGCGAGCTTGCGTCGCGGATCGAAACAACCGGCAGCAGCGAGAACGCTCCCCAGGCCCGGCCGATCGAGCGAGCCGCGCGGGAATCGTACCGGATCAAACGAGATAAGTAGCCGCCGTGGATCACCATTCACCCGCGCCTGTAGAGAACGACGCTTACGCGTTTCCTGCTTCTTTCGCGCAGCAGCGTCTGTGGTTTTTGCATCGGCTGGAGCCCGAGAGCTCCGCCTATAATGTTTGTGTCGCGTTTCGCCTGCGCGGCCGCTTGAACGTGGCGGCGCTGGAGCGAAGTTTTGAAACCATCGTTGCCAGGCACGAAACACTGCGCACCACCTTCGCTCTGATCGACAACGAAACGATGCAAATTGTGACTGCCGCGGAGCCGTTAAGCTTGCCCGTTGTCGATCTGACGACTTTGCCGTTGCTCGAGCAAGATGCCGAACTGAGGCGCCTGATCGCCGAGGAAGGCCGACCTCCCTTCGACCTTGAGAAGGGCCCGCTCCTGCGCTTGTCGCTCTTGCGGATGAGTGAGGACGATCACGCCTTGCTCATCCAAATGCATCACATCATTTCCGACGGCTGGTCCTTGCTTGTTCTTCTTCGCGAATTGGCCGACCTTTACGGGGCCAATTTGAAAGAAGACCGGGTCAACCTTCCCGACCTGCCCATCCAGTACGCCGACTACGCCATCTGGCAGCGCAACTGTTTCGCCGAAGGAAAGCTCGCGACCGAACTCGAGTATTGGAAAAAGCAACTCCAACACATCGGGGTGCTATCGCTGCCCACCGATCGGCCACGGCGCGACGGCCCGAGCGATCGTGGTGCCAAGCGCGCGCTGGTTTTGCCGCCGTCGCTCTGCGATCGGCTGAGAAGTTTTTGTCACTGCGAAAACGCGACGCTGTTTATGGTTTTGTTGGCGGGCTTCCAGGCTTTTCTTCACCGCTGTTCCGGTCAGGAGGACATCGCGGTGGGAACGCCGATCGCGGGCCGCACCCGACCGGAAATCGAAAATCTGATCGGCTTTTTTGTCAATATGCTGGTTATCAGAACGGATTTCAGCGGCGACTGCACCTTCCGTGAGCTTCTGGCGCGAGTTCGGCGCAGGGCTCTCGACGCCTACGACAATCAGGACTTGCCTTTCGAGAAGCTGGTTCAGGAGATCAACCCTGACCGTTCGTTCGGCAGCACACCGCTTTTTCAGACGATGTTCTCGTTGCAAACCGCGTCCGAAAGTTGGCAATTGCCTGGTATCGATGTTCGTCCGCTGCCTGCGTTTTCGGCACTCGCCAAGTTCGACTTTTCAGCGTCGATGAGCGAGAACGAAAACACGCTGCGAGTGTCGTTCTCTTACAAGACTGATCTATTCGACGATGCGACGATCGAGCGCTGGCTCGGGCATTTTCAGTCACTCCTAGAGGCGATCGTCGACGATCCAGATCGAAAACTCAGCGAGCTGTCGTTGCTCAACGAGCGCGAGCGGGAGCAGTTGCTGGTCGATTGGAACAGAACGGCAGCGGATTATCCGAGAGAGTGCTGTGTTCATGAGTTGTTCGAGATACAGGTTGAGCGTACCCCGGACAAAACCGCATTGGTTTTCAGGGATCGAGAGGTTACCTATGCGGAACTCAACAGTCGCGCCAATCAGCTCGCGCACCACCTGAAAGACGCGGGGATTGGGCCCGGAGATCTGGTTGGGGTCTGTCTCGAACGCGGTTTTGAGCTGATCGTTGCGCTACTCGGCATTCTCAAGGCGGGCGGAGCTTATGTGCCGTTGGATCCCGGCTATCCCAAAGATCGGCTCGCGTTCATGTTGCAAGACACTGCCGCAAGCTTGGTGCTGACCAGCGCAGGGTTGCTCGGGAGTCTGCCGGCGATGAGCGGCCGAACGATTTGCCTGGATCGGGACTGGAAAGATATCGCGAAGCTGCCGTCGTTCAATCCAAACCTCCAAACCACCGCGGATGACTTTGCGTACGTCATCTACACTTCCGGTTCGACGGGAATCCCTAAAGGGGTGGAAGTGCGCCATCGGGCCATTGCATGCCTTCTGTTTGGAGTCGACTATGCGCAGCTCGACTCAAGCCAGACATTGCTTCAGTTGGCGCCGATTTCTTTCGATGCGGCGACGTTTGAAGTGTGGGGCGCCTTACTGCACGGCGGCACGTGTGTTTTGTTTCCGGGGAGAGTGCCGGATGCCGCAGAACTCGGCGCCGTGCTGAAGAAATACCGGGTCAGCACACTGTGGTTGACGGCGGCGCTGTTTAACACCGTGATCGACCGCGAGCCCCAGGCTCTATCGGATGTGAAGCAGCTCCTGATCGGCGGCGAGGCACTTTCCGTGTCGCACGTGAGAAAGGGACTCGCGCAGCTACCGAATACAAAGATCATCAACGGCTACGGACCGACTGAAAGCACGACATTTACCTGCTGTTATCCCATACCGCGGACGTTAGGCGACGACGTGGTTTCGATTCCCATCGGGCGGCCGATCGCGAACACCGAAGTCTACATTCTCGATGCCCATTTGAATCCAGTGCCCATTGGTACGGCGGGAGAGCTTTACATCGGCGGCGATGGTCTGGCGCGCGGATATTGGAATCGACCTGATTTGACGAAGGAGCGATTCATCGCCAATCCCTTTAGCACCGAGGCGGGAGGGCGGCTTTACAAGACGGGCGATCAGGCGCGCTATTTGGCAGACGGCAACATTGAATTCCTCGGCCGCCTCGACGACCAGGTCAAGATTCGTGGCTATCGAATCGAGTTGGGAGAAATCGAATGGGTGTTGAATCAGCACCCTGCTGTGCGCGAGTGTGTGGTCGTGGCGCACCGGAACGGCGTCGGTGAGATGCAGCTTTTTGCTTACGCGGTGGCAGCTTCCGAGCTTGTACTTAAGGCGAATGAGCTGCGTGCTTTCCTCAGAAGAAAACTTCCGGAGTTCATGATTCCGTCCTCAATCATTCTGCTCGAACGATTGCCGCTGACGCCGAACGGTAAGCTCGATGCGAAAGCGCTGCTAAAAACCGAACCGGATCATGGTGAAGCACGCGCGAGTTTTCTCGCGCCGAGAACGCCGCTGGAAGAAATGCTCGCTGGTATCTGGGCCGAGATTCTGCATGTGGATCGCGTCGGCGTGGAGGATAATTTCTTCGATCTCGGTGGGCACTCGCTTATGGGCATCGGGCTGATGGACCAGGTCAGCAAGGAGCTGCAAATGAAATTGCCGCTTCGCCGGTTGTTCGAATACCCAACGGTGGCGACGATGGCAGAAAGTATTGATAGAACTTTGACCGAGAGCGCGAGGAAGAGACAACCGAAATCGCGCTGGCGTTATCTGATCGAACTTAATCCGG
>Ga0207707_10004661_pt1 | contig 12039 bp, 8 predicted proteins | sample KBSC83BmetaG_FD_184336 | JGI IMG/M metagenome (GOLD analysis project Ga0207707, IMG submission 184336) | Corn rhizosphere microbial communities from Kellogg Biological Station, Michigan, USA - KBS C8-3B metaG (SPAdes) (version 2) | ecosystem: Host-associated > Plants > Roots > Rhizosphere ... | reverse complement strand
CGTCCGCAGCATATGCAGTTGGTGCCGCTCCGGCCAGCCCGACCGAGACACCCCAGATGAGACAACTCACAACGTAGGTGATGAGCCCGCCGGAAAGCGCGAAGCAGATCATGGCGACCGCACCGAAGAGGATGGCCGGCACGATGACGGCCTTGCGACCGAAGCGATCGATCACGACGCCTGACGGGTACGCGATCGAGAGACTGACGACGCTGATGGCCGAGAGTCCAAGCCCGATCTGGCCGGTCGAGAGTCCCATCGAATCCTGTGCACGTTGCGGCAGGATGGTGAAGACGCCGCCGGTGCGCGCGAAGTACGTAGAAAACGACGCGACGCTGACGAGCAAGAACGCGGGTTGGCGCATCAGCAGTTGGATCTGCTTGCCGAATTGTAGCCGCGGTTCGGTATCGACCGGCGGCGTCTGACGAGCGCGCCGCGCGCTGCTCGCATTCTGGCGCGTGTCGGGAATGCGTGTCAGTGCGATGAGGGTGACAACCAGGCCGAGAACCGCATAGACATAAAACGGAATCGACAACCCGAAGTGCTGGCCGATGAAGCCGCCCGGGAGCGGTGCGAAGCCGACGGCGAACATGAAAACGGTCATGTAGAGGCCAAAGATCCGGCCGCGATTTTCCGAGGTCGAAATATCGGTCACGATGATCTGGCTGGCCGTGATGACGGTGGCGGCGCCCAACCCGCCGACAAAGCGACCGGCCAGAAAGAGGGCATAGTTGGCCGCGAGTCCGCTCAAAATGTTGCCACCGGCGGTGATGAGACCGCCGATGGCAATCGCCGAGCCGCGGCCCAGCATATCGGAGACGCGCCCGGCCGGCATGTTGGCGGCGAAACGCGCCAGTCCGTAGACCGCGACGGAGAAGCCGATCAGGAATTGCGAAACGTCGAACGTCTTGGCGTAGAGCGGCACGATCGGCACGATACTGCCGAAGCCGGTTTGATTGACCGCGATCAGGATGCAGATCCAGGCGAGGGTCGGGTTATTCCGGTACCAGCTCGGCAGCGCGGCCAATCGTTGCACGATTCCTCCAGTTGCTGCCCCGACTCAGCGCGGTTTCCGGCTGCTCCGGCTACATCTCTCGTGGTGCGTCGTAGGTCGGAACGTCGTCGCGCTGATCGTATTCCTCAGCCGCCTGGTCGCCGCGCAGGAAGCGAACATCGCCAATCTCCCCGGCACGTAGGCGTTGGATCGTCCGTTCGTGGCCTTCAAGGCGCGCCGGTCGGCCGGTAAAGCGTGGATGGGCGACGAGCACGCCGAATCCGGCCGCCTTGGCGAGTCCGCTCAGTTCGCCGAAGTGCATCTCGTGGACGTCGTCCGGCGAGCGGAAGCCGTTCGACCCGTTGTAGTACGGTGCGTCGTTGAGCACGCCGCTCAGCGGAAACTCGATTAACGTGCGCGCATCGCCCGGCTTGACGTGTATCCGGTAGGGGATGTCCTCGTCGGCGAAGCTGCTGTCGTAGCGATAGCCGTGATCGGCCAGGATCGAGAGCGTCGCCTTCGTCGTGCGCGAAAACGGAGAGCGCCAGCCGACTGGCGGCGTGCCGAGCGCGTCGCCGATGGCCAATGTTGTGCGAGCGATCAGTTCGCGCTCTTCGTCCTCCTGGAGCGTGTCCCACTGCTCATGCATCCAGCCATGCCCACCAACCTCGTGCCCGGCCGCCACGATCTCACGCAGCAGCGTCGGATAATGTTTAGCGCCCCAGCCTTCGACGAAGAAGGTGGCATGCAGACCGTTGTGGGCCAGCATCTCCATGATTCGAGGAATGCCGCGACGGATGGCGTAGATGTTGTCTGCGCTCGCGCCACCGGCGTGTCCGTAGCGGAGCAGATCGTACGCTTCACCGAAATTGTCGTAGGTCAGAAGAACGTCCACATCCGCCTCCTACATCACGTTTCCGCCGTTTGGCCCGAGCATTTGGCCGGTTAGATAACTGCCGGCGTCCGACGCCAGAAAGAGCGCGCATTCGCCGACATCGCGCGGCGTGCCGAAGCGTCGCAGCGGCAATTCCTGCGCCCGTCGTTCAGCCGCTTCGGGCGAGGGATAGATGCCGCGATTCATATCGGTAATGATCGAGCCGGGCCCGATCGCGTTGACGTTGATGTTGTACTGCCCCAGTTCCCGCGCCAGCGACTTGGTCCAGGTCAAGATAAACCCTTTGCTCCCCGCATAGACCGCCGCCTTATCCCAGCCGATCAGCGCCAGTTGCGATGAGAGATTGATGATCTTGCCGGAGCGCTGGGCGATCATATGCGGCACGACGGCGCGGGTCAAGCGGAGCGGCGCGATGATATTCACCTGAATCTCGTCTTGCCACGACGCCTCGGTCGTCTCGACGAACGGCTGCACGTTCATCACCCCGGCGTTGTTTACCAGAATATCGATGCGCCCAAACTCCGCGATGACCTCCTCGACCATCGCTTCGGTCGCCGCCGCGTCGGTCACATCGGCCTCCACCGACAAGGCACGTTGGCCATTCGCCCGCGCTCGTTCGGCGAGCGCGTCGCATCCGGCGCGGCTGGCACGATAATTGAGCGCCAGATCGGCGCCCGCCTCCAGAAAGACCTCAGCGATCGCCTGCCCGAAACCTCGCCCGGCGCCGGTAATCAGCGCGACCTTACCGGTTAATGCTCCCATTGGTTCCCCCTTATCTATCGCCCTCGGCCCCCCGAATCGCCTGCCAGAGCGTCTGCGAGGTCAGCGGCATGTCGATGTGGGTGATGCCGAGCGGCGCTAGAGCATCGAGCACGCCGTTGACGATGGCGGGCGGTGCGCCGGTAGTGCCCGCTTCGCCAACCCCTTTGACGCCGAGCGGGTTGACCGGGCTCGGCGTAACGGTGTGACCCGTTTCGATCATCGGCATCAGCTCGGCCTTCGGCAGGGCGTAATCCATGAACGAGCCGGTCAGGAGCTGGCCGTTGTCGTCGTAGACGACACCTTCCTGTAGCGCCTGGCCGAAGCCCTGCGCCAGACCGCCGACGACCTGCCCCTCGACCAGTTGCGGATTGATGAGCGGTCCGCAATCGTCGACCGCCAGATAACGGAGCACTTTGACCTGGCCGTTGTCGCGGTCGACTTCGACCAGCGCCAGATGGGCGCCGAACGGAATGGTGCGGCCACTCGGCGCGAAATAGCTGGTCGCTTCCAGGCCCGGCTCCAGCCCGCCCGGCAGCCCGCCCATGCCGTAGGCGGCGCGAGCGATCTGCTTGAACGTCATCGACTTGTCGGGCGTGCCGCGCACCTGGAAGACGCCATCCTCAAAGACGAGGTCGTCCTCGCTCACTTCAAGCTGGGCCGCCGCGATCTTGCACGCCTTTTCCTTCACCTGACGCACCGCAAGCAAGACCGCAGAGCCTCCGATCGAGGTACCGCGACTGCCGAAGGTGCCGATCCCCTGCGGCGTGATGGCGGTGTCGCTGGCTCGCACGACGACATCTTCAAGTTCGATGCCGAGTTCGTCCGCCACGATCTGGGCGAAGCTCGTCTCTTCTCCTTGACCGTGCGGTGAGATGCCCGTCGTGACTGTGACAGTGCCGCTCGGTTGCACTCGCGCGGCGCCGCTATCCCAGCCGGGGCCGGCCAGTTCGCACCAAACCGCGATGCCGAACCCGACGAGTCGCCCGGCAGCGCGGGCTTCGGCCTGTTCGGCGCGAATTGCGTCGTAATCGATCCGATCGAGCGCCGTGCTCAAGACCCGGTTGTAGTCGCCGCTGTCGTAGGTCATGCCGGTAGCCGTCTTGTACGGAAAGGCATCCGGTGGGATGAAATTGCGGCGGCGCACGTCGATCGGGTCGAGCTTGAGTTGCCGGGCGATGGCGTCGATCATCCGCTCGGTCATATAGGCCGCTTCCGGCCGGCCGGCACCGCGGTACGCAGCCGTTTGTGTCGTGTTCGTCATGACGCCATAGACCGTCGTGCGCAGGTTCTCGATCTGGTAGGTGCCGGAGGACATGACGCCCGTGCGAGTTGCGACGGACGCCGCGCCGTAGGCGCCGAGATTCGCGATGAGTTCGACCTTCAGCCCGAGGATCTTGCCAGCATCATCCACCGCCGCGCTCAGCTTCTGCACCTGATCGCGGCCGTGGGTCGTGCCGGTAAAGCTTTCGCGCCGCGTTTCGATCCATTTGACGGGCTGCCGGAAGCGATAGGCGAGTGCCGCCGCCACCAGGTATTCGGGGTAAACCGGCCCCTTGGCGCCGAAGGCGCCGCCGACATCGGGTGCGATGACGCGCACATGATGCTCGGGGATGCCGATCGACCCGGCGATGGCGGTGCGCAGGCGATGCGGCGTCTGCGTCGTGGCCCAGACGGTCATTTCGTCAGTCACCGGCACGTAATTGAGCAGGATGGCCCGCGGTTCGATGAACCCAGGTTGCACGCGCTGATTGCGCAGCCGAATCTCCACGACATGCTTGGCGCGGGCGAACGCCTGCTCGACATCGCCCCCTTCGACCTGCCAGGTATAGGCGAGATTGTCGCCCCACTCCGGATACAGCAGCGGCGCGCCATCGGCGAGCGCTGCCTCGGCATCGACCACAACATCGAGCGGCTCGTAATCGACCTGCACCAGCTCGGCGGCATCGGTCGCCGTATAGAAATCCTCAGCCAGCACCACCGCCACCGGATCGCCCACATGGCGCACGCGGTCGGTCGCCAGCGGATAGCGCACCAATGGCCGATCCGGCGCCTGCTCCTCGGCGACCTGCGGCCTCGTCATCTCCTGAATATCAGCACCGGTCAGCACCGCCACCACGCCCGGCAGCGCCAGCGCTGCCGACGAATCGATGCCGCGAATCAGGGCGTGCGCGTAGAGGCTGCGCACCATGACCGCGACCAGTGTTCCCGGCAGGTGGATGTCGTCGACATACGTCCCGGCGCCGGTCACCAGCCGTCGATCCCCAACGCGCCGCACCGACTTCCCGACAAAGCGCCCGGGCTGGATAGGGGTGTTGTTCATTCGTTGGTCCTCTCTCGAGCCGCCCTCACCCCCGGCCCCTCTCCCGCGCCGCGCGGGAGAGGGGAGGCGGTTTGCTCGCTGTTTACTTTCCTTCGCTCAATTGTGGGCGAATGTGGCTGGGCTGTCGACCAGTTACCGAAGATTATCTTCGCCTGGAAGACGTGGCTTCCTGCCGAATCGTAGTGAGGACCCAACCGAGGTCGTTGAAAACCTGGTCATTGGTGAAGTGGATCACGCGATAGCTGATTGCGGCAAGGTAGGCGGTTCGCTCCTCGTCGTACTCGCGCTGGTTATCATGAACGTCGGCGTCGACTTCCACGATCAGCCGCTGCTCCACACAGCAAAAGTCGACAATAAATGGCCCAAGTGGATGCTGCCGCCGAAATTTCAGCCCATCAAGCCGGCGGCCGCGCAATTCATCCTAGAGAACCGTCTCCGCGTTCGTCGCTCGCCGTCGCAGCGCTCGCGGGGCGGCGGCGTGATCCCGTTCCAATCGTGGCATCCTCCCTCGTCTCCCCTCTCCCGCGCGGCGCGGGAGAGGGGCCGGGGGTGAGGGCGTCTCCGTTCACCCGCGGTCCAGCACCCTTTCCCCCGCCCCCAGCACCCGTTGTTGCTCTGCCTCGCTGAGGCCGGCGCTCCTCACGAAGCCGACTGGGTCGGTTTCACCCATGTCGAAGGGGTAGTCGGTACCGAGGACGATCTGGTCGAGGCCGACGATGTCGATGATGTGGCGCAGGATGAGCGGATTGAAGACGACAGTGTCGTAGTAGAAGCGATTCATTTTCGAGATTGGGTCGGCCGAGAATTGGCGGCATTCGGGACGAACCTCGAAGCCGTGCTGAAGCCGGCCGATGAGATGGGGCAGCGAGCCGCCGCCGTGCGACAGGATGATCTTGATTTCCGGGTGGCGATCCATGACGCCCGAAAAGAGCAGCCGTGCGCCCGCTTGCGCTGTTTCGGTCGGGTTGCCGAGCAGGTTGCGTAGGTAATAGGGACCCAAACGATCGAGGCCGAGGACGTTGTTCGGGTGGATCAGCAGTGGAATGCGCAGCATCTCGACTGCGCTCCAGAACGATTCGAGCGCCGGATCGTCGAGCCCGGCGCCGTCGATATTGGTCAGGATCTCGACGCCCTCCAGACCGAGGTCGCCGATCGCGCGATGCAGCTCATCAACGGCCGCGACCGGTTCCTGGAGCGGTACGGTCGCGAATCCGACGAAGGAGCCGGGATCCGATTTGGCGGCCGCACTGGTTCCGTCGTTGAGCAGGCGCGACCAGGCGATCCCTTCGGCGGGCGGTAGTTCGTAGAGAATCGTGTAGGGCGGAGGCATGAGCGTGCGTCGGTCGAGCGCTTGTCGCTGCAAGGCTTCGCGTTGCCGTTCGAGATCGAACAGTTCCGGCTCGATATTGAGGCGATGCCCAGCGAATTGCACAGCGCTTGAACCGTCCGCCTCATCACTGACCGTAAGTGGCAACGCGCTCTGATCTCGGAGCGTGTCGAGCGGGAAATAGTGGCTGTGCAGATCGACAATCATCAGTCGCTCCCAACTTCGACTCGATACCCGGCAGTTGCTGCGCCGGGATCAGCACACCCATGAAGGCCGAATAAGACGTCATGCCCCAGGTGCCCGCGTCCGACGAGGAAGATCCGTCATCCATCGAAGGTATCGACCTCAGCATCAGCCGCTGCCGCAGTTACTGTTCCCTGGGCCACGCAGCCTACTCTGCCGTCCACACCGATGAATCCTGAGCAATGCAGCAGGAGACACAGAATACAACGTCGTGACTATTCGCGCACGAGGACGGCAGATCAGTCCTCGATGCCCAGGAGCGCCGGCAGGCCGGAGAGATCCGGTAGCTCGCGATAGGGCGTGTGGATGGAATCTCCCGGCAGGCGGCGCCTGTTGATCCAGACCTGCCGCCAGCCGAAGTCGTGGGTTGGGATGATGTCATAGCGAAAACCCTGAGCCACATGAAGGATGTCGTCGGGACGGCAGTGCAGCGCGCCGAGCAGGTAGTGAAACATCAACGGCGATGGCTTATAGACGTGTGCCTGCTCGGCGGTGATGACATCGTCGAAGGGAACGCCGATCCGGCGCAGATTGCCGGCCATAAGATCATCGTCGCTATTCGACACGATCACGATGCGGCAGTGCTGGCGAATGCGCTCGAGGACTGAGGGGACCTCCGGAAATGGGCCGAACGTCGGGACGGCGGCGACGACGGCCTCGCCGTCTGCTTCGTCGTAGTCGAGGCCGAACTCTCGCATCGCCCGGCTCAGGCTCTGTTTTAGAACCTCGCGATACGAGCGGTACGGCCCGAGCACCTCTTGAAAGCGGAACTCCTCGAAGGCCTGGAGGAACGCATCGCGGTCAGGGGCCGCGAGGCGCGGCCCGAGTTGCTCCAGCGTGATCGGACCCAGATCAAAGTCGATCAGGGTTCCGTAGCAGTCAAAGGTGACGTAGGCCGGCCGGTCCAAACGCTCCTCCGCTCGCCTCCGTGCGGCTGTACCTAGCCTGACGTGAGCAACCTGCATACCAGGGCGGGAACGCTGCTCCTTCGCTCGCGTTTCTTCGGAATCGCACGTGCGGCCCACCGATCGGCAACGTCGAAAATGTGGTCGCACGCTGGAGCCGGCCGATGAGGTGCAAGGCTGAACGCGCCACCGGAACGTGGATTGCGATGGCGATTGCGCCGGGGCACGATGCCAGGCGGCAGCACCGGCGCCGATGCTCGACGGCACGATTCAGCCCGGATTGCGGAGATGAGTCCCAACTGTGACAGCGACGAATGATGGGGATATGCCCGTTTTGCCCGACAGTATCACGGCCTGCCTGTTCGATCTCGACGGTGTCCTGACTGCCACCGCGAAGGTACATGCGGCCGCCTGGAAGCAGATGTTCGACGCCTTCCTGCGTGAGCGGGCCGCGACGACGGGCGAGCCGTTCCGCGCCTTCGACATCGCGACCGATTACCCGGCCTACGTCGATGGCAAGCTGCGTCAGGACGGCGTGCGCTCGTTCCTGACGTCACGTGGCATCGATCTCCCGGAGGGCACGCCGGTTGACCCGCCGACGGCACCGACAGTGCATGGTCTGGGGACACGCAAGAACGACCTCGTGCTCGAACTCATCCGCACAACCGGCGTCGAGGTATACAGGGGCTCGGTACGGTTCGTGGAGGCGGCGCGTGCCGCCGATCTGCGGCGGGCGGTCGTCTCGGCGAGCAAGAACTGCCGCGAGGTGCTCATTGCCGCCGGCATCGAATCGTTGTTCGAGGTGCGCGTGGACGGTCTGGTGGCTGAGGAGGCTGGACTGCGTGGCAAACCGGCACCCGATATGTTTGTGCATGCGGCTGCGGCGTTGGGCGTCACGCAGGCAGAGTGTGCGGTGTTCGAAGACGCGGTAGCTGGCGTCGCTGCGGGCCGGGCCGGCGGGTTTGGTTGGGTGGTCGGCGTTGACCGCGTCGGGCAGGCCGATGCTCTACGTCGCCACGGTGCCGACATCGTGGTGACCGACCTGAGCGAACTGCTGGAGGAGCGATGATTGAACCGGGCGTGTTGCGGGTCGAGCCGTGGGCCATCGTCGAGCCGGAGCTTCGACTCGACCTGCTCGAGTACACCGAGTCGATCTTCGCGCTGTCGAACGGCCACATCGGGCTGCGTGGCACCCTCGACGAGGGCGAGCCGCACGCCATGCCCGGCACATACCTGAACGGCTTCTTCGAGGCACTACCGTTGCCGTACGCCGAGGGCGGGTACGGCTATCCGGAAGAGGGTCAGTCGCTGATCAACGTGACCAACGGCAAGCTCTTCCGGCTGCTGGTCGACGACGAGCCGTTCGACGTGCGCTACGGGACGCTCGTGCGCCACGAGCGCGTGCTCGACCTGCGCGACGGCGTCCTGCGACGGGAGGTTCACTGGATCTCGCCGGCCGGTCAGGCGGTCAGCGTCCGCTCAACCCGGCTGGTCTCGTTCGTCCAGCGCGGGGTGGCGGCGATCCGCTACGAGGTCGAGCCGCTCGGCGAACCGTCCCGCATCGTCGTCCAGTCGACCCTCGTCGCCAACGAGCCACTGCCGAAACAGTCGCGCGACCCACGGGCGGCGGCGGCACTACGCGCCCCGCTCGTCGGTGAATATCATTCGCATCACGGACTCGACGTCTCACTCGGGCATCACACCCGCGCCAGCCGGTTGCGGATGGCCGCCGGACTCACCCACGTGTTCGACGGCCCGCCGGGAACATTGTTCGAGAGCGAGAGCGAGCCTGACCTGGCGCGGGTGACGATCAGCACGGAGCTGGAGCCGGGTCAGCGATTGACGGTCGTCAAGCTGGCCGCCTACGGCTGGTCGAGCGCGCGCTCGATGCCGGCAGTGCGTGACCAGGTGGAAGCGGCGCTGGCGGCGGCCAATCGCACCGGCTGGGACGAGTTGCTCGCCAGACAGCGAGCATACCTTGACGAGATGTGGGACCGCGCCGACGTGGAGTTGGAGGGCGACCTGGAGCTCCAGCAGGCGGTGCGCTTCGCGCTCTTCCAGGTGGTGCAATCCGCCGCGCGCGCCGAGCAGCGCGCGATTCCGGCCAAGGGGCTCACCGGCCGCGGCTACGACGGACACACCTTTTGGGACATGGAGACGTACACCTTGCCGGTGCTGACCTACACCGAGCCGAAGGCAGCCCGCGACGCCCTGCGCTGGCGGCACTCGACGCTCGATCTGGCGCGGGCACGCGCGCAGCAGCTGCGGCTGCCAGGCGCGGCGTTCCCATGGCGGACGATCCGTGGTGAGGAGTGCTCCGGGTACTGGCCGGCCGGCACCGCGGCCTTCCATATCAACTCCGATATCGCCGACGCGGTGCGCCGCTACGTCGCAGCGAGCGGCGACAGCGACTTCGAACGTGGACCCGGCCTCGACCTGCTTGTCGAGACGGCGCGCCTCTGGCTCGCGCTCGGCCATCATGACGCCGAGGGCGGCTTTCGCATCGACGGGGTGACCGGCCCGGACGAGTACACGGCGCTCGTCGACAATAACGTATTCACCAATCTGATGGCGGCGCGCAACCTACGCGTGGCCGCCGATGTGGCCGAGCGGTATCCGGCGCGCGCGCTTGATCTCGGCGTCGAGCGATGCGAGATCGGCGCATGGCGCACCGCTGCCGATGCCGTCGTAGTGCCGTTCGACGCCGAACTGGGAGTGACCGCGCAGTCGGAAGGGTTCACGCGCTACCGCCCGTGGGACTTCGAGGCGACCCGCGACGTGGAGCACCCGCTGCTCCTCTACTACCCCTACTATCTGCTCTATTCGAGCCAGGTAGTGAAACAGGCCGATCTGGTCTTCGCCCTCTACCTCTTCGGCGACCGCTTCGACCCCGAGCAGAAGCGGCGCGATTTCGACTACTACGAGGCCATCACTGTGCGCGATTCGTCGCTATCGGCGTCCATCCAGGCGATCGTCGCCGCTGAGGTGGGGCACCTCGACCTTGCCTTCGGCTACTTCCGTGAGACGGCGCTGATCGATCTTCACGATCTGGCCGGCAATACGGCCGATGGCCTGCACCTCGCAGCGCTCTCTGGCTCCTGGCTGGTCGCGGTCGCTGGCTTCGGCGGAATGCGGGACGATGGCGATATGCTGGCCTTTGCCCCGCGCCTGCCGCCGCCGCTCACCCGGTTATGCTTCCGCGTGCAGTATCGCGACCGTTGCCTGCACGTCGACATTCGCTCCGACCACGCGCGGTACGAACTGCTGGCGGGCGAGCCGCTTGAGGTGCTGCACTACGGGCAGCCGGTCGACCTGACGACCGTTTCGCCGCAGACGCGCGCCTACTCGCCGCCGCCGGAGCCGCCGCCGGTCGCGCCGCCCATCGGTCGGTCCGCGGGCCGGCATGGTGTGGGGGCGGATGACAGTAGCCCAGGTTTAACGCCTCGCCATCCCGAGTGATCGGAGCTAACGGTGTTGGGTTGGTTTGCGAGCCGCACGCAGATCGGCGGCGGAGAAAACGTGATCGATCGTTGGGAGGCTAGCCACACGCTTGTGGACACGCAGGATGGCCCAGGCGAGCGAGGCGAGATTGAGCAGGAGCAGCAGGGCGAGCACCGTGTAGATCCAGGGGTAGATCCAGTCGTTGATCGTGCGGCGCACCACGACGAAGCCGGTTAGGCTCGTTGACTGCGCGCCGGCGGCGGTCGACGTGATGACCGCCTGATGCGGACCTTCGGAGAGTCCGTTCGCGACGGTGACGCGTGTTGTCTCGCCCGAACCGCTGGCGAAGGTCCGCGCTTTCCCGCCGTCGATCGCGACACGAAGGCCGTCGCTGCCGCCCGAGAGTTCAAGATCGAGCCGGGTGCCGGAGAAGTTGATCGTCGCCTGAGCGCCGTCCTGTTGTGGCATGAGAGTGGCCCCAGCGCCGCTGCCGCTGAGCGCCCAGCCGCCCGACTGTTCAATCATCGGGCTGGCGGCCGCGTAGGCGCCGGTGTAGGCGCGATCGAGTCGCGGAGCCGCCTGCTTCAGCAGTGTGTAGGCGGGCGTCGGACTGAAGTCGTAGTTGACGATCGAGAAGCCGCGCGTCGGATTGCCAGCCTGATTCGGATCGGTCGGCGGCTGCACCGTCCGAAAATTCCAGATCGCCATGACGCCCATCCAGGGCCACTCTTGCTGCGCACGCAGATAGCCCTGATACAGGTATTTCGCCTGCTTTTCCAGACTGACCGGATTGCCCCAGGGAGAAGCATCGCCGGTCCAGTCGCGCGGTAGCGAAACCCAGCCGTATTCGGAGGCCCAGACCGGCTTCCCGGCGTCACCGTTCTTCACCATGATTTCGCGCGTTTGGATCGGGCGCGAAAAATTGTCGCGGGCGAATTCGACGCGCCGGTCATAGGGTGTGTAGCCGTAGCCGTAGACCATGACGCTGGCCACGTCGAAGTAGTCTTTCGCTCCAGCATCGTACATCCCCTGCAGGAAGAGGAGGTCGCTCAGGTTGGTTGGACCGGTCTGATCGGTCGGCGCCAGCCCCGGCATCAGCACGACGATCGAGGGATCGGCGGCTTTGGCGGCGGTATAGGCCGCCTTGAGCAG
>Ga0207707_10004657_pt1 | contig 12045 bp, 8 predicted proteins | sample KBSC83BmetaG_FD_184336 | JGI IMG/M metagenome (GOLD analysis project Ga0207707, IMG submission 184336) | Corn rhizosphere microbial communities from Kellogg Biological Station, Michigan, USA - KBS C8-3B metaG (SPAdes) (version 2) | ecosystem: Host-associated > Plants > Roots > Rhizosphere ... | reverse complement strand
CGGGGGCAGGCGATGCTCGGCGAGCAGCTCGCGCATGCGGCTGACGAAATGAGTGTCGAGCAGCTGTCGTGCCGATACGTTGACTGCGACGCGCGCGTCCGGCCATGCGCCGTGGTGCCACAGAGCTCCGTAGCGGATCGCCGAGCCGAGTACCCAGTCGTTGATGTTGGTAATCAGGCCGGATTCCTCGGCGACCGGCAGGAATGCGCCCGGAGCGACGTAGTGGCCGTCGGGAAGACGCCACCGCAGCAGCGCTTCCACCACCGTGGTGCCGAGGGATTCGAAGCTCACCTCGGGCTGGAAGTGCAGCTCGAATTCCCCGCGGTCCACCGCGCGGCGCAGTCCCTGCTCGATCTGGAATTTGTGGGAAGCGGTTTCGAGCATTTCGCGATTGAACATGCCCAGACGGCTGCGGCCGGAGGTCTTGGCACTGAACAGGGCGGCATCCGCCGCACGCAACAGCGCATCGGGTGTCTGGGCGTGATCCGGATAGACGCTGGCGCCGACACTGATGCTGACGAGCAGCTCGCGTCCCTCGATCAGCATCGGCCGTTGAAACGCGCTGACGAGCTCGCTCCCGACCCGGGAGATATCTGCAAGGCCCGCGGGTGTTCCGTACACGACCGTGAACTCGTCGCCGCCGAGGCGTGAGGCGAACCCTCCCGGCCCGCCCGTGGCTTCGCGCAACCGGTGCGCGATTCCCTGCAACACCAGATCGCCGAAGGCGTGGCCCATGCTGTCGTTGATGTTCTTGAAGTTGTCCAGGTCCAGGAAGAAGACCGCCACCTGAGCGTCGCGCGGTGCGCTTCTGATGGCCGTCTCCAGGTACGTCCACAGTTGCCGGCGGTTGGGTAATCCCGTCAGCGGATCATGCTCGGCGAGGTGCTGCAGCTGCCGGGTGCGCTCATCCACTCGAACTTCGAGCTCGGTCTGGTATTCCCTGGTGACCGTGTGCGCGGCTCTGAGCTTCGCGGCCATCGCGTTGTAGCGGCTTGCGACGCTGCGCACGAGCGCGAAGCAGACAGCCAGGCCGCATAGCCAGGCGAGGTCGGCGAACGGACCCTCACCGGCGACGGCGGTGGCGCTGCCAGCCAGCAGGGCGATCGCCGCGCAGGCGAGGCCCAGGCGAGCGGTCATGCTCAGCCGGGACGAGACCCAGTTGCGGAGCTCGACCCACCGGCGCAGGACGGCGAATCGGGACGATTGTCCCGGCGTCGAGCGTTCCGAGTGTGCGCCAGCGCCGCGCAATTCCCAGCCCCCCTTTTCAAGGCCCCAAAAGCCTCTTTGTACTCATAGTCGGGGAACGACATTGTGACGAAGGCGGCATCTGTGATGCAGCGCGGTCAGCAGCGGGCATCTCTTTGAACTACTGCGCGTTCTCGAGACTAGGTCCGTCCTGCTCTCCAGCAGAGCGAGCGGCTGCCGGGGCGACAAAGGGCTTGTCTCGAGGGGCCGCGCCGGCTACTGCCGAGGTCCTCAAGGGCGCAGGCCGGGCGGACCTCCGGCCTGTTGAGGACTTAGGGCCCCGGAGGGGCAGAAAGCGGGGGACGGGGGACCCTGAGGACGGCGACAGGGCTGCCCACTGTGTGGACGCCGCCGGTTCATCGGGGCGGGACCCCAGGCACGGCTCGCTGATCGGGCGGGCCGCGGCTGCTCACGGGGCGCAGCGCGCGGCGACCGGGCGTACGGCCTCGCTCAGGGTACCGGTCGTATCCGAGAGTCGGCAGTCAGCTCGAGCAGGTCGAGCTCTTCTTCAGCCGCATGGAATGCATCATCGCCGATGACGGAGCGCTCGCGCAGGTCCATCAGCACCTGCCGCTGCGCATATACGGCGAGTCGCTGGATATCGGTGAGGCCGCTGGAAGGGCCTGGGGATGCGGAGGCTTCATCGCCCAATCTCAGCCGCGCCTCATATTCGCGCCGCAGCGTCTCGATGGAGGGGTGCGCCTGCTGCTCGGCAAGGATGCGCAGGGCGACACGCGCGGTCTCCACGCGAGCAATCCTGACTTCGCGCTCTACTGAGCCATCATCCTTCAATCTCAGCCACAGCAGCAGCGGGCGAAGGGTCATGCCCTGCACGACCAGCGTGAACAGGACTACACAGAAGGCGCACAGAGTGATCAGGTCGCGATAAGGAAACGCTGCGGAGGGCGAGCCATCCGGGAGAGCCAATGCGGCCGCAAGAGTGACAATCCCGCGCATACCGCACCAGGAAACGAGGACACTGCCGCGAAAGCTGGGCAATCCAGTCACGCCCCCGCGCACAACGGCCCACCACCTGACAAAAGCGGTGTGTGACATCACCCAAACGACCCGCACGACAACGACAGTCAGGCAGACCGCTCCCGCGCACAGCGCATAGGTCTGCCAGTCCGAACCGTGCATGCGCGTGAGGATGGTCCGCAACTGCAGCCCGATGAGCACGAATGCCAGCACATTCAATACGAATACGGCGACCTCCCAGACCGCGTAGGAGGAGATGCGATGGCGCGCATCCGTGCGTCCGGGCGCTCGCCGCGCGAGCGTCATGGCATAGGCGACGACGGTGAGGATGGCGGACAGTCCGAGGCGGTCGGCGAGGACCCAGACCGCGAACGTGCCGACGAATTGCAGCAGCACCGAAATGGGAATGTCGTCCACGCGGCGCGTGAGCCACAGGTACGCTCGGGCGAGCACGATTCCGGCGATGACGCCGCCACCGCAGGTTCCCAGAAACAGGGGCACGACGCTCCATCCGGAGAGGGCTCCCGTCACCGCCGCAGCCAGCGCGAGTCGAAAGACGAGCAGGGCGCTCGCATCGTTGAACAGGCTCTCGCCTTCCAGGACCACGAGCAGTCGATGCGGAGGCTGCAGACGGCGCAGGACGGCTGTCGCGGCGGAAGCATCCGGAGGCGCGACGATTGCGCCAAGCGCGACCGCAGCGGGCCACGACATCTCCGGCACCACCTTGCGTGCCACGAGTGCAACCGCACCGATAGTGAGCGCAACCATTACCAGCGCGAGACTCACGACCGGCACGAGATTCGCTTTCAGATCCCGTGGCGAGGCATCGAAGGCGGCATCGAGGAGCACGGGCGCGACGAACAGCGCCAGGGCGAGCTGCGGGTCGAGGATCACCTGGGGTGTGCCCGGCAGCAGAGCGAGCGCCGCCCCCGCGAGGGCCAGCAGTGCCGGATATGGCACGGCCAGGCGGTCGGCCCAGAGGGCGAGGACCGCGCCCACCAGCAGCAAGGCAATCACCAGCTCGAAGAGGATCATCGGGCGACTGTAACCCAACGCACCTCAGGCGGTGAGCACCCCCGCGGCGATTCCATTGGGATGCCGTTCACTCGCCCACCACTGGCTTTGCAGTTAACATGAACGCGGCGCGCAGCTCGCGCGCATGCTCGACGAGGCCGGTGTGACAGCGAAGATCATCGATGGGAAGGCAGTGGCCGCCAGGATCCGCCAGGACTGCAGAGAGCGTGTCAACGCGCTGCGCGAGAGCGGGGTGGTACCGGGCCTTGCCGTGATTCTCGTCGACGGCAATGCGGCTTCGGCGGTCTATGTCGGGAGCAAGATCAAGGCTTGCGCGGAGGTGGGCGTACGCTCGATCCGCCTGGATTTCCCCAATTCCGTGGGCACGGAGGAGTTGCTGGAGGCGATCGGGCGCCTCAACGACGACCCGGCCGTGCACGGGATTCTGGTGCAGTTGCCGCTGCCTGCCCAGGTGGACATGCGCAAGGTGCTCGGTAGCATCGCCGCCACCAAGGACGTGGACGGTTTCCATCTGTACAACGTCGGCGCGCTCGTTGCCGGCAACACCGTGTTTCCGCCATGCACTCCCTACGGAGTGGTGAAGATGCTCGAGACGGAGCACATTCCGGTGGAGGGACGCAACGTCGTGGTCGTAGGCGCGAGCAACATCGTGGGCAAGCCGATGGCGCTCATGCTGATGCAGCGCGAGGCCACGGTCTGTATCTGTCATGCCAAGACGCGCGATCTGGCGCAATTCACCATCCTTGCCGACATCCTGGTCGTGGCCGCGGGCCGGCCCAACCTGATCGTCGCGCAGATGGTGAAGACCGGCGCGGTGGTCATCGACGTGGGCATCAACCGCCTCTCCAACGGCAAGCTGGTGGGCGATGTCGACTTCGAGGGCGTGCGGCAGAAAGCTTCCTACATCACGCCGGTCCCCGGCGGCGTCGGCCCGATGACCGTCACGATGCTGCTCGTCAACACCATCTCCTCCGCGGAGCGGCACTTCACCGCTCCGACGGAAGGTCCGGTGCCCGAGCTCGGCTGATGCGGCCACGCCGGTGTGGGGGCCGTAGCCCGGTGCCGGAGCCGGGCTGACATGGCCGCTCCCGTGCAGAGCCCGGCGCGTCTCTGGCACGGCGGCATCGGTAAAGCCCCTCGCGCGGGCCGCCCGCGCTCAGAAGTCGATGTGCTGCATGTAACCGCCGTCGACGTGCAGATTCTGTCCGACCGTGAATCCTGACTTGGGGCTGGCCAGGAAGGCCACCGCGTTGGCGATGTCCTCGGGCTTGCCCAGGCGCCCGATCACACAGGCCTCCTGCGCGGCCTTGTAGAGCTGCGGCACGTTGGTCTTGATGCGATCCCAGGCGCCGCCGTCGAAATAGATCGGCCCCGGGGACACCGTGTTCACCCGGATGTTGTCCTTGGCGACTTCCTTGCTCAGCATCGAGCCGTAAGCGATCAACGCGGCCTTGGACGCGCCGTACTGGTGCGCGCCGGGGGCAGGGATGACCTTGGATATGAGGCCGGAGATGCTGGAGATGAGCACGATGGCGCCGCCCTTGGACTTGCGCAGGTGCGGCAGCGCAGTCTCACAGCCGCGCACCGCGCCCATCACGTCGATCTCGAACCCGAGCTTCCAGCCTTCCGGGCCGCCGACGGAGGGCGAGGCGGTCGTGTTGGAGACGAACACGTCCAGACCACCGAGGCGCTGGGCGGCTGAATCGATCCACTTGACGTAGGCGGCGGAGTCGGCGACATCCACGGCGTCCCCGATCGCATTGACGCCCTTTTTTCGCAGGCTCTCGACGGTCGCTTTCACATTGGCGGCGGTGCGCGCGCAGATTGCGACGTCGACCCCCTCATCGGCCAGCGTTTGCGCGATACGCAGCCCGATGCCCTGGGTTGCGCCGGTGACGATGGCTTTGCGGCCCTTCAGCTCTAAATCCATGGATGCTCTCCACTCAATGGTTGGTGAGTGCCTGCGGGAGGCGGTGGAAACGGAGTGCCGGGAATGATAGCGCCAACCGGGGCGCTCCAACGAGAGTGGCCGGAATCGTCCGCGCACGGAGGCGGACGGGCGACCGCGGGCCGTCAGACCACGTGCCGGGACTCCGGTGAGCGCGGGCCGTCAGCCCCGTGGCGCGACTCAGGCGACCGCGGGCCGTTGAGCCCACGGGCAGGACTCAAGTGGGCGAGCTGCTCTCCGAGCCGCCGCGTCGGTGCGCCTCTCCACCCTCGGCAGGCAGCACCAGCTGTCCCTTGCCGTGCTCGAGAAGCTGCGCGAATTCCGCGCCGGGGACGGGTTTGCTATGCAAATAGCCCTGCGACTGGTTGCAGCCCACGTGCCACAGAAAGTCGAGCTGCTGCTGGGTTTCCACCCCTTCGGCCACGGTGGTCAGGTTGAACGCCCGCGCCAGCGAGATGACCGTCTCCACGAGGATCTTGCCGGCGGGTTCCTCCGGGACCTGGCGGATGAAGCTGCGATCGATTTTCAGCGTATCGATGGGCAGGGAGGACAGGCGGCTGAGGGATGAGTAGCCGGTGCCGAAATCGTCGATGGCGATGCGCACGCCGGCGCTGCGCAGCAGCTTCAGCTTCCTCACTTCGGCTGCGGAGTCCTCCTGCAGGGCCCCCTCGGTGATCTCGATGTCCAGGCCGGCCGCTTCCGATGACCAGCCCTTGAGCGCCTTGAGGAAGTTCGGTGCGAAGTCCGGCAGCCGCAGTTGCAGGGGGGAGACGTTGACGGCGATGCGCACCGGCGCGAGGCCCGCGCGCAGCCAGTCCTGCAGATCCTGCGCCGCCTTCTGCACGACCCAGTCTCCGACATCGACGATGATGCCCGTGGTCTCCAGCACCGGGAGGAACGCCGCCGGCGAGACGAGCCCCGAGTCAGGATCGTTCCAGCGGAGGAGCGCTTCCACGCCCTGGATGCGGCGCGTTCGCACGTCGATCTTCGGTTGGTAGTGCAGCTCGAACTGGCGGCGTTCCAGCGCGAGGCGCAGCTTGTGCTCCAGAGCGAGCCGGCTGACCATCTGCGAGTGCTCTTCCGGGCTGTAATGGAGCTGCCTCTCGCCGGAGGCACGCGCGTTGCGCAGGGCGACCTCGGCGTTCTGGACCAGCATGCTCGCGTCCTTCCCGTGGACCGGGAACACGGCGAAGCCGGACCGGACGGCGACGGGAATCTCCCGCTGTTCGATGACGAAGGGCTCGCCAAACAGCGCTACCGCGTGCTCCTGGGCGGCGTGGGCGACTTCGTCGATGGAGCGGGTGCCCAGCTCCTGCACGATGGCGAAGGTGCCGCCGCCGAAGTGGGCGATGTGGTCGGTCTGCGGAAAACGGCGCTTGAGCCTGTCAGAGACGTGCTGCAGCAGCAGATCGCCGGTTCGCCGGCCATAGGAGTCGTTGATCAGGCTCAGCCGCTCCACATCGATCACGGCCACCGCGTAACGCGAGCGGCGCCCCGCCGGGTGATTCAGCAGACGCGACAGCCGCTCACAGAAAAGGGAGCGCTTGGCAAGTCCGGTCTGCGCATCGAAGTGCGACAGAAACTTGACGGTGGTGTCCTTCTGGAGGAATTGCAGCGCGAAGGAGAGGTTGCCGGCCACCTCGCGCAGCATGCGCAGCTCCTCTTCGCTGATAGCCCCGGTTTCGTGTGCAGTCAGCACCAACACGCCCATCGCCGTGTTGTCCACCACGAGCGGCAGGGCTACGACGGACATCAGGCCCGCCCCCTGGATCACCTGCTTGACGTGCGGCGACGCATCGATGTCCGCGGTGTCGTTGCAGATATAGGGCGATGCGCTGTGGATCACCCTGCTGACGATATCGGCGCGGTCCTTGCCGCTGTCGGCGAGGGCACGACGAAGCGCGCCCGTCACATTCTCATCGACACCGCTCCAGGCAACAGGCTGCACGGTGGGTACCCCCGGAGCCTTCGCCGAGACGATCGCCGTGGCATAGCGGCCGACCGCCACCGCGAGACGGCAGGTTTCCTGCAGCAGTTCCTTGCGGTCGCGGATCCGAACGACCAGGGCATTGATGCCGCTCAGCATGCGCAGCACCCGATCCAGGCGGGCGAGCTGCGCCTGCTCGCGCAGCCGCTCTTTGCGAGCCTGGGCATCGGCGAGTGCGCGCCGTACCGCCGGCGGCAAACGCGTCAGATTCGTCTTCAGGACATAATCGACGGCGCCGCACAGCAGGGCGTCAATCGCGCGCTCCTCGCCGATCGTGCCCGAGACATAGATGAACGGGATTTCCGGGGCGATCTCGTGTGCGATACGCAGGGCCGAGATGCCGTCAAACCGCGGCAGGCTGAAATCCGACAGGATGAGGTTGGGCGAGAAGGTCGCCAGCGCCTCGCGCAAAGCCTCTTCGGTCTCCACGCGCTTGGCGACGCACTCGATGCCGGCGCGGCGCAGCTGTGCGAGCGACAGCTCCGCTTCATACTCCAGGTCCTCGACGAAGAGGATGCGGACAGGCTTGGGGTGCTGCGATGCGGCTGTCATGATCAATCCCTAACTCAGAGGACGAAGAAGAAGGTGGCGCCGCTGCCGGGCGCGCTCTCGGCCCAGATGCGGCCGCCATGGCGTTGAAGGATGCGCTGCACGATCGACAGGCCCACACCGGTACCCTCGAACTGCTCGCGTGAATGCAATCTCTGGAATACGCCGAACAGGTTGTCGGCGTATTTCATGTCGAAACCGGCGCCGTTGTCGCGCACGAAGTAGACGCGCTCCGCCTCCTGCGTGATCGTGCCGATATGTACCCGCGCGTTCGCGACCTTGCGCGTGAATTTGAAAGCGTTCGAGAGCAGGTTGATCATCACCTGCTCGAGCAGCGACGGATCCCCCTCGCAGCCGGGCAGCTCTTCGAGCTGTACGTCGATGACGCGCTCGGGGTCGCGCGTGCGCAGATCGTTCAGTACGCGCTTCACGATCGCGTTCATGTCCACCGGCCGCCGGTTCAGCGGTGCCCGGCTGAAACGGCAGAACTTCAGCAGGTCCTCGATGAGCTGGTCCATGCGCTCCGCGCCGGCGATCACCTGGTTCAACCGCCGGCGCCCCTCCTCGGGGATGCCCTCGCCGAACTCGCTCAGGTAGAGGTCGGTGAATCCGCGGATGGCGCGCAGGGGAGAGCGGAGGTCGTGGGATACGGAGTAGGAGAATGACTCCAGGTCGCGGTAGGCGGCCGCCAGCTCGGTGGCCTGTTCGCGTTCGCGACGCTGCAATGCCGCGTTGTCCAGGCGCAGGCGGCGGATATCCAGCGCACGGCCGATCACCGTCAGGATCGCATTCAACTTGAAGGGCTTGAGCACGTAGTCGAGGGCGCCGACCTGCATGGCCGCCACGGCGGTGTCGATGGTGCCGTGGCCCGTCATGACGACGCCGGCAATCTCCGGGTCGATGGCGCGCGCGGCCTTGATGAGCTCGATACCGTCGAGCTCCGGCATCATGAGGTCGGTGAGCAGCAGTTCGTGTTCCCCGGCGCGCAGATGCTCGAGCGCCTCCTTGGGAGAGCTGTACCCGGTGGTTCGATAACCCTCGATCTGCAGCGTGGTGCACAGCGCCTTCATCTGCGCCATCTCATCGTCGACGACGAGCAGCCGGGCCGTCATGCGAGCGCCTCGCGCGATTCATCGGAACGCCCGGAGGAGTCGCGCGCCGCGGAGAGCTCGGCGAGCGCGTGCCGCAGCTCGTTCAGGCGCGGCGGTTTGTTCAGTACCCGATTGACGTGCGGGGGGATGTCGTTCTCGGCGACCAGGCGTTGTCCCCAGCCGGTCAGCATGATCACGGGAGTCGTGGGGGAGGCGGCTTTGACGGCCGCGGCAACCCGCCGCCCGTCGACGTGCGGCATGCCCAGGTCGGTGATCACCAGCGCGAACGGCGTGCCGGCCTTCACCGATGCGGCAAAGGCATCGATGCCGGCCTGGCCGCCGCCGGCGACCGTGACCGCGTGGCCGTCGGCCTGCAGGATGTCATCCATCGACTTGATGAGCATCGGATCATCGTCGACCAGCAGAATGCGCAATCGCTTGACGACGGCGATTGCCGGCATGCGCACCGTGCCCTCCTGGTCCTGGTCGGCCTCCGGGAATACCAGCCGGAAGGTGCTTCCGCGCCCGGGCTCGCTGTCGATCTGCAACTCCGCGCTGTGCCGTTGCACCATGCCGTACACCATCGCCAGTCCAAGTCCGCTCCCGCGATCGCCCTTGGTGGTGAAGAACGGCTCGAGGCAGCGCCGCCTCGTGGCCTCGTCCATGCCGATGCCCGTATCGCTGACTTCCACGTGTACGCGGCGGGCGTGATCGGCCTCGGCAGCCTGCGTGACCCGAGTGCGCAACGTCAGCGTTCCGCCTTCGGGCATCGCATCCACGGCGTTGAAGATGAGGTTGGTCAGGGCGTCGCGCATCTCGCCTTCGGCGACCATGACTTCGGCCGGGTCCCTGGACAGCTCTTTGCGCAGCTCGACCATCACACCCCGCTGCTGGGGCAAGTCGCTCCAGCGGGCGTGCGTCAGGTCGATGGCCTGCTGAATCGTGCGATTCAGATCGACCTTGGCAAGCGTCAACTGGGTCTCGCGCTGGCGGTAGAACTCGCGCATGCGCGCGACCGTGCCGGCAACGTCATCGATGGCCCGCTGAATGGTCGTCAGATAGGCGCGTGCGCGCTCGCTCAAGTTGGGCTCGCGTTCGAGCAGGGACTCCGTGTACAGGGACACCGGAGAGATGGCATTGTTGATGTCGTGCGCGATGCCGCTGGCCATCTGCCCGAGTGCGCGCAGGCGCTCCTGCTGCATCACCGTCTGCTGGGTCTGGCGCAGATCGTCATAGGCTTGCTGCAAGGCGCTGTTGAGCTGGGCCTGTTTCACCGCCAGCGCGACGTGCTCGCTCAATTGCTTGAGGAATTCGCAGTCCGCGCTCGTGAAGCCGTCAGCCTGGCGGCGGGCGGCGATGAGCACGCCGAAGAACGTGCTCTCGGCCATCAGCGGCGCGACCACCATGGAGTCGAGGCCGCACCCGGCCAATCGCTGCGGCAGCGGCAGGGCCACCGCACGGGTGTTGGGCTCGTACAGCAGACGGCCCTCCAGGCACGCGGTGAAGCCGCTCGTCTCCACCGGCAGAGCCGCCTGCTCATTGAGCTCGAGGCGTTCGCAGTACGTGCGGCTCGCAGCGCCGATGGTGCTGACCAGCAGCGGCCCGGGCCCGGCGTCGCGGCGGCAGACGCAGCAGAAATCGATGGGCAGGCTCTGCTCCAGGCTGGTGAGGACGACCTGGAAGATGCTGGAGAGGTCCTGGCGATCGCTGATGGCGCGTGTGATGTGCTGGAGCAGGCTCAGATGGCTCAATTGCACGCGCAGGCGGCTCTCCGAGCTCTGGATCTCGGTGAGCATGTGATTGAACGCGCCGGTGAGCGTATCCAGCTCATAAGCGTCGGCCGGGGGCGCGCGCACGGAGTAGTCGCGTCGGGTCGAGATCGCGGTCGCCACTTTCGCCAGCTCCAGGATCGGACGCGAGATGCGATGCTGGAGCTGCCGTGAAATGGCATACGCCAGCAGCGCCGAGGCGCCGATCAGGACGGCGACGATGCCGCCATAGACGCGAATGCGCTCGTTGATCGCACGGATGTCGGAGCGCACGAACAGCGTGCCCAGGCGCCGGCCGCTCTCGGTGACCGGCAGGAATCCCGACAGAAAGGACGCCTCGAAGCGATAGGTGAAGTCGTGCTCATGCGGATGCGCCGGCAAAGCGCTCTCCGGGGTGCCCTTCGGGTAGACCGCGAACAGCTTGCCGTTGGCATCGTAGAGCGCCGCTGCGGCAATGTGCCTGTCCGCCTCGAAGGCGGCGAGCACCGATTCGGCGTCGTCGCTGTTGTCGAAAGCCAGCGCGGCCGTGGCGTTGGCGGCGATCGCGCGGCCGAGGGTATCCAGTTGCTGGCGGCTGCTCTGACGGAAGCTGACGAAGTCATAGGCGAACAGCGCCGCGGTCGTCAGCAGCACCACCGCGCCGGTCGTCAGCAGCACCATGCCGATGAGTTGCCTGCGGATGGGCGAGGAATGCGCGCTCATGTCAGCCACTGCCCACGGTGCCGATGACCTGCGCGGGGCGCAGCAGCTTCGAGCTGATGGTGAGGCCCGCGTTGCGCGCCGAGTCGACGTTGATCTGCAGGCGGATCTTCTGGTTCTCGTTGAGGAAACGGATGATCACCGCGCGGGGTGTCGCGGAATCCAGATCGCTCACCGTGAGCGTGCGCTGGTGCCCGAGGCTCGCCAGGGCCTTCTCCATCTCCCCATCGATCGAGCGATCGATGAACAGGATCTGGCAGGGCTTCAGGTCCGCGATGCCCGAGTAGCGCTGGATCACCAGCGGGCGGCCGTTGACGCTCTCCCCTCGAACCGCCTCATCGAGCGCGGCTCCGAAGGGGTCCCGTCCCAGCACGCCGATGACGAAGGGCGCCGCGGGGCCTGCGAAGGCGTCCGCGGGCCATTCGACGAAGTGCGTGAAGTTGAAGAGGAAGACCGCTTTGACCTGGTATTCGCCCGGCACCGCGCCCGCCAGGGCGCAGTTGCCCGCCAGCAGCAGCGCCAGCCAGCCGCTGCGCAGGAATGCCCGAACCCTGTGCATCGAGGCTGCGCGCTTGCGCTCGAGGCTTCGCTGTACTTCCGTGCTGCTCATGCCGCTGTTGGCGAAATCGACTACTTCATACGGCCAGCGACCGTAGCATGAGCCCTTGGTCGAGCCTGTGAACCAGCTGCAATCTGTGAAGTCGGAGTGTGAGTTGCGTCACACCGCGGCGCTCACATTGAAAG
>Ga0207707_10004656_pt1 | contig 12048 bp, 4 predicted proteins | sample KBSC83BmetaG_FD_184336 | JGI IMG/M metagenome (GOLD analysis project Ga0207707, IMG submission 184336) | Corn rhizosphere microbial communities from Kellogg Biological Station, Michigan, USA - KBS C8-3B metaG (SPAdes) (version 2) | ecosystem: Host-associated > Plants > Roots > Rhizosphere ... | reverse complement strand
CCGGTCACTGCGATCGTTACGTCCGCGGCCGCCCCGGTCGTTCCGTCCGCGACCGCCGCGATCGTTACGCTCACGCCCGGCGGTCCGGCCCTCGGCGGGCGGTTCGACCGCTATTGTCTCGACTTCGGCCTCGAATGTTGTTGGGGTGCCAGTTGAATCAACAAACTCAACCTCTGCAAGCTCGCTCTCATCAAGTGCCGCCTCGCCAGTTTCAGACGTTTCAAATCGCTCCTCGGTTTTCTCGTGGTGGCGGCGTCCGCCGCGTCGCCGACCGCGTCCGCCGCGGCGCACCGCCATGAATTCGATCTCCGACGCGGATTTCTCACTGGCCTCAGCATCTGGCAATTGTTCGGCGGCAGATTCGTCCGCCTCGCTCTTAGCCTTTGTTTTTGACTTAGCTTTTGACGTCGGCTTTCGCGTGCTCTTCTTTTTCGGCTCGGCGGCTGCCTTTGCCGTTTTGCCCTTTGATCGTCCGCGGCCTTTCGCAGGTGCGTCAGTTATCACAGTCTCTTCTTCATCGGCGATACGCTCAAACTGGCTCGTTCCTGGACCTGTCTCGTCAAGAAGTGAGCCAACCTCGGCAACGCCCGTACTTTCCATGTCGAATTCGACTGCACGAACTTTGTCGACGATGGCCTCCTGAAGAAATGCGTCTTTGAACATCTCGCCCGTTTCTTCGTCATCTATGACTCGTTCAAACCCGGAATCCTCGAATTCAAAGATCGGCTCGGCGGGAGTCTCATACTTTTTTTCGGGTCGAGCTTCCTGAACCACGGCGGACTCTTTCGCTTTCCGACCGCCCCGTCCTCGCCGTCCACGTCCTGATTTTTCGGGCTCCTGTTCGACGGCGATCGCCTGTTCGATAGGCGTCAACGGTGCGGCCGACTCTGCCGTAACAGCCTCTACAAGCGGCTCGGCGATCTCTTGTGCCGCCTCCATCTGCTTTTCACGCTCAAGGCGTGCCCGCTCGACTGACGCAACGGCCTCGCGTTTTGCTTCCTCCGCAGGCGTCTTCTTAGATTTTTCCATCACGATACGTTCGATCTCTTCCTCTTCATCGAAGAAGTCCGAGACATAGAGAAACGCATCGCGTTCAAGCCCGATCTCGACAAATGCCGACTGCATACCGGGCAGGACACGCATCACGCGGCCCTTGTAAATGTTCCCGACCACGCCTGAGTTTTCCTCACCGCGCTCGATGTAAAATTCGCTGACCCGACCGTTGTCGAGCAAGGCGATCTTTTTTTCGCGTCCATTGACGCTGATAATCAATTCTTTTGACATACAAAAATAGTTTTCCTCGGTTGCCGAGTGAGATCTGAGGTCTGATTGGCAAGCGGCTTTGGACCGGCGGATCATGGGCAGGAAAACAGCCCGAGGACGCTTTTTGAAGCGGAGTTCGCGAGTGAATTTATTTTATCGTATTGCCCGCGAAGATGATCGTGGGTAATTCTATATAATTGCTTCACGCAGGATCTCGTGGCCCATCAGTCGGGCCGGGGGAGCACTTATCTAAAATAGATGTGCTCAAACCCTCAAAAATCTCTTGTCCGGCGCGTATGCCGGCACATCCGCAAGAACTTACAACGCTTGCTTGCAGCCAAAATTATAACAATCTCGGCAAACTCAGCTAAGTATAAACAAAAATTCGCGAACGGTAAATCGAATTCATCCAGTTTGCTCCTTAATTATGAATTGCCTCTGTCGACGGTTACAATCGAAATCTTAATCGCCTCGCTATGGAGATCTATTTTCGATTGGTCCGCGACGCGGAGGCTCTGGCCGAGACCTGTGCCGAGCTTGAACGCCTTTCGGCCGTCGGTTTTGATACTGAAACGACCGAGCTCGACCCGTATAAGGGCGAGCTGCGGCTCGTTCAGCTCAGCGGCGGCAAGACGACGGTCGTCATCGACCTCCGGCCGCTGGCGCAATACGGCGACATCAAGACGTCGGCCGAAGTCGCCCCGCTTAGGTCGCTGCTTGCCGCCGAAACGCCCCGCAAGATAGCCCATAATGCCAAATTTGACGCCAAATGGGTCCGTCATCATCTCGGGACCGAGCTCGGCGGCGTCTTTGACACCTATCTCGCGAGCCAGCTGATCTCGGCGGGCGACACCGATCGGCGCCACAGCCTGGCGGACGTCGCCCAATTTTTTCTCGGTACCGAGATGGATAAGACCGAGCAGCTCAGCGACTGGTCCGCCGAGGAATTGTCATCGTCGCAGATCGAATATGCCGCTCGCGATGCCGCGATCATGCTCGACCTCCAAGCCCAGCTTGTTGAGCGGCTTAAGGCCGACGGGCTGATGGCGGTCGCCGAACTTGAGAACCGGTGCGTCGCGCCCATCGCCGAGATGGAGCTTAACGGCGTTAACCTCGATGCCGAGCGGTGGCGGGCCAAGCTCGACCAGGTCCGCAAATCCCAGACCGTCGTTGCCGACGAGCTGCAGGAGATGCTCTCCGCCGGAGTCGCTCAGGCCTCGCTCTTTGGCCGGGCCGAGATAAATCTCGACTCTCAGGTTCAGGTCACCGAGGCGCTTACCGGCCTCGGTGTCCCGATGCCCGAGACGACGCGCGCCTGGCAATTGCAGCCGCTCGCGGCCCAATATCCGGTCGTGGCCAAGCTGCTCGAATATCGCGGCGTGGCCAAGTCTCTGTCGAGCTTTGGCGAAAACATTCTCGAATTCATCGAGCCTCAGACTGGCCGCATCCACGCCGATTTTCGGCAGATCGGCGCTCCGACGGGCCGTTTCTCGTGCTCGAACCCGAACCTGCAGCAAATACCGCACGAAGAGGAGTATCGCCGCTGTTTCCGGGCCCCCGAGGGCCGAAAGCTCGTCATCGCCGACTATTCGCAGATCGAGCTGCGGATACTGGCTGATTTTTCCGACGACCGCAAATTCATCGACGCGTTTGTGAGCGGTGCCGATTTCCACGCGGCGACGGCGGCGCTTGTTTTCGGCTGCAAGACTGACGCCGTGACAGAAGACCAACGCTCATTTGCCAAACGTCTCAATTTCGGCATGGTCTACGGCGTCGGCGCTTCGCGGTTTGCGATGATGACGGGCCTCTCGCAGACCGAGGCCGAGAACATTATGCGGCGATATTTCGGCACGTTTTCAGGCCTTGACGCTTACTTGCGAGAATCAGGCCGCAAGGTCATAGCCGAACGAAATGCCCGAACGGCGGCCGGGCGGCTCTTGCGGCTGCGGTTTGACGAAAACGACCGCCAGCAGGTGGCGAGCGCCAAACGGTACGGCGTGAATATGCCCATTCAGGGCACCTCGGCCGATATACTCAAACGTGCCCTGCGGTTGTTGCACGACGACATTCGCGGCACCTCGGCCCGGCTCGTCAATATCGTGCACGACGAGATCGTGGTCGAATGTGACGTTGCCGAAGCCGAGTCGACCGCCGAAATGCTGACGTCGGCCATGGGCCGCGCCGGTGCCGAATACATCTCAAAAGTCCCCATCAAGGTCGACGCTCACATCGCCAATGAATGGACGAAGTGACCTGCGAGCAAGCTGGTTTTCCACAGGCTTGACGAGGTGATTTTTGCCAAATCTGTCTCAAGTCTGTCTCACCCTTGTCTCGGCCTTGTCTCAGAACCTTCTGAGACACTGAAACTATTGATAATAGACAGTTTACGGGCGTAAAATGGCGGTTGTCTTACGATTTTTGCAAAAAAACTTATTTTCGGCGCCACACCTGTGGCACAGAAAACGGCTAAACAACAGACAACACAGTATTTACACCGTTTGATATCGAGGCCAGAAACAGTCGAAAACCGCGATCTTCCGCGAGACAAGGTTTTCGATCTTGTCCCGCATGTTCACCAAGTTTTCCACAGGCTGGCAAGTTGTCAAAGAACCTTCGCGGCATCTACAACGACCATACCGCGACTCGATATGATTATATCATACGTGTCAAGCTGAGCGGATATTAACGGGGTGTTAATTTAGCTAATCTTCGAGTTTTGGTTGCCAGTTTATTGTGCTTAAATCGATCAAAGTCCAGTTTTGCGGCTATAGCCATGAAAGAACGTATTTTGATCGTCGAGGATGATCCGGATATTGCAGAAAGCCTGCAATACAACCTGCGGCGCGAAGGCTTTCACATCGATCTGGCCGAGACCGGCGAAAAAGGGTATCGCCTGGCTACCGACCCGCACTCAAGGCCTTCGCTGATCGTTCTGGACCTTATGCTTCCGGGAATGAGCGGCATGGACCTGTGTCGCCGGCTCAGAATTCAACCCGCTACCGACAAAACGCCTATCATCATTCTGACAGCCAAGGCGTCGGAAAACGATAAGATACATGGGCTCGAGCTCGGTGCCGATGACTATATGACGAAGCCGTTTTCGGTCAAGGAACTGCTTGCCCGGATCCGTGCGGTTCTCAGACGGTCGGCGGACACTAAGCCACTATACGATGACGGCAAGCTCGCCATTGATTTTGATGATATGCGGGTTACCTGCAATGGTGACGAGGTAAGACTTACGCGTAAGGAATTTGCGCTTCTCGGAACGCTCGTGACCAATCGAAACCGCGTGTCAACAAGGCAAAAGCTGCTTGACGATGTCTGGGGACAAAGCTATTACGGCGACACGCGCACGCTGGACGTTCACGTACGCCGTCTGAGACAAAAGTTGGGCGAATGTTCTGATGTGATCGAGACGGTCGTCGGCGTTGGATACCGATTCAATTCAGGTCAATGACGAGTAACCAAACGGCATCGAGCAAGACCTCGGAACCCGCCCGCGCGCTGTTTCACGAAATGATCGGCAGTATGCGCGAGGGCGTCGTGATGGTCGATCAAGAATCTACGATCATCGCGTTCAACCCCGCCGCGCAAGTTATGTTCGGCGACGCAGCCGTTAACGGTCCGCGAAAGCTCTTTGAGATCATTTCCGACGAGAAGATCCATGCCGCCTTTCGCGACGCTCTCGAGTCCGGAGCGCGGTCCGAGATCCAGACCGAGATCGTCGTCAAAAACGACAGACGCGTTTACGATCTGCGTGTGGCGCCGCTCAGTTTTGCGGACAGCAAGAGCGCCATCGGCATCTTTTATGACATCACCCGCCTCGAACGCCTCGAACGCGTTCGACAGGCGTTTCTTTCGAACGTCTCTCACGAACTTCGCACACCGCTGACATCGATACTTGCCTTCTGCGAAACGCTGTCCGACGGTGCGCTCGAAGATCCGCAAAACAACCGCCGCTTCCTCGAGATAATTCGCCGCAACGCCGAGCGGATGCACCATCTGATCGATGACATTCTCGAACTCTCGTCGATCGAGGCAGGTAAAACCAAAATAAACCCGAAATACTTTTCGCTGTCGCCATTGGTGAACGAGATCTGGATATCGCGTGCCGACAAGTCACAGGGGCGCGATCTGACGTTCAAAAATGAAGTACCGTCGGACGTCGTGATTTTTGCCGACCCGCGTCGGGTCGAACAAATACTGACAAATCTCATCGACAACGCGATCAAATTCAATGTTCCCGGCGGTGAGGTCGTTGTCTCGTATAAAAGGACGGCGGACCAATACCATATTCAGGTTTCGGACACCGGCGAAGGAATAGCCGCTGAGCATCTACCGCGCATATTTGAACGTTTCTACCGCGCCGATGCCGCGCGTTCGCGTGAGCTCGGCGGCACCGGGCTCGGCCTTGCAATCGTCAAGCACCTGTCGCGCCTTCACGGCGGCGAGGCACGGGTCTTCTCGACCGTTGGCGCCGGCACGACGTTTATGATCGACCTTCCCGCCGAGGCTTGAATTTCAAAGCTGACTAACTATTCACCATCCCGCCGTCGATCCGCGCCTGGGAAATGCACGCGTGCGCCGGAAGCGTGCATGGTCATGGTGGGACCTTTGCAACTCTCACGAACAAATTGTGAATTGAAGAAAACTTTCCGCGGGAATTTAACACTCATTTAACCCACGTTTCACGTCCGCGTAACATCGCTCAGATAATCTGCCTCTTGCATAAATTATTTTCTATCTGCACTCCGTTCAAGGCGGGATACCAGAGGGCTATCCACAAGTGATCTATTTTTATTTCAAAGCTTATTCGAAGGAGAGTTTATGAAGCGGACGTCTATATTAAGAAGCATTTTTGCAATGCTTTCCCTTACATTTTTGTTGTCACTGGCTGCGTTCGGCCAGTCGGACCGTGGCCAGATATCCGGTGTGGTGACCGATGTAAACGGGGCCGTCGTGCCCGGCGCGGCCGTCACGGTCACAAACCAGAAAACAGGACAGTCACGCACGGTCACGGCCAGTGAGGATGGCTCATTTACGGCTGCTAATCTTGCCCCTTCGACGTACACGATCGAGATAAAGGCAAACAGTTTCTCGACCGTAAAGAAAGCTAACATTGAAATCTTGGTCGGACAGCAGATGAATCTTGAATTCAAGCTGCCGGCACAGGGCGTCACAGCTCAGGTCGACGTTGTGTCTGGTGATGACGCGCTCGTCAATACGCAATCCGCTGCAATGACGGCGAACGTCAATCAGCGTGAGGTCGAGGGTTTGCCCGTCAACGGGCGCCAACTCTCGCAACTCGAGCTGCAGGCGCCGGGCGCGCAAAACACGGGCGCCGGGACCTTTGCCGATATCCGCTTTAACGGCCGTGCTAACCAGCAAAATGTGATCCGCTACGACGGCGTCGAGGGCTCCGCGATCATTGACTCAAGCCCCGGCAACCTGAACGGCGAGATCCCGACGCCGTTTCGTCTGCAGTCGAGTCTTGAGAACGTCCAGGAGTTTCGAGTCGAATCGAGCAATTATACGGCCGAGTACGGCACAGGTACCGGCGGCCAGGTCAATGTCGTGACCAAATCAGGCGGAAACGAATTTCATGGCTCGATCTTTGAATATATGCGTCGCGATTCCCTCGACTCCCGAAATTTTTTTGACAACATCGCGCCGGGAATACCGAAGAGCAAATTGCAGCTCGATCAATTTGGCGGCTCGATCGGGGGACCTATCATTAAGGACAAGTTATTCTTCTTTGGCAGCTATGAACGATATCGCGGACGATTTGGACTAAACTTTGTCGAGGCGGCACCAAGCTTGAGCCTAGCGCAGCCTGGAGCGCTGATCCCCGGGACCAACACGCCCGTAAACCCTGCCATTCAGCCATTCATTGCGGGATTTCGCTCGCCGAAGGCGGTCGTGATCCCGAACGCTTCATCGACGGCCGGCTTTGATATCGTTCAGCTTCAGGATGTAGAAAAGACCGATGAGAAAGCATATGCCGCAAGGTTTGACTACCAGGCAAACACGCTTAACAAGCTCTACTTTCGATTTTTCCGAGACGATGGCTCGGACCTTGCGCCCGAGGGCGTTTCAGGACGGACCGTTGCGATCATTGCCGTCCCGCAGAACGCCGTCGCCGGGTGGCAATCGATCATTGGTTCAGGCGGCGCGCTCATAAATGATCTCAAGGTCGGCTATAACGGCGCCCGAACGAGGATCAACGGTTTGGCGCCTACAGTCGGCGGGCTTGATTTCTCTGCGATCACGATAAATATTTCCGGCAGCGTTGCCAACACGGGCATATCAGGTCAGGGCACGTCATCGGGTATCGCAATTCCGGGTGGTCTCGTGCGAGCCAACAGCGCGACTAACGGACGCGGTCAGCCGTATACGCCCTACTCGATCAGCTTTGTCGACAATCTTACGTGGACGCATAGCGACCACAACTTTAAATTCGGCGGAGAGCTGCGTCTCGTTCGCCTGTATACTGATCGACAGGGCGGAACGACCTACACGTTTTCGAACCTTGCGGGATTTTTGGCGGACACACCGACCTCGGTCCAGTATCTCGGCGACGTGAGCGCACCGAGTCCTTTCACGAATGGGCCCGGAGGAATAAGGCTCGCGAAACAGGCATATTACATCGCGTACGGACAGGACGAGTGGAGAATACGGCCGGGTCTGACGCTGAACTACGGCCTTCGTTACGAATACTATTCACCTCTTCGCGAAGCAAATGATCAAATGATCCTCTTCGATATTCGACAAGGGATCCTCAGACCGCCGACCGACGAGCCGTATATCACGAAAAAGGACAATTTCGGGCCGCGTGTCGCTGTGACCTGGTCGCCCGGCGTCGGCAGATCGGGATTCTTTGAAGGCGGTAATTCGGCCATTCGCGCCGGCTTTGGAATTTACTATGGACCGGGTCAAACGGAAGATCAGATACAGCCCATCGAAAGCGATCGTATCAGCTCGACGATAACGAGCGGAGCTCTGTTGGCGTTTCCTGCGGATATTCCCGCTATCGTAAATAACTTTAATAACAACCCGAATAATCGGAGCTTTCAGCCGCGCGCGTACGCGCCTAACTATTCGGTACCTGAGCGTGTATTTCAATATTCATTCTCCTGGCAGCAGCAGCTTCCGTACAAGCTGACGTCAACCGTCGCCTATGTCGGCAGCCAGGGGAGAAATCTGTTCCTTCGTAGTGTGGCAAATAAGATACTTCCGGGTGCCGCCACCATCGTCAACGGAACGAACATACCGACAGGCGTTGGCGTGGTGAACCGGACAGACCCAAACACGGGTAGTGTGATCGGTGTTAACACGATCCGCGAATTTAGCATTGTCAGCGGAACATCTGTACAAAACCCCTACGCTGAGATCGACTATAAAACGAGCGGCGGCCGCGATAGTTACAACGCGATGCAGCTTTCGCTTCAGCGAAGCTTCAGCAGCGGGCTAACGATGAACGCGCAGTACACATTCGGCAAGAGCGTGGGTACAAGTGCGGGCTCGAACGAAGCACGCACCTCGGCTGCTCTGGATGATTTCGAGGCTGATTACGGCCGCAACAACTTTGACGTGCGGCATAATTTAAACCTAAGCGCGCTGTACGAACTTCCGATCGGTAAGGGCAAGATCTGGGATCTGGGTTCAACCGGAAACCTCCTGCTTGGCGGTTGGGAAATTGGCGGAATCGTGAACGCTAGAAGCGGAATCCCGATCGAGGTCAACATCGTTCGACCCGACGTCGTGATCGAGTGCACGAACCCTGCCGCCGGCTGCACAGCCGGTCAAGTCTTAGCTCTGCCGGGAACGATCAACGCCGCGAATCCGCTTCCGGCTGGCTTTACGGCAGTTGTCAACACGCCGGGCGGTGGTAACTCGCGTAACGTTCGTCGACCGGATCTGATTCCCGGCGTAGGTCCTTTCCTCGACAGTGACAGGAATTTCCTGAATCCGGCGGCCTTTACAACACCGGAACCAGGTACATTTGGAGATCTTCCGAGGAACGCATTCTCCGGGCCGAATTTTGAGCAGGTCGATCTGATCTTTAACAAGCGCTTTCGAATTACCGAGTCGATGAATTTCGAGTTCCGAACCGAGATATTCAATATCCTGAATAAGACGAACTTCGCAAACCCATCCTCGACCCTTAACAACGCGATCAGCGCTTCGTTTCAACCGGGACAGGCCTACACGCAGGCACTTGCGGGATCAACCTTCGGGCTGCTGCGTTCAACGGTGAACCGAACCGTCGGACTCGGAACGCCGCGTCAGATACAATTCGCCTTCCGATTTAATTTCTGAGAGTTTGGTGAGTACGGGAAAGGCTAGTCCGACAGGGCTTGCCTTTTTGTTCATATAGACAGCGCCCGCGCCACCTTAGGACTTACGGCTTGAGTTTGTTGTACCGCGGAGTCAGCGAAAGATGAGGCAGCCGAAAACCGGGCCGGCGGTTTTGCCCGGGTCGGGTTCGAAGCGGACTGTGACGAACGATTTGCCTTTAGTGAGCTCGGTAGGGATCGGGTAATCGCGTTCGATAAACTCGCCGAGCTTGTCGTAACCAAGCGTTTCCGAAGCTATTCGAGTGCCGTCGATACTGATGTAAAAAAGGCGTTTGCTCTCTTCGCCCCAGTAGGTCGCTCGGAGTGTGAGAGGAGCTGCGTCCGTGACGTTCATTTTGAATTCGAAATAGCCGCCGCTTCGCGCGTCGCGTCCGCTCTTACCGCGATAGTAGAGCGGGTATGAGATCGCGGATGTGAGAGAGTGAGCGAGTTCGGCCTTGAGGTCGCCGAGCTCCATAACGTCGGTCGAGCGGGCACGCAGGTCTTTAAGGCGCGCTTCTTCCGCCGCGACGGCGGCGAGATGCTGCTCCCACTCGGCGTCGGTGTATCGAGGAAAGTAAACGGCGGACCGGCTCTCCCATTGCGAGTAGAACGGTTCGAGGTAAAGATCTTGCGGACGCCCGATGCCCTTCGATACGAAGGACGCCTGTGCGGATATCGGCGTTAACGAATCGAGCAGGTCGGCACCGACGAGCGCGGGTGCTTCGACCTCGAGCGGTCTATTGCTCGGGCCCAGGTTGGCAGCCAGCACCAGCGGCCCTCTGAGCAAAGCGATCACTTTCGGGTCGTCGGGCGTTGGCTCGATGCGGGGTTCCATCGGAAGTGTCAGCGAAACGATGTCGCCGGTTTTCCACCTTCGGCGGAGCACGGCATAGCCATTTTCTTTCACGGCCGACATGCGCTTGCCGTTGACGGCGAGTATCGGGCGGTTTGCCCAAGAGGGTACTCGAAGCGCGACGGCAAACTTCGCTTTCTCACCTGCTGAGATTACTCTGATACTGATCTTTCCATCTACCGGATAGCCGGTCGCGAGATCGAACCGCGCATTTTGCTCCTTCCACTCGAGCGTCGAAGGAATGAATAGATTTACGAAAAGCGTGTCATCCGTTTTCCAGTAGATCGAGTCGCCGTGTTTCGAATGGCTCTCCATGCCGGTGCCGACGCAACACCAAAAATCGTTGAACGGAGATGAGAACTCGCGGGCGGTGCCCGACATCAGCGGCACCATGTAGGCAAACATGCCCGTGCGGGGATCTTCCTGGGCAAGTATGTGATTAAAATGCGCCCGCTCATAGTAGTCGAAATATGCTGACTGCGGATCCCACGCATACAAATGCCGCGTCAGCTTGAGCATGTTGTATGTGTTACATGACTCGCAGGTTTGCTCGGTGATGTATTTCGAGATCGAGTTTGGTGTTTGAAACGATTCGCGGTCGGCGTTGCCGCCAATGACGTAGGAATATTTTGTCGTGACGGTCTGCCAAAAGAATTTCGCGGCGGTCGCAAACTCAGGTTTGTTCGTCAGTTCATAGATGCGTGCGAGGCCGATGACCTTTGGGATCTGTGTGTTCGCATGCAGGTGCGCGAGCGCATCTCGCTGCTCGAACATCGGGTCGAGTGTCTTGTGATGGTGGATGCGTATCGCGAGTGTGAGGAAACGCTGATCATTCGTTCGTGAATAGAGTTCGGCCATCGACTCAGCGATGCCGCCGTGCTCGCAGTTTAGAACCTGTTGAAGTTGATCGTCGTTGAATTTCGCAAATACTGCATCGATAAAACCGCCGAGTTTTGTCGCGACTTTTAACGCTTTTTCATTTCCGCAATGCGTCTGCGCCTCAAAGAGGCCGGAATACAATTTGTGCCAGTTGTAAAAAGGCACCCAGCAGCCGTTGAGATCAAAACCAGCAGCGCGGATCTCGCCGCGGGCGAGCTCGGGAAAGATCGCGCGGCCGTCCTCGATCTTGCCGTCCTTTCGCCGGGTAAAGCCCGCGACGTAGCCGTCGCCGGCGGCATTCTGACACGCGGTGAGCTCGTCGACGATGTAGTCAGCTCGCCGTTTACACTCTACGTCACCCGTCTGCGCGTACATCAGCGATAGGGCCGTCAGATAGTGTCCCAGCGTATGTCCGGCGATGGTGTCGGCTTCCCAGCCGCCGTAAGCTTCGCCCTTTGGCTTAAGTCCAGCATGCTCGCGGTAGTTATGAAGCAATCTGTCCGGCTCGAGCTTTTTGAGATACGCGAGGTTCGCGTTTACTGCGTTTAGAAACGGCGACGGTTTGAGGCGGACAGATTCCAGCGGAAGCGGCGACGCTGGTTTTGGGGCATCTTTGCCAAACGCGGAGATCGGTAACGGCATAGCCAGACCGATGCTCGCTACGGACGACAATAGTAAGAACTCTCGACGGTCAAACTTTTCGCCTTGGTCGCT